>Ga0209511_1001741_pt1 | contig 18722 bp, 11 predicted proteins | sample SSSSmetaG_FD_184141 | JGI IMG/M metagenome (GOLD analysis project Ga0209511, IMG submission 184141) | Glacier valley bacterial and archeal communities from Borup Fiord, Nunavut, Canada, to study Microbial Dark Matter (Phase II) - ​SSSS... | ecosystem: Environmental > Aquatic > Freshwater > Ice >...
GCGCTACGATCTCGCCGGCGTCGGCCGTTACAAACTCTCGGGCAAGCTCGAGAAAGAGTACCCGGCGATCGGCATGCCCGTCCCGCCGATCGACAAGAAGGCGCTTTCTCGCGAAGACATGATCGCGGTCATCCGCCGTCTGATCAAAGTCGCAACGCACCAGGTCCACAAAGATGACATCGATCACCTCGGCAACCGCCGCATCCGCTCGGTCGGCGAACTGCTGCAGAATCAATTCCGTGTCGGTCTGCTTCGTTTAGAGCGCGTCGTGCGCGAACGCATGACCGTGCAAGATATCGAGACGGTGACGCCGCAGGCGCTCATCAACATCCGTCCTGTGGTCGCGGCGATCAAAGAGTTCTTCGGCTCCTCGCAGCTCTCGCAGTTCATGGACCAAACGAACTCCCTTGCCGAGCTCACGCACAAGCGCCGCCTCTCGGCCCTCGGGCCCGGCGGTCTCTCACGCGAACGTGCCGGGTTTGAAGTTCGCGACGTTCACCACAGCCACTACGGCCGCATCTGTCCGATCGAAACGCCGGAAGGCCCGAACATCGGTCTGATCGGTTCGCTCGCAACGTATGCGCGCGTCAACCGCTTCGGCTTCATCGAGACGCCGTATCGCGTCGTCAAAGACGGCATCGTATCGAACGAGATCAAGTATTTCACGGCCGATCGTGAAGACGAATATATCGTCGCGCAAGCCAACACGCTGGTCGACGAAAAAGGCAAGATCACCTCGACCTCCGTGGTCGCTCGTTACGCCGAAGAATACGTCGAAGAGCCGCCGGAAAAAGTCCAGCTTATGGACGTTTCGCCCAAGCAAATCGTGTCGGTGGCGACGGCGCTCATTCCCTTTCTCGAGCACGACGACGCTAACCGCGCGCTCATGGGTGCGAATATGCAGCGTCAGGCCGTGCCGTTGCTTCGTCCCCAGGCGCCGATCGTGGGCACCGGCATGGAATATCGTGCGGCCAAAGATTCCGGCGGTTGCGTGCTCGCACGCGCCAACGGCGAAGTGACCGCCTCCGATGCAAAACAGATCATGCTCCGTCACGATGACGACGGTCTCGAGCATCCGTACGACCTGCTGAAGTTCACGCGTTCCAACGCCGGTACGTGCATCAACCAAAAACCGATCGTTACGATCGGCGAACGCGTGATGCGCGGTCAGATTCTCGCGGACGGCCCCTCATCGGAAGTCGGCGAGCTCGCCCTCGGACAGAACGTGCTCGTCGCGTTCATGCCGTGGGAAGGCTACAACTACGAGGATGCCATCCTCATCTCCGAGCGCATGGTCAAAGACGATCGTTTCACCTCGATTCACATCGAGGAATACGAGTGCGAAGCCCGCGACACGAAACTCGGGCCGGAAGAAATCACCCGCGACATTCCGAACGTCGGCGAAGATTCGCTCAAAGATCTCGACGAGAACGGCATCATCCGCATCGGTGCGGAAGTCCGGCCGGAAGACATCCTCGTCGGCAAAGTCACGCCCAAGGGCGAGACCGAACTGACGGCGGAAGAGCGCCTGCTGCGCGCGATCTTCGGTGAGAAGTCACGCGAAGTGCGCGACACCTCGCTCAAAGTACCGCACGGTGAAAAAGGCAAGATCATCGACGTCAAGCGCTTCTCGCGCGAAAACGGCGACGAACTCTCGCCCGGCGTCAACCATCTCGTTCGCGTCTACGTCGCGCAGAAACGCAAAATTCTGCAGGGCGATAAGATGGCCGGCCGTCATGGCAATAAGGGCGTCATCGCCAAAGTGCTGCCCGAAGAAGACATGCCGTACATGGAAGACGGCACGCCGGTCGACATCGTTCTCAATCCGCTGGGCGTTCCGTCGCGAATGAACCTCGGTCAGATCATGGAGACGCATCTCGGCTGGGCCGCGCGCATGCTGGGCATGAACATCGCAACGCCGGTGTTCGATGGCGCGCACGCCGAAGACATCGCCGAATGGCTGCAAGACGCGGGTCTCCCCGCGGACGGCAAGACGTGGCTGCGCGATGGCCGCACGGGCGAACGTTTCGGACGTCCGATCACGGTCGGCTTCATCTACATGCTCAAACTCGCCCACTTGGTGGACGACAAGATCCACGCGCGTTCGACCGGTCCGTACTCGATGATCACGCAGCAACCGCTGGGTGGTAAGGCACAGTTCGGCGGACAGCGCTTCGGCGAAATGGAAGTCTGGGCACTCGAAGCGTACGGCGCCGCCTACACGCTGCAAGAACTGCTCACCGTCAAATCCGATGACGTCGTCGGCCGCGTGAAAACGTACGAAGCGATCGTCAAAGGCGAGAACGTTCTCGAACCGGGCGTCCCCGAATCGTTCAAAGTCCTCATCAAAGAACTCCAATCGCTGGCGCTGGACGTCAAAGTCCTCACCGAGCAGCGTGAAGAGATCGAGATCAAGATCGCGGATGATGACATGACGGAACGCGCGCAAGAGATCGGTCTGCTCATGGGCGATGAAGATCCGCGTCTCTCGCAGACGGCACTTGCCGAACGCGAAGCCGAACGCGAACGTCTCTCGGCGGCTGCCACGGCAGCCGTCGGTACGGCGGTCATCGACGGTGAGTCGGGCGAGGGTGTTGCCGAACTCGTCGATGACGAAGAAGAACCGGAAGAAGAAGTCGATGACTCGGCACCGCTCGTTCAGTCAAACAGCCGCGGTGCGGTCGACGACGAACCGGTTCCGACGAGCGCACTCGGCGGACTGCGTGCGACGATGACCGACGACGGGGAGATCATCGTCGACGAAGTCGCCGACGAAGAAACCCCGGTCGTCGAAGAGGACGAAGAAGATCAGGGCTACGTCCTCGAAGACGAAGAAGAGTTCACCGAGGAAGAAGAAGAGGATCCAAGTCCTCTCGCGCACTCGACGGACGAAGACTACTAGATGTGTTCGGTGTTCGTCCGCTTAGGCGGGCGAACACAACGAAAATGAGACCTAGCCGTCGTGCTGGGTCTCATTTTTTGTGGAGCGTTTCGATCCGTTCGCGCGCGTGCGCGCTGCGGTAGAGGGCGGCGAGTTGTTCGCTCGAGAGCGTCGCATCGATGTACAAGATCTCCGGCATGCCCGGCGTCTGCGTGATGCGCTCGATGAGCGCGCGATAGTTCATGGCTGCGTAGATGTCGCCCGCGCCGAAGTCTTTGATGATGGGCGTGACGTCATCGCTTGCGGTGAACGCCGCGGTATACGCCGCGAGCAACACGTCGATGTCTTTGCGTTCGATCGTACCGCCGACGTAACCGAAGCGAAAGCTTTTCTGCGATGGCAGAGCGAGCGTCGGACCGCGCGGCGAGAAAACGGCGGTGTCGACTCCAAGCGGAACGATCGCGACGCACTTGGGATCGAAGCCGGCGTCGTGATCGATGGAGGCAACGTAGCTCGAGGGGCACCAGACCTCGTCGATCGCGGGGCCAGCGGCGACCCATGCCCGATTCGGATCGAGTCGCGCAGGATCTCGAAATACGCACCGTCGTCCACGCCGAGCGACGTCCGACGCGTGCGGATCAAAGTCCCGGTTCGCTTGCATCGAGCAGGGAGAATCGTGATGCGTGCCCGAGTGATCGTGTTCCTAGATTCCGGGAGGTTCTGTTCGGGTGAAGTCTGTTCTTCGTTTTTCGGCGGCGCTCGTTGCGGCTGCTCTCGTGGTGCTCGCGACGCCGGCCGTTCGCGCGCAAGATCGCGTGCAAGACGTCACGCGAGCGACGCTCAAAAACGGCATGCAAGTCGTGGTCATTCGCGATACTCTCGCGCCGGTCGTCTCGACGTGGCTCAACTATAAAGTCGGCTCGAACGACGAACCCATCGTGGGCCTCGCTCACGCCCAAGAACATATGCTCTTCCGCGGCAGCAAAACGCTCACGGCCTCGCAGTTTGCGGATACGACCGCGATTACCGGCGGACGGTTCAACGCCGATACACAAGACGCCGTCACGCAATACTTTTTCGAGATGCCCTCGCAGTATCTCGATATCGCCCTCAATTTGGAAGCATCGCGCGCACAGAACGCGCTCGATTCGCAGAAGCTGTGGGATCAGGAACGCGGCGCCATCACACAGGAAGTCACGCGCGACAATTCATCCGCGACGTATCGATTGATCGATAAAGTTGTGCAAAACATGTTCGTCGGTACGCCGTATGCGGACATGGGCCTCGGCACCGTTGCGAGCTTCAAACGAATTCAAGCGGCCGACCTCAAGGCGTTCTACAGCGCCTGGTACCACCCGAACAATGCGATCTTCGTCATCGCGGGCGATGTCGATCCGCAAACCACGATCGCAAAAGTGCGCGCGCTCTTCGAATCGATTCCGGCAAAGCCGCTCCCGGCGCGCAAGTCGATCAAGCTGCGGCCGCTGACGGGCGTCACGCTCAAAGAAGAGAGCGATCAGCCGTATACGATCGACATCGTGGCCTACCGCGGCCCCGGTTTTGCCAGTCCCGATTGGGCCGCATCGAGCATTCTCAACGACGTCCTCAACAGCGGACGCGGCCCCCTGTTCGAACTCCAGGCGACCGGCAAGGTGCTCGGGGCGTTTGCGGGTTCGCTCACGCGCGGACAGTCATCGCTCTCGTACGTCGGCTCGGCCGTTCCGGCATCAGCCGACGGCACCGTCGCGGCAAACGATCTCAAGGCGGTCATCGCGAAGTATCAAAAGTCCGGCGTCCCGACCGATCTCGTCGAAGCGGCGAAATTGCGCGAAGTCTCACAAAAAGAATTCGCGAAGAATTCGATCCAAGGCGTGGCGACGGCCTGGAGCCAAACGCTCGCGGTCGAAAATCGCACGCCCGATGACGACATTGCTTTACTCAGCCGCGTGAGCACCGATGACGTCAACCGCGTGCTACGCACGTATTTCGACAATACGACCGCGTCCGTCGCGATCGCCGTGCCGAAAAACGGCGGCCAGTCCGGCAGCGGCGGCCGCGCGGGCGAGGACAATACCGTCATTCCGACCGAGCATACGGGCTTACCGAAATTCGCCCAGAGCGTGTTGAAAAACTTGCGCGTGCCCGTGCAAAGTTCGAAGCCAACGCAATACGCGCTGGCTAACGGCATCAAGCTGATCGTGCAGCCGGAGAGCATCTCGCATACCGTTCTCGTGCGCGGTCAAATCCGCACGAACTCGGGCATCCAAGAACCGGCGGGGAAAGACGGGCTGAGCGGCATCGTTGCGGGCCTGTTTGCGTACGGCACGACGACGTACGATCGAATCGCGTTCCAAACCGAACTCGACAAGATTGCGGCGGATGTCAACGCCGGCCCATCGTTCAACGCCGACGTCCTTGCAAAAGACTTCGATCGCGGCGTGGCGTTGCTGGCCGATAACGAGCTACATCCCGCGTTCCCTGCCGAGAATTTCGCAATCGTTCAAAAGCAAAGCGCAGCTGCACAGGCAGGCGCGATCACGAGTCCCGATTTTCTTGCCGCGCGGGCACAGAACAAAGGACTCTTTCCGGTCGGCGACCCGACGCAACGTTTCGCTACGCCCGGTTCCATCGCATCGTTGACACTCGACGATGTGAAGAGCTTCTACGCATCGACGTATCGTCCGGATCAGACCACGATCGTCGTCATCGGTGACGTCACACCGGAGAGCGCGCGTACCACCATCGAGAAATACTTCGGTGCTTGGAAAGCGCCGGCAAGCGTCTCGCCGGCACTCGACAATCCGGCCGTTCCACCAAACAAGGCGACGGAAGCGACCATCCCGGCGACCGGTCGTATTCAGTCGACCGTCGAGCTCAGCGAGGTCTTACCGATCACGCGCGTGGATCCCGATTTCGCCTCACTTCGGCTTGCGAACACCGTGTTGAGCGGCGGCTTCTATGCATCGCTCCTCTTCCACGATCTACGCGAATTGCACGGCTATGTGTATACCGTCGATTCATCGTTGCGTGGCGGGAAAAACCGGAGTACGTTCTCGGTAAATTATGGCGCAGACCCGAAAAATATCGACCGGGCCGCAAAACTCGTCGGCGACGATCTCACGATGCTCCAGAACAAGCCGCTGCCCGTCGATCGGCTCACGCGCGCGAAAGCGCTCGTTCTCGGGGAAGTGCCGATCGCGCAAGAGTCCTTTGGCGGTTTTGCGGGACAACTGCTCGGTTATGCCAGTGCCGGATTACCACTCGATCAAGATCGCATCGAAGCAACCACGATTCTTTCGCTCACGCCGGCGCAAGTACAAGCCGCAATGAAGAAGTGGATTCGCCCGGGCGACTTCGTACGCGTCGTGACCGGCCCGACAGCGAAATAGCGGTATGGAGAAACGGCGGCTCGGCAAGTCGGATCTCGAGATCACGCGGCTGGGATACGGCGCGTGGGCTATTGGCGGCAATGGGTGGGCCTTCGGGTGGGGCGTCCAAGACGACACGCAATCGATCGAGGCAATTCATCGCGCGCTCGATCTCGGTATCAATTGGATCGACACGGCCGCCGTGTATGGGCTCGGACATTCTGAAGAGGTCGTTGCTCGCGCGCTCAAAGGACGCGCGAACAAGCCGTACATCTTCACCAAATGCGCGCTCGTCTGGGACGAGCGCGGCCAGACGAGCGAGGTTCTGAAGCGCGCGTCGATCGAGCGCGAGATCGAGCAAAGTCTGCGGCGACTGAATGTGGATGTCGTCGATCTCTACCAGATTCATTGGCCGGACGATGAGAGCGTCGATATCGAAGAAGCGTGGCAGACGCTCGTCGATCTCAAAGCGGCGGGCAAAGTGCGCTGGATCGGCGTTTCCAATTTCAGCGTCGACGAACTCGCGCGCGTCCAAGCGATCGCCCCGGTAACATCGCTGCAACCACCGTATTCACTCGTCAAACCAGCGGTCGAAACGGATATCCTTCCGTTCTGCCGCGCGAACGATATTGGTGTGATCGTCTATGCGCCGATGCAGTCGGGCCTATTGACCGGAGCGATGACGCGCGAACGCATCGCCTCGCTACCGCAGGACGATTGGCGCAGTCGGAATGCGGAGTTCAACGAACCCCGTCTCTCCCACAATCTGGACATCGTCGCTACGCTGACCCAAATCGGAGTGCGTCACGGCAAGTCGCCCGGTGAAGTCGCGATCGCGTGGACGTTGCACAACCCGGCGGTAACGGGCGCGATCGTGGGTGCGCGCGATGCAAAGCAGGTCGAGGGGTGGATCGGCGCTGCGGACATCACCTTGACGCCGGCCGACTTCGCGTCGCTCGATGCTCTCAAGGCAAGTCCCGTCTAAAGACCCGGGTGCAAATCGAAATCGGCGGCGTGCGCGATGTGCAGACGATCGAGCAGCGAGTCGAACGCAAGCGGTAACGCACCGTACGCATCATCCGCCCGTTCGCTTGCGTAAATCCAATGCGCGCGCTCGATCAATGCGTCGATTGCGTGGTCGTCATACGGTGCGCCGAGGACCACGATCGCAAGCGCATCGAGTCCGAACCGGTCGACGGCGGATTCGAGCGATGCGATCGGCGGATAGCCCGGATCCTCGTAGGTGACGAGGGTGTCGAACGTCTTCACGAAGGTTGCGGGAGCCAGCGTTCCGGGATTGCCGATCGTTGCGCGGATTCCCTGAGTGCGCGCGTTAGCGGTCAGCTTCCGGTAATAGGCAGCATGCTCGTCGAGCGGTGCGACGTCATCGAAGAAAATGCCGGTGATTCCGTACCAATTGATCCAGTTGCCGATTTCGCGATCGATATCCGCTGCGTCCCGCCGAGCGTAGTTTGTATCCACGTAGCCGTAGAGCGTTGCGTTCGCAAGCAAGAGTGCCGGAATGCTCGCCACATAGAGATCGCTTTGCGCCGCCCCCGCGCCGCTGTCGGGATTGAGAATAATCGCGAAGGGGAGATCGGGCGTTTGCGCGATCGCACGCGCGAGCCGATCCCAGACGGGGCCGGGGTCCGTATAGAGCGGAACGATCGCGCCCGGCACTATGTGGTTCCATTACGATCGAACGTGCGCGGGGCAATTACGAAGAGACGGTCCATGCAGGCGAGTTCTTGCGCGTGGCCGCAGTTACTTCCCGACTCACCCATGCCAGGAGCAAACGATGTCGTTCTTCGATAATTTAGGCGGAATGCTCGGAAAATTAACGGGCGCCGATCCAAGCGATGTGGCGGATGCCGCTACCGACCATGTCGAAGGGATGCCCGCGGGCGATCTCGCCGATCATCTCAAAAATTCGATTCCGAACATGGATGCAACATCGCTTGGGAGTCTGGCGCAATCGGTGATGGGCGCGCTCTCGGCGCACGGGCACGATGAGTCCAAAATAAATGATGCGGGTGTCGATACGGCGGCCGCACAATCGGGCGATGCGGGCTCGGTGATGGATCTGATCTCGCACGCGCAACAAAATCCGGGCGCGCTCAAAGACGCAGCGATGAACTTCATTCGCGAAAACCCGCAAGCCGTCCAGCAATTCACGCCCGACTTTCTCAAAGGGATCGTTGGAAAACTGACAGGCGGCTAAGCCGCTTCGACCTCGCCCGTTGCAATCGCCGCGACGAACTGCGCGTGATCGGCTTCGGCTTGATCGGCGTAGGTCATCGCGAATTCGACGATCGCACGATCGAAGACGTCGCTCTTGCCGATGTATCCCGCGATCGCATCGTCTTCACCCGAGCGCGCGTGAGCGCCGGCCAAGGCGACCGCGCAGTAGCGTGCGTATTCGCGCAGCTGATAGATATCCGCATCCGCGAAGTTCGCCGAGACTTTCATGTCCTTGAATTGGCGCACGTAGAAATCGTGTTTCCCGGATGATGCCCAACCGAGGAGCGCGTCGCTTGCCGACTGCATGAGTCGCTGGCCGCGAACGACGCGTTCGCCTTGATTCGTATACGCGCTCTTGCCGACGTACGGTTCCAGAACCGATGGGCGGGCCTCTTTGATTTGTAAGATCATGGAATCGTTGTCGTCGGCACTGAAAAGTGCCACCGCGCAGCGCGTCCCGACGCTCCCGACGCCGACGACTTTAATTGCGTGGTCGATTAGCCGGTAGCGGTCGAAGAGCACGCGCACGTCGGGCGCGAGCGTCTGGGCGTACTGAGCGATGATCTCTTCGACTTCGAATCCGTGTTGTTCGGTTTTGGATGAATGAAAGAGAATCGGCGGATCTTCGATAAACCGTCGCTCGCCGTCCACGATGTCGGTAAACTTCTCCACGGCCGCGCGGACCGATGTCGTTGCCGCATCGTCGGCGATGCGACCCCGTCGGCGGCGGACGCCGGCCGACCGCGCTGCATCGAGAATCTTGGTCGCATCGAGCTTTTGGTAGAACACATCGAGCGCGGGCATGAACGCAAGCTCGCGCATGCGCATGCGGTATGCTTGCGCGGCCGTCACCGCTGCGCTCATGCTCTCGCGTTTCTTCAGCCCAAGACTGCGGCCGGCGAGCACCATGCTCGTGACCAGTCGCTTGAGATCCCACTCCCACGGTCCGGGAAGCGTTTCATCGAAGTCGTTCACGTCGAAAATGAGATTGCGTTCGGGCGTTGCGAAGCCGCCGAAATTGAGGCAGTGGGCATCGCCACAGGCCTGAACGCACAACCCCGTCACCGGGGAATCGGCGAGGTCCGCGGCCATGACGATCGCGCTTCCGCGAAAGAACGTAAACGCCGACTCGACCATCCGGGTATTGCGCAACGGTATGAGATCTTGCAGGCGACCTTTGCTCGCGAGTTCGAGCAACGCGAGCGGGGCGCGACTCCCGTTGGGCGTCCAGATCGCATGACTCGAGCGGGGCGTCGTATCGCGGAGCGCGCGGCCGCGCTCGAGCCGAGCCTTGGCTTGGGTGCCGGGAGTATCCATCGTCTCGTCCTTACCCACGGGATCGCTCGGCGCAAAACCGAAGACGGCGGCCGTGAACCGCAAATCGATCGGCATCATCGCGCTCGTGCTCGTGGCTGGAGCCTTTTTCTGGAGTGCTCTTAGCGGCGATGTCTATGAAATCACTTCGCCGACATATTTACCCTGGCACACGGTGTTGCGCAAACTGTACAGCATTGCGGCGTTTGCCGCTGTTGGGTACCTGTCGGGGCGCCTTGCGCGCTCGCGCTCGCGCCGGGAGATCTTCTGGATCAGCGTTCTCGTCGGAGCGAACTTCAGCGCGCTCATCGAGATCGTGCAAGTATTCATCTCAAGCGAATCGCTGAAGTGGCACCTCATCGATGTCGGTTGCGGGGCCGTCGGCGGTGCGATCGGGGGATTCTTTGCTGCCGCACCGTGGACACGACGTGCTTAAACGCGTAACGGTCCGAGCTCCCGCGCGAGGCCGTCGGTCCAATCATCGAGATTGCGCTCGTCGCCCGGAATCCAGATGAGCAGCAACGCCATGATGCCGTAGATCGGCAGATGACCGATCAGTTCGGTCGAGTTGAAAACCGAGAGCGTCAAGTTGAACGGCAACCACGCAAGGATGATGATCTCGCGTGGAAAGATGCCGAAGGTGAGGAACAGTCCGACGCCGAGTTCGACGGACGCCGCGCAGAGCATGAAGAGTTCGTTTGACATCGGGATGCCGAGCGCAGCGGTAAAATTGAGCGGATACTTTTCGAGGAAGTGTGTCGCGAGCGGCAGGTTCGCAAACTTTTCCGTAAACGCAACGACCGTGAGGCTAATCCCAAGACCGATCCGCAGCGGCAGGACGGCGTGACGCATCAAACGGTCGGAGGGCTCCAGCATCGGAAACATGAGCCGATCGATCGAGAGCGGGCCACGGCCAGCCATGAAAAAGAACGCGGCGGCACCGAGGAAGACGGTGTTTTCGAGCATCGGTTGCAGCCCGGCAACGAAGATACCGGCCAACCACAAGAGCGCGAGCAGAACTGCCGCAAGTCGCGTGAATCCACCGTAGAAAAAGGCGAGCGCGATGCCTGTTTCGGTGACACCGAAGACGTACGCCCAGACGCCTTTGATATGGTCGTCGGGTGAGAAGAGCACCGTATGTGCGCCGTCGACCACGAGTGGAATCGCGAAGTGGACGCCGATGATGAGCGGCAAGATCGCATACACGATGCGTCGTCGTCGATCGTCGGCGCCGAAAGCTTCGGGACCCGGAATGAAGTCGCGGTAACGCCGCTTGCGCCAGAGTAGGCCGGCGAGGATCGTCGCAACGATGACGAGCGCGAAGAACGTGAGCGGAAGCGGTGCGAAAAAGAGATCCCAACGCAGCGGCAGTGCCGAGCTATCGTAGAACCACTTTTCGTGCGCGTCGGCCGGGCATGCAGAAAGAAGCGCCGCCGGAAGCGCCGCGACGCCGATCGCGCGCTTCATCGAATGTCGCGAGCGATCAGGCGCAGATACTTGCGTGCATCGAATCCGCCGTCGGCGTCGATGCGCGCGAAGGCCTCGGCACGAATTTGCGCGGCAAGATCGCGGCGCGCGGAGAGCGCGCGGTCCAGTTCGCGAAAGGCGCGCTCGAACGCATCGCCATCGAGCGTCCCAATTTGGCGCTTCAGGCGATCGATGTCGGCGTTGATCTTGCTTTGCAGTTCGTGACTGACGTCGCGTTCGACGGCGGCGATGCGCGCGAGCAGCGTGTTGAGTTCCTCGACCGTCGGAAGACCGTACGCACCGCGCGGACTATCGGCACCCGGGCGAGCCGCTACGTTCTTTCCGGGAGCGTCGCCACCGGGATACACGCGCAAAATCGAGGCGATCCGCTGCGGTCCTTTGGGCGATTGTAACCCTTGCGCGAGGCCCGCACCGATCAGTCGCGACCGGAGTGCCGTATCGTTGATAACCTTGATGTGATCGGGATTAACTCCGGCCGGACGCCGCCGCGAACCGAAGAAGTCACTCTCTTTTGCAACGGGTAAATCGAGCGCACGTTGGAGCAATGTTGAGCGGTCGCTTGCCATACCCGCAGCTTCGGCACGAGGCGACGAATCCCGCGCAGCTAGGAAATCTAGGTACCCGCACCCCCGCCAAATCGGAGGATATATTTCAGCACGAATCGCTGGAGGGTTGAATTCGCAGCCGGCGTGCCATAGTTGAAAAAGAGTTCGCTATCGTTGGCAAAGCGGTGATGGAAGCTGCCGGCCAGGTTGATACCGGGATCCGCAAAGCCGCCGCGACCGGAAATATCCCGTAGCGAGAGCGAGAGATTGGTGTTCTTCCCGATGGTCTCGCCCAAGCTGATGCGGCGCAAGGACTGGCCGTCGGCGGGGCCGGTGGCGAACTTTTCGAGCGTTCCGTCGTACTCGAATCCGACCGTGTACCGTAGTCCGATCGTCCGCGAGGCGGCCACACTCACCTGTTGGAGAAAAAAGTTGGAGAACATACCGTAACTATAATTCGCGTCGATTGGATTGGGCGATCCGTCACGATAGCCAAGACCGATCGAGCTCGAATTGAAGAACTGATTGGAACCGCCGTCATAACGCGGATAACCCACGAGCGAACCGTTGTATGTGCGTAGCACGCCGACCGATGGTCCGAGGTTGAGATGAACGAGATTCTTGGTCGTTACGTCGAGTGAAACGCCCGAGTCCGCTTCGTGCACAGCGCCGCTCCGGTCGAGAAATCGGTCGCCGTACGCGAAGAAGTCGACCCGTTTGAAGGGTCCGTTGGGCGCAAGCGATCCTTGGATGTCGAGAAATCCGATCGGTCCGCGAATATCCGGAACGACGGTAAATCCGTCGATTGGGCTCCAGAGCGGTCCAACGTCTCTCCAACCGGCGAAGAATTCGTAGTTGGGTTTGTGAACGTCAACGAAATCTTCCGACTTGTGGGCTCGCGCGGGTTGCGCGACAAAGGAACCGCGCTCCGACCCGTATTCGGCCGTATACACAAAGCCGCTCTTGTCGTCGCGACCACCAACTTGCACATCGGTCGTGGTGTCGTTTCCGGCGCGTTGGTCGAAGGTGTCGTTGCCGAGTTGATGATGCGCGAACGTACCGCTGACTTGATAGGCAAACGACCGATTCGGAAGCGCGTGTGCGTAGCTGATGACCTCATCGTCAAAGCCCGCACCACGCGTTTCGAGGATGCCGAAGGATTGATTGCCGAAGCCCCCCTCGGTTTTCAGCCCGCGTGTGAACGGCCCGATGTTGGGTGAATAAAAAACCAGGTTGGGCGGACTGTTGATCGAGGTGCTGGAGAGCGGTGAGAAAAATTTTGCGCCTTGGGTGAAAAACGGCCGATATTCGGCGAGCGAGCGGCGGAATTCTTGCGGTGAAATCGTCTGCTGATCGATTTCGATATTCGAGAAATCCGGGGCGAGCGCCCCGACGAACGAAATCGTCCCGGCAATCGGGTAGGTGAGATCGAGTCCGGTATGGCGAATGTCGACCGGCGTAAAACCGCCGTTTGCCTGCGCGAATTCGTGTCGGTCGGCGCCGGCGCTCGCGAGTCCGTAGAGTTCGGCGACCGGTTTACGTTTCGCACTTTTCTTACCAAGCGCGATACGCGTGAGATGCGGCCAGAAACGCGCGTCACCAGAATTTGGAAAATTTCCGTTGCCGGCGCCATCGTTCATATTTGCGTTGTATGCCCAACTTTGATTTTCGTTCGTCGCTGCGATATGGCGAACGAAATTGAAGCGCCACTGCGTGGACCCCGATTGCCGGATGATGGCCAGCGGAATGACGAGCATCGCACTCCAGCCGCTCGCATCGCGTGCCGCAACGGAGCTCCACGGCGGCGTGAAGCGCGCAGATTCCGTCGACTGCTGGTAGCGCGTACCTTGGGGCGTGGTCTCGAAGAAGTACACTTGCTGACCGTTGCCGCCGGGGTCGACCCCGATACCGACGTAATCGTCGACTCCGAAGCCGACGTTGTCGGCGGTCTGCGTTGCGGTGATCGGATAACCGCTTTGATCGGCGCGTATGCCCACGTACAGATTCGAATCGTCGTAGAGCAAGGAAAAGCGCGTTTCGACGCGGCTCGGTGCATGCGTCGTGACGACCATCAGATCGCTTGCAACGAATGCCGTTTTCCAAACGGGGTCGGCAAGCGAGGCGTCCAAGGGCGGCGGCGTCGCCGTGCGAATGGCCGGAAAAGCGCCCTCCGCACCCGTGGCCGCTTCGGCGGGAACACCGAGGGCGAGCGCGCCGATCGCACAGCACGATGCAAGGAGCCGCGAGATTGAAGCCATACCGCTGCTACGCCCCGGGCTTCGGCGATGTTTCAGCGAAGAGACCTCCAGCGCCATGGAACTCTTACGATTTACCGACTTGACCCGCGCCTACGGCGCCCGAACCGTCTTCGAACGAACCGCCGGTGTCGTCCGCGACGGCGATAAAATCGCCCTCGTCGGGCCGAACGGCGCGGGCAAATCCTCGCTCGTTCGCACGCTTGCTGCAATCGACGAGCCGGACGGCGGCACGATCGCCCGCGCGCGCGAAACGCGCCTCGGATATATGGCGCAGGATGCGCCTTCCGACGAATCGATCACGCTGCATGCGGCGCTCGACGCGGCCTTCGCCCGCGTTCGCGCCGAAGAAGCAAACGTCCGCGACCTCGAACATCAACTTACCGCCGCATCCGAACGCGGCGATCACGAAGCCGAGGCAACGCTGCTCGATCGCTATGGCGATGCGCGCGAAGCATTCGATCGACACGGCGGTGAGGGACTCGAAAAGCAAATGCGAGCGACGATCGCCGCATTCGATTTTGATGAATCGGATCTCGATCGGCCGACGAGCGGGTTTTCCGGCGGACAGCGGACCCGGGCGATGCTCGCGCGGGTGCTCCTCGAGCGCCCGGATTGGATGATCCTCGACGAACCGACCAACCATCTCGATATCGAGACGGTGCGTTGGCTCGAAGACTTTATTATCGCCGATCCGCGCGCGACGTTGGTCGTCTCGCACGACCGGTACTTTCTCGAACGCGTCGCGACGGTCGTGTGGGATCTCTCGGGCGGCGAACTCGTCGCCTACGATGTGAAGCAGGGCAAAGCGTATACGGATTTTCTCGAACAGCGAACGTTGCGTCGCGACGAACAGCGACGCGTGTACGAAGTGGCGCTCGCCGAGCGCGCGCGCGAACAGGCCGTGATCGACGAACTCAAGACGCACGGCTCGCACAACTATTCGCACGTGCGCAGTCGCGAGAAGAAGATGAGCAAGATGCCCGATGCGCCGCCGCCGGATACGGACCGCGCGTCGATCGGCATGACGCTCGTTGCAACGCGTCGCGCGACCAGCGGTTTCGCACTCGAAGTCAAAGGCCTCACGAAAGCGTATAGCGAGCCGCTCTTCAAGAACTTGACCTTCGACATCAAGCGTGGCGAGCGCGTCGCGATCGTCGGACCGAACGGCGCGGGAAAATCGACCTTGCTCAAGATCCTCTCGGGCGAGATCGCAGCCGACGATGGGACGATTCGCTTTGGCCCCGGCTTGAAGACCGCCTATTTCGCGCAAGACTCGGCGGATGAATTGCCCGCCGGTATGCGCGCGGTCGATGCGGTTCTCGATGCTGCCAAGATCACCGAAGAAGAAGCGCGTGGTTTGCTCGGTCGCATGCGGCTTGGCGGAGATGCCGCCGACAAACCCGTCGAGGCATTCTCCGGCGGCGAGCGTCGACGCATCATGCTCGCGCGACTGATGGCGCAGCACGCGGATTGTCTTCTCCTGGATGAACCGACGAACGATTTGGACATTCCAAGTCGCGAAGCGCTCGAATCGATTCTGGCCGAATACGACGGTGCGCTGCTCGTCGTCTCGCACGATCGCTACCTGCTCAAGCGGCTGGCGGAGACGACGCTCTGGATTCGAGACGGTCTCGCAACGCCGATCCAAGGCGGCTACGATGCCTTCGAGGCGGCGGCGCTCGGTCACGCCGCGACGGGCAAGTCCCCGCAACCAAAACCGAAGCCCGTGGCATTCATCGAAGCTCCGATCGCATCGCCCAAAGACATCCAGCGGCGCAAACGCGAATTGGAAGCGGCCGAAAAACGGGTGGCGGAAATCGACCAGAAACGCGGCGAACTCACCGCGCTCTTCGCCGCACCCGACCTCTACGACGATCCGGTTTCCGTTGCGAAATTGCGCAATAAATTAGCGGCGATCGAAACGGCTGCAAGCGAAGCGCTTCACGCGTGGGAAGCGGCGATGGAAGCGGTCGAAACGGACGACGCCGTCGGCGTTCGGTAACCTCGAGGCGGTCGGCGTTCCTCGGACGGCGAACGCACGGCGCCATGATGTTTCGCCGCCGTATTGCCGCGCTTCTTGCGGCCGTTCTTCCCCTTGCGTCGCTAATCGTTCCGGTGCGAGCCGATGAGGCACCCGCGGCGCTTCGCAGCTTTGCCGAGCCCGGCATTTCACCCGACGGAAGCGAGATCGCTTTCGTCTCGGGCGGCGATATCTGGACGGTCGCAAGTGGTGGCGGCACGGCGCGTCTTCTCGTCGCCGACGGCGGCAATGCCTCGCGTCCGCTTTATGCACCCGATGGAAAGCATCTCGCGTATAGTTCGCAGCGTCCGGGAACCGGAAGCGAGGTCACCGTCTTAACGCTCGACGGCGGCGAGGCAAAGCGGCTCACCTTCGATGGCGCGGGGGATGCGAATACGCTCGATGGCTGGTCGCACGATTCACGCGATGTGTATTTTACGACGAGCGGCGGGAACATCGCGTACATGGGCAATGTGAAGCGCGTCGCGATTGCGGGCGGAACGCCGATGAACGTCGTGAGCGAGCGCTACGTCAATTCATCGCAAGGCGTTCCCTCGCCCGATGGTTCGGCGGTCGCCTACAAGACCGGCGGCTTTCTGCAGTGGTGGCGACACGGTCGCGCGCATATCGACGAGAGCACGATTGCGATCAAACGCGGCGAACGGATCGATCGCTTTAGCGACGGCGGCGCAAAAGACGAATGGCCGATGTGGACGCCCGACGGCGCGTCGATCGCGTATGTGTCCGACCGCACCGGAACGCCGAATCTTTGGCTGAAGAGCGTCGGTGGGAAGGCGCGTGCGATCACGCATTTCACCGATGGTCGACTCCTGTACCCGGCGATGAGCGGCGATGGAAAGACGATCGTCTTCGAGCGCGATTTTGGGATTTGGAAAACGGACCTCGCCGGAAATGCATCGGCCGTTCCGATCGTCTTGCGCGGCGCACCGCCGCGCGCGGGCATCGAGCATCTCACCCTCGCACGCGTCAGCGGCGCCGTGCTTTCGCCCGATGGCAAGAAGCTCGCCTTCGTCGCGCACGGTCAGGTGTTTGCCGGATCGAGTAAAGATGCAAGCGATGCGGCGCGCGTCACGACGACGACCGGCAACGAAGCAATGGTTCAGTGGGCGCCCGATAGTCGACGCTTGGTCTACGTATCCGATCGCAGCGGCTCGCGCAATCTCTATACGTATGATTTCGGAACGCAGACCGAAACCCGCCTGACGGACGAAGCGGCAAGCGACGACTATCCGCGCTATTCACCCGATGGGAAGACGATCGTCTTTTTTCGCAATGGAACGGAGTTGCGCATTCTCGACCTCGCGGCAAAATCGACGCGCCTGCTCGTGCGCGGCGAACTCTCGCGTGCGCCATTCGGCGATGTCGATGACGTCGCGTTTTCAAACGACGGCGCCTGGATCGCCGTCACGGAGGCGGGCGCCAAGGGTTTTGCCACGGTCCGCGTCGTCCGCACGACGGGCGGATCGGAACGCCCGATCAGTTTCCTTGCCAATTCGAATGCGGGCAGCGTGACGTGGTCGCCGGACGGCACGCGTCTCTACTACGCGACCTCTCAGCGCACGGAAGACGGCGCAATCGCGCAGATCGATCTCATTCCGCGCGCGCCGAAGTTCCGCGAGGATCAGTTTCGCGATCTCTTTACGGAATTGCCCGCCAAGAGCGCGCCGAGCGCACCGCGAGCGACCACCGCGCCGAGCCCGACGCCATCGAGTTCGCCGACCGTAAAAAAAGAAACGCAGATCGTCTTCGAGGGAATTCGCGATCGGCTCACGCTCTTGCCGACCGGACTCGACGTTCGCGCCGCGCGCGTCAGCCCCGATGGGAAGACGCTGCTGCTCAACGCGGCGGCTGCCGGGCAAGCGAATCTCTATACCTATTCGATCGACGAGTTGGCAAAAGAACAGCCGATCGCCCATCAGCTCACCGCAACGCTGGGGCAGAAAACGAACGCGCAGTGGTCATCGGATGGCAGCGCAATTTACTATCAAGAGAACGGCCGCGTTTTCACCGTTGCAGCAAGCGGCCAAGGCGGTGTGCGTCCCGTTCCCGTTAGCGCCGAACTCGACGTCAATTTTGCAAGCGAGAAGCGCGAGGTGTTCGAGCAGGCGTGGCGTTCGCTCGATGAATGGTTCTACGATGCACAATTCCATGGCACCGACTGGCGGGCCGTTCGTACCCGGTACGCACCGCGCGTCGAGGGAGCGCAAACGGGAGCCGAGTTGCGCCGCATCCTTTCGCTGATGGTCGGCGAACTCAACGCATCGCATCTGGGTGTCGGCGCGCCCGTCGGCGTTCCCTTACCCGAGGTTGCGGATCTCGCTGGGGCGTTCGAGCCAACCGCATATGCAAACGCGCACAAGTTGGTGCTGAGCGAAGTCATTCCGCTCGGTCCGCTAGCACTCGCGGGCGGCATTCGCGTCGGCGATGAGATCCTTGCCGTCGACGGAACGACGATCGCCGAACACACGAACGTCGACGAGCTGCTCGCCAATCACGTCGGTAAACGCACGGTGCTCTCGATCGCTCCGCAAGGCGATCGCGCACGCAAGCGCGACATCGCCGTGCAGCCCACCGATCGCGCTCCGC
>Ga0209511_1001743_pt1 | contig 18715 bp, 24 predicted proteins | sample SSSSmetaG_FD_184141 | JGI IMG/M metagenome (GOLD analysis project Ga0209511, IMG submission 184141) | Glacier valley bacterial and archeal communities from Borup Fiord, Nunavut, Canada, to study Microbial Dark Matter (Phase II) - ​SSSS... | ecosystem: Environmental > Aquatic > Freshwater > Ice >...
TGCGCTTTCAGAGCGCCATCGGTCAACTGGCCAACCCCGCTCGGGTGAAAATTTTGCGCCGCGAGGTGGCTCAGCTTCTGACCGTCATGGGCCAGAACAATTCGGGTGTCTCGGGTAGCTCGAGCAGCTCGAGCAAATAAGAGGAATTGCGATGCCTAGAAAAGTGCTAAGTGGCCTCGTGGTGAGCGATAAAGCGGAAAAGACCGTGTCGGTCAAGGTGGAGCGCAAGTTCAAGCACCCCCTGTACGGCAAGGTCGTCACCCGCAGCAAGAAATACGCGGCCCACGATGAAACGAATCAATACAAGATGGGAGACCGGGTTGAGATTATCAGCGTGCGCCCTATCTCCAAAACCAAAGCCTGGAAAGTGACCAAACTGCTCGAGCGCCCTCACGCGGTGTTGGGCACGGTGGACGCGGGCGTTCCAGTTGCCTCCTCGAGCGAAGTTACGGGAAGTGAAGCATGATTCACCCTTTTTCTCGTCTCGACGTGGCCGACAATAGCGGTGCGCGTGAAATCATGTGCATCCGGGTGATGAACAACGGCATCGGCTCCAAGGGCTTGACCAAAGGCGGCGGCGGTAACAAGCGCTACGCCTACGTGGGCGACATCATCATCGCTAGCGTCAAGGAAGCCACGCCCCGTGGAACCGTGAAAGCCGGTGACGTGGTCAAAGCTGTGGTCGTGCGGACCAAGCAGAACGTGCAGCGCCCCGACGGCAGCGTCATCCGTTTTGACCGCAACGCCGCCGTCATCATCAACAACCAAGGTGAGCCTCGCGGAACCCGCGTGTTCGGCCCGGTGGCGAGGGAACTGCGCGACCGCCGCTTCATGAAAATCATCTCGCTGGCCCCGGAGGTGCTGTAATGGGTCTGTGGATTAAGAAAGGCGACACCGTACTGGTGGCGCGGGGCAAGGACAAGGGCAAGACCGGAACGGTTTTGCTTTCGCTCCCGACCCAGAAAAAAGTGGTGGTCGAGGGGGTCAACGTGGTCACGCGTCACGTTAAACCCAGCTCGAGCAATCCCGAGGGCGGCATCGAGAAGCGCGAAGCGGCGATTCCGGTCGAGCGCCTGAAGCTGGTGGACCCCGAGTCGGGTAAAGCGACACGGGTGCGCCACCAAATCGTGGACGGCAAGAAAGTGCGGGTCGCCGTCAAAAGTGGCAAGGTGATGGACTGATGGCCGGAATGAAGGATTTATACACCGAAAAGGTGCGCTCGGCGCTGATGGAGCAGTTTAGCTACACCAGTGTAATGGCGGTACCCCGCATCGAGAAAGTGGTGCTCAACCAGGGTCTCGGCGCAAGCAAGGAAGACAGCAAAGCGATTGACAAAGCCTCGAGAGAGATGGGTCTGATTGCGCTGCAAAAGCCAGTCATCACCAAGTCTCGCAAAAGCATCTCCAACTTCAAGCTGCGCGAAGGTCAGAGCGTGGGCCTGAAAGTGACCTTGCGCGGCGCGCGGATGTACACTTTTCTGGACAAGTTGGTCAACGTGGGCCTGCCTAGAATCCGTGATTTTCGCGGCATCAGTGCCAACAGCTTCGATGGGCGCGGCAACTACAACCTGGGCATCAAAGAGCAGCTCATTTTCCCCGAAATCACCTATGATATGGTGGACGCGATTCGCGGCATGGACGTCACCATCGTGACCAGTGCTGCTTCCGACGAAGAAGCGCGCGCGCTTCTCACCGCGATGGGCTTTCCCTTTCGCAAATAAACGCCTTGACTGCGGCGTGATAAAGGTAGAAAAATGGCAAACAAAGGTAAGGTCGTCAAAGTCGAGAAGGACCGCTTCAAGTTCGAGGTGCAAGCCTATCACCGCTGCTCACGCTGTGGTCGCGCTCGAGGCTATTACCGCTTCTTCGGCATGTGCCGCATCTGCATCCGCGAACTGGCCCACAAAGGCGAGTTACCCGGTTTGAGAACGGCGAGCTGGTAGACTGCAACGGATGTTCTCGAGCCACGCATCAACCCACGCATCAACTGCTCGAGCACGCCCGCACCAAGTGAGCATCAAGAAACACGCGAAAGGATACGGACGACGGGTTTCCGGCGTAACCGTCCCTACGCACCGAAACAACAGGGGAAAGTCTTTACCGAGGTTTATCAGAAGGGACAGGAATGGACTCAGGCTCGAGCACTCGAGCAAGCCATTCCCCGCCTTCTGCGGCTCTTGAACCCAGCCTTTCCCCTCCACCAGAAGGTCTTTTTCTCAGGGACCTTTTGCGGAGGACACATGACGAGTGACCCTATTGCAGATATGCTGACCCGCATCCGAAACGGAACCCGGGTTTATAAAGAGAGCGTGGATATCCCCGCTTCCAAGTTCAAAGAGCGCCTCGCGCAAGTGCTCCTAAGCGAAGGCTACGTCTCGAGTGTCGAGCGGGTCAAGGACGACGCTGGAAAGTTTGACGTGTTGCGCGTGGGCCTCAAGTATGGCCACCGCCGTGAGCAGGTCATCAAGCACATCGAGCGCATTTCACGCCCCGGACGCCGCGCTTATGTGGCGCACGAAGATTTGCCCCGTATTCACAAGGGCCTGGGTGTGGCGATTATCTCGACCAGCCAGGGACTCCTGCCGGACCGCGAGGCCCGCAAACTCGGCGTGGGCGGCGAAGTCGTCTGCGTGCTGTACTAAAGGAGGGCGAAGATGTCCCGAATCGGTAAACAACTCATCGCCCTTCCCAGTGGCGTCACCGCCACCATCGAACCCGGCCTGTTCAAGGTCAAGGGTCCCCGTGGCGAACTGACGGTCCCGCATAACCGCGACCTCAGCGTGGCCCAGAACGGCAGCGACCTCGAAGTCACCCGCCCCAGCAACGAGCAGCGCCATAAAGCCCTGCACGGACTGACCCGCAGCTTGATTGCCAACGCGGTTCAGGGCGTCTCGAGCGGTTTTGTAATCAACCTCGAACTCAAGGGCGTGGGCTACCGCGCCAAGCTCACGGGTACCTCCCTCGAGCTGACCATCGGTTATAGCCACTTGGTCGTCGTTGACGCGCCGGCTGGCATCAAATTTGAAGTTCCCGACCCCACGCACATCAACGTGAGCGGCAATGACAAGGAACTGGTGGGTCAAACCGCCGCCAACGTCCGCAAGGTCCGCAAGCCCGACGCCTACCACGGCAAGGGTGTGCGCTTCGTGGGCGAGAAAATCACGCTCAAAGCCGGTAAATCCGGTGCGGGCGGGGGAAAAGGTAAGAAATGAACCTCGCACTGCGTACCAAACGCCGCAAGTTGCGGATTCGCTCGAGCATCAAAACCTCGGTTCGGGCGCGTCTCAGCGTGTTTCGCTCGAGCAAGTACATCTACGCTCAAATCATCGACGATACCCAAGGCGTCACCCTGGCCCAGTTCAGCTCCAAGACCCTCAAGGTCGAGGGCGACAAGACGGCTGCGGCCACCGCTGTGGGTAAAGCCATCGCCGAAGCCGCACTGGCCAAAGGTGTGAAGCAAGTAGTGTTTGACCGGGGCGAGTACAAGTACCACGGTCGTATCAAAGCGCTGGCAGAAGCCGCGCGGGAGGGTGGCCTTGACTTCTAACCGCAGACCGGACCGCGAGCGCGAACGTGAAGCCAGCGAGTTCGAAGAAAAAATGATTACGGTAAACCGTACCGCTAAAACCTATCAGGGAGGGCGACGCTTCCGCTTCGCTGCGCTGGTGGTGCTGGGCGACCGCAATGGTCGGGTCGGCATGGGCATCGGTAAAGCTAAAGAAGTTCCCGTTGCCATTGAGAAAGCCAAAGCGGTGGCCCGCAAGAACATGATGCACGTTCCGGTGGAGAACGGCACCATTCCTCACGACATCGTGGGCATCAGCACCGCCAGCCAGGTGATTCTCAAGCCCGCTGGCCCCGGTACCGGCGTGATTGCCGGAAGCGTGCCTCGAGCCATTGCCGAACTGGCGGGTATCACCAACTTGTTGAGTAAGGAACTCGGCTCGAGAAATCAGGTCAACGTCGCTTACGCGGTGTTTGACGGCTTCAAAAAGCTGCGTACCGCCAAGCAGATGGCCGCTCTGAAAGGGGTCACTCCATGAAGATACGTCTCAAAAGCAGCGTGATTGGTCGCAAGCCCAATCAGGTGGCGACCCTCAAGGCGCTGGGCCTGCGTAAAATTGGGGACGAGCGAGAGATTTCGCTCGAGAACCCCGCCATGAAGGGCATGTTTGACAAGGTCAAGTTCATGCTCGAGGTGACAGAATGAAACTCGGAGACCTGAAACCCAACGAAGGGTCACGCCGTGACCGCAAGCGGGTAGGCCGGGGTCCCGGCGGTACCGACAAAACTGCCGGACGCGGACACAAGGGCCAGAAAGCCCGAAGTGGCGCGGGCAAGGGGCACTTTTTTGAGGGGGGCCGCTCGAGCCTGCTCTCGAGGCTGCCCAAGCGCGGTTTTAACCACGTTGGCACCGAATACTGGCTGGTCAACCTCAACACGCTCGAGCAGCGTTTCGAGGCCGGAGTGACCATCACCAAGGAAGACTTGGTGGCCTCGGGATTGGTTCGCAACCTGAGCCGCCCGATTAAACTTCTCGCTCGAGGTGAGGTGAGCGCAGCCTTCACCGTTCATGTGGACGCGGCAAGTGCGGGTGCGGTGGCCAAAATCGTGGCGGCGGGTGGCCAAGTGGTTCTTCCCGAAGTGGTCTCGCTCGAGGCTGGAGAGCCTGTTGCCGGAGCACAGGAGACCTGATGCTTCGCGCCTTCCGTGACGCATTTCGCATCCCCGAATTGCAGCGGAGGTTCCTGTTCACATTGCTGTTGCTGGCTGTCTACCGCTTGGGGAGTCTCATTCCCACCCCAGGCGTCAACCCAGCCGAAGTGAGTAAGGCCGCTGGCAGTGCTAGCGGCCTGCTTAACTTAATTAGCAACATCTCGGGTGGAAACCTCAGCCAGTTCAGCGTGTTCGCGCTGGGGGTGCTGCCGTATATCACCGCCAGCATCGTGATTCAGATTCTGACCACCGCCGTTCCCGCGCTCGAGAAGCTGCAAAAAGAGGGCGAGGAAGGCCGCAAGAAAATCAGCCAGTACACCCGTTACTCGGCCATCGTTCTGGGCGCGTTCCAGGCGTTTTTCTTCGCGGTGGCGGTGCTGGGCAGCAACAACGGTGCTTACCTGCTTCCTGGCTGGGAACCTAACACCCTTTTTTACATCAACGTGGTGCTGACCCAGGTGGCGGGTATTGCCCTGACCCTATGGCTGGGTGAGCGCATCTCTGAAGTGGGCATCGGGAACGGCATCAGCCTGATTATCTTTTCAGGCATCGTCACCCGCTTTCCACAAGCGATTGGGCAGATTATCGAGCTGTTCCGGCAGGGTTCGGTTTCACTGCTGGCTCTGGTAGCCTTCATCGTCATCATTCTGGCGGTCATCGCCGGAATCGTGTTCGTGCAGCAGGCCGAGCGGCGCATTCCGGTGCAGTACGCCCGCAAGGAAGTGGGCGGCAAGCAGTACGGGGGTCAGCAGACCTACCTGCCCATCAAGGTCAATCAGGCGGGTGTGATTCCGGTCATCTTCGCCTCGGCCATGCTAGCTATTCCGCAGTTCATCGCCTCGGCGGTGCAAACCAGCAATCCGGGGTTGTACCGCTTCCTCGAGACCTACTTCATTCGTACCACTGGGCCAGGTCTCATCGTTGAAGTGCTGCTGATTGTCGGGTTTACCTACCTGTACAACAGCATCCAGTTCGATGCCCGCCGGGTGGCTGAAAACCTGCGCGAGTCCGGCGGCTTTGTTCCAGGGGTGCGCCCCGGCGTAGCGACCATGGATTATCTCAAAACCATCAGCTCGAGGCTCTCCTTGTGGGGCGCGTTCTTCCTGGCGATTCTCTACGTGGTGCCGCAGATTTTGTCCAGTGCCACTGGCATCACCGGAGCCACTGCGTTCGCCTTCTCGGGAACCGGACTGCTCATTGTGGTGGGGGTCGCGCTGGATACACTCAAGCAGGTCGAGGCGCAGCTCACGGTGCGCTCCTACGGCGGATTCATCTCCAAGGGCCGTCTTCGGGGCCGTATTTGAGGCGCTCGAGCAGCTTCTGAATAAGGACCTAGTGTGGGCGGGAGACTTTCTTCTCCTGCCCATTTTTAGCCTGAAATGAGAACATCTCAAATACAAGGCTCGAGGGGGCAAACGGTGCAAAAAAATCAAACCATCATCTTTCTAGGTCCACCGGGAGCAGGCAAAGGGACTCAGGCCGAGCGTTTGGCGCTCGAGAAGGGGCTGGTCAAAATCAGCACCGGCGACATGATGCGGGCCGAAGCTGCCAGCGGCAGTGAATTGGGGGTATTGGTCGCTCCGCTACTAGCGGCAGGTTCGCTGGTTCCCGATGAACTTTTACTGCCCATCGTGAGCGCAGCCCTCTCGAGTATATCGCCCCTGCGGGTGGTGCTCGACGGCTTTCCTCGCAATCCCAATCAGGCTAAAGTGCTCGATGAAACCCTCGAGTCCTTGCATACCGGGGTGAATAAAGTCATTCTGCTCGAGGTCCCCGAAGAGGTGGTCATCAGCCGCATCGTGACCAGGGGGGCCAGTTCGGGCCGTTCGGACGACACCGAAGATACCGCAAGGGCGCGTCAGCAGGTTTACCTGGCCGAAACCCAGCCACTGGTGGACTTTTACGACTCACAGGGCAAGTTGGCTCGAGTGAGTGGCATGGGCAGCATGGATGAGGTTTACGGGCGCATTCTCGAGGTGATGGCCGCGCTCGAACCCCTCAAAAGCGCCCTTTGAGCAAGAAGAACGAGAAGTGTGAGACATAGCGTTACGAATCTCACCTTCATTGTTGGACTTCACGGGCATAGTGAGTTGGAAAAGCCAACGGTCAGCTAGCTCGAGCGCTTGAAACACCGTGCAAAGGATGCTACACTTGGCTTTGGCTTTTTTTAGGCCAGAGCACCTTTGAAAGAGGACAGCCGGAGGCTGCGTGGCAAAAAGAGTTTTCAGAGAACCGCGCGAAAAGCGCGACAAAAAGGAACAGGACGTTATCAGGGCCGAAGGCACCATTACCGAAGCTCTGCCTAATACCATGTTCCGGGTGGACCTCGAGACCGGGCATAACATCCTGGCGACCATCAGCGGCAAGATGCGGATTCACTACATCCGAATTCTGCCGGGAGATAAGGTGGTGCTCGAGATTCCGACGATGGACCCTACGCGCGGACGCATTGTTTATCGCAAATAATATTTGTGGTAGATAGTGTTCGGTACGTAAGGCATTTAACTACTTTGACACGACCAGCAGGCGGGAGTTTGCTGTAAGTGAAATCTCTGGGTCCAGAACAATTTGGGCTAGAGGTGTAGCGCTGCTCAGGGACCGCCTAAGCACTCGAGAACCACCCCGCACCACCGGGTGAAGCTCGAGAGTACGGCAGAGTGAAGGCTGCGCGAAGGAGAACGGCATGAAGGTCAGGACATCGGTCAAGAAGATGTGCGACAAGTGCAAAATCATCCGTCGCCACGGGCGTGTGCTGGTGATTTGCGAGAACGTCAAGCACAAGCAGCGTCAGGGTTAAGGCGAGGACAGATAATGGCAAGAATTGCTGGTGTAGATATTCCCCGTGAAAAGCGCGTTGAAGTGGCGCTCACTTACATTTTCGGTATCGGCCCAACCCGTGCCAAAGCGGTGCTCGAGGCCAGCGGGGTCAATCCCGACACAAGGGTTAAGGCGCTGACCGAAGCCGAAATCACCCGTCTACGCGACGCGGTAGAAAAGAACTACAAAGTCGAGGGCGACCTCAAGAGCGAGATTGGTCAAAACATCAAGCGCTTGATGGACATCGGCAGCTACCGGGGCTTACGCCACCGCCGTGGCCTGCCAGTGCGCGGCCAACGCACCAAGACCAACGCCCGTACCCGCAAGGGACCCAAGAAGACAGTGGCTGGCAAGAAAAAAGCCGCCCGGAAATAAGCGAGGTAATTTGTGGCTAAAGCAGCACAAGGCAAAGGTAAGGCCAAGCCCAAGCGCCGCAACGTCTCGCACGGGCGGGCTTACATTCATGCGTCTTACAACAACACCATCGTCACCATCACCGACATGGACGGCAACTCGCTGGCCTGGTCGTCGGGTGGAAGCATCGGCTACAAGGGCAGCAAGAAGGGTACGCCCTACGCCGCCCAACTTGCGGCTGCCGACGCAGTGAAAAAAGCGCAGAGCTACGGCATGAATCAGGTAGAAGTAGTGGTTAGGGGTGCGGGTTCGGGCCGTGAACAGGCGATTCGCGCCATTCAGGCCAGCGGTGTGGACGTCAAGTCCATCATGGACGACACCCCGGTTCCGCACAACGGTTGCCGCGTTCCTAAAAAGGACATGGATTAACCGTCCGATTTAACATCGCACCACCGAGCGGGTGGGCGGATGTGATTTGCGCTCGAGTGGAGCATCAATGCTCGCAACGATACACCAGGCTCGAGCGCTGCACATCACTAACAGGAGTGAATGGGAATGGGTAATTTTCACAGTCCAATCGTTAAAATGAGCCGCCGTGAGGGCATTAACCTCGCGGAGACCGACAAGGTTCAAAAGTATCTCGACAAGCGTCCTTACCCACCGGGACAACACGGTCAGCGCCGCAAGGGTCGCCCCAGCGACTACTCGGTGCGACTGCGCGAAAAGCAGAAACTGGCCCGTTTGTACGGCGTCGGTGAAAAGCAGTTCCGCAACCTGTTCGAGGAAGCCTCCAACATTCCGGGCGTGACCGGCACGGTGTTCTTGCAGCTCCTCGAGAGCCGACTGGACAACGTGGTGTTCCGCTTGGGTCTGGCCAGCACCCGCCGTCAGGCCCGTCAGTTTGTGGGCCACGGCCATATTCTGGTCAACGGTAAAAAGGTGGACGTGTCCTCGTTCCGGGTCAGGCAGGGCGACGAAATCAGCGTCCACGCCAAGAGCCGCTCGATGGGCTTCGTGCTGCAAAACGTGGAAGCGGGCAAAAAGCGCCGCACCAGCCCCTGGCTGTCGTTCAACCCCGACACGCTCAGCGGTCAGTTCATGCGCCCCCCCGCTCGAGAAGACCTCGCACTGCCCATCAACGAGAACTTCATCATCGAGTACTACTCACGATAAATTTTCGCAGCAGCGGAGCGAAGTTGTCCCCTCATCACGAGGGAAAAGACCTCGCTCCGCAAGCATCTACACTTGCTTCACAAGCAAATATATTTATAGGAGGCCGCGTGGAGAACCGAAAACCGCAGCTCAAGGCCCGTATTGAGGGGAATTACGGCGAGTTCACGCTCGAGCCGCTGGCACGCGGCTATGGGGTAACTCTCGGCAACCCCCTACGCCGTATTCTGCTCTCGAGCATCCCCGGCACGGCGGTGACCAGCGTCTACATCGAAGACGTGCTGCACGAGTTCTCTACCATTCCTGGAGTCACTGAGGACGCGATTCAAATCATCCTTAACCTCAAGGAACTGGTGGTGAAGTTTCATCAAACGGGTCCCAAGACCCTCACCTTGCGGGCAGTGGGTCCCAAGGTGGTCACGGCTGCCGATTTCGAGGTCCCGCTCGACGCCGAAGTGGTCAACGGGGGTCAGCACATCGCCACCCTCGGAGAAGGCGGTAAGCTGATTATGGAAGTGCGCGTGGAGGAAGGCGAGGGCTACGTTCCCGCCGATAAACACGCCACCAAGGACCGCATCAACTCGATTCCAGTGGACGCTATTTATACCCCGGTGCGCCGGGTGGCTTACCACGTCGAAGACACCCGCGTGGGCCAGCAAACCGACCTGGACCGCCTGATTATCCGTATCTGGACCGACGGTTCGGTGGACCCCAAAGCCGCGCTGGACCGCGCGGTGGACCTGATGCGTGGTCAGCTCAGCGTATTTTCCGATGGGGTGGAGCAGGTGTCCTCACCGATGCTGCCCACCGTGGTGGTGGCTCAGGAAACGCCACAACCGGTCAGCACCAACATCAACCCCGAGCCGTTTTTAGAGAGCAACCCACCTCGAGTCACGCTCGAGGGCCTGGGTCTGACCACCCGTGTGCTGCACTCCCTCAAGGAAGAAGGCATTGACTCGGTGGACGCGCTGCTGGCCCTCAGTGACCGCGACCTCAAAAAGGTTCCGGGCATCGGAGAGCGCTCACTCGACGAAATCAAGGCTCAGCTCGCCCAGTACGGGCTGATTTTAAAAGACTGAGGGCTGAACGGCTGGAGGGTTGGAGGGTTGGAGGTGGACAGGCCCCACGGGGTGCCGCTTTGTCCAAGACGGTTGGAGGGTTGGAGGGTTGGAGGGTTGGAGGGTTGGAGGGTAGAACTTATCGAGCGCGTCGCTCAAGCGTTCCCCTCCTCCCCTCTCCCCTTCTCCCCCTCTCCCCCTCAATCTTCACCCCGCTCCCCCGCTCCCCCGCTCTCTTCCCCTCCCCTCGAGCGACTTCAAAGGTCCTCGAATCCTGAAATGGAGGAATTCTCATGCGTCACGGTAAATCTGGTCGCAAGCTCAACCGGAACTCGAGCGCTCGCTTGGCTCTGTATCGGGCGCAGGCGACTGCGCTCTTGCGCGAAGGCCGCATTCAAACCACCTTGCCCAAGGCCAAAGAACTCAAGGGCTTTGTGGATTCGCTTATCACCACCGCCAAAGGTGGAACCCTGCACCACCGCCGTCAAATTATGCAAGACATCCACGACAAGGCCGTTGTGGTCAAGTTGTTCGATGAAATTGCACCGCGCATGAAAGAGCGCCAGGGTGGATACACCCGAGTGCTCAAAATCGGTGTGCGCCGGGGCGATTCGGCCACCGTTGCCTTGATTGAACTGGTTTGAGTTTTTCTCGAGTTGTGCTCGAGCTGCTCACCCGCCTCCCTTGACTGGGAGGGTTTTTTTATACCTGCTCGAGTTCGAGCGGCAACGGGCGAGCTACCACTCGCCCATACGTTATTTTTTTCGACACAACTCTGAAAGAATCCCTGTCAATGCTCGAGCATGACCCAATACCCCCATATGTCCCAGACTCTGGGACAAGCCACCCCTTTTTCTTGGGACAACCGGAGGCTCATACTAGAGTCAGATGCGAGGCGATACGGCTCAGGCAAACCTTAGCGAACTTCCCTTGAGCCGCCCTCGAGTGCGAAGGCAGGGCTGGACCGTCTGGATAGTTCCCCTCCTGACCGTGCTGTTGGGCTTGGTGCTGCTCGAGGCCACGCTACACGCCCGTTGGCTCGAGCTGGTGTGGAGCGTGCGGGGCCTGCCCCCCGAGCTGTGGTCGTCAGGGTTCACGCGGGCACGGTTGTGGCTCGATGGGGTGAACCTGATGTTGGGCGCAGTGAGCGCTGCGCTGTTCCTGCGCTACAGCACTCGAGTGGGAAAGTACGCCATAGCCGTAGCCCTGGTTGCGCTGGGAGCGCTCGAGAGTGGGCTACCGGGGGCCGCATGGAACTCCACCATCTCCTCCGCCTCTCCCCTACTGGGCCTATTACCATTGTTCACGCTGTCAGGACTCGGTGTGCTGCTCTACGCAGCCCTCCGCAAAGCTCGCTGGCTCCGGGTCGGTTACCTGTGGACCGTGGCCCTCACGCTGCTATGGATGTTAGGATTTCTGCCGCTCGAGGGGTCGGGTCTACCTACACCGCTGTTTGGCTCGAGGGGGCTAGCCGTGCTGTGGAACGAGCTGCTGCGCCCCACAGTGCGTGACCTGGCTTTCGTGGCCCTGCTGACCTGCGCGGTCCTAGCGTGGCTCGAGCGTTCTCCAGATACCCTGCGCTCGAGTGCAGCCCGCTTTCTGGCGCTTTCAGGGTTGTTTGTGAGCGGCGCGGCGCTGTACACCCTGGTGGTCGGGGGCGTAGGGTCTTTGCTGCACGCTGAAAACAGTTTTTTGCTCTCGGTCACGGCGGCAGCACTCTTGGCGGTGGCGCTACAACCTCTGAGAGTGGCGCTCGAGCGGGGCATCCACCGCCTGCTCTACGGCGAGCGCGACGACCCTTACGCAGTGATTGAGCGCCTGTCCAAGCAGCTCGAGGGCAACCTGGAACCTAGAGCCAGCCTGCAAAACGCCCTGAACGCGGTGGCTGAAACCCTGCGCTTGCCCTACATTGCAGTTCAGCTCTCGAGCGGTGAGACGCTGAGTTACGGCCACCCGCCAACCCACTGCGAGAGTTTTGCGCTGGTGGCGCAGGGGGAGCGCATCGGCACGCTCGAGGTGGGACGGCGAGCGGGGCGGGAACGCTTCTCGAGCGCCGACCTGCGCCTGATGGGCAGTCTGGCCGCGCAACTGGCCAGCGCCGCGCACGCGTGGCAACTTGGCGAGAGGCTGCGCGACTCGAGAGAGAATTTAGTGCGGGCCGGAGAAGAGGAACGTAAGCGGCTGCGGCGCGACCTGCACGACGGCCTGGGTCCCTCTCTCTCGGGGCTGGGCCTCAAGCTCGAGGCGGCGCGGATGCTGCTCGTTCGCTCCCCGGAAAAGGCCGAAGCCCACCTCAGCGCGCTCAAGCTCGAGGTGCAGGAAAGCGTGAACGAGGTGCGCCGACTGGTTCACGACCTGCGCCCCCCCAAACTCGACGATTTGGGCCTCATCGGGGCGCTCGAGGAACTGCTGAGGGGCGCGCAGGACGCGGGATTAACGACCCGCTTCGAGCGTCCCGATACGCTGCCCACCCTGCCCGCCGCCGTGGAGGTCGCGCTGTACCGAATTGCCCAGGAAGCGCTGACCAACGTGCAAAAACACGCTCGAGCAGCCCACGTTCGGCTCAGTCTGGCGCTCGAGGGACCCCTCCTTCTGCTTGAACTCGAGGACGATGGCGTGGGCTTGCCCGAAATTCGCACTCCTGGCGTAGGGTCTCAATCCATGCGCGAACGGGCCGAGGCGCTGTCCGGCACGCTCGAGTTGCAGCGCGGAGAGGCAGGGGGTACGCTGGTGAGGGCGAGCTTGCCGCTGCTCAGGGGCGAGCTATAAGGCAGAACGATTGGTCAGTCGCTCTTACAACAAATCTTTTGACCCACTTACCCTCGAGCCACCCCCAGCCGTCCCCTGTAAGCCACAACCTGTAACTTGTAACCCCATGACCGACCCCATCCACATCCTCATCGCTGACGACCACCGCCTGTTCCGGGAGGGTCTCAAAGCCCTGCTCGAGGCGCTCGAGAATATTCAGGTGGTGGGTGAGGCCGAAAACGGTGAACAGGCGGTGACGCTGAGCGAGCAACTCGAGCCGGACCTCATCGTGATGGACATCCAGATGCCCATTCTCAGCGGTCTCGAGGCCACCAAGCGCATTCTGGCCCGCACTCCCCACATCGGCATTTTGGTGGTGAGCATGTTCGACGACGACGACAACGTGTTCGCGGCCATGCAGGCGGGCGCAAGGGGTTATCTGCTCAAGGGCGCAGCCCCTGACGAACTGCTGCGCGGTATTCTGGCGGTGGCGCAGGGCGAAGCGCTGTTCGCCCCCAGTATCGCCAAGCGCTTGATAGGTTACTTCTCGAGGCCCACCAAGCTGCCGCCCACCCTGTTTCCCGAACTCACCGAGCGTGAACGTGAGATTCTGAGTCACATCGCGCAGGCCGAAACCAACCCCGTCATCGCCCACAAGCTCGAGCTGTCCGAGAAAACTGTTCGCAACCACATCACCAGCATCTTTTCCAAGCTTCAGGTGGGCAGCCGTGCCGAGGCGGTGTTGCGAGCTAGGGAGGCGGGATTGTGAGGGGTGCAGGGGTGCGGGGGTGCAGGGGAGTGGGGGTTGAAATGGAACGAATAGAGAGCCTTTTAAACTCGAGAACCTTGCAAAATCTGCTCGAGCGTCTGTTTGCTTCGCAACCAAAAAGCCGAACTCAGGCCCATAAAAACGTCTCCCCCTCTCCGTGCTTCGCAATCCTTTGGGAACCTCTCCCCCTCAATCTTCTGTTCCCTGCCCCCCTCTTGCTCCTAATCCTCGTAACCTTCACCCAAACCGCGCACGCCGCCCCGATAACCCTCAAACGTGGGGTCAATCTCGAGGGCTGGATGAGCAACCCCACCTTCCGGGTGCTGGAGAACAGCGACCTGACCGCGCTCGAGGCCATCAGGAAGGCGGGGTTCGACTTTGTGCGGCTACCGCTCAATCCGCGCTTTTTCATCGAGGCTCGCGCAAATGCCCCTGAGCCTCGTGCCTCGCTCGAGCGAATTCTTCAGGCCGCCCGCAAACAAAATCTCAAGGTGGTGGTCAGCCTGTACTCCGAGGACGACATCAAGCTCGAGGCGCTCAAGGGTGGTGCGGCACGGGACACTTACCTGGCGCTGCTCGAGCGGCTAGGCATGGTACTGAATCCCTACGGCGCGGCGTGGGTCGCCTTCGAGCCGATGGACGAACCCATAGACCCCTCCCGGCCTGACTGCTCCCCCTCGAGCTACGACTGGAACAGCGTCCAGGGCCAGTTTGTGAGTGCTGCAAGGCGCGGCGCACCCCAACTGACCCTGCTGGTGTCGGGCCTGTGCTACTCGAGCGCCTACAGCATGATTCAGATGAAGCCGCTCGAGGACAAGAACCTGATTTACAGCTTTCAGTTCGTGGACCCGCTGGTGTTCACCCAGCAGGGCAACCCCATCAACGCCGAGTGGGTCGGCTTTAAGAACATTCCTTACCCGGTGAGCGAGGCCAAACTCAGGGCGCAGATTCCCGCAATGCTCAAGGGTGTACCGGACCCCAAGCTCAGAAAAGCGATGGCGGCCACGCTCGAGGATTACGCTAAATCCGCTTATGGGGAAGCCCAGATTCGGTCCGAACTCGAGGGCGCGCAGGGCTGGGCACGGCAGCAGAATGTGAGTGTGATGCTCAAAAGCTTCGCAGTTCACTCGAGCGCTCCCCGCGCGGACCGTTTGCGCTGGTTCAGGGATGTGCGAACTCTGGCCGAAAACTCGAAGATGCCGTGGGCGGTGTGGACCTGGACCAGTCCGTATGGCTTCGGGCTGCTCGAGGGAGGGAAATTGCCTGCCGATATGAAAAAAGCGCTGGGGTTATAGACAAGGGGGTGGAGTGAATTCCGCCTGGAAGGACCCCCCCTTGCGTAGTCACGCAAGACCCCCCTATTTCGTAGGTGGGTACTTTAAAAGCTCGAGCAGCACAATGTTTTAGTTCCCCCTTATAAAATAGGGGGGATATTCTTGAGAGCGCAGCGTTCAAGAGAAGGGGGGTCTCTCCCGCTCGAGCGATACACCCTCACATTCCCAAGCTGAACCCTTTAAACCACCCCAAATCCCGCTCGAGACCGGATGCGCTAGGATGGGTGCAAAGCCTAACTTACACCTCAAATCTACGCACCCGGAGACTCCATGAGCCAGGAACACCCCCTCAGCGCCATCGAAAACGTCTTGCACGAAACTCGAGAATTTCAGCCCAGTGACGCGGCTAAAGCCCGCTCGAGCTTTACCCTCGAGGAATACCAGACCCTGTACAAAGAGTCGCTCGAGCAGCCCGACACCTTCTGGTCCAGGGTTGCTGCTGAGCTGCATTGGTTCAAAAAGTGGGACACGGTGCTCGAGTGGAACCCGCCGTTCGTCCAATGGTTCCAGGGCGGGCAGACCAACCTGTGTTTCAACGCGGTGGACCGCTGGCTCGAGACGCGGGGCAACCAGGCCGCGCTGGTGTGGGAGGGCGAGGACGGCGCGGCGCGCACGCTCACGTACCTCGAGTTGCACCGTGAGGTGTGCAGGGCTGCAAACGCGCTCGAGCGATTGGGAGTCAAAGCCGGAGACCGGGTGACGATTTACCTGCCGCTGATTCTCGAGGCCGCCGTGAGTATGCTGGCCTGCGCCCGGATTGGGGCAGTCCACAGCGTGATTTTTGGCGGGTTTTCGCCCTCGGCATTGGCAGACCGCATGAACGACGCGGGGTCCAAACTGCTCATCACCGCCGATGGGGGATTCAGGCGCGGCGGGGTTGTGCCGCTTAAGGCCAACGCCGACGAAGCGGCGGCTCGAGTGCCCACCCTCGAGCGGATGGTGGTGGTCAAGCGCACCGGACAGGAGATTGAGATGCAAGCTGGGCGAGATGTCTGGTGGGAGGACGCGCTCGAGGGCGTTCCCGAGACCCACCAAGCCGCTCAGCTCGAGAGTGAGCACCCGCTGTTCATCCTGTACACTTCGGGCAGCACTGGAAAGCCCAAGGGTATTTTGCACAGCACGGCGGGCTACATGGTGGGTGCGTACCTGAGCACCAAGACGGTGTTCAATCTCGACGCTCGAGACCTGTTCTGGTGTACCGCCGACGTGGGCTGGGTTACCGGACACACCTACAGCGTGTATGGCCCACTTCTAAACGGCGCGACGAGTTTGCTCTATGAGGGAGCGCCCAACCACCCCAACTTCGGGCGTTACTGGGACATGATTGAGCGCCACAAGGTCACGGTGTTCTACACCGCCCCCACCGCCATTCGCGCTTTTATGCGGGCGGGCGACTCTTTCCCGAACCGCTTTGACCTCTCGAGCCTGCGCTTACTGGGTAGCGTGGGTGAACCCATCAACCCCGAGGCGTGGGTGTGGTACTTTCAAACCATCGGTAAGTCGCGCTGCCCGGTGGTGGACACCTGGTGGCAGACCGAAACCGGAAGCATCATGTTGACCACCTTACCCGGCGCGCACACCGCTAAACCGGGCAGCGCGGGTCTGCCCATGTTCGGGGTGGACGCGGCCGTCGTGGATGAAGCCGGGGTAGAACTGGGGGCCAATCAGGGCGGATTTCTGATTCTCAAAAGTCCGTGGCCCAGTATGCTCAGAACGGTTTATAACGACCTCGAGCGCTATAAAAGTGCCTACTGGGGACAGCTCGAGGGGCGCTATTTTGCCGGAGATGGAGCAAGAAAAGACGCGGACGGGTACTTCACCGTCGTGGGCCGCATTGACGACGTGCTGAGCGTCTCGGGACACCGCATTGGCACCATGGAGGTCGAGAGCGCCTTAGTCGAGCACCCTTCGGTGGCCGAGGCCGCTGTGGTGGGCAAGCCCGACCCCATCAAGGGTGAGTGCGTGGTGGCGTTTGTGATTAACAAAACAGGCTCGAGCGTGCTTGAAACCGAACTCAAGGCGTTCGTGTCCAAAGAGATTGGCGCGATTGCCCGCCCGGACTTCATCTACTTCGTGGACGGCTTGCCCAAGACCAGAAGCGGGAAAATCATGCGAAGGTTGCTGCGCCAGATTGCGGCGGGCGAGCAGCCAAAAGGCGATTTGAGCACGCTCGAGGATATGAACGTGCTCGAGCGAATTCGCAGCGTGGTACAGGGAGAATGAGGACATCGCAATGCGACGTAAGCCCCCGAGTTCGGTCCACTCGAGGGCTTTTTAGTTAAGCAAAGTAGCTCAGGACACTCTGTGGGCGAAACGCGGCCTGAATTGGTCGCCCACACACATCCCACTCACCCCGTCTGGTTAGGCTCGGTTGTGCAGCAAAGTCTCATCTTCCCAGCCTTGTTATTCACGCTCTCAAGCTGTGTGCGAACAAGCGAGGTCGGGGGAACTCAAGTGAGCGCCTCCCTACAGGTGTTCAACGTCAAAACTGCGCCCTTTCTGGCTCGAGGGGACGGTTTAAGCGATGACCGCGAGGCTATTCAAAAAGCCATAAATGCCGCTCGAGACGCGGGCGGTGGCGAGGTTCTGCTGCCCGCTGGCACTTACCGGGTCACGCTTGCGCCTACCGTGGCAGGCGAAACCGCACTGAAACGCGCTTTTACGGTTTATCCCAACATCACAGTACGCGGTGAGTCGCGCAACTCGAGCATTCTTAAGCTGGCGGGTGGACAAGGCAGTTATGGCTCGCTCTTAGCCGGAAAGACCTTTGGGGCCGACGCAAGCGGCTTTTCGCTGCGTTCGCTCACAGTGGACCACAACACCCGAGGCAACCCGGTGGATACGCTCGAGGACGTGAAGTTGAACGACGCAAACTTTGCCCGCAGCAACATCCGGGCAGCGGTGTGGCTGGCTACCGGCACAAAAATGAGCGTTCAGGACTGTACTTTTCGGGACATTGTGGCGGTGTGGACCGTGTTTCTGGCCGGGGAAGCGGACCGGGTGGGTGGCGTGACCGTGGCGAATAACCGCTTCGAGGGCGTGAGAGGCGGCGCGCTCGACTTCGACGCCTCGCTGGTTTACCTCGAGAACAACGGTGTTTTGAGCCGGGTTAGCAACAACACCTTCGCGTCTGTGAACGGCGGCAAAGCGGGTTCGCTGGGACTGAGGACCGCCATTGAAGTTCACGGCGACAACATTCTGGTCGAGGGCAACACGGTTTCGGGCTTTCTGACCGGCCTCAATCTGGGCAGCGGATGGCCCGCTCGAGCCAACATCGTGCGCGGCAACCGCTTCGAGAACGTGCAGAGCGGCATCGTGCTATGGGCCGACGCCGCCAAGCTGAGTCCACCGCCGCAGGTGGCCCTCAAAGACATCACCCTCGAGCAGAACACCATCACGCTCGATGTGGGCGGCTGGCAGGGCGTGCCGCTGGGCAAAAACGCGACCTATGCCGGGATTATCCTCGAGCAGCAGGGCGCTCTAGACCGTCAGCTCGAGAACATCGTCGTGCGGGGCAACGACATCCGTTTTATCAATATTGCGGGCGCGGGCCACGAGGACGGAGACCGCTACAGCGCGGGAATTCACTACAACCGGGCTTTTAAGAGCAGTGACAACAAGCTCAGCACTGGTCTCAAGATTCTGAACAACACCGTCACCGACCCGCCGGGAATGGGCATCTACCTCAACGCCCCGCTTTTGGGGGCCGAAATCAGCGGCAACCGCGTGGTCAACCCCGGCTCGAGCCTG
>Ga0209511_1001746_pt1 | contig 18706 bp, 16 predicted proteins | sample SSSSmetaG_FD_184141 | JGI IMG/M metagenome (GOLD analysis project Ga0209511, IMG submission 184141) | Glacier valley bacterial and archeal communities from Borup Fiord, Nunavut, Canada, to study Microbial Dark Matter (Phase II) - ​SSSS... | ecosystem: Environmental > Aquatic > Freshwater > Ice >...
TAAATGGCTTCAGAACTATCCCTATCGCATTACACTCGACTGGTGGCTCTTTGCAATCGCAGGTTTGCTTGTAATAATTGTCGCGCTTGCAACCGTTATAACGCAGGCTGTAAGAGCGGCCGTTGCCAATCCCGTAAAGAGTTTAAGAACTGAATAAATTGATAGCGATGTTTAAAAATTATCTCAAAGCAACATTTAGAAACCTTTGGAAAACCAAGGGCTACAGTTTATTAAATATTGGTGGCCTTGCTATCGGAATAGCCTGTGCTGCTTTGATTTTACTGTGGGTGGAAGATGAACTTACATTTGATCATTATTTCAGTAACAGGGACAACCTGTACAAAGTAAAAGACCGACAAACCTACGATGGAACCACTTATACCTTTGATGCTACACCCGGGCCGCTGGCACAAGGTATAAAAACTGAAGTTCCGGGGATTATCAATACAGCTCGTTCAACCTGGGGTAATTATCTTCTTTTTACGATGAAGGATAAAATTATTTACGAGCAGGGTAACTTCGTTGATGCACCGTTTCTTTCCATGTTCCAGCTTCAGTTTATCAAAGGAAATGCAAAGAGTGCTTTTGAACAATTGCATTCATTGGTTATTTCGGAGACGATGGCTATGAAGTTTTTTGGAACTACCGAAGTGATGGGCAAAACCCTTAGCGTGGATAACAAACAGAACTATACCATATCTGGTGTATTTAAGGATCTTCCTAAAAATGTTTCGTTCAGATTTCACTGGCTGGCTTCATTTAAAATATACGAAGATCAGAATACATGGCTGAAGCAATGGGGATCCAACAGTGTATTAACGTATGTAGAAACACAGCCCAATGCCGATATAAATGCAATCAATGCCCTATTGTTTAGCTATGTTGAAAAAAAACAAGCGGGTTTGATGGCAAAAATGTCTATCTACTCAATGACCAGGTGGAGAATGTATGACAACTTTGAAAATGGGAAAGAAGTTGCGGGTAGAATCAAGTATGTGAATCGTTTCAGCCTGATTGCATGGATCATTTTAATTATTGCATGCATCAATTTTATGAACCTCTCAACTGCACGTTCGGAGCAGCGTGCAAAAGAAGTGGGAGTAAGAAAAGTTTTAGGTGCTGGCAAACGTAAATTGATTGTCCAATTTATTGGAGAATCCATGTTTACCTCCCTGGTTGCCGCTCTTTTTGCCATTGTAGTAATTTACATTTCATTACCTGCTTTCAATAGTTTGGTTGAAAAACAATTAGCGGTCGATATCTTCAGCCCTGTTCACATCATTGCGTTACTTTCACTCACTTTAATCTGTGGATTAATTGCAGGAAGTTACCCCGCATTTTATCTGTCGTCTTTTAAACCCGTGTCTGTCTTAAAGGGAATTAAATTCATGAACAGTGGTAATGCCGGAATGATCAGAAAAGGATTGGTCGTTGTGCAATTTACAATCTCGATCATTCTTATCATATCTACCATCATCATCTACAAGCAGATATCTCATATAAAGGATCGTGATCTCGGCTACAATAAAAACAATCTTGTTTTCATGTATTTGCAGGGAAGTATGAAAGATCATTTCCAGGTTATAAAAAATGATTTGCTATCGACAGGATTTGTTCAAAATACTGCATTGAGCAACAACCAGGTGTTAATGCTTGGAAGCAATACAGGCGATTATGTCTGGGAAGGTAAAGATCCCTCCAAACAGGTGTTAATTACTGTTGAGGGTGTGAGTCCTGAATATGCATCCACGATGGGGATGCAATTAACTGATGGCAGGGATTTTTATTCTGAAGGAAAAGCAGACAGCACCAATGTCCTCATCAATGAATCGCTTTCGAAGATCATTAACAAGAAAAATGTATTAGGCAGTACAATTTCGCAGGGATCAGCCAGGTACACGATTGTAGGTGTCATCAAAGATTTTGTTTACAACAATATGTATGGTCAGGCTGCTCCGCTGATCTTATTTTCTAATCAGTCATATTGTAATGTTTTATCGATTCGGTTAAAACCCGGAGCCCAGATTCCTGCCGCTTTATCAGGTATTGAAAAAGTGATTAAAAGAAATAATCCGGGGTATCCATTCGATTATAATTTTGTTGATAAGCAATTTGAGCAATTGTTTAAGAATGAAACGTTGGTAGGCAAACTGGCCGCGATATTTTCGGTATTAACCATTTTTATCTCCTGTCTTGGATTGTTTGGGCTGGCTGCATATACAGCCGAAAGAAGAACCAAAGAAATCGGAATACGCAAGGTCTTGGGTGCCAGTTTAGGCAATCTGGCAACTTTACTTTCCATCGATTTCCTGCGGCTTGTATTCCTTTCCTGCTTCATTGCCTTTCCTGTTTCATGGTGGATGATGAATAACTGGGTTCAGAACTACGAATACCATATTGATATCAGCTGGTGGATATTTGTTGCTGCAGGAGGTGCAGCGATTGTAATTACTTTGGTGACTGTAAGTTTTCAGGCGATCAAAGCGGCTATTGCCAATCCCGTAAAGAGTTTAAGAACAGAATAAGAAGGACCAACCATGATAAAAAATTATTTCAAAACTGCATTCAGAAACTTTTGGCACAACAAGGTTTTTTCTTCAATCAATGTACTCGGATTATCAATCGGCATTAGCGTATCACTGGTCTTGTTTTTAATTGTCTATTTTGAATTCAGCTTTGATAAGTTTGAGAAGGACAGTGACCGGATTTATCGTGTCATCCTTGAGATGAAACACGACGGTGAAATAAGTTACAGTGCTGCGGTTCCTGCGCCTTTAGGTGCCGCAACGGAAAAAGAAATAACAGGCATCGAACAGACAATTCCGCTTTTCCAATTTCAGGGTGATGGCAACGTAAATGTATTGATATCGAAGAAAAACAGCAAAGATCCTGTTGTTTATAAGAAGCAGACAGGGGTTATTTTCACCAACGAAGATTATTTTAAACTGTTATCGTACAAATGGATTGCGGGCTCTTCGTCTGCAATACGGCAACCTTTTACGGTCGTTCTTACCGAGAGCAGGGCGAAGCAGTATTTTCCGAATACTGCATTCCAGGATGTTATCGGAGAGACGATCACCTACGGCGATTCTTTAAAAACGACGGTAACAGGTATCGTGCAGGACATCAGCGAAAATACATTTTTCACATCGTTTGAATTTATCTCTTTGCCAACTGTGATGCAAACCGGATTAAGAGACAACTTCATGATGAGTGTCTGGAATGACTGGATGGCTTACTCACAGTTATTCATCAAAATAGCGGAAGGAAATACACCCGCGAAAGCCGAAGCTAACATCAACGCTTTATTAAATAAGTATAACAAGGACGCCAATAAAAGTGCCAGCAATTCAATGACTTTCCGGTTGCAGCCGCTAAGCGATGTGCATTTCTATTACGATAGTTTTGGACACAGGACTGCCCACAAACCTACCCTCTATGGTTTGCTTGCTATTGCCGGATTCTTATTGCTATTGGGTTGTATCAACTTTATAAATCTCACGACCGCCAACGCAGCCAAAAGAGCAAAAGAGATCGGTATTCGTAAAACATTGGGCAGCTCAATGAAGCAGCTTGTATTTCAGTTTCTGAGCGAGACTTTTTTTATTACAGTAATAGCAACTGCTATTGCAATTATGCTCACACCATTGCTGCTAAAGTTGTTTTCTGACCTCCTTCCGGAAGGATTAACGTTTGATCTGTTCCGGCAGCCTTCTATCATGCTGTTCATTTTTATACTTACGGTAGCTGTAAGTTTAATTGCAGGTTTTTATCCCGCATTTGTGCTGTCGCGTTTTCTCCCTGTGACTGTTTTAAAGGATCAGGCAAGTAAAAATAAAGGCCAGACCCGAAGCGTATGGATACGGAAATCATTAACGGTCACTCAATTTGTAATCGCACAGTTTTTTGTGATTGCCACCTTAATGGTAAGCGAACAAATAAATTATACCCTCAATAAAGATTTAGGTTTTAAAAAGGATGCCATCTTAAATTTTAGCACTCCATGGGGCAATTCCGTCAATAACCAAAACCTGTTGCTGCAAAAGTTAAAAGCGATTCCTGAAATACAAACCGCAAGTGTCGGGTTTCTTCCTCCTGCAACCGACGGAGCAGCCTTTACGAACGTAAAATACAATGACGGTGTAAAGGACATCAAGGCGGATGTACAAATAAGATGGGGTGATACCACTTTTCTGAAATTGTACCAGATCAAAATATTAGCAGGGAGGAATGTACTTCAAAGTGATACGATTAAGGAATTTGTAATCAATGAATCCTATTCGAAGGTATTAGGTTTTAAGAATCCTGCTGATGCTCTTAATAAGCAACTGGACTTTAACGGAAAAAAATTGCCGATAGTAGGTGTTATGAATGATTTTCATGAGCAGTCATTGCACAAACCGATCGATCCTGTTGTATTCGCCTCATTTAATAGTCGCAACAGCGATTTTCATATCGCACTGATGCCTCAAAACGCCGGAGGAAGATTATGGCAAAATGCTATTCAGAAGATTAAGAAGGCTTATGAGCAGGTTTATCCGGAGAATGATTTTAGCTACAGCTTTTTAGACGAATCGATCGCGAAATTTTATCAGAGCGAACAACAAACACAACGACTTTTGAAATGGGCCACCGGCTTTGCTATTCTTATCAGTTGTCTTGGCTTGCTCGGACTCGTTATTTACACCACAAATACAAGGGCTAAAGAGATTGGCATTCGTAAAGTGCTTGGCGCATCAGTGGCGCAAATCGTTACGATCTTGTCGAAAGATTTTGTGAAGCTTATAATCATTGCATTTGTAATCGCTGCCCCTATTGCCTGGTGGGCTTCGTATAGCTGGCTGCAGAATTTTGCCTACAGGGTGGATATGAGCTGGTGGATTTATGTGGCAAGCGGAATGGGAATGGTTTTAATTGCCCTTTTTACATTAAGTCTTCAAACGATAAAAGCAGCAACAGCGAACCCCGTAAAGAGTTTAAGAACAGAATAAAACGAATAACCATGATAAAGAATTATTTCAAAATCGCATGGCGTAATTTATTTCGGAACAAAGCCTTTTCGGCCATTAATATATTGGGACTTGCGCTTGGTATGGCTTGCAGCCTGCTGATCATGCTTTGGGTACAGGACGAACGGAATGTAGATGGTTTCCACAGCAACGGCAAACAATTGTACCAGGTTTATGAGCGCTATCATTTCGATGGGAAAGTGGTTGCAGGTTATGCAACACAAGGGTTGCTGGCTGAAGAATTAAAAAAGGTGATTCCTGAAATACAATATACAAGCAGTATGGATTATGCGTCACAGCCTGGTACCAAAAGTACGTTTGAGGCGGGTGACAAGGTCAATAAAATGTTTGGAAAATTTGCCGGAGCCGACTTCTTCAGCATGTTTAGCTACAACCTGCTGCAGGGAAACCCAACAACAGCGTTGAATACACCCGGTTGCATTGCCATTTCAAGGAAAATGGCGGAATCCTTTTTTGGAAGTCCTGAAAAAGCGATTGGAAATACGATTCGTTACGAAAACAAGGAAGACCTGCAGGTAACAGCTGTTTTCGAAAATATACCTATTAATTCCTCACAGCAATTTGATTTTTTAAGGAGCTGGATTGACTATGTGAAACAAAATGAATGGGTCCGCCACTGGGGAAATGCGAGTCCCGATACCTATGTTCAACTGCTCCCCGGAACCGATCTTGCTAAAGTTAAGACTGAAATAAAGGATTTCATCTACAGGTATAAGGCCAAAGAAAAAGGATCAGTTACAGAACTCGACCTGCTGCCTTATTCCGATAAATACCTTCATTCCACGTTTAAAGATGGTTATATTGATGGAGGCAGGATAGAATATGTGCGCCTTTTCAGCATCGTGGCCATCTTTATTCTGTTGATTGCATGCATCAATTTCATGAACCTGTCGACGGCCCGTTCAGCCAGGCGATCAAAAGAGGTTGGAATTCGTAAAGTGCTGGGGGGTATTCGTTCGTCGTTGATTGCACAATTCATGGGTGAAGCAATATTACTAACATTTATCTCCGGAATAATTGCGGTTGCACTGGCGGGGATACTGTTGCCGGTCTTTAACAGCTTAACCGGGAAGCTACTATTTCTTCCCGTAGGACAACCTCTCTTCTGGACATCTTTAGTTGGCCTGTTAACAATTACAGGACTCATAGCAGGAAGTTATCCGGCCTTATTCATGTCATCACTTAAAGCGATCACGGTTTTAAAAGGGAGCCTGAAATTTAGCTGGAATGCAACAATCTTCAGAAAAGGATTGGTTGTCTTTCAATTTTCGCTTTCAATTATACTTATTGTGAGTATGCTGGTCATCTATCGCCAGGTAGATTATATCCAATCCAAAAACCTCGGATACGACCGTGAAAATCTTATTTACTTACCGATAGAGGGCAACCTTGTTCAAAACTTCAAACGCTTCAAGGACGAAACCACAAGGGAAACAAGCATATTATCTGTTTCAAAGATGCGAAACTCACCGACCATTCTTGAGCACCACACCTCCAGTATTGATTGGCCGGGCAAAGATCCTAATGTAAGTGTTTCGTTTGCCGATGGGGTAGTGGGGTATGATTTTGTAAAAACGATGAAACTGAATATCGTGGAAGGGCAGGATTATTCAACAGATTTCGGAACCGATTCAACAGGTTATTTGCTGAATGAAACAGCAGTACGCAAGATCGGCTTACAAAATCCAATCGGCCAAACTATCTCATGGGGAAACCGTCCTGGTAAGATCATCGGGGTATTAAAGGATTTTCATTTCAATTCAATCCACCAAACCATCGATCCGCTGATTATCCGGCTCGATGAAAGGTGGAAATGGGGGACAGTGCTTGTCAGGACAAAGGCAGGTAAAACCAAGGAGGCAATTGCCGGTTTGCAAAAGATCTGTAAATCGTTGAATCCCGATTTTCCATTCACTTACCAGTTTTCCGATGAGGAATATACCAAATTGTACAACAACGAACAGGTCGTCAGTAAACTGGCCAATTACTTTGCATTTCTGGCCATCTTCATCTCCTGTCTTGGTTTATTTGGTCTGGCCACGTTTACGGCAGAACAACGCACCAAAGAAATTGGGGTGCGTAAAGTGCTGGGCGCCTCTGTAGCAAACATTGTTTCACAACTATCATTCAGCTTTTTAAAACCTGTTGCGATCGCACTGTTAATTGCGTTCCCGGTAGCCTGGTATGCGATGAACAGGTGGTTACAGGGCTTTGCTTACAAGATTGATATTGCATGGTGGATGTTTGCAATAGCGGGTCTGCTCACAATTGGCATCGCCTTGCTGACGGTCAGCTATCAAAGTATCAAGGCTGCGTTGATGAACCCGGTGAAGAGCATAAGAACGGAATAAGAGATATAACTATTTAGTAATAAGACATGATCAAATTAAAAAACATTTTCAAATGGGTGAATTCAGGTGGTAACAGGGTCTTTTTGTTGAAGGACATCAACCTGAACATCAAAGAAGGGGAGTTTATCAGCATTATGGGACCATCGGGTTCTGGCAAGTCAACATTGCTGAATGTAATCGGCATGCTCGATGAGTTTAATGAAGGTGAATACCTGTTTATGGATCAACCTGTTCATCTTTTGAAAGAGAAACAAAAAGCACAGTTTTATAAAACACATATCGGGTTTGTGTTCCAGGCTTACCATTTGATTGACGAATTAACGGTCTACGAAAATATCGAAACACCGTTGCTTTATCAAAACGTGAAGTCTTCTGAAAGGCAGGCCATTGTTGCTGATATCCTCGACCGTTTTAATATTGTCGGAAAGAAAGACCTTTTTCCCGCACAATTGTCGGGTGGTCAGCAACAATTGGTTGGTGTTGCAAGGGCGTTGGTTGCAAAACCGAAACTGATCCTTGCTGATGAACCAACCGGAAATCTGAATACGAAACAAGGGGAGGAGATCATGCAACTGTTTAAACAGCTCAATGAAGAGGATGGTGTCACGATCATCCAGGCAACACATTCTGAAAAGAACGCGGCGTACGGATCTAAAATTATTAACCTGCTCGACGGAAGGGTGGAAAAATAGAATCGTCATTAGTAGTCATTAAGAAGTCATTTATGGTCATTAAAAGGTCATTTATAGTCATTAAAAAGTAATGGCAGGGATAGATTGTCATATTTTTCTTCTTTGCGGACTTTGCGACTTTGCGCGACCTTGTCATTTATTTCACGCAAAGACGCCAGGAACGCAAAGTAAAAGAAAAGGTAAAAACATATTCCAGATTCAAAAAGTAAGACTTTAAAAAATTACTGTTAATTAAGTCATTTAATGACCCTTCAATGACCAAATGACTATTTAATGACTTTTGATATTAAAACAAATCATCAATAAAGATATTCTCATGAAGAATTTAAGTAAAACAATCGCTATCCTGCTGATGCTGATTGTGCTGGCAGCTGCCAGTCAGACAAAAGCACAGGACACGACAGCTGTAAGTGGTGTTTACACGTTGCAGCAATGCATTGAGATTGCTTTTAAAAACAACACCGATGTAAAGCAGGCCGGGTTCCTGGCCGAATCGGCTAAAATTAATTACAACCAGTCGAAGGCGAATATGCTGCCTGATCTGAATGCGGGGATTTCGCATACACAGTATAACGGGCGCAGCATTAACCCTAACACAAATGCTTACATCAATGAGCAAAATACAGCCGGATCGTACTCGTTAAATGCCGGTATTACGTTGTGGCATGGCAGCAGCATCCAGAATTACATGAAGCAATACCGTTTGACCTATGAGGCAGGTAAGATGGACGAACAAAATGCAAAGGATAAATTAACGATCAATATTATTTTGGCTTATCTCTCTGTTTTAAGTGCACGCGAGCAACTGAATATTGCGCAGAAACAGGTGGAAGCCACCCAAAAGAAGGTCGATCTTTTAGTCATCAAGAATAACGACGGCGCCATTTCCCCGTCCGATTTATACGATATGAAAGGTCAGCTTGCAAATGACGGATTAACGGTGGTGAGCACGAAGAACAGTCTTGATAATGCGTTGCAGACATTAACCCAGCTTATGAATATCCCTTATGAAGCAGGTATGCAACTGGCGGCCATTACTGATGGGATTTTGTTTCAACCTTATCAGGAAACTGTTGACCAGGTTTACGAAAACGCTTCGCAACAATTGGCAATGGTTAAATCGGCTGATTTGAAAGTGGAGAGCGCTTCCAGAAATATAAAGGCAATACGGGGGCAGATGATGCCAACTCTCTCGTTATTCGGTGGTTTGTATACGAACTATTCGAGTGCCGCCAAAATACAGCAATTAACCGGTACGACCGATGTTCCTACTTCGAATTATGTGACGGTCAATAATGTGAAGACGACTGTCTATAGCCAGCAGTCGAATTTTAATGCACTTTCGATTGATTACAACACCCAGTTAAAGAACAACTATAATTCAGCAGTTGGCATCGGTTTACAGATTCCACTCACGAACAATATGCAGGTCAGGAACAGATTAAAGCTGGCGAAGGTGGCGGAGCAACAGGTACAGGAGCAGGCAAAAACCACAAGGATTCAATTAAGACAGGCGATCGTCCAGGATTTTGTAAATATGAATGCCGACTATACAACTTATAAACTCCTGTTGTCGCAGGTGGAGGATTTTGGACAGTCGTTTCATGCGGCTGAAATTCGTTATACAAACGGCGCCATTTCGACCGTCGATTTTGTGATTGCAAAGAACAACTTCGACCGGGTACAACTGAACCTGGTGGTCGCCAAATACAATTATATGCTCCGCACCAAACTGCTCGACTTTTATCAGAACCGGCCTTTGTGGTAAACAAGTGATGACTGCTTAAGAGTGACCCCGGTGATTGTCCATGACTTGAACATTCACCGGGTCACTTCGATATTGTAATTGAAATCATTAAGAGCTTTATTACTTCCTTATTTGATTTTACACGCACAAAACGTACTGATTGCGACACAAAATCTTCGAACAGTCGCGCAAAATGCATGAATTGTGACACAAAGTCAGCTGACGGTCGCACAAAACGATCTGATTGTGACACAAAGTCAGCGAATTGTGACACAAAGTCAGCTGACGGTCGCACAAAACGATCTGATTGTGACACAAAGTCAGCTGACGGTCGCACATAGTGTGGTAAATGCAACACATACTCATCTGTCAGTCGGACATAGTATGCTGATTGCTGCGCAAAGACGGTGAACAGTCGCACATAGTATGTTGATTGCTGCACAAAGTCAGTGAACTCTCCCATTTTTTGAAGAGTGTAAGCGCTTTGTAGAACATTATAGCAGGCACTGTTACAAAATGGGAAGTCCCAACAATTTTGCTCCGTTCATTAATAATCAAGTTCAGCAAATTGTAATCCACCCGAGAAACTTCTGAGGTTGGATTTTTTTTGATGATTCGTATCATAAGCGATCCGTCATATTTGTAACAATAAATACATCCTAAAATATCATCCTAAGACGATTCTTTTGCTAATCAGAATGCGGTTTACGATCTGATTTTAACAATCTCGGATTGAGTTAGTCTGCTTTATATGATGCCTTATCGTAATTTAGATTTTTAAAACAATAATAAAGTCAATAAATAGTTCTTTTTATTAAACAATCGTTATTTTTGTCATAATGTAAAAGCAGATACCTGGGCTACAATGGAAAAATGCAACATATTGAAAATAGCCGAAAATTTAGAAAAGTACTATAAACTTGCTGATATTTACTAGTTAACTTCCATTTTAAGGGACAGCGCTTAAGAATTGAATCAATATGAAAACAGATAAGCAAACAGAAGAAAATTTAGAATTTGAGTTTGGAGATAATTTTTTGAAACTCCATGCAGGTCAAATTATTACGGATCAAAGATATGCCATAATTGAACTAGTTGCAAATAGTTGGGACGCTGGTGCTGCAAAGGTAGAAATTAAATGGCCAATCAATTCGGACAAAATCTTTGAGATAAAAGATAATGGGATTGGTATGACTTACAATGAATTTCGACATCGTTGGTGTACATTAAATTATAACAGATTAGACGAACAAGGACAAGAAGTTGTTTTCCCAAAAAATATCAAAAAGAAGAAGCGAATGGCTTTTGGTCGAAATGGTATTGGTAGACATGCCATGTTTTGCTTCTCTGATTCTTATGAAATTATTACTCAGAAAGATGGTGAATTAACTCATGCTAATGTTCGTTTAGAAACAGGAAATAAACCTTTTGATATAAAGTTCATAGAAAGAAAATCAACTGATAAAAATGGAACTTTGATAAGGACTTATGTTCGAGATATTAAACTCATTGAAGAGCAAAAGGTAATGGAATTAATTGGGTCTAGCTTCATTGCTGATCCAGAATTCAAGATATATGTTAACGATAAGGAAGTTCATTTTATGAATTTAGAACATTTATCAAAGACTAATATTCTAACCATTGAAGGTATCGGACATGTTGTAATAAAACGTTTTGAAACAGAAAAAGGACGAACAATTAAGCATAATGGAGTAGCCTGGTGGGTTAATAATAGATTGGTTGGTCAACCAGAATGGAAAGGCCTGGAAGGCAGATTAATTGATGGAAGAAATCCTATTGCAAAACAATATACTTACATCATTATTTCAGATATTCTAACTGACCAAGTTAGACCTGATTGGTCAGGTTTTTATGCAAATGAAATTGTTGTTAGTATTCAAAAGCGTGTTTATGATTACATTGCTGAGGATTTATCGAATTTAATGTATGAAACTCGCAGGGATAGAAAGAAAGAAGTCTTTTATTCAAATCGTAAAACCTTAAATGGGTTAAGCGATATTTCTAAACATGAAGTTTCACATTTCATTGACGAGTTGCAATTAAAATGTCCAACCTTTGGAATGAGCGAACTTGAAACAACAGTTGAGGTTTTAGCTAAATTTGAAAAAGCAAGGTCTGGATATGCACTTCTTGAAAAGCTTGCTAGGTTAAATTCAAATGATATTGACAGTTTAAATATGCTATTAGACGAGTGGTCAATTGAGGACGCAAAAAAAGTTTTGAATGAATTGCGCTTTCGTCTTGATTTAATTAAAAGGCTTGATGATCTAATTGATAAACATACAACCGATGAACTTCATGATTTGCAACCATTATTTGAAAGAGGCTTATGGATTTTTGGACCCGAGTTTGAGAGTATTTCCTATATTTCAAATCGTTCTTTATCGACAATTGTAAAAAAGTTTTTAAAGGATAAAGGCAAACCAGTTATTGAAAATCCTTTGAAACGTCCTGATTTTGTTATGTTACCAGATACATCAATTGGTATATATGCAAGTGATAGATATGATGATACGCATCAAGTTGATGGATTTAGCCAAATTGTAATTGTTGAACTCAAAAAGGGTGGCTTTGAAATTACTTTAGATGAAAAATCGTAGGCATTAAACTATGCTCGAGAACTTAGGAAAAGTGGTAAAGTTGACCAGTCTACAAAAATAATTTGTTACGTTCTTGGCTCTTCAATATCTGCAGAAGATAATGGGAAAATGACTGATGGTGAAACAGAGATTATTCCACGCCGCTATAATTCAATTTTAAGACAAGCAAATGCTCGTACTTTTAATTTGTTACAAAGATTGGAGAATTCGGATAAAGTAAAAGAATATTCTGAACAAGCAAATAAAGAATTATTAGAAGTGTACCCAGATAATTTTGGGGATGTAGTATTATTTGAACAAAATTAAAAAAACAATTTTTCTAATAAAAATTAATGGTTATGCAATTCGATAAAGCTAAAAGTCTACGTGAAGAATGGGGAAACAAACCTTGTGATCATGCTTCATTTGAAAAGGAATACTATTTAGGAACCGACACATCGGACTATGTTTGTTCTACTTGTGGTGAGACATTTACACGCCAAGAAAAACAAGAAATTGAAGAAGTTAAAATGAAACGTGCCAAATAACATCAACTACTCGGCAAGTTGGGTAGTTTGCTGTTGTTTAGCATCACATTTTACAGGATATCAGTAAATTGAAAGCAGTACTTCGTAGGAAATTTATCAGGAAACTCCCGCACTGCGTGTAGTTGCGGAAAAAGGTAACGCATTTAAAACGCATCAGAATGGACAGTAATTTCGGTGAAAAATTAGCGGAGTTGGCATTAAGACGTAGTAATGAATTTACTTCATTCATTAGACAGATATTGATTATTTGTTCAACCATTATAGGTATAATGGTTTCTCTCAAAGAGAAAAAGATAACTGATACTGGCGAGCTAATTTCATTTATTACGGTAATTGGATTACTTGGACTATGCACCCTAATCGGGTTAACTTTACTATACGGTGAAATTCGTACTCTTGATCGGCTAAGGATTGCCCTGGTGGATCAAGAAAATAAATTTCGCTCTGGAGATAAAACCATCTCCAACATCGTCATATCACCAACCGAGAAAATTTTCTTAGTTTTTGCGAAAATATACTATGTTACTTTTGGACTGGCAATTTGTAGTATTGTTGCTTACTCATATATTGCTTTTTCATAAATGGTTGATTTTGAATTAAAAACGAGTTACAACAGCAAAACACACAGCAAGTCGTGGGTTTTGCTGTTGTAACTGGAAATGACCATAGTAGATTTAAAACTGCAGGTAAAATGTTGTTCCTTCGTTTTCTTTTGACTGATCCATGAAAAATCAATATGTAGTAAATATCGGATTCATTTAATAATAGATTAGCTAATTTTACATTTTCTTAAACCAACCTTTAGTGGTGGTTGATCATTCTGAACAGGAATATTAAAAACAGCATCGATGTTACATGAAATAGGTCCGGGCATTTTCGACAACAAGTATTTTAATTATGAGGAAGTTGTTGATGATGACTTTTTGTTGTGCTACAGGGACAACGAAGTATTATTAAAGAAATCGGGAGATGATTATGAAATCCCCCGGAAAAGCGATTTTACTGAAAGCATCGAAGCTCCGGTATATTTGTTCTCCATCAATTCCAATCATTGTTTTGGGGTAGCAGAATCGCAGGTCAATCATGATTCTTTTGAATTTCATGATATCTTTATTTTACGAAACCTGAAAAACAAAGAACTGGCATGGATGGGGTCTGTAGGTCATCAGTTGATGACCTGGCATACGAATAATCAATATTGCGGAAGGTGCGGCGCCAAAACAGAATTGAAAAAGGAAGAGCGGGCAAGTGTTTGTCCCAATTGCAGCCTCGTTAACTATCCCAAAATATCACCCGCCATTATTGTCGCCATCACGTGCAACAACAAGATATTGCTGGCCAAAGGGAGAAATTATAAAAGTGATTTGTATTCACTGATTGCCGGTTATGTCGATATTGGTGAATCAATCGAAGAAACAGTTGTACGGGAAGTAAAAGAGGAAGTCGGATTGGATATTAAGAACCTGAAATATTTTAAAAGCCAGCCTTGGCCTTTCTCCGCTTCTGTGATGCTTGGTTTTACTGCCGAAGCCGACGATGCACAACAAATCGTCATTGAGGAAGCTGAGATTAAAGAGGCAGGGTGGTTTGAAAGAGGAAATCTTCCGCTTCATTCCTCCGGTGTGAGTATATCGGGTGTTTTAATTGATGCTTTTGAAAATGGTGTTTTCTGACAGGAACGACAATATTAGAAAAGCATTTATTTACAGTAAATTAATTGGTTAAATATACAAACCAGAGGGTAGTTAAGGAATAAAAATGAATATAGAATGTGCCAAATTGCTATTAATTTATCTCCGAAAAAAGATGTATTTTTGATAAAAAGAATTGAGAGATGAGCATAACAACTGAAAAGAGAATGGCAAATAGTTATTTCCGGCTAATGAAAAACTGGGATAATGAAACAAAAAAGGACTTGATTATCAAGTTGACTGAATCAATTGATGATAAGCCAAAGAATAAATATGATTTCTCTTCATGTTTTGGAGCATGGTCTGACAATAGAAGTGCTGACGAAATTGCAGAAGAAATCCGTTCTGATAGGGTTAATAATAGAGAAATTGAAGAATTCTGATGGAATACCTACTTGATACAAATATCTGTATTCATTATTTCAAAGGTCAGTTCGAACTTAAAAGTAAAATTGAACGAATTGGATTTTTGAACTTTGCTATTTCTGAGATTACATTAGCCGAGTTGATATATGGTGCAGAGAAGAGTCTAAGAAAAGCTGAGAATATTAAGGTCGTTGAGGCTTTTGCTGACAAGATCGCAATCATCCCGATAATAGATTCGTTATGGATATATGGTAAGGAGAAAGCAAGATTAAAAACAAAGGGTACTATAATTAGTGATTTAGACTTATTTATTGGAGCAACTGCAATTATCAATGATATGATTTTGGTTACCCGGAATGTGAAGGAATTTGAGAGAATGGAGAATATTAAAATTGAAAATTGGATTGACAATCAGTAACAACCTTTTTGCTAATCAAGGCGACAAGTTTGAAATGAACGGACAACATTTGTATCATTTAACTGTCACATGGACAGGCAACAATAAGCAAGGAACAAAAGATTATCGGTCTTATGAACGTAGTCATAGCGTAACAATTGACAATAAGGCTGAAATACTTTGTTCTTCTGACCCCGCATTTCGTGGTGACAAAACAAAGCATAATCCTGAAGAGCTTTTTGTAGCTTCCATCTCAACTTGTCATATGCTTTGGTATTTGCATTTATGTGCAGAAGAAGGTGTTGTAGTCACTGCCTATACCGATCATGCAACAGGCAAACTGCAGGAAACAGAAGATGGTGGCGGACACTTTACAGACGTAACTTTAAACCCGATCGTAATTGTTAGTGAAGAATCGATGATCGGCAAAGCTAATGAGCTGCATCACCAGGCAAACAAACTTTGCTTTATAGCCAACTCCTGCAATTTTCCAATTAATCACAATCCAACTTGTAAAACAACAATCAAGTAAAGAATATGTCGGTTTAAAACTGCAGGTAAAATGCGGTTCCCTCGTTTTCTTTGGATTGCACTGTGATGTTGCCCTTATGAACCCGCATAATTTGTTTGCACAGGCTTAAACCAATCCCGCTGCCGGTTTTCTTCGTGCTGAAGAACGGAACGAATATTTTATCAAGTACATCCTCAGGCATACCCGATCCGTTATCTGCCAGTTTAATCACCAATCTGTTGTCCGAATCTGTATAGGCTGACAATACGATCTTTGGATCTGGTTTATTTTTCACCGCATCTATGGCATTCAGGAGGAGGTTGATTAAAACCTGCTCGATTAAATCAACATCCAGCTCAGCGCTTAGCAAAGGTTCCTTTAACAGAATTGCCGCCTCGATGTTTTTTTGAGTAAAGGTGGGTTGCATTAACCGGTGAAGGTTTTCGAACAACTCGCTGATGAAAACCTTCGCGAGGTTTGCTTTGGTTATTTTATTCAGGTTCCGGTACGTTTCGGTAAACTTGAGCAGTCCTTCACTTCTTTTTCGGATCGTGTCGATGCCAAGTGCAAGGTCTTCCGCAATACCCGAAGGATCGGGAGTTTCACTGGCAAATTGCTTCAGCCTGTTTTGTAAGGTGGTGGCGAGTGAAGAAATTGGCGCTACGGAGTTCATGATCTCATGCGTCATCACGCTTAATAGTTTTTGCCACGCTTTTGCTTCGGTTTCATCCAACGCTTCGTTCACATTCTGAAAAGCGATGAGTTTAAATTGTACATCTTCCGTTTTAAAGACAGAGGAAGACAACACCACTTTCAAATTACTTTTTTCGCGGTGAATCGTACTGATGACGCTTTCACCGGGCGTAAGGTTTACAATTTGGGTATAAAGTGCGTGGTCCCTTTTGTCCAGTGAATGAATCGTTTTTAAATAAGGGACCTGCAATATTTTCTTAATCGATTCATTCATCCATATAATCTCTCCACTTTCCAGTTCGAACGAAAGAATACCTGTATCAACGAGTTCAAGCACTTTTTGAAGATATTGGTATTGAGCCTCCTTCTCTTTGCTTATTACTTTGAATGTTGAATTAATTTCGTTGAACCCTTCTCGCAACGATTGTAAATCAACGGGTGCGTGTTTCACGTTATAGTTTCTGGAGAAATCGCGGTAATGAATAGATTCTACAAACTGGTTGACCTCTTCCTGCGTTTTTTTGTGTAAACGGTAAAAACCGATCACCTGAAAAACAATAACGGGTAATAGGATAAGGTCAATGAAATAGAGCTCTTTCAGTAGTGTAAAAGAAAAAGCCAGCAGCGTGATAAACAGAAAAATAACACGCCACAGTATTCCCCAATCTGATTTATTAGTTTTCATATTTGCCGAGCCTCCTGTATAAAGCGGTGCGCGTGAGTCCTAATTCTTTTGCCGCTTTAGAAATATTGCCGTTGTTCTTTTTGATCACCTTTAATATGGTATTCTTTTCGAGTGTGCTCAGTTTTGTTTCATTGTCTTCATATTCCTCACTTTGATTGGCAGATTCGATGGGTGAAAAAATCAGGTCATCTGGTTGGATCACTTCACCTTCGGACATAATGATGACCCTTTCGATAATGTATTGCAGCTCCCGCACATTTCCGGGGAAGTTATATTGTCTTAACTTTTGAAATGCAGCCTCGGAGAAACTGATGTTGGTTTTGAAATATTTTGTAGAATAGATCTTCGTAAAATGTTCGGTCAGCAATACAATATCGTCTTTCCTTTTCCGCAACGGTGGCACAATGATTTCCACCGTATTAATGCGGTAAATTAAATCTTTCCGGAACCGGTTCATATCCGACAATTCTGCCAGTGAAAGATTAGTGGCGCAAATCAACCGGATATCAACGGATATTGGCTGATTGGAACCCAGGCGCGTTATTTGCCTGTTCTGTAAGGCCGTTAATAATTTAGCCTGCTGCTGCAACGAGATATTTCCAATTTCATCAAGGAATAAAGTGCCACCGTTCGCCGCTTCAAACCGGCCCATCCGTTCATCTTTGGCGTCCGTAAAAGCCCCTTTTGTGTGACCAAACAGTTCGCTTTCAAATAAAGTTTCGGTGAGTGCTCCAATATCAACTTTAATAAACGGTTGTTTGCTACGTAACGATTTATCATGAATTGACTTGGCAACCAGATCCTTTCCAGTTCCGTTTTCACCGAGAATTAAAATATTGGCATCAGTTGGCGCAATTTTATTGATCTTGGCAAAGATGTCGAGCATTGCATTGCTCTCTCCCAGTAAGTTGGGGTCATTCTGGTTTTTAAGATTAATAACAGGCGTCTTCTGCGTTTTCTTTTTTACAATATCTGAAATGGTAGATAGTAATTTCTCATTGTGCCAGGGCTTTACAATAAAATCGGATGCTCCTTCTTTCAATGAACGCACAGCAAGGTCAATATCTCCATAGGCCGTAATCATGATCACCGAAATCCCTGGTTTTAAGGCTTTAATCTGTTTCAACCAGTACAACCCTTCGTTTCCTGTATTAACGGAGGCATTAAAATTCATATCCAACAATACGAGATCAAACGACCTTGACGTGATGAGCGAGGGAATGTTTTCCGGATTTTTTTCTGTAATAACCTCCTCTACTTCTGTTTTTAACATTAACCTTACAGCCGTCAGTACGTCAACATCATCATCAATAACCAATATGCTTGCTTTCAATAGACTCATACTTCAAAAATAACATTTTATTCACAGCATTATCACGATAAATCATGGCTAAG
>Ga0209511_1001750_pt1 | contig 18697 bp, 12 predicted proteins | sample SSSSmetaG_FD_184141 | JGI IMG/M metagenome (GOLD analysis project Ga0209511, IMG submission 184141) | Glacier valley bacterial and archeal communities from Borup Fiord, Nunavut, Canada, to study Microbial Dark Matter (Phase II) - ​SSSS... | ecosystem: Environmental > Aquatic > Freshwater > Ice >...
CTGCTTCATATTCCCACTTTCCGGCGCAAGCACAGCTTTTGCTGGCTGCGCCCCATATTGCCGGATTGCTTCCGGCGCGCGTGCCTTCGTCCGAAGTGCCGCCTCAACACGATGCACCGTTGCAGTTTATCTTCGATCGGCCTGCGCTGGCTGATCTGACCGATCAACAGCGCGAGCGTCTGTACGAGTCCGCCAATGTGCTGCTCGAAATCTCGATCGAATTCATGATCGGCGCGTTCAATGAGGATGCTTTGCGCGCGGCGGAAGTCATGTTCCATCGCGGCGTGGGCGGCAAATCTGCGATCCGTCCGCTTGGCCCCAAAGCGTACAATGCCGAACAGGATGCCGATCTGTTCACACTGATGGCGCGTGCCAAAGAAGCGCGGCCTATCACGTACACCGAAGCGCAAACGATCGTGAAAAATGCGTGGGCGCAGCGTAAAAGCGGTGAGGCATGAGCGCTGAACAGGAGCTGATCCTACAGCGCGTGATCAAGGCGCTCAACAAACGCTACAATCGCGTGAACGGTGATTTGTGCAGTGCGGTCGATGTGCTGGAAAGGCTCGGACGCAAAGTACGAGTGGGCGAGCCGGTAAACCGTGACATTGACGCCACACTGAGCTTGCTCATCAACGCGATCATCGACAGCACCGACCTGCAAAACTCGGTGATCGAGATGGTGCATGATCAACTTGCGCAGGCGGAGTTATCGAAAGAAGCCTATGCGCAGGGTTGGGACGCGCGTTTGGTGGATTTGCTGGCACGCGCCACGCCTGAAGAAGCGGTTATCATTCACGCGCTGCTTGTCGAGGAAGATACCGAAACGCCGTTCTGATTAAGAAAAACGGGTCAGGCAAGCCAGACCCCTACCAGGCTTCATTTGCGTAGGGGCTGTGGCTTGCCCAGCCCACCTGAAACGAATACCCTACCCCGGAAGGTCGGGAGTGAGGGTTGTAAGGGCAATCCGCGATTCGCGAACTATTTAACTTTGAGCACGGATTTTGGCGTGAGGCGAATGACTACCACATCGTCATTTTTCCACGCCTCTTTGAGCTTGTCCGCATCGATTTTATCGGTATAGCGATCAATCACGCGGTGCGTCACGACCTGCCCCGGATCGTCCTGAATCGCCAGATCGCCACGAAACATGTACCCCGCCTCCTCACCATTATCGCCGCCAATGGCAACCGCACCTTTCGGATTCGCCAAAGCGTTTTGCGTCTTGCGCGCCGTCCGATCGCTGATGAACACCACATCATCACCATCCAACATGAACCAGATCGGGACGTTGTGTGGGTACCCATCTTGTCCAATCGTTGAAAGGCGAGCGATCAAAGGTTTGTCGAGAAAAGCGCGGATAGCATCGTCAATCATGGTGTACCTCAAGTGGAATATGAGCGCGAACTGGTCGTACACATGTTACCGCATCTATGTTATAGGCGGAATATTACAGGCTGAACACCGCTTGAATGATATTGCGCTGACGTCCGGCCAAATCTGCGAATAATTGCGGCGCATCGTTGAACGGCACAATATCGGTGATCATGTGCTTGCGGATCGCGCTGCCATATTCGATCAACATTTTGAGCGTTTCATCAGCCAGACGTCGCCGTGTCCAGGCAAAGCTCAGGCCGCGCGGCACGCGGTTGATCTGCGCACAGCGAAGGCTCAGCCCGTTGTGATGAAACTCCTCACCGAGCCGCACATCGTTCGCGCCGTCCTGATAAAAGGCCAGATCGATCACCGTGCCCTGTGGTCGCAAGCTGCGAAAGGCGGTCGCCAGACTTGCACTTTGGGCGCGACACTGAAAAACAAAATCCGCACCGCGATCATTGCCGCCGTGATGCCAATGCTCTTTGCAATAACGCCATGCTTCAATCTGATTTTCGTCGATCGCCGTCAAGCCGACTCCTTGCGCGGCTGCCAGCCGTTTCGGATCGCGATCAGCAATGGCAACGTTGGCCGCGCCGTGGAAACGCGCTAACAACGCGGTCAGCAGACCAATGACGCCCGCGCCCATCACCAGGATATTACGCCCACGCACGCCATCCCCCAGATCGCGCACGTTCGCGCCGACCATATCCGCCGCCGCGTGCAGCAAGCCGTTAGCACAAATCGGCCCCATCTGATGAATATAAATGCCCAAAACCGGATCAAGCTCATCCGGGATCGGCACAAATAATTCATACATCGGATTTGCCACATGGCCGGATTTGTGACCGTAGTTCATCGCCAAAATCTGACCTTCAGCGACTTCGGGCGTGCGGCTTTCGATCACGCGGCCAACTTCCATATAACCCAAAAATGGCATGGGCAAGTTGAAGGTGGGGCGACCCTGATTGAAAATGCCGAACTGCTCATCCCACTGCGAATGCAAATACGGGTTAGTGCCCTTGTAGAAGGTGAGTTCCGTGCCTGCTGAAAGGCCGGTGTACATCGTTTCCACGCGGAACTGACCATGATCCGGCGGCGCTTCATCATATTCAAAAAAGTAGATTTGATTGGGACGTTCAACGCCGATCGATCGGATTCTGCGCCACTCAGACATGCGCCACCGCGTTTTCCAGATCGATGATACGCCCTTCATGGGCTGACTGATTCGCAGCGATCGTCAGGCGGTGCGTTTTGAGCGCTTCCGCATACGGCGCGCGAATATGATTAGCTTTGCCCAACACCGCATCGATAAAATCGCGATCTTCACGCATGAACGGATCGCCTTCCGCGCGGCGTATTGGGCGGCCATGTCCGTTGTCGATCATGATCTCGAATTCGGAAATTTCGATCGCCAGCGCATCCGCGAACAAATGCAGTTCGACGCGATGCCGCCAGTTCAGCAAACAGGTGGACGCCATGGTGCCGACCGCGCCGCTGGTGAATTGCAGCGAAGCGGTAGTCACGTCCAGAATGTTCAGATCAGGGAAGGCGGGGCGCTGCGTAGTACCGCCCATCGCGCTGACGCGGCTCACATCGCCCACCAGCAAGCGCGCCAGATCAAAAATATGCGTCGTTTGTTCGACCATTTGGCCGCCCGATTGTTCTTCACGCGCCCACCAGCTCGGCGGCGGCGTCGAGTCGATCCAATAACCGAGCGCCAAACGTGCCGGATTATCGCGCAGCAGGTTTTGCGCTTCTTCGGTCGTATCCAGATAACGCCAATGATAACCAACGGCGGTTACCAGCTTTTTCGCTTCAATGGCAGCGGCGATCGTTTCGGCTGTTTGCAGATCGGTCGCGAGCGGCTTTTCCACAAAAAACGGGATGTTGCGATCCACGAGCGCTTGTTCGATCGCGCCATGTGCAGACGGCGGCACACAAATATAGGCGGCGTCGATCGTTTCTTTGTCGAGCATTTCCGCGTAATTGGCGTAGGCTTGCGCGCCCGCACGTTCGGCCATCCCTTGCGCCCGATCCAGCGCCGGATCACTGAAGGCGATCATTCGTACATCGCCAAAACTTTGCAGGTCGTTAAAATGGCGTCCAGCGATTCCGCCAGCGCCGATGAATCCAATGCGTACCTGTTCCATGAAAACTCCAGAGTGAAAGATAAGAATGAAAAGATCGCCTCGGCCTGAAGACCGGGGCATTTCACGATATTCAGTTGCGGATACGGCAGATCGTGTCCCTACAACGCGTTCGATTGCCTGTAGGGACGTGGCCTGCCACGTCCGCCGTCCTACCGTATCCTGAATATCTACTGTGGCAGACTATTAGCGTCGCGCTGCGCTTTCGGTCAGCACATTGAAGCTTTCCTGCGGCTGCGGGAAGCCATCGGCAAGCGCGCGCTTATAAACAGCAGCGGTATCACGTGCCATACGCGCCGCGTTGAAGTTTTGCTCAAAACGAGTGCGTCCGGCGATTGCCCATGCCTTGCGCAGCGCGGGTTGTTGCAGAGCTTCAATGATCGCGCTGCCAAGTGTTTCAGCATCAGCAGCGGGCACCAGCCGCCCTTCAACCCGATCGGTGATCGCTTCAGGAATGCCACCCACGCGGGTTGCTATGACAGGGATATTGCTTGCCAGCGCTTCTAACATCGTCAGCGGCAGTCCTTCAAAGAGTGATGGCAGCACCAATAAAGTCGCTGCATTCAGCAGGTCATGAACATCATCACGCCAGCCGAGCAGCTTGACTCGCCCTTGCAAACCGCGCTCTGCAATTTGATCCTGCATAACCTGTGCCAAAGGTCCGTCACCCGCCCACACGAAATAGGCATCGGGACATGCGGTCAATATGCCAGGGATTGCATCTAACAAATAGGCGTGCCCTTTTTGTTCGGTGAGACGGCTGGCAGTCAGGATCAACTGCGCATTGGCGGGCAAGTTGAGATTGGCGTACACCTGCGACGGCTTGACCTTTGAAGGCGACACGCTGATCCCATTGCGCACCGTGCTGAGTTTTTCGGCAGGCACCCCGGCTTCGATAAAGCTGGCGCGCGCCTCATCCGATACGCAGATGATGCGGCTCGCTTTCGCCGCCAACTGGTCGTACAAAAATTTCTGATAGGGATCCGTCAGCTTGTACGGCAGATGCTCAGTACGGATGCAGATTGGCACTTCAGCAAAGTATGCGGCATAAAATCCGTCGTGACCTTCCCAACCAATGCCCGCATGACTATGGAAAATCTCAATGTCCTGATCGCGTAAAAAGTCGCGCAGCGCTTCCCACGGTTCGCGCCCCTGGCCGCGTACTTCTAAGGACAGCACCACAATCGGGAGTTGGCGAGCGCGCGTGAGAAATGCTTCATTGTGTGCGCTCGGTGGCATAACCAAAGTGATCGCGTGCGTTTTACACAACTCAGCAGCTAAAGTCAGCATATGCTCACCCAACCCTGACGCCTCAAGGCTATCGGTGAACAGGCATATGCGCGCGCCTACCTCGTCATGGATGATCTGACGGGCGCGCGTGATGTGATCGATTTGGTGCTGTTGGCGAGCACGCTGCACTGACTCGATCACGGTCTGCTGACGGTGAAGTTCATCAGCCAACGGCTGATACAGCGAACGATTGCCGCTTTCGTCGGCATAATCCCACAGCCCGTTGTGACAGTGCCGTTCATCATCCCAACCAGGGTGATTGAAGATCGGATACAGGCACAGCGCTTCCAACGGAATGCCGTTTTGGAGGGCAATCGCAGCTTCGCTCGCTATATAGCGCAGCCACTCAGGGCGCATCTCGTTTTCAATGCCCGTTTCAGCGATGAACATGGGCCGTTGATAACGCTCGTATACTTCCATCAGGATATTGTGAAATGGGCGATAAATCGGGTCGCGATAGTCGAGCGTTGGCCCGCCGTGAATCCATTGATTGTTCGAGTAGTAGTTGACGCCGATAATATCCAGGTACTTCTCTTGCCCGCCCACTTGCGGCCACAACGTACCGCACAGCATATCCCATGCCTGATATTGCGCTACGCGGTGGCCTTCGGCTGCCCAGTGCTCATGAGGCCGATCGTGCGCGGTGTGAATGTGGATAATCGGGTCTACATGGACAATGCGCGCTTGTGGCAGCACATTCCAAAATGCCTCAATCCCTTCAATTGCCGCGCGTACCAGTTGCACTTTCAATTCAAAGCCGCGCCCACGCTGAAAGGGATTCAAATAGCCCGCATCGCCACCGCCCCATGAGAAAAATGAAATCTCGTTGATCGGGCAGATGAATGGCGTTTCATCCGATTCATCGGCCAGGAAACGCGCAAACGCTTCCGACAAACGGGCAAAGCGCGTTACAAATTGTGGCGTGAAAATATCGATGTCTTCCGGCCAACCATAATGGCACACATCCCAGATGATTTGCGTGCCAGCTTGTTGAGAGGCGCGCAGCATCGGCAGGACGCTGGAAAAATCATAATGACCGGGCGTCGGTTCGATCAGATGCCAGCGAATGCCGCCGCGCACGGTGCGAATGTCTTGCTGCTGTAAACGCCGATAATCCTGTAGTGCGAAACGATCATGGTGAATAGCGGTCAACATATCGAGGCGTTTGCCCCAACCTAGCCGATGTGATGAAGATTCGATGCCACCCATGAAAAAACTGCGAAATAATGGCTCAGCCGCCACTCGGGACTCCCTTGTTGTGTTAGAAAAAGCCGCTTACAAAAGCCCCACTTGCCGAGCGAACAGGTTCGGTAAGCAGAAAGGCACTCTGTGCAAAGAGAGTGCCGCCGTTTTACAAGAAATTTTGTAGAGGCGTTAAGATCGCGGATAAGTTAATTGTCCAGCGCGCAAGCTAATCAAGTTAGGTAACGCTGAGCATTCGACCCGCGATTGCGGTATGACAGCGCCGCATTCTATCATGCTGCACACGCTAACGCAAGGTGATAGTCGCGCACTGTTGCAAGTTGCCGATTCCAGGCGTGGTACGCTATGCTTTGTGCATCGTGTTTTTAAGGAGATTGTTTGTGAAATCACGTTTTAAGCAGCCCGCTTTGTCGGCGCTGGCAGCGATCGGTTTATGTGTTGCTTTTGTGTTGGGCACGCTCACTGCTGCGCCCACGCATAGTGTTTATGGTCAATCTAAAGATATTGAAACTGAATTAATCGACCTGTACAAGCAGGTCAACCCATCCGTGGTCAGCATTCAGGTGCGCATTCCAAACAGCGCCTCGTCGGATTTAGTGCCGCAAGATACACCGCACGCCGGCGTCACACCGCCGCCTTTCTCAGCAGGCGATGCAACTGGTTTCATCTATAACACAGATGGTTATATCGTCACGAATTCGCACGTTGTGCAGGATGCCGATCGGGTCGAGGTCACGTTTGCCGACGATACGACACTGACTGCCAAAGTGATTGGCATGGATCGCGATAGTGATTTGGCCGTGATTAAAGTCGAAACTGACAAATCACGCTTGATTCCGGCAACCCTGGCCGACTCCGACAAAGTGCAGGTCGGCCAGCGTGTCGGGGCGCTTGGCAATCCGTTTGGCTATAACAACAGCTTGAGCCAGGGCATCATCAGCGGCCTTAACCGTCGTCTGGACAGCCAGGCGGTCAGCAATGAAATTCCATATCAGATCCCAGGCATGATCCAGACCGACGCAGCGATCAACCCCGGCAATTCCGGCGGCCCGTTGTTCGATATGAATGGCGCGGTGGTTGGGATCAACACGTTGATCGAATCGCGCGTGCGTCAGTCGTCAGGCGTGGGCTTTGCAGTGCCCTCAAATTTGATCAAAAAGTTTGCGGCGCTGTTGATTAAAGACGGAAAAATCGATCACAGCTTTTTGGGTATTCAGGGCGGCGATCTGAACGCTGATGAAGCAACCCTGATCGGCATCGATCCCAATCAGCGCGGCGTGTTGGTCACTAAGGTGACCAAGGGCAGCCCTGCCGATAAAGGCGGGATCAAGCCGAGCAACGCACAAAAGATGCTTGACGGTATACCGCTAGACGTAGGAGGCGACATCATCGTTGCGGTGGATAAAATGCCCATTCACCACTTCGAGGATTTGTTGAGTTATCTGTTCAGCAAAACCGACATCGGCCAGACTATCACGGTAACGGTACTGCGCGACGGCAAGCAAGTTGATCTGCAAGTGACGCTGGAAGCACGCCCTCACTAACAGTCCGCCGCGCTAAAATTTATGGGTTGGCCCGGTCTTTAGGCCGGGTCTCATACAGAAAAAAAGCGTATTGCTCTATCTTCTGTATAAGTCCTGTCCCTTCAGGGCAGAGCATGATCTGCGCTACTGGTTGAAGATTTGTCAGCGTGGTCGTTAGCAAGTGGTTTATCAGTGAGCGTAGCGCCATCTACTGATAGAAGCGTTTCGTTTGTAGGGGCTTCACTGATAGGCGCTGCTTGCGGAGCGCGTGGGGTGGACAGCAATTTGTGGAGATCGATCAATAGCTGCGGAAATTGAACTGGTTTCGTCAGATAAGCGTCTGCGCCTGCACTGAGTGCTCTGTCTTTATCCACTTGCGTCGTGCGTGCTGACAGTATCAAGATCGGTAAATTCGCCGTTTGTGGAAAGCCGCGCAGACGGCGGCACACATCGTAACCTTCCAGATCGGGCAGCATCAAATCCAGAATGATCACATCCGGCGACTCGATTTGAGTCAGGACGATGCCGTCCTCGCCATTGTAAGCGCCCACCGTTTCAAAGCCGCTCATCTGCAAAAATGTTTGCAGCATATCCACAGTAAATTCTTCATCGTCAATAATCAGCACTTTAGGCATGTGTGATACTATGCACTTTCGCTGTACACTGCTTCATCGATCCCGCGTAACATATTAACCGCAAGCAGCGCCGTAAGCAAGAGCGCCACGCCAAAGCCGATAAAAACGATCCAATCGTCAGTGGTGCGGTTGAGCAGTTTCAATCCGAGCGGAGTAGCAAATCCTTTCAGCGCGAAACTCATTTCTTTGGTAACCAGCTTGATCAAGAATGCAGCCAATGCGACCGCGATTGCCAGCGGTGCTGAAAAGATCAGATTGAACGCGCCCTGAACGCGACCGCGATATTCTTCCGGCGGGATCGCCTGTACAAGCGTGCTGAGCACGGCACGCGCCACAACGACGCTAAAGCCGATTAACGCGGTGAACACGCACACAACCGCAAACACCGGATGCAAAATAAAGCCGAGCACCGCCAACCCATTGAGCGCCATTGCTGCGCCAACCAGTCGATTAGTCGGCAAATAGCGCGAGAGCTGGCGTATCAGAATGCCGCCAACGACGATCCCGATCCCCAAAATTGCAATGACCAACCCATATGCGCCCGCCCCAACGCCTAAATCATCGGTCAGATAGTTCAGCGCCAGAATCAACACCGCCCCGATCGATCCGGCCACCATGACGCTCAAGCCCATGATGTAGCGCATCGAACGAGTTGTCCAGATGTAGCGCAAGCCGTCGCGCAGTTCCTGCCACACTTCGCCAGCGGAATTTTGACTGGACGGCATCACGATCCGCCGTGGGATCTTCATGATGAAGATCATCAGCGCTGAGAACAAATAGGCCGCACCATTGAAGGCGAACGCTAACCCCGCCCCGAACACCTGAATCAGCACGCCTGCCATCAGTGAGCCGAACACCAGCGCGATTACGAAACCCGCCTCGATCAAGGCGTTTGCGGCGGCCAGATCGCGTTTGGGTACGATCGCTGGCAGCGCTGATGCGCGCGCTGGATAGAACAGTGTGCCTGCCGTGCCTGTCACCGCCAGTACGAGAAAGAACAACCACAGGCGCGATGGATCATTGTTGACGAGCAGCAGTGAAAATAAGGCAAGCCCGCGCGCCACATCGCCTATGATCATGACCAGCTTGCGATCCAGCCGATCGACTAACACGCCGCCGATCAAGCCTAGCCCGACCGTCGGGATCGCGTTAGAGAAGCCTAGCCCGGCGACCGCAATGCCACTGTTGCTGCCTGCCAGCTTGGTCACCACGGCGAGCGCCGCGATCAACGTGAATTGATCACCGATATAGCTCACCATCTGGCCGATCCACAACGGAACAAAATTGCGATTGGCGAACAGCTCGCGAATCGTTTTTCCGCTCAAGCTGGCTGCGACGGTGAGCGCCTCGTTATCGATCGCTTCTTCCGTCACGCTCGGCAGTGAAACAGGTTCAGGCATTTTGCGCGAATCGTCTGGCATAAATTAGGTAACCTCAGGCTTTGAGTTCGCTCTGATAGAAGCGATAACGTTTGTATTGATGGGCACGGACGCTTGCGGCAAATTGCTTCATGGGTTGGTTGACTTCAAGAAACCAGCCGTTATCAGTATCCCAATATTTCGGATGATCGACCAGCCCTTGAAACAGATCAAGGCATACCGCCGCGTCAATTCCCTTTAAGCGGTAGGCAGGTTTGACGCCAAACAGCAAAATACGCTGTCCGGTGATCGTCTGCTTACCCGTCAGCATTGGGCGAATTTTCCACCACCAGGCCGCTTTGAGCATGGTGATCAATTCGGGTTCGCCAGGGTGCGCGTAAGCTTTGAGCAGCACCTGATTCATATCGGGCAAGCCCAATACAAACGCTACGATCTCACCGTTGACTTCGGCAAAACGCGCCAGGCTCGGCTCAAAGTAGTCTTTAAGATCAGTGAACAAGTGATCCATTTCGTGATCGGTCGGTGGCACAGCACCCCAGTTATTCGCCCAGGCCACGGTGAATACTTCGCGCAAGGCTTTCAAATCGCCCTTGAGCGTTTTCAGGGTCGAGTCGCGCACTTTGACGCCGTATTTTTGTCTGGTTTTTTCAACCACACGCACCAATTTTTCTGGCATTCCCTTACCGTCTTCGCCTGCGAGCAGCTTGGGATTCGAGTACCAACTCTCCACATCCATGACCTTAGCGAAATTCAGGCCGCTTTCTTCAATCAAATGCTGGTAATAGGGCGGATTGTACGGCATCAGGATCACCGGCTGCGAAAAATCTTCGATCAACAATCCACATTCGTCATTCAAGGAGAAGTTAGCCGGGCCGCGCACCGCCGTCATGCCCCTGCTTTTGGCGTAATCCATAGCGGCTTGCAAAAGCGCTGTTGCCGCCTCGTGATCGTCTTCACACTCAAAAAAGCCGAACCAGCCAAGCTGCTCGTGCCATACGTCGTTATGCCGTGGATTGATGAACGCCGCGATCGTGCCGACGGGTCGCGCACCGCGCCACGCCACATAATAATTGCCTTCCAGATATTCCCACGATGGGTTTTTCGTCTTATCAAGCAGATTCATGCGACCCGAAAGCAGCGGCGGCACCCAACGGGGATCATTTTTGTAAAGTGTCCACGGAAACTCAAAAAACGCTTTCATATCACCGGATTTGAAATTCCGCTCATCTTCAACTTTACGAACGCTAACGTCTGACATAGGCGTGCTGTCCTCTCTTGAAAAACTACTGAACACAGTGTACCGAAAAATCAGCGCAAATGCCCCTGCCCTGATCAATGCTCGTAGCAATCCCAAGCCGCGCGCAAAGTCAGCTATAATCGATCCAGCCTTTACGCATTTCCACCTTTTACTTTGCCAAGGAACACGCCTTTGGATCGGATTACTTCCCGCCGCCGCAGTCCTGCCTTGACACTGCTGATCGCGTTTCTATTGCTTGGCGCACTGCTTCTGCGGTTGTGGAGCATCAACAAAGAGTCGTTTTGGGCGGATGAAGGTTGGACGATGCTGCTATCGCATGGTCCGTCCCTTTCACAGGTGGTGCAAACGGTCGCTGACGATCAGCATCCACCGCTTTATTTTGCTTTGTTTCATTACTGGAACTTGCTCACGGGCAGTACGGAATTTGCTGCGCGGCTGTTTTCGGCGTTCTGGTCGGTGATCGGCGTGGCGCTCATTTATCGGCTCGGCGCTGATGTGTTTTCACGCCAAACGGGACTCCTCGCGGCGTTGATTTTGGCGTTGGCGGACAACGATATTATGTTGGCGCAGGAAACACGTCAGTACACGCAAATGGCAGCGTTAGCCGTGTTATCCACCATTTTCTATTTGCGCTATATACGCCATGCCAACCGCGCAAACGGGATCGGCTGGTTGTTATCAAGCATTGCGCTGATGTACACGCACTACCTTGGCGCGTTTATATTGCTCACACAGCTTTTGCATATCCTGCTGATCGTGCGACCGTTTCGGCGCTGGCCGGATTTAGTCGTGCGCTGGACACTGATCGGGGTAGCATGGCTGCCGTGGCTGTTCGTGTTCATCGAACAGAGTTTGATTCGCTATACGCGCGCTGTCTTTTTTCAGTCTGGGATTCCCAATTCGCCGCAAACGTTCATCGCTCTGCGAACTGATCTGTTCGGCGCGCATTTCGGTTTGATGGTGGGTCTGCTGCTGTTCGGGTTGATCTACGTGAGCTATCGCGCTGGCGTTCCGGCGGTGAGGCTGCGCCCGTTTGCGCCAACGATCTATGTGCTGTTATGGGTTGTGCTGCCCATTGCGATCATCATCGCTATCAACAGCCGCCGCGAAATTCTGACGCTGCGTAACTTTCTGCTGATCACGCCCGCTATTGCGCTTTTAATCGGGCATGGGCTGAGCAATATTGAGCGTACGGCGCGTACTTTGTTGGTCATTGTGATCGTTGGTTTCAGCCTGACCACGCTGGACTCGTATTTCATCAAACCGCCGTGGCGTCAGGTTTCGCAGGATATTATGCGCTACCGCCTGTCTGACGAACCGATCATTATGGACGTGTGGGTGGATGATTTCGCGCTGCGCTATTATGTCGGGCGCGCGCTTAACGCATATCCGGCAGCGCTGCCGCTCATCTCGGTGCATGAGTGGTTCGACACCTACAAAGATCAGTTCTTTGTGCGGCTGACCGATTACCTGAAAGGTAAGCCGTCGGTATGGCTGGCCGATTGGAGTAACGATCAGGATGGCGTTTTACGCTTGTTGACCGATCAAGGATTCGTGCAAACGGCGCTGCAAACCGAAACGCATCTTGAAACGAACGTTATCCGCGTGTACCGTTTCGATCGGCAGCCAACTGCGCCACCGATCGTTAAATTTGCCGATAAGCTGGCGCTGCTGAAAGTGAGCTATCCGCAAACGGTTCAGCGCGGCGATACGCTGCCCGTCTCGTTATGGTGGTCGGTGCTGAACGATCCGGCGCGCGATTACAGCGTGTCGGCGTTTTTGCTGAATGCCAGCGGCCAACTGGTAGCGCAGCACGACGGCTCACCGTTGGACGGCAAATCGCCCATGAGCGGGTGGCACGCGGGCGATTTACGTTTTGATCAGCCGCACATCGCGATCCCGGCGGATATGCCCGCCGGAACGTATACGCTCGGCCTCAAAGTGTACTGGTATGCCGATCCGAAGCCGCTAGCTTTCACGGGCATGAATGGCGATTACCCGATTTTGGGCACGCTGATCGTTCAGTGATCCGAGCGAGTGATCCAACTGAGCGATTACAGCTTTGCCAGAAAATCTTCGACGGTTTCTTCCGGCGTCAGCCAATCGCCGCCCAGGTTCAAGCGCAGCGCCTCCTGATGCTTGATCAGCCAGGCGTACAGATCGGCTTCAGTGCGACCAGGGAAATAATCGAGCACTTCGTACTTGCGGATCAGCTGGATCAACGGCATGTACACGGTATCGTACCAACTGGCAACTGCTTCGTCATAGGTGGCGGGTCGCTTCTTTTCAACGCCCATGAAATAGCGGTGAACGTCGATATGTTCGAGCAATTCGCGATAACGCGCCGGTTCGGTGAGCTGAACGCTGCTGCCGGGGCGCAAGGTGTCGAGGTTCGTTTTACGCAAAAAGTCCGCGTAGCCCTCTTTGATCAGCAGATCATCGGGCTGCGTGTTCGCGTCGATCGGCACGGCGGTGGGCAATTCCGTGACGTAAGCTTCGATCGTGTTAGCGCCTAATTGTCGCGCCACTGATACGCGATGATTGCCATCAATCACGAAAAACACACTGCCCACCTTGTACACATCGATCGGCGGGAAGCCGGACGGCCCACGCGCCATTGCGTCCAGCCGCTGCCAGCGTGAACGGATGGCGTTGGTGCGCGGCAAAAACGATCGCGTAAAATCTTTGTAGCGTCCGACGCTGCCGACGATCTTATCGAGATCGATCTCTTGCAGACCGATGTAACGTTCATCACGTAAGCGCAGGCGGCTTTTGACTTCCTCGAAGCGCAGCAAATCGATCGAGCGTCCGGTCAAAAAGCCCCATACTTCTTGCCAGAAGGCCGACATACGCGCTTTGCCAAAGTTGCGGAACGACTCCGCAACCGATACCGAGCTATCTGGATCCATTAGGCTGTACTCCTCAGCGTGCTTGTTTTGGTCGTGACTGTTGATCGCGTGACTGCTGATGGGTGGTCAATTGATCAATCGTCAGCATTTTAACCGGATTGATGTTGATCACTTCGCTATGTTCAAACTGCGTCACCGTGGTTTTGCGACGATCCCAGGTATCCACATGGCCGTGAATCAGGTAGCGTGGCCGATACCAGCGCATGAACCAGCGCAATGCCCTGAAGCCGGTATGCGTCTTATCCGGCAAATCGTGAATGCCTTTGGGTGGCGAATGGGTGACCAGCACATCCAGGCCATAGCCACGACGCGCGCGCCGCCACAACATCCCCGATGCGAAGGCCAGCACCATTTGCGTCATTTGAAAATCGCCATACTGCGCTTTGCCACCGTTGTAAAGCATCGAGCCTTCCAGCCCGGCAAACCACAAGCCTTTGAAAAATACGGCGCGGCGATGTAAGTTCTCGCCACCCGGATTGCCCGACGTGTACTCTGTATCATGATTTCCCCGGACATAAAACAAAGGGACATCCAAAACAGAAACAATAAAGTCAATATAGGGGGCGGGCATGTCGCCACAACTAATCACCATTTCAACATCAGCATAGCTGCGACGCAAATAATCGGCATTTTCGAGTTGGGGCAGTACATTATCGCTGACAGCGAGAATTTTCATTGATCCAAAGGCTGCGCTTTGGGCCTTGCTTTATACATCATAAGGTACGAAACATTAAACGACTTGCGCGATAAAAGCAATTTTTGGGTTTAATATTCACTGTCGGATTGCTGAAGCCACCGAAACCCATGATACAAAAGTCCGGCAGCAGATCATCGGCTTAGCAGTGGGTCAATGCGACCCATTTCGATGCGCAATTTGAGCAATGGCATGAAATATGGCGGACGCCGCCGCATTTAGAACTAGCGGCTTTTGAGGAGGTTTCACGCCAGGGTCGCCAGGGCGCGTACCTTCCGAGCTGTTGATTAGTACGCATGTTCCGGGTATAATTCAAAATTAGATAGTTATTTACAAGATGAAAACAATGCTCATTGAAAAGCTGCTGACCGATATTGACCTGTACCCCAATGACATCCTGGCATTGGCAAGTAGTGCGCAGTTGGAGCAGTTTTTCGAGCGTTTAGGCTATCAACGCACCAGCGTTGAGCTTGACCCGGTGCAGCTCGGCCTGACTGAGCTGTTGCAAATTCAGGTGCGTTCCCGCCGATTGATCGCCACCGGACGCGATGCTGACAACGATATTCAGATCGTGCTGCTTGAAATGCGTTCGCTTGCCATGAATCATACGCAGGCGATCGTGCAGGGGCTGCGCCAGAAGCCCGGAAATTATCTGCTGATCCTGACGGTCGATTACAGCGTTTTTGATTTCGTGCTGCTCGAACGTACGCGCAGCGAGTCGGCGGGCAGCGCCAATGCCGCGCGCTATCTGATCTATCCGCGCGTGTTGACCGTGCATCGTGACAAGCCAGGGCCGGTCGTGCTGCGCGTGCTCAAACGGCTGACCTATACGGAAATGGACGATCTGGCACAGTGGGACAAGCTGCGCTCTGCATACAGCCTGGCCGAATGGAGCGAGCCGGATTTCAACAATCGCGCGCTGTTCTCCGATTATTACTTGAAACATCGCCTCACGGATCCAGACTTTCACCCGATCTGGAAGGACGATGTGCGCGGCATCGGTGGCACGATCAAAGCGCTGATCGGCGGGGCAAGCAGCCGATATATTCGCAAGCCTGATGCAGTGCTCCGCGCGGAACTGATCGAACCGCTGTGGCGCGCGATGGGCTTTGCTTTTACACACAATGGCAAGCACGAGTACACGCTCAGCGAACCGGGCAAACCTGATAAACCGCTGGCTTTGGCGCTGACTTATCCGTGGAATCGCAACCTCGACGCGCAGGAATCGACTGACCCTAAAGAGTCGCGCGACCTGGAAACGCCCGCCGAGATTCCGGGTGCGTCTATCGTTACCGCGCTGAAAGAAGCCAAAGTGCCGTGGGTGATCCTGACCAACGGGAAGTTGTGGCGGCTGTACAGCACGACCGCTGCCAACAAGATCACCAATTATTATGAAGTCGATCTGGTAGAAGCGATCTATGCGACCGATCATGATCCGGTGGCCGCCTTCAAATATTGGTGGTTGATCTTCCGGCGCGCGGCGTTCAGCGATGGCCTACTCGACAAGATCGTGACCGAGTCGCAAGCCTACGCCCGCCAGATCGGGAAGCAGCTCAAGGATCGCATCTTTGAAGAAATCTTCGGCTACTTTGCGGGTGGCTTTGTCGATCACATGCGGACGCAAGCGCAGTTGCAAAATCAGCCGCCGCCCGCGATCGATCTTGAGCTGACGTACCACGCGACCATGACCTTTCTGTATCGGCTGATGTTCATCCTGTACGCCGAAAGCCGCGAACTGCTGCCGATCAAACAGGAAAGCGGCTACGCCCCGCACAGCCTGAAAAAGCTCAAAGAGATGATCGCGGAACAGGCGGGCAGCACCGAAAGCGCCGCCCATAAGAAGCTGATGGACGCCTATCAGAATGACTCGACCGCGCTGTACGAACGTATCCGCAAGCTGTACGATGCGATCGATCGCGGCGACCCGGCGCTGAACTTACCCGTCTACAACGGCGGCTTGTTCAGCAGCGAAACGCCCGAAGGCGCTTTCCTTGAACAGCACGCGATCCCGGATGCGTATCTCGCGATCGGGCTGGATCGGCTGGCGCGTGACATTGACGCCAAGACGGGCGCGTTGGCCTTCATCGATTATAAGTCGCTCGGCGTGCGTGAGTTGGGCAGCATCTATGAAGGGCTGCTGGAATTCAAGCTGCGCATTGCCGCCGATGATCTGACGATTGTGCGCGACGGCAAACGCGAAATCTACCTGACCCGCGCCGAAGCCGCCGCGAAAGGCGAAAAGCGCCCTGTCATCGGCAAAGTGGCGAAGGACAAGGTGTACATCGAAAACACCAAAAAAGAGCGCAAAGCCACCGGCAGCTACTATACGCCCGATTATATTGTCAACTACATTGTCGAGCATACCGTCGGGCCGGTGCTGGATGCACAATTCGCGACGCTGAGCGGACGACTGCACACCGCCCGAAGACGTTATCGCCAGCACTGCGCGGAAGTCGAAGGGCGCAAGGACTCGCAATCGGCGGAACTGTTCTGGACGACCGACAAAGACGCGATCACGCTGGCGGACGACTGCCTGAACATTCGCGTCCTTGATCCGGCGATGGGCAGCGGGCATTTTCTGGTCGCCGCCGTGGATTACATCTCCAACCGCCTGATCGACTTCCTGAACGCCTGGACAGACAATCCAGTATGGGCGCTGCTGGAACGGACGCGCGCCGACATCCTGACCGACCTGCAAGCGCGCAATGTCAGCGTGGACGAGAGCAAGCTGACGCGCGTGGTGCTGCTCAAACGCTCGGTGCTGAAACGCTGCGTCTACGGCGTCGATCTGAACCGCATGGCCGTCGAACTCGCCAAAGTGTCGCTGTGGCTGGATGCGTTCACGCTCGGCGCGCCGCTCAGCTTTCTGGATCATCACCTGAAACACGGCAACAGCTTGATCGGCGCGCGCGTGGGGGAAGTGCGTGATGCGGTGGAAGGCAAGCAGAACGAAAAGATACAGACTACTTACTTCACAGGTTCGGCCTTCGAGGGATTGAAACGCGCCGTTGAAACCATGCGCGAGATCAGCTATCTGCCCGATAATACGATTACGCAGGTGCGCCAGAGTAAACGATCGTTCGGCAGCGCCAGTGATTTGCTCGACCCGTTGAAGCGCGTGCTGGATGTCTACCTGAGCCGTTGGTTCGGCAACGTATCGATCAAGAAAGGGCGCAAAGCGGATGTTTTCGAGCCGACGATCGAGTTTCTACGCCGTAAAGATACTGAGGCGTGGTTGAATAATCCCAAAGCGGCGCTGCCCAAAAGCGATTACATGGACATTGCACAGATTGCCAGCACTGCCCAAAAAGCTGCCGACGAAAAATCGTTCTTCCATTGGGAATTAGAGTTCCCCGAAGTGTTCTTTGCGCCCACCACACGCGCCGGTCAGGATGTGCAAGTCGATCCGAACGGCGGCTTCGATGCGGTGATCGGGAATCCGCCGTATATACCTACAGAACAACTTAACGAGATTGACAAAAAGTATTTCCTTGAACGTTTTTCCGTTGAGCGGAAATATGAAACGTCTGTAATGTTTACTGAATTAGGACTAAAACTACTCAGCCCAAAGCGTAGCGTTGGAATGATTACGCCTACAACTTGGCAAACAGGCGAAAACTACGCCCTTTTTAGAAACACAATGGTTAAACAAAGCGTTTTTCCTGTCAAATTAATCAATCTTCCGTTCGACGTTTTTCCTGACGCATACGTTGAAACTGGTATCCAAATAATGAGTTCAGAACGTAACCGAAGTAATTCGATGTTAGCTCTTGAATATCCTAAGCGAGAAGTACTAGCTAAAATTGATGCTTCCGACAAACGCTGGCAAAATATCCCTATACAGTATATTGCTCAGGAACTGTCACATAAAATCTATTTACTACCCAATCGATACGAAAGGATAAAAAAGTTTAGTTCCTCAGAATTTGTGCCACTTGGTAGCATAACTGAAAGTTGCCAAGGTATTGTTGAAGCGTTTTACCAATATAGCGCTGAACCGTCTCAACCGAATCAACTTTTGTATAAAGGACTTCAAGCAGATCGTTATGATGAAAGCGTAACGGAACAGCGATATATTAACATGGGTACTGACGATGCTCTCTACAAATTCTATTCGCGCCCTCGTTTATTAATACGTCGTATTGTCAGTAGAGCAGATCGTATCATGGCAATTATGGCGTGTGAACCTTTTGTCGTTAAAAAAGACCTCAATCCTTTTATTGTTGCTGAACAAACAGGGTTGGATGCTAGTTATCTGCTGGCTTTGATTAATAGTAAACAGCTA
>Ga0209511_1001751_pt1 | contig 18689 bp, 14 predicted proteins | sample SSSSmetaG_FD_184141 | JGI IMG/M metagenome (GOLD analysis project Ga0209511, IMG submission 184141) | Glacier valley bacterial and archeal communities from Borup Fiord, Nunavut, Canada, to study Microbial Dark Matter (Phase II) - ​SSSS... | ecosystem: Environmental > Aquatic > Freshwater > Ice >...
CGGGTGGCGACGCTCGAACCGGCGGAACATCGACTGGTGCGGCGCGTGCTGCCCAACGGCGTGATCACGATCGACGACGCTTACAGTGCCAATCCGATCGGGACGCGGCAAGCCTTGCGAGTATTGGCGCTCAATACGGGCGCGGGACGGCGGGTAGCGATCACGTCCGGCATGGTCGAGTTAGGGCCAATTCAAGATGACGAAAACTGCAAACTTGGCAGCGCGATCGCAGCAGTAGCAACCGATGTGGTGCTGATCAACGGGCGACAGACGGCACCCATTCAGCAGGGGTTGCAAAGCGCGAACTTCCCGGTGGAACACCTGCACATTGTCGAAACGACCGCCGAAGCCGTGAACTGGATGCTTGCGAACACTCAGGCAGGCGACGCCGTACTGATCATGTCCGATTTGCCGGATACATATTGACTGAGGCGCGACCTTTTGCTCCCTTGCCCTGTAATCGGGGAAAGGGTTGGGGTTAGGGGTGCTAACGTTTGCGCTGAAGCTCGACTAATTCCTGGCGGGCGCTGTCCAGTTCGGCGCGCACTTTGACGGCTACTTCCTGGAGCAAATCGCGCTTGCGACCTTTCGCCAGGCTTGCCTCGATTTTGAGCAGCATCAGCGGACTATTGACCAACGCCTGATATGCAATTTTGGCGTCCGTGATTTGATCGTCCAGTTGATTCATCAGCTTGAGCAGATCGCTGAAGGTGGGCGGCCCCGCTGGAATCGGCGCGAGCGGCTTATTGGCGGCTGCCGCGTTGGGGGACTTTTCGAGCGCGTACAGTTCGTCAATATTTTTAGCGCGATAGGCCGCATTGATACGCGCCATGATCACGGTCAACCGCGCTTTTTCCGCCGGATCGATCGCCGTGTCCGGGTGATAGCGACGTGCCAGACGGCGATACACAGTGCGCAATGTCGAGTCGTCCGCTACACGGCGAACGGGCGGCGCGGCTTGCGGCTGACGGTAGCGCTCGAATTGTTCTTCAAGGCTGTTATATGTTTCGCCCCACACAAATCTTGACGACTCGGACGCCTGTTTGAGCGACTCGATCTGCTGACACACGGCGTCAAGCTGATCCTGCAATTTGCCGACCACGCGATCGTACTCATTGGCAAACAGCGCCACTTCTCTTTGCAAGCGCGTGACCTGTGCCAGATGCTCAGCCAGCGCCGATCGCTTCAGGGCTATTTCGGCTTGCAACCTTTCCAGGCGAACCGGATCGTCAAACAAGAATCAATCCCACCAAAAATACCAGTATTTACCGTTGAGCAGTTCTGCCGCAAGCGCTTCTAATGACTCGACGCCTTGCGCCACAATATCATCGCAGTAGTAATATTGTTCCTCGGCCAGATGAAGCGCATCGATTTTGTTGGTAGGCGGCTTGAGCACTTGAACCTCTAACACATCAGATTTTACCGTGACTATTTTGAGCGCGTAGGTTTTATCCCAATAATTCAAAATACTGATGTGTTCTTCCGGCTCTGGACATGAATTCCAGCCGCCGAAGTGGAGAAATGCCGGAACTTCGAGCGAGTTAACTGTCGGCACCAGTCCCATAAAAACGGCGGGCAGCGGTTCGCCTGTTCCCAAAGCCCGATGGCTGATTATTGCCAGATTCGGGGTTGGCTCATTCGGCCAATCGCTGTGTTCTGGATATGCTTCTTCATTGTATGCTTGTGTGTGAGCCAGTTCTTCTTCTTTGGCCGTATCTAACCACTGTTTACCGTCAATGGTTGCGGCATTGGCAATCGCAATAGAAGGTTTCAGCGGATGATGCGTTTGTGACTCACGGTGCATTCGCATATCGTCCGCATCACCGAGAATGACAGGCCAATAGCCCGTTTGCGCCACCCTGTTTCTGAAAGCATTGAGGCACGCGATCGCTTTAGTCCCTTCAATCGTGAATTGATACAAAGCGCCTTCCTCAAAGCTGGCAAACTCTGAGAAGCCGTTTGGTGTAAATCCGTTTTGATCAAGCAGTTGTAAAAGCTGTTCGCGACTGTACATTGCTCTCAAGCCCTTTAGAGATACTTCTCGACCGCCCAACCGCCTTCACGCATAATCGGGCGGATCAGATCGGCGTCCGGCTCAAATACGAGTGCGCCTTTGCCAGTCACAATATCGAGTACATCGCCCATTTGATCGGCCAGCGCCACCGGACGGTTGAGCGCCATTGCGACCGCTTTGGGTGACTGATCATCCAAACTTACGCCGTCCGGGTGATCGAACATAATGCGCGGCAAAACGATCACTTGCCCCAACGGTCGATCGGCGGACTGCTCAATGAGCTGCGCGATCACGTCTTCGGCCATCATCAGCCCGGCCACCGTGATCCCTTCGCCTAAGCGCGTATTGTGGATCGCGATCACGTCAACCGTCAAGCCACTGTGCGCCGCAAATTCAGCAGCCGCCTGATGCAATGTCGGCGCGAACAGAGTCGCGGTTACCAGCGTGATATGCGAAACGCGCGGGGCAAAGCTGATCGCCGTGTTTGCTGAAATTTCATTGTGCCGGACGGTCTGCCATTCATCCAAAAAACTGCGCACCATGCCGAGTCCGTTTTCGTGCAAGGCTAATCCATCATAGGACGCGATCGACGGCACGGCATAATCCGCCACCAGATACCATTCGTCGGTTGGATAGACGAAACCAACGCCGAATTGCGCGCGGAACTCTGCTTGCCATGCGGCGCACTGATCGAGCACGGCGGCGGCTTCATCGGGCAGATTAGCACGTTTGCCGTACTTGTGATGTTTGGTCAGGCCGACGGGCACAACGCTAATGCTGCGCACAGTCGGCCACAGTGCCGCCAACTCATGAACGCTTTTGCGCATGATCTCGCCATCGTTGAGGCCGGGCGTGATCACGAGCTGCGTATGCACTTCAAAGTTGAGATCGGCCAGTTCGCGCAATTGCGACAAAATATCGGGCGCGGTGGCATTGCGCAGACAGCGCCGCCGGACTTCTAAATCGGTGGCGTGGACAGACACGTACAGCGGGCTGAGATGCTGCTCACGGATGCGATCCCAATCGTGCGCGTTCAAATTTGTCAGCGTCACAAAGTGGCCGAACAGGAACGAATAGCGGTAATCGTCATCTTTGATGTACAACGTGCGGCGCATTTTGGGAGCCATTTGCAGCACGAAACAAAATTCGCACAGATTGTTACAGCGCCGAATATCAATATCGAAGGTGGGATGCTCAAATTCCAGGCCGAGCGGCTGATAATAACGACGCACCCCGCGCAGCATGATTTCTTGATCGTCACGGCGCACGAGTATCTCAAGTGGACTATCGGCGCTGAAAAACTGCACGTCGATCACGTCTTCACAGGATTGACCGTTGATCGCGAGCAGTTCATCACCCCCCCGGACACCCATGGCGGCGGCGGCACTGCGCGGCTGTACCGCTTTGATTTTTCCGGCGTAGGCAGTTGCTTCTTGCGTTTTCATAACGACATTTTGCTTCAATGAAATACTTCCCAAAACTGTTTATCTTAAATTGCTTGACAAATCAACCCGTTTCATGCTAACCTGATAGCGCTGAAGCTCCAAAATGTGCCAACAAAGTTTTGCGGATAAATCCCGCTCTGTTTGCTTACCTGTTGGTGCGGAGCTTCAGCAACTACGCCAGACACGCAAGCAGGGCGGGATTTATTATGTGGAGAGTTTACTATGTCAGAAGTTTCTTTCGTTCCAGAGTTTAATCAATCGATTCGTCAAGTTACTATCATAGGCCAAACATATTTTTCAATTTTAGATGTTTTTGAGCACTATGGCGAATCAGGTAATCCCAGCCGAGATTGGGCAAGAGTAAAAGAAGCCCTTGAAGAGCAAGGATTTGATACCACATCGAATATTGTGGACTATCAATTTCTTCGTTCTGATGGAAGAAAAGGCCGCCCTACTTCCATAGCAAGTTTTAACACTTTTCTCCGAATTGCGATGGTAGCACACATAAAAAGTTGGGAATCTATTCGTCAATGGATGGCCGATATTTCGGAACATGAGGCATATGTTTCTCGGCTACCACCTTCAACGCGCACACCTCAGCAAACCCTTATACAATGGAGTGTAGAAGGATTAGCAGCGTCTCAATTAGCTCAAATATTGCAAGTTGAGTCTGTTCTGAATAATTCTCTGATTGAAATGTTGTTTGCTGTAAGTGATGAATATTATAAAGAGCTTAAAAGCAAAAATTTTACCGATGCTGACGCGACTGAAGCGGTGCAACGCGCAATTACCCAAATGGCTCCGCGAGTTATCAACAACGTAATTCTAAGACAGTTTGAGGCTTTAGGTATGGCGCGAGAACGTGCGTTGGTACGGCTACAATTTGCGGCACCTTTAATAGCTAACTACGTTTTGTCTCGAAATGTACCGTTGACTATCCCAAAAGGCTCCAGTGATAACTAACCAACTTCTTTTCTGTTAGATGTTTTATGTTCTACCAAATTTGGTAGAACATAAAATGCTTAATACATTTGTTGTGTTGAATCAGAATAGTCAACTCATCGGCACGTTGAGCCACTCGTACAGCACCTTGCGAGCCTCAGCACTGACTTCTAGATTCAAACTCATATGGCCGGTCGCGTCGGCAACGATGGTCGGGCGTAACAGCAGTTCGCCGCCCGCTGATAAGCCCATCGCCAAATACGCTTGCGCCGTACCAACTTGCCGCGTAGTGTGCAAACCATCGACCGCTTGCAAACGCCCCAACGTGCGGATCAAATCCTCATAACGAGGGCGCAGCGCGATTTCCAGCGGTCCGAAACTTGCCGAAATGGTTACGTAAATCCCTTCACGACGCATCGCCAGCGTTGGCTCGTTGTCCGACTCGGTGTGTACCAGTTGAATGGTGTCGGTCTCTTTATTGACCTGGGCGTGATCCAGGGGCTGAAAGTTACGCATGGGGCGTCTCCGATCCTGCGCGAATAGGCACTGAGCAATTCATCAGTTGAAGGCGCTAGTATAACACCGACTAGTATCACGCGGCAACCGTCGGTTTGGGCAGGCACGGCGTGATTACCCCTAACCCCCACCCTTTCCCCGATTACAGGGCAAGGGAGTCACAACGCATGAAAGCTCTAAACTCCCTTTGGGAAATCAACAGGATTATTGTAAGGACTGTTGCAAAGCCAGGAAAAAGTGTTGACCCTTTCCGCTACCTTCAGGCGACACGGCAGAGCAAAACTTGCCGTACCGTCTGACCCCCTTCCCCTGTAATCGGGGAAAGGGCTGGGGTTAGGGGTCAACAGATTTTGTATCACGTCTCTGCAATTAGCGCCCCGTCGCTGGCACGAACACAATTTGCCCCACATAGACCAAATCGGGGTTTGCCAGACAGTTAAAAGTTGTGAACTGGTCAAGGCCGATGTTGTACGCCGCCGCGATAGTGCCGATCGTGTCGCCTGGCTGGATCGTGTAGGGCACCCAACCGTTAGGCACTACGCAGCCGACGCGCCCCGCATATGCCGAGTTTGGATCGCTGCCCGCGCCGTTAGAAGTGCTGCCGTTCGTGTTGTTCGATTGCGGCGCGCTGCCACCGTTATAGCCACCTGCGCTGAAGCCGCCGCTGACAGGCACGGCAGGCGGTACGTAGGGGCGCACCGTGGCATTCAGGAACGCACCACCGATCGGCGTGGGAAACAGCGGGCGCACAGTCACGCCGAAAGACGGCCCGGCGTAAGGCGTCCCGCTGAACACGTTGCTCAGCGACGAGAAGCCGCCATTTTGTGACAGCACATAGAGGATCACGATGAACAGCAACAGAAAAATGAGCGTTGTCCGATTTCGCATAGCTGCCTTCTATTTCACTGAGGTTACTTGTTTTGCTGAGTCAGGTCGGATGACGCGGTAGGCGCGCAAAACTTCGGCCACGCTCCACGCCTGCGCGATCGCACCGCTAGGCGTATGGGGTGGATCACCTTCAAAGATTTCATCGAGCGTGCCTAATCCGGCATCGTTCAGTTGATCGGCAAATGGCTCCAGGTAACTGTAGGCTTGCTCGGCATCGCCGTAGACGCGATAATGTGCCGTGACGAATGCGCCGATCAGCCAGCCCCACGCCGTACCCTGATGATACGCGCCGTCACGGGCAGCCGTATCACCGCCATAATGCCCGATATAACGCGAGTCACGCGGGGCAAGGCTTCGGACGCCCGACGATGTGACCAGTTCTCGCGCGCATATATCGACAATTGTTTTGGCGCGTTCATCGTTAATCAGCCGGTAAGGTAAAGTCAGCGCGATCAATTGATTCGGGCGGAGTGCGGCGTCATTATTGCCATCCGGGGTATCGATCACATCGTACAGATAGCCGCCCGTATACCAGAAACGCGCGTTGAAACTTTCATGGGCGTGCGCTGCCATTGTCTGGTAGCGCGTCACATCATCAGCCTTGCCGAGTCGCGTAGCAAGCTCAGCCATAATGCACAGCGCATTGTGCCACAGCGCGTTGATCTCGACAGCTTTACCTGTGCGCGGCGTTACGACTCGATCGCCAATTTTAACGTCCATCCAGGTAAGCTGAATGCCCGCTTCACCCGCATACAGCAGCCCATCCGCCGGATCGACGTGAATGGCGTAGCGTGTGCCCTTGATATACCAGTCGATAATGTCGGTCAGCACAGGATACAGGTTCGTTCGCAGCGCCGGATCGTCGCGGTAAGCCAGATAGGCGCGGATCGCATCGAAATACCAGAGGGTTGCATCCACTGTGTTGTATTCGGGCGTTTGACCTTGATCGGGAAAGCGGTTAGGCAGCATCCCCTGATCGACAAAGTGCGCAAAGGTACTCAGAATGCTGGCGGCAACCTCCGGGCGATGCGTTGCCAGCGTCAGACCGGGCAGAGCAATCATCGTATCGCGCCCCCAATCGGTGAACCACGGATAGCCTGCAATGACCGATTTACCTGCTGTTTCACCGATCGCCCGATCGACGATGAATTGATCGGCAGCCAGCACCAGTTGTGCGATCCAGGGCGGCGCGTCGGCCACCTGCGCGGCTTGCACAAGTGCGGTTTCACGGTCGCGTTCGGCGTCAAGCGCCACTTCCCAGGCGTCGGGCGATTCGTCCTCAGCCGTGCAAATCACATTCATCACATCTCCGACGGACAGTTCCCGCCGAAAAGTGACCGCTGCAAATAAGTCCTCGGAGTCATTCAAGCCGCGTGCCGTTTCTTTGGGAAGATGAAATGACCACCACCAGGCCGCCGTCACTTTGGCGGTATCGGCGTTGCTGTGAACGCGAAACGAGCGCGGCAGCTCGGCATTCGGATCACGGCTCAAATCTTCGGCGGCGCTGATCGTGGCGATCCGTTCGTAGGCATGTTCTTCAAGCGCAACGTTCACCGCCAACCCGCCGCGCGTCTCGCGATGATGATCGCGGTACGTACACAGCGGAATTACCTGCAAAATCACATCACGAGTGCCCCGTGCATATTCGTAAGTGATATAAGTGGTATTTTTGCCGTGCGCCATCCATAAACGCTGGACAATGCAAATATCGCCAAGTGTCCAGGTGAAAGTTGGGATTGAGCCGTCCAGCCGGAATGCTTCCAGATGGCTGTAACCATCCGGCAGCAGCACGCCCGCCGCCCACGAATGCGTCACCAGTGGTATGCGCTGGCCGTCGATCTCGACCCATGTATCCAGTGCCGCCACCAACAACGTGCGCAGCGCTGGCGGCTGGAAACTGGCCGTTAAAATACTGTGGTAGCGGCGTGTCCGGGCGCCGCTCGGCGTACCCATTGCATAGCCGCCAATGCCATTCGTGACAATCCACTCGCGCCGCAGTGCGGCATTCAAATCGCCTGTAATTTCGCGCCCAAAACGGATCATAAAAAAACCTTTTTTGCATAGCAGTGTTTACAGAGTAAGTACTGCTCATAATCTGTATACGACTTACAAGCAAAAATAGGCGCAGATTTTGATCGCCAGCTTTTTCAGACGATTTGTGTTTTCATGTTGGACGCTTCTGAGCGGGTTTGAGCAAAGTCGGCTATAATTCATCCGCTATTCAGCGCGCTTAATCCATCGAAAGATAAAATGAATTCGGTACTTGAACAAATCCTGGCGACCGATACGGTCAAGACGCCTGCGGGCGAGTCGCTGCCACTGCACAGTCATATCGAGGCGAATGGCGGCGCATTCCTTCAGAACGTCATCACCCAAGTAAAGCCAAAGGTGAGCCTGGAAATTGGGCTGGCGTATGGGATTTCGGCGCTGTTCATTTGTGATGCGCTGGCGACCTTACCGACGGCTCACCATATCATCATTGATCCATTTCAAACAATCTCCTGGCACGGGGTGGGTCTCAACAATTTACGGACGGCGAATTTCGGCGCGATGATCGACTTTCGCGAAAAGTTTTCGCACAGCGCATTAGCTGAATTAGTTGAAGCAAAGACCGTGATCGATTTTGCCTTCGTTGATGGCGCACATACGTTCGATTACGTATTGCTTGATTTTGTGTACATCGATCGCTTGCTATCGGTCGGTGGCGTAATCGTGTTCGATGACTCGACACTGCCCGCTATTGCCAAAGTGATCCGTTACATTCTGACAAATCACCACTACAAAGTCTATGATTCGTACATCCCGCGCGATCTGTTCACCTGGCGGCGCAAAGCGATCTATGCCGCCACACAACGGGTATCACCTCTAAAACGCTTGCTAGCGCCCGAATTTACCTTACCCAATCATCACCTGGGATTTCCCGATACTCGCCTGATCGCGCTGATCAAGCAAGCGAACGACGATCGCCCCTGGGATTTTCATCAGGAATTTTAAGTTGCGTCAGGAAACTCACCATGCGTATCGGAATGGATTTTGGCACCACGAATTCCGGGATTGCCGTGTACGATGGGGCGGCTGTGCATATTTTGAAGCTCGATCCAGCCGCCGACTCGGACACTATGCGCAGCGTCATTTACGTGACCCGCGAGCAAGCCCTGTATACCGGACAGGCGGCGATCGAACTGTACAACACGCAGAATATCAACCGCGAGCGGCACATGGTTCACAAAAAGGTGGGCCGTATCGAAATGACGTTCGCGGAAATCGGCACAGTTTCGACGAATGTGCATGTGCTGGTCGATGAACTGGAACCGGGGCGGCTGCTGCGCTCGCTCAAAAGTGCGCTGGCAACCGCTTATACGGGCACCCGTCTGTTCGATCAGGATTACACCCTTGAGGCATTGATCGCGCTGTATTTACGGGCGGCGCGTGAACAAGCAGCGCAGTTGCTCGGCCAGCCAGTAACCGAGGTGGTGTTGGGGCGTCCCGTCCATTTTGTCGGCGCAGAAAACGATGAGGACGACGCGCGCGCCGAGTCGCGTTTGCGGAAAGCAGCACATCTGGCTGGCTTCGAGCGCGTTGATTTTCAGTTCGAGCCAGTCGCAGCCGCCCGCCACTATGCGCAATCGATCCACACTGCGCAAGATATTCTGGTATACGATTTTGGTGGCGGCACGTTGGATGTGACAGTCATGCACGTTGCACCCGGTGAAGTGCCCACCATTCGCGCGATTGGCGGCCTGGGCATCGCGGGCGATCGATTCGATCAGCGGATTGTGGAGCACGCACTGACGCCACATTTCGGGCGCGATGTGACCTGGGGTGATAAGGCGCTGCCGGTGCCGCGCACTATGATCGACCAGATCACTGCCTGGGAAGGCTTGCCCACGCTGGCAACGACCGAAATGCGCACCTTCTTACATCGAATGCAGGCGGATTGTTCTGCACCGGCGCGGCTGTACGCGCTGGAGTCGCTGATCTTCAACTTCTATGGATTCGCGCTGTTTGAAACGGTCGAGCAAGCCAAACGTGAACTCTCCGACGATCCATTTGCGGCGATCCGCTTCACTGGCAAGGACATCGATCTGTGGCAGATGATCACGCGCACACAGTTTGAACATTTCACCCAGATTGAATGGCGTGCCATCCGCGATCTGGTGCGCGATGTGGTGGCGCGTTCCGGCCTCTCGGCAGAGTCGATCGATGCGGTAGTACGTACGGGTGGCTCGTCCAGCATTCCGGCTTCGCTGGACATTTTGACCGAGTTGTTCGGCGCGGATAAGCTGGTCACCGAGGATTTATTCACGGGCGTCACCGCTGGCCTGAGCATCTTAGCCTATGAGGGTGGATAAATTCAGGGAAATGGCCAGGTTAGGATCTAGGGTCACGATGCGAAATGTTTACGCGCTGGCAACGCAACCATCACACTTTGATTACGTATTGCTCACAGACTATAATCATCCTGTAAGACTGTATAGTGTGAGACCGCAGCTGGAGTCAAAAATCGATGAGCTTTGCTATTGGGGATACAGTCGGCCCTTACCGCATCACGGATCGCCTGGGGCAAGGTGGCATGGCAACCGTTTTCCGCGCCTACCACGCTAAACTCGATCGTTATGTGGCGATCAAAGTGCTGCATCCTGCTTTCAAAGAAGACGCTAATTTCCTGACGCGCTTTCAACGTGAAGCGCAGATCGTGGCGCGCCTGGAACACCCGCACATCGTCCCGATTTACGACTCCAATGAGCACGATGGGCAGCCTTATCTGGTCATGAAGTTCATCGAAGGTCAGACGCTCAAAGGCCGCCTGAACGATAAGCCGCTCAGCTTGCCGGATACGCTCAATATCATGACGGCGGTGAGCCAGGCGCTCACTTACGCGCACGAGCAAGGCATTCTGCATCGCGACATCAAGCCCTCGAATATTTTGCTGGAAAAAAACATCACGCCGTATCTGGCCGATTTTGGTCTGGCGCGCATGGTGGGCGCGGGCGAATCCACACTGAGCCGGGATATGATGCTCGGCACTCCGCAGTACATCTCGCCGGAACAGGCGCAAGGCGTCAAAGATTTGGACGGCGGCACTGATATTTATTCGTTCGGCGTGGTGCTGTACGAATTGCTTGTCGGGCGCGTACCGTTCAATGGCGACACCCCCTACGCGATTGTACACGATCATATTTTTGCGCCGCTGCCGCTGCCTTCGTCGGTGAACCCGCAAGTGCCGCGCGCGATCGAACAGGTGCTGCTCAAAGCGCTGGCAAAAGATCGGCGCGATCGTTATAAGTCCGCAGTGCAAATGGTGGATGCTTTCCGGCAGGCGATTGAAGAAGCACATATGGCGGTGAGTCCAGCGGGCAGTTATCGCGTGCCGCTGCCCGGCGCGCCCTACATGAGTACAAATAATACCGCACGGGATACGGCCATTTTGCCGACCTCAACGCCGACGCCTACCCCGCTCATGCAAACGCCTTCGTTTTTGGCCGGACTCAGCGGATCGTCGTCGGCACTCAATAATACGATGCTGAATAACGCATCCATCTCACAAGCGCAAAGCCTGACCGCGCTGCGCCGCCGCGAACAACTGCGCCGCCAACGCGCTAACCTGTGGATTTGGGGCGGCTTTGCTGGCTTGATCGTTACGATTTTGGCGGGTGTCCTGGTGACCGTCGCCGCTGTCACTGACCCGGCCAGCAACGGCGGCTTATTTTTAGCAGCGCCACCTGCAACCGTCCGGCCAGCGTCACCGCGCCCCTCGGCGACCAGGACACCGGCGACCACTGCTCCGGCAACGGGTCTGATAGTAGCCCTGGCAGGAAGCATCACGCCGTCCGTGCCTGTGACCACGCAAGCGGCTGTCACCACGCAAGGGGCTACCGTTTCAGCGACGGCGTCAGCACAACCAACTCCAAGTTCGACAAGTGGTGACGTCACGCCTTCGCTCGATATTTCGACTCCGCTGCCCGCTTACACCGTGCCGATGGTCAGTTCAGTCAGCGACGCACAGGCTTTAGTCGATAAGGACGGCAGCAATCCGTTGAATTGGTTTGCCTTAGCGGGCGCTGCGGCCAATGCCAAACGCCCTATCAAAGTCGCCAGCAGTCTCAGTAAAGGGGTTGAATTGGCGGGCGATAGCCCTGCTTTGCTGATAGCCGTGGCGCGTACTTTCGATACTGATAAAAACTATGACCTTGGTTTGTACTTATACGCGCAGGCATTGACTCACCCCAATATTTCAAAAGCCGATTATGGCATGGCCACCCACGCCTTATATCTACACGCCAGGAATGCGAGCGCTAACGAGGAAAGCGCGTTTCAGTCGATTATGCGCGCGCAGCCGCAGTTAGCGGATGGTTTCACGTTTGGAGCGCTTGCTTCTTTACACCTGGGGCACCTGGACGCCGTCAACAGTGAGATCGCCATGGCGTTCCAACTTGCGCCAAATTCGGGCAAAGTGCATCTGGTGCAAGGAATTCTATATGTAAGTCAAAATCAACCAGATAGCGCCAAAACTGAATTTGAACTTGCCCGAAGTGCCTCAGATGCGCCAAAATGGGTGGTTGATGAAGCTGCTGCCTTTCTAAAAGGACCCTGAAATCTCATGCACCACCCTACTCGCCTGCCGATTATCGCTGGCAACTGGAAAATGTATAAAACGCCGCGTGAAGCCATTGACTTTGTGCGCACGTTGATCCCGCTGTTAGAGCCGCTGAGCGCTGCTGAGCGCGTCATATGCCCACCCTTCATCGCCATTTCAGGGGTGGCAGAAGCGCTGGCGGGCACATCGATCAAGGTGGGCGCGCAAAACGTTCATACGCAAACGGCGGGTGCCTTTACGGGTAACATCTCCGCGCCGATGCTGCAAGGCCTGGTCGATTACGTGATCGTCGGCCACTCTGAAGTACGTCAATATTTGGGCGATACCGATACGCAAATCAATCAGAAGGTAAAAGCGATCCTGGCGCACGGCATGAAGCCGATCGTCGCCGTCGGTGAAAGCCTTGCGCAGCATGAAGCAGGCGAGGCGGCTGCCTTTGTGCATAGTCAATTGCGCGGCGCACTAGCCGATCTGCCCGCCGAATCAATAGCAGAAATGGTGATCGCTTACGAACCGTTATGGGCAATCGGCACAGGCCGTAATGCGACGGGTGAACTTGCGAACACCATCATCGGCGGCATCCGGCACACGGTAGCCGCCATGTACGGGGACGACGCGGCGCAGGCGATTCGCATTCAGTATGGCGGCAGCGTCAAACCCGGCAACATGGCCGAATTCATGATGCAGCCGGAAATCGACGGTGCGTTGGTCGGCGGTGCTTCGCTCAATGCGGACGATTTCGCGGCGCTGGTCAGGATCGCGATCGAGAGCAAGCAGCACGACGGGCGCTGATGGTCGGCTTTGATCTGCTCACACCGTGGCTGACGTTCGGTCTATCATTGGCAGCACTGCTGATGGTACGCCGTTGGATTCAGCGTCATTTGTTCGGCGTGGGCTGGATTATTGCGCAAGAAAAGCACCTGGCGACGGTCATTTACTACCTCATTCTGATGCCCGGCGTGTTCGTTCACGAGGCGAGTCATTGGATTGTGGCGGGCGTGCTGAACGTCAAGACACGGCGGCTCACCGTTTGGCCGGAAGCCGATCACAACGGAACGCTGGAACCGGCTTTCATAAGCGTGGAAGAAACGCACAACCCGATCTATCTGACCTTGATCGGGTTGGCGCCGTTCGCCGTTGGGTTGGCGTTAGTGCTGTTGATCAGCAATTCGCTGTTGAGTTTGCCTGTTTTCGTCGCGTCGCTTGCCAGCAACGATTTGAACACGATCAGCGCTGCGTTCGGGACGTTGCTCAGCAGGCCGGATTTTCCACTGTGGTTTTACCTGCTGTTTGCGATCAGCAATACCATGCTGCCAAGCCGCGAAGATCGCCGTGGGTGGCTGGTGATCATTGGGCTGGTGGTGGGCGTGCTGATCGGTCTGGTGGCGATTGGCTTGCAGAACGCCGTAATCAAGTGGCTGAGCGGTCCGCTGATGCAAGCCTTGAGCCTGTTGAGCACGGTGTTTGTGACGGTGCTCGTCGTAGATTGCATCGTGGTCGTGATCCTGTTTGTGGTCGAGGCCGTCATGGAGCGCGTGACGCATCGGCAGGCACCCTATCGTACTGAAATTGCGTTGGCCGCAGCATCCGCACAAGCTGCCCCTGCTGCGCCGATTCTGACTTCCATCTACCAATATCGCTTGCCACTGCCCGCGCCCGATCGCAGAGAAGTACGCCCGGCATTCGATAATGCGCCCGCCGTCAGGCCGATGTTCGCGCCACCCGCTGCCCCGGCTGCCCCGGCCTTGGGAGCACCCGCCGCCAGACCCGCGCTGGCTGCCGAATCCAAAGCGCCGGAACCGTCACGCTTGCCCGTGCCGAGCGCTCCGCGACCCGCCTTTACGCCTGCCGCTTCAACGAACAACGCTAACTCTGCGGATCGCAGTGCGCCACCAGTGACGCCTAAACCGACGTTCAACGAACCCGCCCGACCGTTCGGCGCTCCGGCAGCGAGCAGTCAACCCGCTGCCCCACCTGCCACACCTGCACGTCCGGCGCTGCCCGTTTCGACACCTTCCGCGCCGATCAACCCGATGTTTGCGCCGCGACCCGCGATCCCGGCCACGACCTCCGCCGCGCCTGCCGTGCGATCCAACCTGCCTGCGCCTACCCCGCCGCGTTCACCGTTTGGCACGACAGGTACAACGCCGCGCCCACCCACGGCCAGCCCGACCAGCGCTGATTACATCGATGCCGAAGTAATCGAAGAAGCGCCAACGAGCGAGCCGGATTTCATGCGCAGCCTGGGCAAATCCAAACCGACCGACAGCGCAAACAGGGACAGCACGAAAATGGGTAATGCAGATACCGATGCAGATGATGACAGTGACAACGATGAGGGTGGTGTACATTACGCTGATTTAGACGAGTCGCCGTAAAATACGGGACAAACCGGGCGAGTGATCAGGATGTACTACGGCGTAACGCTTGCCGTTGGGAGCAATGTTGCGCTTGGGATGGGGCTGGCGGTCGGCGTTGGCGTCGGATGCAAGGCAGCGATCGTCACTTGAACCTGATTGTTCGGGATGCGCAAATTGTCGCTGGTCAACCCTGCGTGCGCGACTGCTGCTTGCAACGTGATCGTGTACGTGCCGCTGCCCAATTCTGAAAGCGGTGCAATCACCGTGATATCAGCGGCTTGTAAGGCATCCAGAACAGGCTGCGGACCCGTCACAATCACGCTCACATGATCGGGTTTAGTGGTGATCGCGAAGTCGGCTGAATCCAGCCCTTGCGTTTGCACCAGAATGTTGTCGAATGTGCGCGTCACGTTGATCGGATCGATCGTGATGCTCACCACGATATTCACCGGATCGGTCAGCGTGACGCCAGCGGGCAGCGCCAATTTGACCGTTTGCGTGAACGACGCAGTTTTATTGGTCAGATTGATCGGTTCGGTGCTCACGCTGTCGTGCATCGACTCGATAGTGCTCAGGTCACCCCGTAACGCCACATTCACCGGCACCGAACTATAGTTACTGAGTACGTAGCCCTGTGGCAGCGTCGCGTTCATCAGGCTTGGCACCACTTTCAGGACGCGCACGCCCGGTCGCGGCTCGACATCGATCGTCGCGGTCACCTGCTGCGGCGTGACGACCACATCCGGCACGGTGCTTCCTTCGCCATCGACTGCCACCAGATCAAGCACGCGTGTCACGGCTTTGTTGGTGTCCGACAGGTTGATGCGCGCTACGACGGCGGTCACCAGCTTGACTTGCGCTTCCGAACCGCTCACTTTGGCGCTGCTCTCAGTAGTTTTGCTGCCCACCACGTAAAAGCCGACGGGCGGATCAGCGGTGGGCGTCACGTTAATGGTAAACGCCTGTTCGCTGCGTTTGGCAAGCGTAACGGTTACCTGACCAGGCCGAATCTCGCTCACCACACCTAATCGATTCGCGGACAGCACAGCGCTCAGCGGAACGGTGTACACGCCAGCGGTTTTGCCCCGTAAATCGGCGCTCACGCTGATATCGTTGGCATCGAGCGCTTCCCAAACGGTATGCGGCGCGCGCAGCACCACCCGTACCGGCTGCGGCTGATCGACTACCAACATGGTCGAGTCTTTGAGCACTTGCACGGGGATACTGCTGGCGAACTGCTGTTGTTCGACCGGATTCTGTTGATTTTGCGCGGCAAACCAGACGACTACCGCCAGCACCACTGAGCCGATCAACCAACCAAAATTATCCGCTATGAAGTGACGCGGCGTTTGGGGTGAAGCGTTTGTCATAAATTAACTATGCCCGGCGGCTGACCAGTCCACGGAGCCGCTCAATCAACGCATCCCACGACACACGCGGCGGCGCTTTGGTTTCACCGTAAAAGGCTTGCAAGATCGTTTTGAGGCGCGTTGCATCCAGGCGGCGGATCATGCGGCCACCATTGGTGACGGCGATCTGTCCGGTTTCCTCGGAGACGATCACGCATACGGCATCGCTCACTTCGCTGATCCCCAAACCGGCACGGTGGCGCGTGCCCATCTTGCGATCGGTCAGGTTGCGCCCTGATGAGAGCGGCAGTACGCACGCCGCCGCCGCGATCTTGCCGTTACGGATAATTACCGCGCCATCATGCAATTCGGTCTTGACCCAAAAGATCGTCAACAGCAGCTGCGGGCTGACTTCCGCGTCCAGCACCACGCCGGTATCGATGTATTCCTGCAAGCCGGTATCTCGTTCAAGCACAATCAAAGCGCCTTGCCGACGTTCCGCCAGCCGCGCCGACGCTGCGCAAATGGCGTCGATCACGCGCGCCCGCAGATCGCTGTCGTGATTCAAGCCGCTGAACCATGATCCAGCGTGACCGACCCGTTCCAACGCACGCCGCAGTTCTGGTTGAAAGATGATGGGCAGTGCCACCGCTGCCGCCGTGATCACGTTGCCGAGCAGCCAACGAAAGGCGACTAATGGCAGCACTGAAGCAATAGCAACCGCGATCAACATAATGAAGATCGTTCCGCGCAGCAGCGGCACGGCTTGCGTCCCACGCAGCAAAAGGCTGCCACCAAAAAAGATCAGCGTTACCACCAGAATATCCAGCAGCGCCGTTCCGTTGAAGCTCGTTTGAAATGTCCAGCACAGTTCGCCGCACATCAGCGCACATCAGCCTTAATCTAATCCTATCAGATCAACTCAGCAGCTCAACTGCGCGAGCAACTGCATATATTGGCGCACATCGTTCGGCTTGAGCGCTACGATTTGTTTAATCGTGGTACACGCGTCTTGCTGCAAACCCGCCTCGAATTGCAGTTCGGCCAAGGCATCCAACTGTGCGATCGCGTCCGGCACGCGCTTGATCTGGCGATACACCGCCGCCAGCCGCGAGCGCAGCGCCATATCGTTGGGGAGCTGTGTCACCAGTTCTTCCAACACGCTGACGATCAAGTCACCGCGCCGCTTCTGAGCATAAATGCGCAGCAAGCCATCCAGCTCTTTGACCGCATCGACTGCGTTATTCAGCCGATAGTTCAGATCGATCAAGGCACGCCGCGCTTCGACGTTTTCAGGATCGATCACGCGGATTTGCTCATAGGTGCGCAGCGCTTGTCGCAAGTCGAGACGGCTCAAATCGATTTCGGCGATGTGATGCAGAATTTCGGCGCGCTTTTTCGGCTCGGCATTGATACGCTGTGCCAGCCGCATCGCTTCCTGATAAGTAGCGCGCGCCTGTTCCAGATCGGCCAATTCAGCATATGAGCCAGCTAACCGGATGTATTGATCGAGCAGTTCCGGCCAACGCTCTTCTTTTTCCAGCAGTTCGATCAAACTGGTGCGCAAGCCAACATCGGTAGGTGCCAACGTGATCACTTCATTCAGAATATCAGCCGCGCGGCCTGTCTCATTGCGCGCCAGAAAGCTGTTGGCGACCATATTGTACTTGTAAATGGCAGGTTGCGTGTGGCCTTCTTCCATCAGGATTTGCGCGACTCGCAAATGGACGGGTAAGTACGTTGGCGCAATCTCGATGGCGTGGAAAGCTTCGTCCATCGCTAAAACGTACAGCTTCTGGCGCATGTAGCGGTCGATCTTGGTGACCATATCGGTAATCTGGTCGCCACCTTGCGTGACGAGTTCAGTCAGCGCGGCAGCGCCTTCAGTGCTCAACGCCTCAGTCAATTGGCGGCGAGTTTCAGCGACGCGGCGCTTCCAATCGGGGCCGGTGAGCCATTTGGTGAAGCGATCGTTCATCTTGACCAGATCGGGTTCTTCCATCGCGCCCAGGCCATTGATCAGCGACGTATAAACCGCTTGAAGCTGGCTCGTTTCTTCCGCGCCCATTGCCAGACTGGTATCAATCAAGCGCAGCGCGTCGATCAAGTGGCGCGCTGTTTCGCGCTGTTTGCCTTGCCCGAAATACGCCTGACCCGCGCCATGTGCCGCGCCCGCCGCGTAATCCGACGTTTCCTTGACCTTCTCAAGCAGTACGATCGCCTCGCTCCACTGCTTTTGCAAGACGTATAATGCGCCCAACGACATGGACAGCGCGGGATGCCGTGTGCCACCAGCTTCAGCGCGCAAAAAGGCGTTAATGGCCTGCGCGTTTTCGCCGATTTTCTGAAGTTCAATGCCCTGAATCGCTTGTCCACTGGAGGCGGTCAGATCGCTGTTGAGCACATACTCCGCCAGATCAGCGAGCGCCTTTTCGGTTGCTTCGCCTAATGGTCCGCGCGGATCGGAGTCACCCACTGATTCGCGCGCCGCTTGATGCTCGAAACCGTCGCGCTGTTCAGTATTGGCGCGGCCTTCCGTTTCCTGCGGAACAAAGACATCGCCACCTGATTCGAGCG
>Ga0209511_1001752_pt1 | contig 18679 bp, 24 predicted proteins | sample SSSSmetaG_FD_184141 | JGI IMG/M metagenome (GOLD analysis project Ga0209511, IMG submission 184141) | Glacier valley bacterial and archeal communities from Borup Fiord, Nunavut, Canada, to study Microbial Dark Matter (Phase II) - ​SSSS... | ecosystem: Environmental > Aquatic > Freshwater > Ice >...
TATCTTGAGGCCAGTAAGTTGGGTCGTAAAACCAACAATATCTAGCGACATTTGGGAATAGCGGATTACCCGTGATGAATACAAGTGAGTTACCTTTGCCATCATATTCAATTGCCATAGTGCATTTAGTAATGAGCGTTTGGTCCATGAGTGCATCTGCTTCTAATTGAATTTTAACATTGTCTACGCCGGTTGCAGGAGCTACTGCGAATGTCGCTTTCCATGTTGTGCGGTTAAAAGTAAACCCTGCACCCTCTATCATTTCAACTTCATAAATATAAGCCTTAAAAAGATTGGCAGAGAGTGTAATTGGGGTTAAGCCATCGGGAAGAAGTTGTTTCGTGATAACATATTCTGTCGCTGTGCTATTTCCATCGAATGACTCTTTCCATTTGTCAGATAAATGATTGAACTTTTCACTCTTTAGTCCACCTGTTCCATCGGGCTTTTTTGTTAGTACGATTGTGGGAACGTGAGCAATGCTTTGGACTGTCGCTATTGGGTTTGTTCCGTCATAGTAGAGGTATTCTGTGCCTGTCATAATGAAGCACTTGTCTTTGACTTGGAAGAAGGTTGTTGGTGCATCTGTGACCGTTAGGACTGTGCCTGTGCAGAGGGATGTTTTCGTGCCAGTAGTTTCATTGTAGGAGTAGATTTTGCCACCGTGAGCGACTAGGAATATTGGGGTTGGTGTTCCGATGAGGTAGAACTCGAAGGTGCCACGGATTGGAGTTATGCCCCATGAGGTTGTTGTTGTGCGGGTGAAGCCATAACGTTTGGAAATTACTCCCCCATCATTGAAATTTACGTTTTCTAGGGATGGACTTGCGGATGGACTAATCTTATCAGGAGACATATCTATCCTTAGTCCCGAAGTATAGCCATCTGGAAAATCATAAGTTTGAATAGTGATATTCTCACCCCCTTTTTGGACAAAAGAAAAGAGCCACTAGGCTCTTAAGTTAGTTAACCTTGATACGTTGGTATCTCGTGTCTGTGGGAGTGCTAATAGCCCTCTCTATTTCCCAACCGTTTCTTATACGCTTCTGCAACGTTGTTATGGGTATCCCAAACTTCTTTATGACATCAGATTGGCAAATCTTCTCACCATCAATAATATAGTATACGGTATTTCGTCTATTATTACTTTGCTGTTTTCTAGTAGCCCAACTACAATTATTTTTTTCATAATTTCCATTAACATCATTTCGTTCAAGCGTCAACGAGTCGGAATAACCCTCCTCCATATCTTCCCAAAACCCCTGAAACTTCTGCCATTTCGAGGAAAGTGTTATCCCTCTGCCACCATAGCTTTTAAAATGTGTGTTGTTTTTGTTTAAGCACCTAGCCTTCATATGCTCCCATATACCGTATGGCCTTTTGTAGCTCATTTCATGTTGCAATCTTTTCCTGCACCCACAACTACGAGTTCTCCCCATAGTTAGGCTATCCGCAATAATGGAGTTTGTTTTTCCGCAATCACACTGACATTTCCAATAAATTCTCTTGTACTTTTCGCTTTGTTCATCGTCAATTTCTAACACGGTTAATAGTCCAAACCTTTGGCCAGCGAGATCTCTTACCTTAATTGAATACTTTTTTGACATAACAAAAACCACCCTCCTCGTGAAGTAGTATTTCCGCGAATTAAGTGTGGGAAGGTACACGGATACCGTTCGAGGCAAGGAGCTACCTTGCGTCTATCCCACTCCTTATTTTACCATATACAGCTCACTTTGTACAGCTAATATCACCATCCGCTGTTGTTAATTATGGTGCTCAATGAGTTTGATTTGCTTGAAATAAGACTTGTTCGTTTTTCGTTGTATTTTTTGAGGTTGCCATTTCCCCTGTTATCTTCCTCGCTGTTCTGTATCGTTCCTGCTATGTTATAACTTATAATTAAACTAGCATCATCCCTCAAGTCGATTAGCATTGCATCGTCAACTACAGCAACGTCAGTGAAGGTTAATAATGTGGGCTTTCGCCAGTAGTGGACTAAAAATTCTGCTGGAAACTCGTAAGAATTAAACGAAAGTTTATTATCAGGGGTTTTAATCATGTTGGAATAGGGAACATATTGTCTTGCATCTCTTTTTATCTCCACATAATTCAAGTCAAGGAAATCATCAGGTGGATTAAAAACGAAGTGTGGACGATGTTGCTGGACCAAATCCTCTGTAGGAAAACTGTATTCATATAAAACAAAGTTCCGAAACAGATAAACATAACTTCCAGTAAACCTCAATCTAACAGTATTAGTTGGCAGAGAAGGGTTTATGAGTCGCTTATATTCCTTAAAGCCTTCTACACTTGGCAGGACAGTAATAGTCTCAATAATGCTATAAGTCACGCCGCCATTGCTCGACTCTTCTAGTATCATCACGCCAGGATAGGTTGCTTCAAGAAAACATGACCTAGCATTAGTAAGTGTGATAGAGAAGTCAATGTTTGATAAATGTTGCTTAATCGAACTTGTATCATCACTCAGAGCATTTTTAATAGGGTTATGAGCTATGAGGAATGTTTTAGGGAGCTTGGAGTTTGTTGAAGCGAGTTCGTAGATGGATTCATTGCAGATTTGTTGGATTTTAAAGTTGTAGTCTGCGACCTTATTGGCCGCTAAAATGCTGCCGCGACTTGAGAATTCATCTAAAAGGCGTAGGGTTCCAGTTCTGATCATCCCATAAGTAGTAGCCATTTCCTTCCTCCCTTCCAATAAAAATAAGGACGCTAGTTATAGCATCCTTTGATGATTCGATTTTTGTGTCTTTAGCGAAGGTTAATTAACGCTCACATTATCAAAATAAATTACACGTTTTGTTAAAACGGATGCAGATGGATTTGACTTCCAATCCCATTTGTAAATGCCGAATTTCATATATGTTCCAACTTGATCATTCATAGTGTTTGGCATTCCATTCCTATCCATTATTTTTACTCCGTTTTTATAGAGTTCTAGGATAGGATTATGCTCCGGAAGCCATCCCCATTTCACGTGCATTACCCAATCTACCCACTGACCTTTATCTGCCGTAAAATCACCTAAGTCAACATCGGCATAGAATCCCTTGGAGTTCATAGATGCATTAGTTGAAACCGCAGCATCATCCCAACGTAATAAGCAATGATAATGCCCATCAAATGAGGTAAGCAATAATAGTGGGGGGCTTGTAAATGTCTCCCCAAGTCCTGTATCTGGAACATTGTGCCATTGCCAAAACGACTCTACTGACGCTGAATCTAACGCGTAATCATCTGCTCCACCACTAGGTAAGTAGGTACTTATAGTATACCAATGTTCCTCAAGAGGTTGTTCACTGAATGAACCAACCTCACTCCGCTTTGATCCATCTGCATCTGGATCAGTATTTCTTACTTCCATCCTCATTGATTTTGTTCCACTGCGCTTAATTGATGTATCCCACGTTTGTGACCATGCTTGTGCTGAATTGCTAGGAATCCAATACCACGGCAGCACTCCGTCTTCGAAATCCATTGTGTGTTTATTACTATTCATATAACGAATTGGACTAATATTAAAACTACTCCAACGTCCGTTCGAGGCTGCTGTCCCTGCATATAACCCATGTTTAGTGCCTTTTAATGAACTATCTACGACCGCTCCCCAAAAGAAATTATCAACGTAAATAGTGATATTATTACCATTTAATTTTACCGTTACTTTTGGTGTTGCAGGACGAGGATAGGCCAGAGTTGCGAGTAAGGTAGATACCCCTGCAACCATCTTATATAACTTAAGAAAACTGTAATCAACAATCAAATAGTAGTAATTATTCGCATCAACTACCCTAAAACTAAGTCCAGCACTAACACTATTAGCTAAACATAAGGACTCAATTATACAATCCGACATTCCTGATTCACGAACTAGTAATCCTATGCCAGTACCACTTACTCGATATATACGATTTGTGAATGTTCCCCAAATAACTGACCCAAGTATTGACCAAGGATGACCAGTAATAGACGGAACAACAGATGTCGAAGAGTCAGTACGAATGCAATTGTCAACAGATCTCTGCTTAATTTTATTCTTTTTCATCTTTCCTCCCTCCTTATAGTGTATAACCCCAAACAGTTAATTCAGTGATTGCCCCCGTACCGCCAGCACTAGCACCTAGATTCATAGCTGTATTCACCGTACCGATTACAATAGGCATAGAACTAACTTTTTCAGCAGATGTACCTGTAGGAGACGCATTACCAATAACATCTGTAAGTTTTACAGTTGTATTATCTTTTAGAGTTACTAAGATGTCGGCTGATGCTGACGCACTTCTCAGAGCGACTAAATAACCTAAGATATAATGTTGTTTACCATCTACCGCTGCTACTGTTGCTACACCTGCTACATTTGCCGAGCTAGTTGCTGTAACAGAAAACGGAATAGCTCCTGTTGGGTTCGTTAAACTCCCAACTACCGAAACCTTCGCACTACCATCAGCATTTAACTTTAAAAAATTACTATCACCATCACTTATTTGCATTGTTATTCCCCCTTTTAGGCTTAGGTTTTGTTTTTGGTGTCACTTTTTGCTTAACTTCTTTCTTTACTGTATCCTTCGCGATTGGACGCAGGGCTTCAAGAAGTTGAGTTAATAGCTCATTGGTTATGCGTGATTCTGTACGAATGTCGTAGAGGAGTTGACGGTCTGATGTTGAGCGATCAATCTGAGATTCTAACATTTTGATTCCTCCAAAAAGGGGAGAGAGCCGAAGCCCCCTCCTTAGACATCTGCCGAAATGCGGGTAACTTGATCCCCTGCATTATTAACCTGAACCATAGCTGTCTTGGTTGCCGCCACTGTTACCGCGGTTCCACCAGCTACCTTGATTAAAACTGCGAGAGATGCGTGAGCATTTACTACTACATAGATTTTACCCGGTAATGCTACGGGTACAACGATTGCATTTACTGCATGGCCTACAGTTACTTCAAGGCGTGTGGATAATGCCTGAGTTGGGGTTAGGACTACATCTGCTGCCGCTGTGGTTATTGCGGCTAGTACGCCGCCTTGCATTGTTTCTGAGCCTGATAGATGCGGGCCCGTAAATCCACTTGGTGCTGCTATAGAGTCGAAATTTGACATTCCCATGAATTAGCCTCCTTAATAAAGATAAGGCGAGTATTGCTACCCGCCTAGTTGAATTAGAAGCTTGATGCCCCAGCTAAACCAGGTGCAGAGCACAACATAGCCTTCCACGAATTGCAAGATGCAGCATAACGACTTCTTCCGGCCATTATGTTTGCATCTGTGGTTTGGTCGATATAACTCTTAGTGGTCAATGGAATTCTATCAAGCCAAACAAGGGCCTGATATGCTTCATTGTATGCAGAGTCCATAAGGATCCAAGATTCTGCTCCGGCAGTTGTTCCGGCGAGTGCTGTAAGATATGGGCTCAAAATTATCGTCCAGCGCCCAAAGTGCATAGATGCAGCGTTGTTACTAGTCGTTGGGTTCATATCAGACCCTACGGCCTCAAACACTAGCTTCTTGATGCTTGCTTTGTCAGGGATGATGATTGTATCAGGGGTGCAGGAAAGAAGGTTAGAATCATCATCTTTAAAATAATGCATCTTCTCTTCTGCATAAGAAAGGTTGTCGTAAGAAAAAGCACCATTATAAAGGTTGGACTGCGCGGCAGTTCCGCCAGTAATTGAAGGATGGTCAGTCGCAAACATAGCCTTGCCATCGGCACCAGCAATATTAAAGTTCTTACCCATGAATGTCATAGTAGCTAAGTTACCGTTATTAAGGATACCTGCTGCAAAAAGCTCTTTCGTTCGGTTATAAGAAAGCATGAAGGCAGAAGCGCGGCTCTTGACCTTGCCAATCTTCGCGTCCTCAATCATTTCTTGCGTAACGCTAAACTGATTTTTCCAAGTCTCAGGCTCGATTACCTTACTATAGCCTTCTTGCATAGAGGATTCTGGATACTTGCCGTTCTCCCCCGTAGGCAAGAAGTTCCCGAGACTTGTTTCACTGGTATACTTATTGGCAAAGTCCTTAGTCTCATCCATGTAAAACACCTTGTCAATAATAGACATCTTTTGAAATGCCTCTTCAGCCTGCTCCAACATCATCTTAATAGGTTCCTGACTCCGTCCATAGATGCTCTCATTCACTCCACTTGCTTTAGAAAAAATCATCTTTCTTCACTCCTTAAAATTTGATACAAAAAAGGACCCCTCATTCGAGAAGCCCCACTAAATCAGTTCAACCTATCTCCTAAAATAACCTTTTACCTTTGAAGTAGTCGTAACTCCATCAGTTGCGGAAATAGCAAACACTCCGCTTGAGGTAGTCGCAGTAATCAGAAGTCCATCAGTATGCAGAGTAACCTTCGCGCCAATCAATGTAACTGCTACAGTCGCCATGCTGACAACCTCGAACTCTGTTGTTTCCTTAACGCGAATAACGGGAAGTGGAACGGTTGACGTAGCTTGTGCAGCCTGTGTTTTCACTGCAATAAACTCAGGTGTTGCGGTTGCAGCGCACTTGGTCAATCTTCCAGATGTTAAGACAAATGCTTCACCCAATACCGCTGCCTCAGTGTCTGTTAAGAGATAATACTCAAAAGGGTCTTGTCCCCCGTCAATACTTCCAACTCGAATAAAAGCCATTAAAATTCACTCCTTTATTTTTGACTCTTTTTGTAATGAGCCTTAATTTGTTCTGTGGTCTGCTTTGGATTAAACCGCTTATACATTTCCATGACATCATCCGGAACTCTGACCGTATCCCCTTCGACACCATTGCCGTTACCCTGTAAGTGCCCTTTACTTTGGATGCTGTTAAGTGCGGCTTGCTTGGCTGATTCAGAGTTCTTCTTGCGTATCTCAGCACGGTTGACGGTTTCGTATGCTTCTAGCACTGTCATTCCATTTAACGCCTTTGCCTTAATTGCATCGAAGTTAGACCATTTCTGCATGTCCTCTAGCGTCTTAACTTTCAAGTCTGGATACTCAGCGGATAGCTCACTGATTTCAGAGGAAAGAGCATCCCTGCCTTGTTGCGCTCGAAGTGCTTGCATCTCAGGAGAGCTTGAGACTATCTTTTGGACCATATCGGGGTCAATGCCTTTGTCCTTATACTCCTGGTCTTGAGCTTCTTTTTGCAAGGCCGCTTCAAACTCTGCTACAGTATTTACGCCATGACTCTGACCGTACTTTTCGGCAACATCGGCATCGCTGTAGATGTTGTAGTCTTTGCCGTACTTCTTGCCTGTCGCAATGTTACGCTCAAGATCATTGGCTCGTTTTTCTGCCGCATCAGCCTTGCGCCTCATTTCGGCAAAGACATGATTTTCCTCAGGAGTTTGTACCTTTTTCTGACTGGCGACATCAGCACCCATTCCCGGATCAGCTACGCCACTGTTTGGTTCTCCTGCTGGTTCATTATTTACTGGTTCTGTGCTTGAGGGTGCGGGTTCCCCTCCACCGCCACCGCTGTCTAATTCATCCATAAAAGGACGTAAGTTCATGTTAAATAGTTTCAAGTTGTTACCTCCTGCGTATTGTCAGCCGCCGCCGTTATCACTCGTTTGGTGAGCGTTACCGCCACTACTAGGCAAAAGGAAAGGTAGCTGTAATTGCTACCTTATTTCCCTGAACGAAGGTCTTTGCCAGTGGATTTTACAGGCTTGGAGTTCGACTTGTTGATGTTTGTTGCCTTGATATAACCTGCACTGTTTTGTGGAATCTTTAACGCTTTTTCCTTCTCCATGTTTGTTGCCTCCCTTCCTTAAAAATGGGCATATAATTAAGAGCTACATTTTGTAGCCCATCGGTTGGCAATATAAATTAGGACAATGGCATCACCCCTTTCAATAATTGCGGTTTACTTCTTTTTAGCCTTCTTTGGCATCCCAATTTTTGGCATCGCCTTCATCAGCATCATGTCAATTTTGGCGGATGCTTTCTTTTTATCAGAAGGTGATGGAAATGGTTTAGTTGGATCTTTTGGTTTTGCTTTCATTGCTGTTGTCCTCCTTCGTTTTGTTGTTCTGCCATCATCCCATTAATAACCTCCATCAGCTCATTAGGATTATCCAATAGCACCATTAACTTATCTGGTTCCATCTGTAGCAATAACCTCTGCACATGTTCAGGGAACTGCTGCAAGGCTTGCATTATCTCTGGTGGTATGTTTGGCTGTTCTTGTATCTGTTGTTCCTCTACAGGTTGTTCTGTGGGCTGTGGCATTGGTTCTTGTGGTTGTGGTTGCTCCTGAGGTTCAGCTTGTCCCTCTAACTGAGGATTGCCACCCTGCGACTGAATACCCATACTCCCTAGCATTTGAGATTGAGCGTCAGGCATAAGATCCTTATATGCAATGGTAGCTTTAGGGATAGGAGGCGGTGGCGTTTTTGCTAATGCTTCCATCTGCTTATTAATGCTATCGAGAATGACTTTAGCATTAGGATATTTCTGTGCTACCATTTGTGTCCAGAATGCCACTGAAGCAGGAGTTGGGTTGAACGCTCCATACTTTAGCTGTTCACTTGCTTGTTGAAATAGCCACATCTTATCTCTTGGCAATCCTGCTCCTGCATCTGATTGAAAGATGAAGTCTGTATTGTAGTAGAGTTCTCCCGCTTTGTCTCTGACTAAGAATTGATACTTGTCAAAGTCACCGAATGAATCTTTTCCATCTGCGTCCTTATTGACGAAGGGACGCAATTCATCATAGAAGGCAAGTTTGAACTCAAACATGATTTCATATAGTTGTTTGTAGGCCGCATACTTATTTGCTTCTTTTGAGCGAAGTCTGCCACCGGCTTGATTGACTTGAATTTGTTTAGCAATGCCTGATACTGCTGTTGAATCTGATTTTCCTTGAAATGAGTTTGTAATGCCAAGGGTTGACTGTGCGGCTTTATATTGTTGTTGAGCGAACGCCATATCATTTGAGATGTCTGCCGATAAGTTTTTTACGCCAAGAGCATTCAACTCTGATTGTGATCCTCTTACGATTGCGTACAGCTCATTACTGATGTTAAGCCTGTGATCCTCTAATGCTGTGATTATGACACTACCGCGCATGACTTTTTCTTCAATGGTAGAGACTACCTTTTTGTAAGCGTCTTGCTGATCGCGGATTACATCTACATCAGATTGACCACCGAATGCGAAGTTGAGAGGAATGTTTTCTCTGATGATTAATGGGTAGCGTGTGGGGGTGAAGTATGGAACTTTTGTGCCGATGGGAAGGACTTCTCCCGATGCAAGAGTAACTTCGCTTACGAGTTCTTCTTCTTCCACAATCTTACCGTTGATGCGTCTAGCGTAGAAGTTATCAAGGCTTTCAAGCACAACTTCATCACACCAAACTAACTTGCTCACATCTCCATCGTCATTCTTATACCAGCAAACTATTTCGGTTACTTTATCGGAGTTTGCAGTCTGTGAGCTGTTACCATCTAACGAGTTGAGTCCGGGGAATTCTTCACTTGCGTTTTCTATATCAACATCGTAACGTTTTTTTATGAAGGACTTTGTGACTGATGAAAGAATGAAGAAGTAATCCATTCGGTTCAATTCGAATACTCCCGGCTGTGGGATAATGCGCTTTGGATGGACTGATTCGATGTTGAGTTCACCACGGTATAGATGATGTTTAAAGTCTGGATTCCAGCCAACCAGCATTGCGCTGTAGCCCTGTACGGGGGTTGTGCGCTCGTTTACATCATTGATTGCTGTTATGCCTAGTTCTGTGATGTCGGCAGTAAGGGAATCCTCTATCATTGTTGCTTGTGCTTCAAAGCCGGGGAGTTTCGTTCTGACTGATGGCTGTGGGATTGTCGAGTCAACATTTGTTTCGATGAATTCAAGGACTAGGTTGACTACGTTGTTGGCTTTTTTTCTAACACCTGTGCTACTCACTTGATTTATATTGGCATCAGTATCTCCTGTGCCTAAGTAGATCATTTCTCGCTCGTCTCGTATTGTTGTGTTGGTGTTGGCCTGAGCTAGTGCCAATTTGTCTTGAAAATCTTTAAGCGTTTTGTTTTGCTTTTCTTCTTCTTTGGCTGTTTTGATGGAATTCTTTACCTTATCCACGATTTTACCTCCAATCTCCTTGAGTTTATCTAGCATTGTCTGACCGCCTCCTTAAAGAATGGCAATAAAAAATAGCCCACCAGCTACAGTTAAGTAGTTGATGGGCTTCGTAGAGCCTCTAGTATTCTTATTCAGCAAGTAATAGCCTTGCTATCCTTTGGCGTATATCGATTTCCTTAAATGCCTGTATAGTTTCGGTGAATACTTTTATTTCAAGTTTTAAGTCCTCATTATTATCTGCAAGTTCTTTATTCTCGCATTCTAGTTCTTTAATTCTTTCCTCATACTGCTCTTTTTGGGAATTGAAAGCCATTTTTACACCTTCATCAAGATTCCATAACATGTCCCTAGCCATATTGACACTCTCCCTTTATTTGGTGTTCATTGTCCCACATCTTGGACACTTAATCTCAGCCTTGCCATCTACTTTACCGAGAAGTTTATTGCACTTGGAACATCGAAACTCTTGCATAGTTTTCTCCTTTTATCTGGCTACACTCTGCGGTAATCTTCCTATTTTAGATAGGATATATTGGCGTTCTTCGGCTGTCTTACAGCGGTAAATGTCCTCTAGGATGTCAGGCGACAAATCCTTGTAATTGAAAGTTACTTCTAATTCCGTTTTATTGCTGTGATGGGAAATTAATCCATATCCGCAGTTGTGAACAATAAGACCACCAGCAACACTAAAGTTGTGGTGGTCCTTGACTTCCATATTGTATACAGGTTGTTCCCCTATATATCTTATTGATTTCACCCTTGCCATAAAGGAACCTCTCTTCCCTCTCTCCTCGCTACTATGATTACTGCTGCACATTTTCTGGTACAGGTTACAATTCCCTCGTAACGATTACTAAAAAATGCATTACCACATATTATACATTTCTTTTCTATATCATCGACTTTACTATCTCTCCGATGCTTCGCCTTGCATTTCTTAGAGCAGAACATACTTGAATCTCGCATTACTGATGAAACTTGGTACTCATCCCCGCACATGACACATTTTTTTGTTACTTTTATTTCTATTGATTTCTTTAAGTGATTATCCCAATGTTCTTTGTGCCACGCTCTGCCCTCTTCCGATCCATGCCATATTGCGGCAGCCGGTTGAGCAAATTTCATAAATCTTTCTTTGTACTCATCGTAATGTTCCAACATTTCCTTATTCGAGTGATACTTTTGGTGCTTTACCCCATTCAGCAATACTAGATTACCAATGTCATTGTCATCTTTATTCTCGTCTTTGTGGTGAACATCGTAACCTTCTGGTATCTCTCCTTTTTCCGTAATCCAAACGTATCTATGTAATCTGATACGCTTTCCTTCATGGATTGACTTGGCAGATAAGTAGTACCCTGTTTTCTTGTCCCTTGTAAACACTAACCCATTGTAGATCACTTGATTTTCAAGCAATCCTTTTGTTCTTGGCAATATTATCATCCCCCCATATCTTATTCTATCAGATATGGTCTAATATGTCAATAATGGAATCACCTATAAGAATATTTCCTAATTCTTTCCATCCATCTTGGGTTAATATTAAATGATTACTTGTCGCGTTGATTGTCCTGCCATCATCCATTGCTATTTCATAAACCTTCACCATTGGGTTAGTCATTCGAACATCGAAGAAATTTGACGTTGTGTTAACTCCGTTTGCTTCATCGTAACAATGAACAAGTCCAGTCTTGCCTATTAAATCTATTATCTTAAAATCACCATCGACTGTGTTTACGATGGTATCCGAAGTTAGACAAGAATCGTACATGTGATCATATGAGCATTCCATGACTTTCTCTGGGTCCTTCTCATCTATAAGCAATTGTGGTAATGTTTCGATAAGCTTTTTGCAGTTATTGAATATCTTCAGCTTGCTCGTTGTTTTTTCAGCATTCTCATCCCAGTATGGCTTTAGGTACTCATGATAAGTGGCCTTACGGAACATCCTGTCTGTTACTGCCCTCAGGGAGTCGGTAATTCCACCTTCGATATAGAAGTCGATAATTGATTTTCCCTGCGGAGTATTATTGCTCTTAGTAAGTGGATGAACAGACCACGCATCATGCCCTACAACAGTAAAGCCAATACGTTCCTTCCCTGTCTTCAAGACAACTTGCTTAGCTTGGTCAGAGTAACTTACCTTTGGGTCCTTCGTTTCCCTTGTATACTCTCTGTAGATGTAAACAGTTCCAAATTCATCCACAGTAAACCAATACCAAACGAACGGGTCAGTATATCCATTGTCGCATGACCGCCATTTACGCCAGTGATCGGGAATAGCGAACGGCTCAACTACATGTAAGTCATAACTGAATTCAGGAAACGCTACGCCTTCAGACGCTTCAAAGGCTTCCTCTGGAGTGTTTGGATACTCTGCCTTATAAGAGTTAGGTAAATCCTTTTTAGTCTGCTCGTACCATTCAGGAGTTCTCCTTGGATCTGTATCCCATGGAAGAAACACCCTAGCAAATGTATTGACCCCCATGGTTGCCTTTCTCCATATCTCTTCAAACAATGTCATACGCTTTGCTGTAGAGATTCCTATTACTTGACCACCAGACGGACGGTTGATAGTCGGATATGCCGCTGCCCAGATAGACTCTGCCCATTGCTGAAAAGCCCACTCATCAAGTATCACTAAGTTTGCAGTAAGGGAACGCCCAGAGTCTTGCGCAGAGGTTAGAGAGTTAAATACGCTTGGTTCTTTCTTTGGATGAAAAATAGTAACAGTCAATGTTGTGGCTTCCCATGTTGGACCGTACCATTTACCTGCTATCTTTTTTTCTTGTATCATAGTTGGTGGAAGATATTTTAAGATAAATCCGATGCGTCTTGTTAATTCCTTGGCATCTTCTTCACGCTTTGACATAGCTACTACAGCATAGCCTGGTTGGTGTACTATCCTCCACACGGCCAATGCCAATGCTAACCAACTTAAACCCATTTGCCTAGCCTTTAATACAATGTTTAACTTATTATTTAAAAAGCTGTTCAGGGCTTTAATTTGTCCAGGCCACAAAGTAAAAGGAACTGCTAACTCAGCAGCATCCCTATCTTCAATCTTCACAAAGTTTTCAATAAAATATTGACATGATCTTTTTCCTAATTCAGCCTTTAATACTGCTAACGTCGGCAACTTCCCAACATCAATCTTCGGCCTAACTAACTCCTTCGACTTGGCAGGAGCCTTCTCTTTTTTCACTTTCGCTTCTGCCATAAAATCATCACCAATCGCACAATTTCAGCTCTCCAACTAACTCAGGATCATTCATATTCAACGCTACAGTCTCATCTCTACAGCGTTCACCATTGAAGGTTAAGCAATTTCCGCAGTTAATAGGAATTCCGCTTAGGAATAAGTCCGGATGGATAGGCTTTTCTGAGTAGGCTTTGCATTGGGACATTTGGTTGTCCTCCTAAATATTTGGTAGAAGCATCAAGAATTGAACTCGAATCAATGTCTTATAAGGACACCGCTCGACCATTGAGCTATGCTTCTAAAATTAACCTACATAACTTACTAAATCATAAGTCTTATCAAAGATGTCTATTTTACAGGGATAGATTTCTCCGTTGACTCCTGTTATTAACATATCATTGGGTGTAAAATCCATTGTTCCCTCTAAAGTTAGTATCAAATAACGTTCATCAGTTTCATGAGTGATTGGATGACCATTATACTTAAACGACCACGGCATACCATTAACCATATTGCCACCATTGTTTTTCCCATACTCAACAAATTCTTGAAAAGTAATTGCCTCAACTACTACGGGTTTCTTTCTAAAATGTGCCATCTTTCTTCCTCCTAAATTATCTTGTCTTAAACCTTTCCCACTACGTTTACAACTTAGTTGAATTGACCAGTGCTTGGTTGTAACGGTGTACGAGCTTTAAATGGCTTGAATGAAGGGTTTTGGATAAAAAAGAAGGAGTGACGGGGGAACGAGTGGGGAATGAGGGGGGCGAATGCGATTAGATATTCCTTGCAATCGAATATTTAGTTCAACCCCTCCCTCGTTTCTGCTATTCGCTTGTTGGCAATGGCGCAGTATCCTTCATCCTGTTCTATGCCAATAAAAAAACGATTGGTGTTTATACACGCAATCGCAGTCGAACCTCCACCTATGCAATTATCTAAAACTGTTTCACCGTCTAACGTATATGTGCGAATTAAATATTCTAGTAAATCAACGGGTTTTTGTGTAGGATGGAATCTCTTTTTTCCATTCTCCTTAGAATATGTCAGAATACTTATTGGACATTTATCATCATACGTTTTCTCTATTACTTTCATATTATTAGCATGCAATAACTTTGAAGGAGTTTTGCCACCTGTTTTTATAGGTTTATCCCTGATAGTTTTAATGGGATAATACCTCATATTTAACTTTGCTCCATTAGCAGTTTTAGCCTTTGAGAATACACAAATATCTTCTGCCGTATTCATGGGTTGGAGTTTTGCTAGTTGAAAATTTGCTCCAATTATTTTATCCCATACCCATCTGTAACGAAACATTTCCAAGTTACTACTTATTAAAAGACTTGTAAATGGTTGATTTCCGAATAATACTATTGCTCCATCATCACGAATTACTCTTTTATATTGCTCCCAAAGTTTATCAAAAGGTATTATAGTATCCCATTTGCAAGCTGTTGTCCCATAAGGCAAATCACATAGAATCATATCAACCGACTTATCAGGTATCCCCTTCATAACTTCCAAGCAATCACCTTGAATTATTTTGTTGAGGTAGTTGGTCATACAGTTACCTTCACACGTTTCTTATACGGCTTCCTTCTAGGTTTCAGCTTCTTTGATTTTGGCTTAGGCTTTAATTTCTCTCTCTCTTTTCTTCTCGCCTGAGTCTCCTTGTCTCTAGCTTCCTTCGCGGAACGTTTAATAGTTTCTTTTTCAAGCCATATCACATGCTTTGCGGCAACCCTTTCAGCATGTTTTATTTCTTTTTCATCAGGTTCACGCCAACCAAGAAAAACAAAAGGAACGCACTCTACGCATGACCAACAGAATTTAACCGTTCCTCCGCTTTCCCACCAACTCTTCCCCCTATTTCCATGAGAGCATTTAGATGTTTTCTTTTCAGGATGCCTTGCCCAATGGCACGAATGACAGAGGATTACTACATCATCTAATGTCTCTTCCCATAAGTTTTCATAGGTTAGATGATGAACATGGAGCGATGTATCTGTTGCCCCACAATCCTTACATATCTTTCCGTGTTCCTCTAATGCGTGAAGTCTGAATGTTTTCCAGTGTTCTGTTGTGAGATACCACCTATAAAAACCGTTTGCCATTATTAACACCGTCCCTCATGTTTATTTGTCCCAACAAAATATATAAAACTAGGCAGTAAGCAGGACATACTTACGATTCGTTCCGTCGAACTAGCCTAGTTAAAACATGCTATTTTACTGCCTAACCTGTAGCCTTATGGGTACAGGTCTTGTAGCCTTATGGGTACAGGTCCTACCCTGAAAACCGCCTGTACCAAGGGTCAAATTTAATGCCCCTTCTTGTTCTTTGAATGGTCTTTTTCGTCTTTAAACACTATTGGTATTGCAGGCTTCCACTCAACATCTTTAAACACTCCATGCTCAGCGTTATCCTTGAGTGTCTTACCAAACACAGACAGGTTGCTATTCATCATGTATTTATTAGGTCTCCCATCTCCTGTTTTAATGATGGCTATTAATCCCTTTTTGTACAAAGATGCTAAGTGTTCATACAAATGAGCCCTATTACAGCAAAGCAACTTTGCTAAAGTAGACTCATTGAGCACTTGCTGAGTATCAGGATGAACTAATATATTAGAACGCCAATTAGTAAAGCCAATTAGCGACATCAACACACCACGTTCAGCAAACGAAAGTTCTTTCTTTCTAACCAAGTCATTCCAGTTATCTCTAAAGATGCAAATGAAATCAGGGTTAGTTGGTGTGTTACCCTTCTTCTTATCCTCAGATGGTTTCTTGTAAGGTTTTAATTTGTGTACCATGACTTTCTCGTCCCGTTGACTCCATATATCCTTAGTCCTGTACTGAGTATGAAGGATTTCGCCAGTATCTAAGCTCACGATAATTCTAGTATTTTCATCTACCATCATTATCTTTGTATGATCACTCATTGCATCACCTCCTAAAAACGAGCATCAAAAAACCACCCTGCATAACAAGGTGGCTACTCTAAAACTTAATCTAAATCCAATACCTCATCCTGCCCAGCCAATACCCTATTCACTATTTCAATCGGCAAGTCGCAAGCGTTCGCTATGTCTTGGTGAAGCATTTCTTTTAGCATTGCTTCTTCGCATTCGGGGCAGATGTAATCATCCTCTTTATCAGTACAGAGAGTATGACATGGGCATCCACCCTCTCCATCACGCTCGATCGCCATGTCAATAGTTCTGATGTATTCAAGGATTGTTCTCGAAGTGCTTAATGCTGTGTCGAAATGTTGTGCCTCTGTAGCAAGTATTTGTAGATTCTCTAAGACTCCTAGTTGCTCGATGAGTTTTGATTTGATATTCATGTTGTTTACCTCACTTTGTTTTATTTGAAAAAATTTATAAAAAATATTTTTGGATTGGGGGATTATGTTAGGCTATCTACTTCATAAGAAACACCAGCGAATAATTCTGCAAATCCTCTTTCTTCTTCGCCACACTCTATATAGGCAGCTATTAAGTTGTTGTAAAACTTTTTGTCTAGGTCATGGATAGTGAATCAACTCCTTAAAAATTTTATAAAAAATATATTATAGTTGTTAGGAGGAGTATACATAGGAATCGAGTCGACCATCGAAGGGTACTCCCCCCTATGTGAATGCTGTAGTTAGTGGGATAGAGATTAATGATTATTGAGGATGAGTATAGAGTTAGTGAGATAGATATATACATACAGACAAGGGTTTAGTCGCCTGCTCAACATGCCCCTATGGGGGGGTCAAATCTCACAGCCATACCCTGGACATGCACACACTACAGCCTACAGCAGGAAGCAGAGGCGTGAGCAGAGCTAACAGCGCAGCAATGGCAGAGATGGGCGAGCTACTCATTAAATAGATGCATGATGTATGATGATCGCATAGCAACAGACAGCCGGGAGCAATGCCACACTGCTACGACTGTCTGTATTGATGCAGATACCCTGCAAATACTGTTCTAATAACTAGAATAAAACTCGTGAAAATGTTGATTTAATCGGGTTTTACTCTTTTGATGGCTCTATATCCACTATCTCACCGCTTATCTGCGACCTCTCCATAATCTCCACCATAAGCCGGAGATCAGTATCAGACATGGCGTTGACTGATTGAACTTCGATTGCTCCACCATTGGGACCAGTGAGCTCAACATCTACCTTGTCTCTCCATAGTTTAGGCTGTCTATTTTTGAGCCACAGCGTTGCAGCAGGAGTATCAGGGGGATAATGCTTGATTACTTCCATTGTGTCAGTGATCTTGCCCTGGAATGTAGCTGTGATAGTTTCCTTATGCTCGTAACCCTTTGCACGATGATACAAGGATTTGGCAATATTGGCATCAGCTCCCAACTTCCCGCGTGTGAGCGACTCCGAAAAGACTTTATGTTCTATCTTCCATAGATTCAATGTAGATTCAGTAACCCCAAAGAAATCAGCCATATCTTTATCACTAGCACCTAATAAGCACAATTTATAAGCCTGTTCATTGTATTTCTCATCATACTTTGTTGGCCTACCCGTCTTAATTACATCTGAAGTATGATTATCCAATACCTTTGACATTCTTATCAGCTCCTTTATCCCAAACAGCTATCTTCTCCTTAGAAAACAGAATTAAGCCTATTGGTAAACTGAAGCGTTCAACTATCGCTGTAAATGAATTATTGACCTGAGTAGTAAGGATATATGATTGCTTTACCTTATGTCCATAATCCTCAGCTAATAGGTAATAATCCAAAAGCTGTGCAATACTCATTATTACTTCTCTTGGTCTATTGTTCGGCTTTTTTACCTCTAATAGAATTTGTTCATTGCTTTGATCCGTAATAAGAAAATCAATTCTAGGAATGTTGGCACCAAACCGCTTTAATTTGGATAAATACGCTTCTCTTTTATGACTCTTGTAATCAATTCCAATATCTCTGCAAAGTAATTCCATGTTTGTGTCCAGGTAATCACAAAGCTCATTTTCTGTCTCAAAGTCTTTCGCTTTATTAAAATGTGATTGGATCTCATCAAAATAATACTTACCATCTTCTAAAGATTTTACCATAATCAAATCACTCTCCTATTTATATTTCCCCTACTAGCGAACATAAAAAAGAAGCCAGTCCATAGGAGGAAACTGACTTCATATATATTCTGCTTGCTTATGGCAGAAAACTAGCTATCTAATACCCTCTCACAACCCCTACAACGTCCTACAAGCCCTTTAATTCACTCTCTAACACAATCACACTAAATACCAATTCAAACAGGCTCACAGCGTCTTCCTTCCATAGACACAAAAAACAACTCAAATAAACTTGAAAACAGTGTTGACAATCAAAACATGATTATGGTACAATAAATCAAGATCAAATAAAG
>Ga0209511_1001757_pt1 | contig 18642 bp, 21 predicted proteins | sample SSSSmetaG_FD_184141 | JGI IMG/M metagenome (GOLD analysis project Ga0209511, IMG submission 184141) | Glacier valley bacterial and archeal communities from Borup Fiord, Nunavut, Canada, to study Microbial Dark Matter (Phase II) - ​SSSS... | ecosystem: Environmental > Aquatic > Freshwater > Ice >...
AGAGAGGCCAACTCAAACAGTTCACCACGGTCCAGCAAGGGCTTGAAGTTGGCAATGGCTTGCCGCACCAACAAGGGTTTTTTTTGCCAATGCCGCTTCATGAACAATTGGGGGCTCATCCCACCCAACAAGGGCAGGGCTTGATTGACATCCATACAAATCTCCAGACTAAAACCATTTACTTTTCAAACTGCGACAATTCTCCTATGGAACTGAAGAGTCGTTCCGCCATTCTCCGAAAAGCTCGTTTGCATCAACTAAATCAATAACTTACAGTGCAATCGACTCCGCAATCTTCCATCAACTGCCAACTGAAACCGCTTGCGCTTGATAGTTGGATTGATAGTCAAATGGCTTCAAGTACTCACATAGTCAACACCACAGAGCATGGCAATCCACAAACTTACTGATCTCAAGATCAAAGCGAAAATCCGGGAAGTCCAAGACCTTTCATTCAGTCCCAAACCCAAGAATGCTTTAGTTGGTGATGGTCAGGGCCTCTATCTGGGCATATCCAAGGGCGGCACCGCTAGCTGGTTGTTCCGTTATATGGACCATGGCAAGGCAAAGACAGTTGGCCTCGGTGGCTACCCGGCCACTTCGTTGCAGAAAGCCCGAGGAAAAGCGCAGAATATGCGTGATGCTCGGTCAGGAGGCGTCGATCCCATCCTTGCAAAAAAGGAAGAGGTGCGAGAACAGAGACTCCAACTGGCAAAAGCCAAAACCTTTGCGACCTGCGCCAAAGAATTCATCGAGTTTTCACGCCCTTCCTGGAAGAACCCGAAGCACGGCCAGCAGTGGCTGAACACTTTCACTCAATATGCATTTCCTGTTATTGGTCAAAACTCGATCAGCGACATCCATTCAGATGAGATTGTTCGCATCCTCTCCCCAATCTGGCAAACCAAAACGCCTACCGCTACCCGATTGAGGGGCCGTATCGAATCTGTGCTTGATTGGGCCACAGTTCATGGCTGGCGAAAAGGCGCCAACCCGGCACGCTTCAAAGGGCACATGGAATACCTGCTGCCCAAGGTCAGAATTGGAAATTCAACCCACCATCCCTCGCTGCCTTATGAACAGTTGCCTGTGTTTATGAAGAATCTGGGCAAACAGAGTGGCATGGTGCCATATGCACTTGAATTTTTGATACTCTGCGCCTCTCGTACCTCAGAAGTCCGATCCGCGCAGTGGAACGAATTTGACTCTATGAAATCACTTTGGACTATCCCAGCTACAAGGATGAAAGCAGGCGTGGAACACAGAGTACCTTTGGGGAAGCGGGCGCTTGAGATACTGACGATCATCCGCCCGTTTTCAGGTATAAATTTTGTTTTTCGAAGTGGCAAGAAAGATAAGGCCTTATCAACAGGTGCAATGACAACACGTTTGAGGCGTATGGGCATGACGGACGTCACCGTGCATGGTATGCGTTCGACGTTTAGAAATTGGGCCGGCGAGCGTACCGACTACTCGTTCGAGGTGTGCGAACAAGCGCTCGCACACCGGCTTCCCGATGCCGTGGCCGCTGCCTATCTGCGCTCAGACTTCTTCGAAAAGCGCGTGAATCTAATGGCCGATTGGGAAAAATTCTGCCTGTCGAAATGAAATCCATATGAGCGGACTTGAGATGCCAGCAAAACCAGGATCAATCAATATTTTTGAGGGAAAAGACTTTGAAAACCTGGTATTACGACTTCGTCCTGTGGAAGCAATTCATCCTGAATCCACAGGAAAATTTGACAAGCCGAAACGGAAACTGTCGCAAGTAGAGCTGACTGTCAAAGACAGTTACAACGAATTTGCTTGGGAGTTTCTGCGAAGAAACCGCTTCTATCAGGCCCTGGTGGATGGCCATAAAAACCTTGTTCCAGAATCACAGTGGGGCTATACATGCCATCCAAATATTGCGAGAACACATGGTCTTGTGCAACTCAAGCCCTACTGGGAAACATACCGTGATGGTGATCCCCCCGCTTGGATAGGCCTCGACAGCTTTGCAGAACGGCTTCCGATTACAACGAATATGGAATTCAATACGGCGGTAATTGAGCTTCAACCCGGTCAAGTGGCGGTTGTTTTCGATGTTGCGGGATTAATTCATGGGCAAAGTCCATGGGATATTCAAGCTTGGGCCGTGCGTGAACGGCTCAAGGAGCTATGCGAAAACGAGTTTTACACAAATGAGATTAGCGGAAAACCTCCGCACAAAAAGGTCCTGATTCGACGGCTCAAAATGTTTGACCTTCTCGATGAAGGTCGGACTTTAGTTAAAGCAGCTATCGAACTCAGGTACAGGCAAAGGAAGCCCGTTTCAAAGGTAAAGAATTCCCAAAGCCCCTTTGCACCGATGCATTTGCAACTTGGAAAGTCGGAACCTGTGACCACCGCGTTTGACGATGCCAGTGAAGCGTACAAACTTGTTTACCGTCACGGTTACATAGCCCTTTTGCGAGGCGAGAAGAGTTACACACTGAAAGGCAAACGCCTTGTCCCAGACACAATCATGTACAGAGATGAAGACACTGAAAGTCAGCAAGATTGGTAGCCAGCGCAAAAAAAGTGGGCTTGCGTTGTTGGTGGCGGAATGGCACCTATTTTGCAGACTGAGCACCGCGAATCTACGTCGCCGAGAGATGTCCGTCTTTCCAAATCAGATTTGAAATATATTTCACATAATGAAATTAAGATTTAGCCCGTTGAATTTAAATAGGTTTTACCACTACGGAAATAAAACCACACTTTTAACCTAACGAAAACATTACGTTTCGATTCAATTGCTTCTGCAGTCACTACCGACTGAGTCAACAGGAGAATTTGAATGAAAGTCCCCAAGCATGATGAGGCAAAACGCCTCAATGCAATCGTACAAGCAGCGCCAGAAAAGTGCATTGTTCTGGTTACAGCTGAAAACGCGCACCACTTCAAAATAGTGCCTCAGGATGGACGCACTTACATCGTCCAAGACCCACGCCGACCTTGGGTTCATCACATAACGTATCCAAACGGTGAGTCCACTCGTTTGGACGAAAGAAAACCTCCTCTCCATTGGAATATCACCACCTCCGAACTTCGCAACAAGGGAGAGCGGATTCAGCGTCATAAACGGCACACAAAAAAAGGAACTTCTCGTACGGCTGACAAGCTGAGCGTGGGGTTGACTGTCCAGCGCCAAACCGATGACCCACCGGTCGTTTGTCTGATCGACATAAACCGGGTCATGCGTATCTGTGGCTTCAAGAAAAGCTTCATTTACGAACAGCTTGATTTTCCTGCACCAGTTCGTCTTGGAACCTCGCGCAGATCATCTGTCCGCTGGGTTGAAAGCGAGATCATTTTTTGGGTCAACGAACTTGCATCCAAACGGATCAGTTCTGACGCCTGCCGGATGCAGGCTACTTTGTGCTCCGTCGCTTGACTGCCTGCAACGCAGTTCATTTTTACTGCCGGGCGATGCATATCCATTCGTCAACCGGCGTCGATAAATCAAATCAAAAGTAAACATCATGTCAATCGAATTAAATATTGCGATCTCTCCAAAAGGTGCTGCCGCCGCTGCGCTGACAAATGCCCACAAAGAACAAAAAAATGGAGCCCCTGCTACAGCCTCTAGCCAACAGCGTCGCAGTAGCAAGTTTGAAAGGAATGTCCCTGGAACAATGATTCCAATGGAAGTCATTCGCACCGAAGCCGACCCGAAAATCAAAGGTTCAATTGCAAGTTACAACTGCATTTCAAATCCCGCTGACTATCTGATTGGAAAGAACGCGCTGTCCAGTGCCAGCCATACTCAAAAACTTGTTCCTCTCCAACTTGCACTTTTCAAGGTCCTTCAGAAGCTGCAACACCCCGGTCTGTCCGACAACGTGCTGGAGTCGATCACGATCGCAAACTGCCGCCTTGAGTCGTTGACTATTCCCTACTACTTTGAGTACGAGAACCAAACTGAAGCATACCGCAGCCTTCTAGACTTGCATGCGCACCTTAAGGTCGTGCTTGACAGCGGCGGAAGGCTACCTACCCGATCAACAACCTGGAAAAAATCTCCTCCACGCGTTCACTCGGACCCCGACTGTCGACATGCATTCTTTGTTACCTTACCGTTTGGGCAGGCCCGAATCTCTCTGAAGCGTGAAATTGACGAATACCCAGCAACGTTCCAGAAGGTGGATTCCGTGAAAGACCGCACCTACCTTATTGCCAAAACTCGGTGCCTTCTGTGTATTGAAATCAAGGTCGATTTATACAAGTTCAACCACTTCTACCGCGCTGAACCCGAACTGCAGCTGCCCTCGGACTCTCGGCTTTGGACGCACGACAAGATGCCAAAAGATCCAGTGAAGCAAATTTGGGACGCATGGCGGTATGAAACTTGGTTCAACGTGCCCCTGGCTACCGATAACGCTGATATTGACCAGACTCGTCTGGCCTGGCAGTTTCAGGAAGTAGCGGAGTCGTACTTGGCTGGGAAAAATGTCACGCGTCATACACACATTGGAGGTGATCCCAAGAAGTTTGTGCAATTCCGCGAGGCTCTGATTTCCAAGGCGCACATCGACATCCTGAATCCATGGGCCATCAACAAGCTGAACTTGAGTAAAGATTTGGGTCCACAGTTCGTGGACGAGAATCGATTTGACCTGAGTAACGATCCTGATTTTGCACAGCACGCACTGACGAAGGGCAACATCGAGGAAGCAGTACGGAAGTTTGACTACGCGATGCAAGGCAAGCCAGGATGGATGTTTGATACATCCGAATATGAGGCGACCTGACTGCATCGACTGAATTTTGCACAACTACCCCGTGCAAGTTTCAAGCAAATTTAACGTGTCGAGGGGCTGAGAATTGCATGCATATCACGCGCAATTTTCAGCCCCAACATACGCGGTAAACATGTAAAGCAACGCGAAGCTCGATTATGGCAATGTGAGGCTTAGAGCCATCTACGGACTCTGTGGAGTCATCTGGGACTCACTTTGGCAGAAGTTCGTCAACCGCAAGGTTGCGAATTTTGCGCATAAGTAACTTCAGTAATTACCAAGTAAGCACCACACCAGTGAAATCAACATTACTGATGCCAGCCTAGACCACCTAGCTGTAAAGGTTATGACTACTCGTTACGTTCGTGTAGACCATCACTACTACACGTTGTCTATGGTGGGTATGAGTCAGTGCAGGTGACACACGGTGAAATCAGCATTACTGATGCTATGCCTAGATACGCGTAGGTTCAATTAAAACTGCAGAATTATTTATCAGGACAAAACATGTGTGACTCCATCAGCCTCGTGGCATTTATTGATGAAGATATGACCGCTGAAGAGTACGACCAGTACCAGTATCCGTCGAAGGATCGGAACGACAAGGATAAGAGTTCTTCTGATTTTCGCTTGGCACATGGGACAAGCCCACTCACTGGTGCTGGGTTCAAGATCACGCCTATTGGCATGCTGATTCCTGACGCTGGAAACGGCAGATATGAGTTTGGTCGAATCGACGGATATTTTATCGAAGTAAATGTGCCTGCCGACATCATCGGGCACAACCGGCAATTGGTTAACGGTGTTCCGCAAGCTGCCAGGGCTGGTGTTTGGTTGTTGAAATCTTGGCTGGCGTCAAACGGCTGCACACAGGCAGGCTTGGAAAGGATAAGCCCTGACAACGTGAGCCTCATAGAGGTGACAACCACCGCCTTGTATGAGTTTGATTCGGAGGAGTCGGCACGTGAAGTTCTGCGCGAATTTAGGACCCACACCGAGGCAATTCTGAACAAGAAAGAAAAGAACGATGCTGAGTCAAAAAGTAACGTGGCCTACTCGTACCCGCTAAAGCCGGTTGACCCTAACTCCAAATATACGTACACGTCGTACGTCAGGAAAAGGGAGTTCTTGATCAGCGCCTACGTCAAGGAGCTAGACCAGCCCAATTCGTTTCTGCTGCCGCTTGATGATGAACGCCTCGAAGCTGAAATGCAGGAAGTCACGGTGCGGACGTTACGCGTTGAGGTTCAAGTCCACGCTAAGTGGCTAACGGACCATGGTCTTGATCGGATTTCGCAGTGGGAAAATAATCCTGAAGCCTACAAAACCGTCTTTGGTTTGTTGCGTACGACTTTGCGGCTAGACGAAAAGATTCGGACTCGGCGGCTGAAGAAAACGACGGTTCCAAGCCTCAAACTGAGTCCGAAAGCTAAGAAATATCTGGCTTATCACCTCAATGGCAACAACGTCCGCAACCATCCGGACATTTCGAACTTGGACACAGCGGGTAAGCGCAATAAATACTACTCTGCTATCAAGTTGAAAATTTTCGACGCGACCGATGGTATTGATCTGAACTTACCGTATGTTGTCCAGACCCAGGAGTTGTCACCGCGACTTTCAAAGCTATTGGTGTATCCGGGAGAGTTCAAACCGGCTGATCACTTCGCTGGATATGTATATTCACGGGTCAGCGTACCAGAGGCCATGAGCACGCTGAAGGATGCCGTACTTCAATGCGCCCCAAACAGCGTCGCGCCAGTGCCAATCCGAACTATCTGTGCTGTTCCTGGACTGCAGGTGAAACCGACACGCTTAGCCGGACTTGGCGACCCTTGGTATTTGAAGGTGAAGAAGGTGAACGAATAAATTTCGAGTGAGAGTTGCTTGCTGTCTGATCTGTAAATGGACACGATGGGCAGTAGCTTGCTGCTGGGGTGGTGGCGTTCAACGTATGGCCCGACCTCCCTACCGTTTCCATTTAACCGGACTACGACGGTGTGTCATACCCCCCTATTTCTTGCTTGACTGCGCTTGAATTGGGGGGTAGCTCAGCTGGGAGAGCGCTGCGTTCGCAATGCAGAGGTCGGGAGTTCGATCCTCCTCCTCTCCACCAAATCAGGGCTGTTGCAACGGTGACGTCTTAAAGGCGTCCGATGCCGCCGGTCGCACCGGCTGTCTTAACCAACGCCATCCAAAGTCGCCGCCGTCGCCGCCGTCGCCGCCAAAATAACGGCTGTACTCGCACTGGGCATGCCAAAACGACGGCACCCTCACGCCACACGTGAGCAGGCTTGCAACAGCGTCGGCATTTTCGCCCGTGACACCTTTTGAACACGGGTCAGCAGTTCATGGCTGACAGTCTGAATGCCGTAAGTTTTAGACACGTCCTGCTGTATTCGACACCACAGGTAGCTGGCCATCTCGGCATCAACCATGGCCCTGTGCGCACGCCCCGAGTTGGGCAGACCAAGCAGTTGCACCAGCGTTGAGAGCTTATGGTTTGGTGATTGGGGGTACACCCTGCGTGACAACAACATCGTGCAGGCAAACACGCTCGTTGACGGAATCGACAGGAAAGCAAGCTCTGCCTCCCAAAATTTCTTGTCAAACGAGGCGTTGTGAGCCACGACCGGTGTGTTGCCGACAAACATGGAGGCGTCACGCATGACCTTGGCAACTGGTGGTGCCGACGCAATCATGGCGTTGGTGATGCCGGTAAGCTGGGTTACGTCGGCTGGAATTCTGCGACCGGCATTCATCAGGCTCTGAAAACGATCAAGTACCTGTCCGTCACGCACCAGGGTGATAGCGATTTCCGTCGCTCTGTCACCCCAGTTTGGAGAAAGACCTGTCGTTTCAAAGTCCAAAACGGCGACTGTTTCCATCTATTGTCCTGGCTGGTTGTTGTTTAAACGCTTGTTCCCATGGTCGAAGATTATGACGGTCGCGCAAGGGAGCAGGCACACCGGTAGCGCCCCACGATTTGGCTGGCCGATTTGCCGGTGTGAAGCCACTATCGAACCCTCAGGCACCGAAATCGGTGCTTGTATAGCCTTTACCAGCGACATCACACGACCAGCAGCGTTTAAAACGAGCAGCACTCCGCAATTTCACCGGTATATACGTTAGCTAAACGACATGAAAACGGAGGTGAAAGATGCAGAGACTGACACGTTGGGGAAATTCAGCTGGGATTCGACTCTCGGCGGCGGTGATGGAGTCTGCCGGGTTGAAAGTCGGTGATTACGTTGACATACGGCTTCTTGACAGTGGGCATATTCGTATCAGTCCGACCAAGGGGCTGCAATCCGCCGACACGGTTACGCCCACCAAGGAGGCACCGAAGACAAAACCGCCCGAACCGCAGCGGTGGTAGCCGTGTAGCGGATGTAGCAGAAGTAGCGGCTATTCCAAAGTGTTTGCTCGGCTGCTTTATGCCGGACGTTGAATGGTCAGTGACGAATTCGGAGGTATTGATGGATAAGAAGCTTTTGAAGTTTGGTACTGATGTCGGGCTGATAATTCCAGCGGCGGTCGCACGAAAAATCGGATTCAAGCCTGGATCGTTTGTAAGAATCATCCCGCTAGAAAGAGAACTGCGCATCCGCCCGGTCACGGTGCCCTGTGTCGATGACTACGTCCCCTATGAAGAAAATCCAATCTACCTTGAAACAGGTGAGCGTTATGAGAGGTGGTGACGCTGCAAAATAGAATTGGGGGAGATAGCTGGCGCAATCACCGTCACGCGCGGGCTACGGCAATATCCTCCCAACATGTGGTGTACCCAGGCGTTCGGCGCTCCTGCTTCATGGACCAGGGCCGTCGGTTTCCCGCAAGCCCGGCGCTGGCCATCAGCACCGTGCCCCTGCCGTAGCGGAGGTTTAGATCATCGAGTGTTGTCATCAGGCTACCCCTGCCAGTCACTTCGTCATTTTCCAACGCCAGTTCCTGCTGCTGAACCGTATCAGGCTGCAGGTCCAGCAGCATCACACCGGCTTTGGCCAGCTTGAAGCCAGGCCGGTAAATGGCGCGCAGGCCAGCCAAAGCCGCCGCCACAATAACTGCTGTATCCGCGCTGGGTCTGCGCAGCGGCACCGTCGTGGTACGGCTGAACTGTGCATCTTGCCTAAATGGACTGGTGCGAATAAAACACAGCACCTGCCCTGCCAGACTATTCTGTTTGCGCAGCTTTTGGGCCGCGCGGCTGGCAAATTCGGTGATGGCTTCAGCAAGTTCGTGGATTTCTGTTACCGGGTGCCCAAACGAACGCGTGCAGGCAATTTCCTGTTTTGGTTGTGACGCGTGTTCCAGTTCAATACAAGGCGTGCCCTGCAACTCGCGCACGGTACGTTCCAACACCACAGACCAGCGCCGTTTGACCATGGCGGGATCAAGCCGGGCGAGGTCCAGCACCGTATTCACGCCGCCTTCGATTAACTGAGCGCTGATACGTCGGCCCACGCCCCAAACATCGTTCACGGCGGTGGCGGCCATCACGGCCTCCAACTCGGGCGGTGTTAGCGCGGCCAAGTCGCACACCTGAGCCAAATAATCGGGATAGCTGCCAGGCTTACGCTCTGCGGTTTTGGCAACATGGTTTGCCAGTTTGGCCAGGGTTTTGGTAGTGCCGATTCCAATACCGCACGGAATACCTACCCACTGCAAGATTCGACTTCGTATCTTGTGGCTACGCTCCACCATGTTGCCGCGCATCCCGGTCAAGTCGATAAAACTCTCGTCGATGGAGTAAATTTCCTGCCGTGGCCCGAGGCCCGCCGCCAGACTCATCATTCGGTCGCTCAGATCACCATAGAGCGCAAAGTTTGCCGACAAAGCCACCAAGCCTTCTGATTCCGCCAGATGCTTGATCTTGAACCATGGCGCTCCCATGGCAATGCCTAGTGCCTTGGCTTCGTTAGAGCGGGCAATGGCGCAACCGTCGTTGTTGCTGAGTACCACCACCGGGCAGCCGTTCAGGCTGGGGCGGAACACCCGCTCACAGCTCACAAAGAAGTTGTTTCCATCCACCAGCGCATACATAGCACTTCTCTCAGACTGAAAACTGTTTGATGCTGCTGGTCACCACGCCCCAAACTTCGATGGTCTGCCCTTCTTTGGGCACGATGTCGGGGTAAGTGGGGTTGGCCGCTTTGAGCTTGATCCGCCCTGCCCGCTGGTAAAGGTACTTCACGGTGAAATCGCCGTCTACGATGGCAACCACGATATGGTTGTGGCGGGGTTTGATGGCACGGTCCACAACCAGAATGTCGTTGTCGAAAATACCGGCCTCGATCATTGATTGGCCACTGGCCCGCAAAAAATAGGTGGCCTGCGCGTGCACCACCAGCATTTGGGTCAAGTCAATCCGTTGTGCGCCCAGGTCTTCGGCAGGTGACGGAAAACCAGCACAGACGCGGCTTCTGATCAAATTCGCCAAAAGCGGTGCGCCGGATACGAGCACCGGAGTGTGAAAGGACTGATTACTGGACATAAACCCAGTATAGTCAAGACTACTGACAGCAACCGCCTTGACGTTACGATTTACCCATGTGCAGCCACTACCAAGCCCTCAAAGAACGCGAACGCTATCTGCGTCACTTCGGCGTGGAGCCGCCACCAGAGATGGGCAAGTTAGACCTTTGGCCCGGATATTTAGGCACCTTTATTCGCCGCCGCCCGCATGCCAACGTGGGTGACGACGCCGTACCGCAACGCGAGGCCCTGCCCGGCCTGTTTGGACTTGTGCCGCACTGGTCGGCAGACGCGACAATTACCCGGCACACCTACAACGCCCGCAGCGAGACCGTTGCAGCGAAGCCCAGTTTTCGGGATGCGTGGAGGCACGCACAGCACTGCATCATTCCGGCTGAAGCATTTTACGAACCGGACTGGCGCACTGGGAAACCCATTCCAACGCGGATTGCGCGCGCCGACGGTGAGCCATTGGGGATTGCCGGGCTTTGGTCAGTTTGGAAATCGGCCAAAGGTGACGAGGTACACAGTTACACCATGTTGACGGTGAATGCCGATGACCACCCCCTGATGCGCCTGTTTCACAAGCCCACTGATGAAAAGCGCATGGTCGTGATCCTGCCGGAAGAGCGCTACCAGGACTGGCTGACAGCACGGCCAGAGCAAAGCATGGCATTGATTCATCATTCTCCGGGGGTGCCGTTGCATGCAGTTCAGGCCTCTCCAACAAACGGCGCGCTCTTTTCATGACCAAGACCACTTATTCCGTTCTCTTTGTATGCATGGGCAATATCTGCCGCAGCCCAACAGCCCATGGCGTGTTTCGCCAGAAGGTGATCGATCAGGACCTGGCTCACTTGGTGCAGGTGGATTCAGCAGGTACGCACAACTACCACCCCGGCAGTCCACCGGATGAACGTTCGCAGACCCACGCTGCGAAACGGGGTTATGACCTGTCGGATTTACGTGCCCGCCAAATCCGAGATGTCGATTTCGTAAAACACGATCTGATTTTGGTCATGGATTTGGAGAACCTGGCGCTGGTGCAGGAAGAATGCCCACCGGAACACCAACACAAGGTTCGCCGTCTCACCGAATTTTGCTTGCTGCAAAACAGCCAGGTGGTGCCTGACCCGTATTACGGTGGCAAAAATGGCTTCGAAAACGTGCTTGACCTGGTGGAGGACGCCTGCGAGGGATTGCTCCAGCACGTGAAGCGACGTGGTAGCTCAGTTTGAAGAGCGATTTGACACTCGCATAGAGTCGTTTTTCGCCCCAGGGGACGTTCAGTGGTGGGCCACACGCCCTTTATGCAAATGGATTCTTGACTGTTTCGGTTGCCTTCAACTCGACTGTCTGTGGCAACTGCTTTTCTGCATCAAGCGCATTAACTATGCGTCCGATGAGCGAATGCAGTTCTTTTGCCAGCGTCAGGCCAGCCTTGTCCTTGGTGAACACCACGTCACCAGTGAGCGACACACGATCAACCCGGTTCTCAATCTCCAGGTCACCGATGCGCAGCACATCCGCTTCGTTGGCGTAAGGCTCGAATTGTTGTGTCATGACTTTTTCCTTAATGTCGACTGGCTCGGGTGATGGCGTCCATGATGCTACGGGAGAAATCACTCAGCGTAAATTCATCTTCCGCCTGGCTCTTGCGTTTCTTGCCGCCGCGCTGGGACGCCGGTTTTGGCAGATCCATGCCACTGTCACGGATATTCTGGGATAACCCCGGCAACAGTTTGACGCCAATCATTTTCTCCAGATCGGAGACGGTGACCGAAGAATAGGTACGCGTATCGTCATTGGTGATGACATAAGCACCGGCCCGCTTCTGTGAGGGACTGTAGAGCACCTTCCAAAGGTGTGTTGGTACTAGGACGTTGCCGATGCGCTGGATATTGCTGCCAATGAAGGCCGGGCCTGACACCACATAGACCTCGCCTTCGTTCAGAGCCATTTGCCGAGCCGCCCCCTCAATACCGGCCCAAACACCGGCATTGTTGGCGTGCACCTGGGGAACCATGTTGGCCAAGCTGAAACTCTCCGCCTGCGCCGAACGGTTCGACATATCGCCATTGGGCGACATGTGGCCGCGATCGAAACCCGAGCGCGAGTAGTCGCTGAGTTCAGCCCGATCTTGTGCTGGCAGTGAACTTTCAGGGTGAAATGAGTCACGGCGCGAGAGCGACTTCGCCGCCTCCATATTGTCCCGTGTCAGGTGCTCGGCCGAATAAAGGGGGGTGCGGCTGATACCAGAGTGCAGCACGGCGTAAGACTCGAAGCAGACTTCCTGCGTGCGAGTTTGCAGCTTGACGTTGATGATAGTGGGGGCAACGCCTGCAGCGAATTGCTCATGGCATTCGGTGGCAGCCCAGGTGGACGTTGAAAAAAAAGCTACGAGGTATAAAGCGAAAGTGGGCGTATGTGACATGCAGAGAGTATCGAGCACAGCGGGTGGCCCCCCCCCCAACCCATGATTTGACTCGGGGATCAAGGCTACTGAACTATGCCGAGATGGCGAGACGTACCGGGACCAGTTTTTAGCCGGGTATGCATCCGAGTGAGTAAAGATAGAAAGGCGACGTTGAATAATGAAAAATATTACAACTTCTTCGAAGCTACTAATGAGCGGTGTGCTGTGCGCTGCACAAGCTGTCCTGTATTACTCGCTAAGCCTCAATATGGACGCACTGCTGGTCGTGTATCGTTCTTCAAGCGAAGCGTTCGCGATGGTCAACCTTGCATTGGGTGTGGAATATTGGCCGGTGTGGCCGTGGGTTGTGCGACGACTATTTTTGTATCAAGTCTAATTAAATCGCGCTGAAAAATAAGTTGCAACCTATAGATCATCAGCGACTTCCAGTCTGAAACGGACTTTCTTTTTGCAGCGAGAGCCGACGGCCGCCAGTGCCCGCTTCCGGGCAAGCCCGTTTCATGATTTCTAGGCCGATCATCCTCAGTTCGTGGCGGTTGCTTACTAAGCTAAAGTAGCTCAATGAACATGTCTTGGTCCAACCCATGAGCGGCGCAGAAATGACGGCGTTGCTGTTGCTGTGTACTGCTGTCAGCTTTACACCAGGACCCAACACCACGCTGTCTACGGCGCTGGCGGCAAACTTTGGGTTGCGGCGTGCCCTTGGGTTTGTGGTTGCTGTGCCAGTCGGTTGGGGCTTGCTGCTTAGCCTGTGCGCCAGCGGTGTGGGAGCGCTGGTGGTGAGCCTCCCCCCGCTACGCCTGGGTGTGAAATGCTGCGGCGTGGGGTACCTTCTATGGCTCGCTTTTAAATTGTGGCATGCCCAACAACTGGCCCAGGCCGACAGCAAGAAGCTCAGCGTCACATTTTGGCAAGGAGTGATGCTGCAGTTTCTTAATATAAAAGCGTGGATGCTGGCTCTCACCGTCGTAGCTGGCTGGTTGGCCGGACGCGCAGACATCTGGCCACGCTTTGCCATCGTGCTGCCGCTGTTTCTGGGCTTTGCGCTGGTCAGCAATCTGAGCTACGCGCTAGTCGGGAAGCTCCTCCGCCAATGGCTGGCTGACCCAGAGCACGGCGGGCGGCGCTTGCGCTGGTTTAACCGCAGCATGGCCGCAGTGCTGGTAGCTACCGCAATTTGGATGGCGACGGTGTAGACCCGCCGCCGTTACTAATGACTTCTTGCGCGCGGCCAACAACGCCATCTGAATAGACTGCGAACGCGGTTACGGGCCTGCTTACAGCTGTCACGAAGAGTTGGGCTTTAGCTCACTTACCTTTTGCGAGGCATGGGCTAGATTAGCCACGGTGTAGTTGAAATCCGCCTTCTTTTTTGCGAAAGAAAATATTTATGCACCTCTCGAAAAAACTGCTATTATTTAGCCATCGCAAACAAAGAGGCCATATGGAAATTTCTATCGCAAAACATACAAGAGAAGCAGTACGACTGGAACTAGCAGGTCGTATCCTTGCGGACTTGCTTCGGTTAAACACCGTTTTAGGGCCGCAGGCAGCACACCGAGCCTTAGGGATAGCTGTTCCAGCGATCCCTGCTCGCATTGAAGCGACGCTGAATAAGCCCCCATTTGAAGCATGCCTTGATGACGTCAACATTGACCAGCTGCATATGGGGCGTTTTGTTATGGCAATGTACGACTATGCCTATGAGCACCACTACCCGGTTGGTGTGCCAATGTACGAATTCAAAGCAGAACTGGAGCACGTTGAAGATTTTGTAATCGACCTGAAATCGGAAATCTTCGAATTATTTATGCGAGATCCGTCGCACATGTGGGAAGCAGCGGATGCAGACTGGGAAGCCCTGCCGACTCTCTATGCAACAACAAGTGCGCGCTTGCGACTGGACACGGGGGAAAACATGTTCATCCGTGATATTGCGTTGCTGGCGAATATGGCGGAGAAAAGTGTTCGTAATGCTGCGGCTTCAAAAGGTGAAAACCATTTGTGCATCAGGACCATCCCAGGTAGTGATGGTATAGATTTTGCCGACAACGACGAGGCTCGCCGTTGGCTAGCCTTACGTCGCGGATTTACTCCAACGGTTTTCGAGAATATGACAGCACAACCGGGCCAACATCCGGAGTCACTGAATTCACTTTATGAACTGGGCAACTACATCAATGAGCGCTGGACAGCTCTGGATAAGCTACCCGAAACAGTTCATAAGGAACTGAATTGGGTAGCTTCTAAGTTCGATTATTTAAACGGCCTTGCGGGAAACCCTCAGCAGATCGACCCCAAGGATTGTGCGGACCTGGCCCGCAGTTTGTTGATCAGCGAGGCTTGGTTCACCTCCCAGGTGATGCGCAACCTCTTCCCGCATCAGATTGCATTAATGCTCAAGCAGGAGCAGCCATTGGCGGCAGTGACTGCTCAAATAGTGGAGACACCGAAGAACGAACGATTCTGTACTCGGGTACTTTTCGTTTTGCATGATGGCACCCAGATGTTTCCCATCCGAATGAAAGACAGAGCTTCTGGCAGGGTGGCTTTTCGCTTATCCAAAGACGATACAGGCGGCAACACCAAGGACCAAAGTCAGGAGGAGGACGATGAGGCAACGATGGTTGACATGGTTTGCAAACAAAACCGAGCCGTCCGCCTTTCAAACGCCGATGGTAGTCGTCAAGGGCTATACCGTAAATCTGGACGCTCGGTGCGTTACGTTGAGCTCGATGGCCTTGTGATTTAAGGAGGGCAAAATGAATTTAACTGAACATGCCCGTATTCGCTCCCAACAACGCAGCATTCCACCCGTGATGGTTGATTTGTTACTTCAGTTCGGCACCACTGAATCAGCCGGCGATGGTGCCAACAAGATGTTTTTCGACAAATCGGCACGCCGGCGGGTTCAAGCCTATTTTGGCCAGATCGCCCCACTCTTAAATCAACATCTCGATTTATACGCCGTCGTGGGTTCGGATGACCAAATCATTACTGTGGGTCACCGGCTAGAGCGCATCCGCCGTCACTGAAATTCATATTCACTTTAGAAATCACACTGATATCAACGTAACGAAATATTAAAGACCCCCATGGACAACACTCAATTCAAACAATTTTCTCCAGTTATCCGCGCTCTTACTATCGGCGAACTTGCTGGCGATCCATCGCTGAATGAAAAACTTCGCATCACCCAGGATGGTCTGATGGAGGTTTGTTACGCGCCCTTCGAATACATCAACCCGGAGGCGCGCATCGTACTCGTAGGCATTACTCCAGGGCGTACGCAAATGCTCAATGCCTTGCGTGAGTGCCGCCGCCAGTTGGATACAGGAGCTGACGATCTGCAAGTTTTGAAGGCCGCGAAACAAACCGGAGCGTTCAGTGGTGCCATGCGGCCCAATTTGGTGGCCTTGCTGAATCAAGTCGGCTTGCAGCATTGGCTTGGAATTTCCAGCTGCGATGCACTTTTCGGCGAATCATCTTCAATGGTTCAAACGACATCGGTGCTGCGCAACCCGGTTTTTTTCGATGGCAACAACTACAACGGCACCCCCAACATGCTCACCCATCCTTTGTTGCAAAAGCAACTGATTGAAGGTTTTGGGCAAGACGCAAAAGCGCTGCCCGACGCGGTGTTTATCCCCTTGGGTGACAAAGTGGCGCAAGCGCTTCATTTTCTGGCGGATCGCGGTTTGATAACTAAAGACCGAATCCTGGATGGGCTGCCACACCCGTCAGGTGCGAACGCAGAGCGGATTGCATACTTTCTAGGCAAAAAGGAGCGATCCGCACTATCTAGTAAGACATCCCCGGGAAAGCTTGATCAAGCACGGAGTGATTTGATTGTCAGAGTCGCGGCGCTTGCTTAATCATGATAATGAATATCCAAGAACACGATGGCGAGGAAGCATCTCCAAATCCGGCACATGTTGCGGGTTACATCAATAGCCAGATTAAAGCCTGCGGCAAATCACAGATTGACATTTCTCGCGAAACAGGTTTTGACAAACCTAACATGATCACAATGATCAAACAAGGCCGCACAAAGTTACCGCTGGTCAAAATAGGCCGATTCGCAAAAGCGATTGAAGTTGACCCAATCTATTTATTCCAGCTTTGCATGTCGGAATACTATCCAGAAACGTGGTCTGAAATTCAGCGAATTATTGGTCAACCAATCTTGACGCGAAACGAATTAGAAATAATAAACTCGATTCGTGAGTCGAAAGTTCTTGACCCCAAAATCCGCACACTGGAGGACAAGCAGAGACTGCTTGATGTACTTGATACTTTTTAAAGTAGCCATCAACAATCTTTTTTCAGCCATTCAAGTGGCCGACTTGACATAACCCCTGCCGCGTTCACTGAGAAAAGTTCCAGAACCAAACGACAGCTAACCGGCAGGCACTTCGGGAAGCCCAATGACTCTTGAGGAGTCGGTCAAATTTCTCTGAGGCCGACCGTCAAAATTGTGTGTCAGCAATGGAGCGAGATGTAATTCGGGTGAGCAGCGCAAGCCGACGTTCGAGGCGAGTCATGAATTTCTGTCGAGTTCTCCAGACCGGTCATTCCCGATGCTGGTCCAGTTTGGGCATTTTTTCGGCCCATCGAACTCGGAAGCAGTCGTTCAACCAAGGTCGACGGTTTTCTTGGCTGAAAGGCTCTTGAGCAGCGTTAGCGGGTCTACAAAAGTTCAAATTGCCTGCCCGATACATGACGTTGGCATAAGTAGCCCGATTGTCAGCTGTGTGGCCACTATTTCTTCCAAAAGTGGCATCCGCATGCTATCAAGAGCAGACGCCACGCAACCGCTCGCCACAAGTACGCCGACAGGTTAGGTTAGTTCGTGGGCTGGGATGCGGCAATCTCCAATGCCAGCGTAATTGCGCGCTTGCGGTGTGTGCTCGACTTCAAGATGCGCGGATGTCTGGTGCGAAATGCATGGGCGCCATGTGCCTTGAACTGCCACAGTTCCTCAGGAACTAGCACTTCCCGGCCGGTTTTATCGATATCGACAAAAGCCTTTAGGTATTTATCATAGGATGGGGATGTGACGAAAAATATGAACTGCGGTTGGAGCACCTCAATCTGAGCTCTCAGCAGAGCCTTGGACCATTCGCAAATCTTCTTGAGATGAATGACTTCAGTCTTTTTCAGTCCAACCACTGCGCTGCCCTTTTTGTGGCTGATGCAGAGAAGATTACCCCATGCCACCGACCCCGGAACGCAGGACTTAGCGATATCACGCTGCACCCTCTTATAAAAATGGAAAAATTTGGAAGTGGGCGGTGGGCTGCACACCGTTTTCTCATGCATCTGCATCATGGTTCCAAGGTAGTTCTTGAAGTCGTTTTCCTTTAACGCTTCCGTCAGACCGGCTCTCTTATTTCCATCTTTCGTCCCCTCGTCCCAGCCTCGCGGTTCACGGCCGACTACCATGACACGAGGTCCACCGTTGAAGTAGGACTCGCAGACCGAGCCAGCGAAGATCCCGGACAGACCGCGCACTGCGGCCAACTCGTGAAGATTTTCTTGATTAATCACCTGCGCGTAGCGATCAAGCATTTGTGCCCTCGCGTTTTCACTATTCATTGAAATTCCTCCTGATTATCTATTTATCCTTCGCATTGTGCATGTAGTTCGCTGCAGGAACGACTGCGCGTGCGTCCAATCGCGTCATAATATTTGACGTACATTTAAGGATCAAAGTAAGAGCGGATTTCTGCTTTTTGGCACAACCATGCCGAAATCAATGAACAGCTTTTAACCGCGCGGAGTCGAACTGAGCAACAGGAAAGCTGCCTGACGTGAATGACCCCTTTGGGTCTGAAGCCGGTAAAGACCTGGAAAACTGTTCGGCGCACCCACCATCGTCAAGACTAGACCCGTTGGAGTCAGTCAACTTTTGGGGTCACATGCAGGTTACGACCCAAAGCGGTCTGTCACATTGCAATATGGATC
>Ga0209511_1001759_pt1 | contig 18623 bp, 16 predicted proteins | sample SSSSmetaG_FD_184141 | JGI IMG/M metagenome (GOLD analysis project Ga0209511, IMG submission 184141) | Glacier valley bacterial and archeal communities from Borup Fiord, Nunavut, Canada, to study Microbial Dark Matter (Phase II) - ​SSSS... | ecosystem: Environmental > Aquatic > Freshwater > Ice >...
GAACTTCTGCACTCGCCGGCAGAAGTCCCAGTGCTGAGCCTCACTTCGATCGATTCTCTGAAACTTAACCTGGATAAGGCTTTACAGCCTATCTTGCACTTTTTTGCCCGTATGTCGGCTCAACCCCAAGATGCATTTGAAGCAGCCAGACTACCCGGTAATGCTGGTTCCTGCTGAGGATTTCAATAATCCAGAGCTAGAGATGGAAATGCGCCACTTTCCCTTTCCTCTCTATAAGCAATCAGAGTAAGTTGTTACGGTGTGCTTAATAGTGCACTCTATCAGTCAGTATTGCACTGAAAATATGCGGAAAGATTCTGGCTATTTACTTTTGGTAGGATACTATAATAGAAAATTTCTACCCAAGCACAGAATTTGGTATGTTATGCCGAATTATTCTACACATCCACCCGCTGTGAAATCTTAGGCGCAGGCTTTCTGTCTATTAGATCGTTGAAAAACGTAATGAGTCGCGATTTTTCGCAATAAAGCCGAGTCAATCATCTGAGCATTCTATCAAAGCAAAAACCGATCTTTGGAAAGGAGCATAACAATGGAACTCACGTGGGATAAGGAAGAAATGAGCAAGGCGCAGAAGATCATAGTGGAGCGATTCGCGATGAACTCTGTGGCTGGACATCTGTCACTTCATTCAAAAGTAGATGATATAGATACAACCGTCAGAAGGAGTCGGTTTGATTTCAACGATGCGATTGTTATTGATCGAGAAGTACTCAGTCTCTACGAGCCGTTCTCATTGTGCAATTTAAGCAAAGCGCAGGTTGACGAATTTAGCACCATGCATAATGAAGGACTAGGACAGACGCAAGCGATCGCCACCCTGACTCGTGCTGCGAGTAGGCTAGCGCGATGGCACGATGTCCTTTTCTTTAGAGGTCTGGTGGAAGGCAATGTTGAAGGCAATGCTTTGAAACCGCCGTTGGTGCATATGCCTGCTGTGCCGGAGAATCCTCCACAAAGTCTTCGCGAAGCCGCATTAGAGGCGGAAAAACAGGAAGATAGTACCCCCGTTCTCGTGAATGTTCCTCTCAATGAGGGCTTGGTAGCGGCGGTCTATGAGGCGGTATTGCGGCTGGAGACTCGGGGCTACTTCGCTGCTTATCACCTTGTACTTGGCGAGACTCTTTGGAGGGAACTCCATCGACCAACTGGAGGATCATTGGTTCTATCGCGTGATCGAATCGAACCTACCCTCATGGGAGGGCGTTTTTATCGCACGACAACTTTGCCGAATGATGAAGCTCTTCTTGTGTCTTTGGATGGTCCAACTTTTGACTGTGTGATTGCGGGTGATCCCACGCAGCATCCGCGATTCGAGTTTCTTCGTGTCGTGGAGCAGGCAAATCATGAGGAACTATTCTTGTTCCGCATCCGAGAGCGGTTTGCTCCACGAGTACGGGAGAACCGGGCTATCGTGCGGCTGAAGATCCACCAGTCAAATGGTACTGAAAAAAGAAAACTTTAGGTGGTTAACCCTCGAAAATTAGTTACCAACCGCTGGAAAATTCACCCTATTTCAGTGCCATTGATACACAGGTCTTATGGAGGACTCCTCAAATGTCTGATAAGCCATTGACGCTTGGCATGGTCGGCGAGAACGTTGCAGCGTTGCACCAGGCTCTGTCTAAACGAGGCTTCGCTATCGCTGAAGCCGAAACCCAGAAACAGTTCTTTGGCCCTGCTACTCGCATGGCTGTGGGTGAATTTCAGAAGGCTCACGGCATTAATCCAAGCTGTGAAGTCTGTATGGCAACTGCAGCAAAGCTGAGAACCACGCTAGCTGAAAATGCTGCGGCTAATTACAATCAGCCGCAGGGGCAAGTCCTCACCGCACAAGTTGGCAGCGCTGCTAATGACAGTCAACCACAGGGGCAAGTCGAGTATTTACAAGTTGGCACTGCTAACTACAATCAACCGCAGGGGCAAACCTTTGCATTACAAGTTGGTACTAGGCAACAGCCTATTCAAGACAGTTCAAAGCGGAAAATGCCAACTCATCTAAGCGTGTTTGCGTTGGCTAAAAGTACAGGGCATCCGATCGCGCGAATGCCCTTTTATGCGGAAGTTGGTGTCGTAAGTGTAAGTGCCTTACCTCAGCCCAAATGTAACTTGCAAGAGGCAATCCGCATCGGCAGCGAGGAATTCATAGCCTCAACCCCTTACTTCCTCCAATCCCCGACCCGAGTCGAAAAATTGGTTGAGCTACTTTGCGATGCACTTTATCGGCTCCTTGCTCCGGCGATCATCGATCAATGGGTGAGAGACCAGGTCAGCGCTGCGGGCGCTATTGCTGAGATTCTTCAAACCGCTTCGGAACTTGCAAAATATAAGAGATTGGATTGGGACAATCCACAGATGCTAGGTCAGCTATTGGAAGAAGCGATTCTTGCCTACGCAAAAGGGAACAATCTACCGTTGGCAGAAGCCAATGCCCAAGGTGCTCGAATCGTCTGGGCGCACCCATTAGGTGTGCTTGCGACCGATCATGTTGGTTATCTATCGTTTGATTTGACCCGCTTGCCGCAGGATGTGGCTGATGCCGTGGCATTAGCGCTGGAAGCCCGTCGCCGTAACCCCACGGCTCCGACAGAGACCTCCATCTGGCTTTATCCAATGGCGCTGGAAGAGGGGCGTATTGATGCCCTGGCGCAAATGCGTTTTGCTCATGATGCCATTGTCGTCAAGCTGGAACTTGACGTAGAGCTTGACCCGGAACTTTGTCAGCCGAAGCTGTGCGATTCGATCAAGAATTTAGGGATTGCGGCGATGCAGAACCCTGACCTGACCGACTGGCGGCTATCGCCCGGATCTTTCGCGACCAGCCCAGGTGCACTTGTGGGAGCCGACGGGTGCGAAATGGTGCTGCCCTCCAATATTGCGCTGCACGAATTCAACTTCTACCAGGTGATCGGTGTACCCGCCGACGACGTGCATCTACCGATCGACTCCGCTGCTGCGGGGAAGGTGCGTCCTGGCTTCATTAACGAATATCGCCTGAGCTTCATACCGATTGGTCATGCGCTAGGGCAGATCCTTTACAGTATGCCGCTGGCACCGGGTGAGACTGTTAACCTCGCTGTCATTGACTGGACACGGCGCGATGACGCTCAGCGCACAGAGGATACAAAGTTAAGTGAGCTGCTCCTACACGAAGAGCACCGTGACCGAACCATCAGCGAAACCGTCAACGCCGCTGTGAAGGAATACCAACATGGAAGCAGCTTCATGGCCGGTATTGCAGGATCGTATGGGGCGGCACTTGGCACAAGCGGTGCGGGGGCGGCGATCGGGCTTGCCGGTTCGCTTGGGGGCAGCACGTCGAACAGCAGCGGTACCCGCGACATCACGGCGACCACCGTACAAAATCTAAGTGATAACATTCGTCAAGCCAGTACGGCAATGAGGGAACTTCACAGCACGGTTGTTGTGCATTCGACGCAGAACGAGCATGAGGCGATCGAGACCCGCACGGTAGTGAACTACAACCACAGTCATTCGCTGACAATCCTTTACTACGAAGTGCTGCGCCATTTCCGGGTCGTCACCGAATTCGTCGGTCGGCGACCGGCGCTGCTGACCAATATTCACGGCGGTATCGCGTATCGAGTCACCCCCCCTTCTCCGAGCACCCAACTACCGTATGATGACATTTGGTGGCCCACTATCTATGAGAACCGGAACGTACTTGAGGCGGCGCTACTCGACGTACGCTTCAAAGAATGTTTTGATTTCGTCGAACGGCGGCGGCACCGCGACTTCGTTAAAAAAGTACTCGGACCGCCCATAGATCACTCTAAGGATCCGCCGCCGCCGCCACCTGGTCCCGAATTTCTGTTTTTTATGTTCGATATGAGATCCGGAGGCTGGGTCCTAAGCGAAAAAGGCGCGGGCAAAGAGATCTATGTAACTGCTACACTTTGGCCGATGGGAATTCAGCTCATCTGCAAAACCGGCGGCACGCGACTCAGTCCGCCTGGAGCCTTCTGGTTTGCTGACGCGAACAACTCCTTCCTAGGCGAAGTGCCACAATGGGAGCCGCCGGGTTGGGCATGGAAGCCGCCGGGTCCGGCTGCCGGACCCCATTCTAGGTATTCCGTCTACGGGGGCGAAATCAACATGATCGAGATCCATGTCCACAAGGAGACGGCGGATGTGTCGTTCCAGCACATCACGGTTACTGCGATCGATGTGGATGGCAATGAGCACGGGCTAATCGACAAGGATTATGGATCTGGGCATGTGTTAATAACCAGCCCTTTTTCCATCGACCTGCCTACAAAGAGGCCGCAGCCGCAGCCCCCGCCGCCAGGTCGTCCTGCGGCGGAAATAGAGGAGGACGCAAAAATCTTAGAGTTCACCGAACATCTGCTTAACAATCGGGCGCATTATGAGCGTGCCCTCAGGCTGGGATCGACCCCGGCGCAACGGGCATTTGAGCTTGCGAGACTTGGGGTTGGTGGCGGCGCATCGCTGCTTGAAAAGGTTGATAGCCGACCGCTTGAAGTACTCGGTGACTATGTTGCCTATCCATGCATCGACCCAACCTGGTCGGAGATGATCATGACCAAGATCAACGCACTTAAGGTGGACGCGATCGAACCAGTTGAACGGCTGGTCACGCTGCCGACACGCGGCGTATTCTCCGAGGCGAAGCTCGGTCACTGCAATGCTTCTGAAGAGATTGATAATACTCGTTTCTGGAAATGGGATGAACATCCCATCCCGCATTCTGCGCCTGAGATTGCGGCTATTGCGGCTGGAAAGCACGTGGTTAAAGACCCTAATTTGCAATCAACACCATTCCCACAATCTTTAGTCAATATCGTTAATCCACCTAATGCGCCAGATCCGACTGGCCTTGCCAGTGCCATGAACGTGCTGGCGGCCTCGAACATCTTCCGAGATATGTCTGGACGTGCTGAGGTTGCCGATCTTTTGAAGAAGCTTAGCGATAATTCAGTGGCGATCGCTGGCGTTGCCCAAAATGCGGCAACTGGAGGCGTGGGCGGTTCAAGTGGTACGCCAAGTGGTGGTGGCAGTGCATCCCAACCAAGTTCGACTAACGTTGGCACCGGAGCAGGGAAATCTACAACTCCTCCCGCAACTACAACAGGCACCGTTAGTAGTCGTCCGCCGGCTCCAGGTACTCCTCAGACAGTAGGTGAGGTGAATGACCTAGCATCTGGGATACGGGAAAATCTGCCTCCGGCACAGGGGAACCCAATGGCTGTGAAACTTTACCAGAACGCAGTTGACAAAGCGACCGAAGAGAATGCAGTTGATTCGTCTTCAGTTTCCGATGGAACACAGCTGACTAACGCACCTTTACCTGCGCCCAATGAGCCTACTGTGATCGATGGCGCATTTGCCATTAACATCAGCGGTCCTGGTGTGACATACGAGCCCCCACGCATTGCCACTGGTGGCTACTACAAATTTCACCCAGATGGTGAAATTGTGGTCGTCTTCCAAGGACTTGTATCCCTGCCTCCTGGAGCTTGGGAAATTGGGCTAGTCCAAAATTTATTTAATGATGTTGTTACAGTACGCTACAGCAAAGGTGGTCAGTGGGGGTATGGAACAGGTGTGCGTAAGGTCCTGGATGTTGTACGAGGTGCTACCGATATTTGGATGGATACTTCGGGTGCTGGAGTGATACTCCTTAATAATAACTCAGGCAACAACAAAACATTTCCGGTAAGCCTAAACTTTGGCGACACTCCCGGTTCAACTCGTCTTTACGAACAGCGTTCGCGTTGCAATAACACTATTACGGAAAATTTTGTATCTTACGAACGTACCATTCAGCTTTTGGGGGCTCTTATTGCTCGAAAGGACGGTAAAATTTTCCCGCTTCTCGCAACTAAAGATCCATATGGATTCGTGCTTCATCTTAATGTCCCTCCTGGTGCTGATGGAATGAATATAAACGACTCATGGATTGAATTCAGACCTCTATTTTCAAAGACAAACGAAAAACCTCCTTTTGTACTGATGAAGCCTCTTGCAACTGATCTGAATTGGACTGGCAATAGACTTGAAGATGAAGCGTTCAGGGAAGCAAGTCGCGGCTACGAAAGAAATTGTGAAATCAAGTAGGTTTTTCTTTACAAGCCTCTCTCTTCAATTAACCTTTGAAAGCATTTTGTCCCCATAGGCTGGAAGTAAGGGTTCTTTAAGAAGTTTAAAAAGGAGGACAAAACATGAGTAACGAAAACAGCTCAATCGATCAAGTCGAACGGCAACTTTCAAAGCTAGAGAGCACGGCGACAAACCTGGAAACTATTTCCGTCTTAGCCACGAGAGCCACTCGATCTCAAGAAGCAAAAGCACTCTCCGACCAAGCCGTGGATCTCCGTGCAAAGCAGTTCACCCTTTACCGCAACAAAGATCGGCTTCAGGTCGATACCAAAGAATGGAAAGCGTTCGTAGCGGCTCTCGAACTTGTCAATCACTTCATTGACGAAGCGATGGCAGACATGAAACTCCTTAAGGAAGTGCAAGATTCGGCGGCAAAGTTGATTTTGGTCGCTTCCAAGCTGACGGCAGGGTAGCCAGAAGTCGTAGTTGTTTACAATATCTCTACTACAGCGTTGGAATCGCGACAGGTTGCAGAGTTACTGGGATTGCGACAGGATACGTGCAAAATCCTGCAATGTAAGCCTAAAAGTCCTGCCTTAAGGCGGTTTTAGCATTTCTCGATTTTTATGATTTCAGCTCTGAAAGCTAACGAAGGAATGGGCATTTGAAGGTAATCTTGCAGGATTTTGCACGTATCCTGTCGCAATCCCGTAGTAGTTTTAGATTCCGATATCAGAAGCTACTGCAGTCCCAAAGAAATACGACGGGTCGTTGAAAACTTATCCATTAACGCAGTGAAGTATGGCACTCAGGTAGTGCGCTAGACATGGGGATCTGAGTCGCAAGATTTAGTCTGACAAAGCTTCCTAGGCGATCCATCCCCATGTCTAGAACATCACCGGCACTCACAACACACCGATTACCCTTACGCTCAACCAAAGTAAAACGCAAGTCAGCATCACTGTTCACAATGAAGGCGAGCCGCTTACTCCAGAGGCTTAATCAGTCCTCTTTCAGCAGTTTCGTCGGACTGCCTCTGCTGAGAAGAAAACGGGCTGGGGACTAGGCTTGTTTTTAGCAAAGAGCATTACTGAAGCGCACCAAGGAACGATTTCGGTTGAAAGTTCGGGGAGCACGGGTACGAGCTTTATCATCCATCTGCCAAAGGCTCCTCTTTAGTTAGAGTAAAACTGGCGAAGCTTCATTTAGGGGCACATCAGTAGTTTTGTTCTACCTCCTACCACTGGGTTAACTGCGGGTATTGCAGAAGTTCCAGTAAATGAGACAACCCCGTAAGCACTGCGGAGCCAAGCGAGTAACTCATTTTCTGGCTCTGTGCGATCGCCTGTCAGTCTCACGAGTTTTCGACGTTACAGCGTACTACAAAAATAGGATTCAGTCCGAGTTTAGTCCAGACCGTTTTTGAGACAGAAAATCTCAATTTGAGACAAACGTTAAAGATTAGTGGCTCAACTCACTCAACGATTTAGGGATCTCAGTGGCAGGGCTGCTCTAGTAGGCTTAGTTTTAGCAGCGCAGAGATTGAGCCTCCAATAATCGGCAAATCAATTAATTAATTCAGGGGTTAAAGGTCAGAAGCCACGATCGCCAACCTGCTAGGCTGTTTGACAGATGTTTTACAGCGTTAAACATGGCAACTCCGGTGACTGGGATTAGAATCCCTGCTGATTTGTTAGCTCTGATTGATGCCCGTGCGATCGAGGGCAAGACACGCACCGACATTGTGATCGAGCTAATCCGCTCTGGGTTGGGCGTTGCGTCAGCGAATGAAGACTTAGGACACCCAGACCGTTACACAGCGTTAAACAACCGTTTAACAGAAATAGAGGGCAATGTTTTACAAGTGTTTAACGGTCGTGTAACAGAATTAGAGGCTACTGTCAAACACTTGTTAGACAATCGTGCAACGCCTGTAAAACAGCCTTCTGAGAATGCCCTGCAAAGCTTGCCCAGTGAATCAGCAGAGCAACCCAGCGTTAAACAGAGTGTAAAACAGCGTCAAACAGTGACCGGGAAAGTTGCGCCTCAGAACTACGGGGTCTTGCCTCCGATAGCAGATGAGGGGTTAAGTCAGACGGCACTCTGCACCTTCTATGGGCTGAGTTGGAAAAACTTAAAGCGAAGTATGGCGGTCGCTGGCTTTGATGATGTGGAGAGCTACTTGCAGCAGATGACGGGCTTCACCTGGAGGCAGGGTGAGACATCAGGAATGACAAAGCTCTATTTTCCAGGTGAATCAGTTCAAAACATCTAATCTCAATCATCGCCACCTATTCAGGCTAAATTTGCGATAGACGAAATTTATTGAGCTATTCAGGTGTGCAAAGACTGAAACGACTTGCTGGCAAGCTGAAGCCCCTACCCTTCACAGAAGAGCAAATTAGCGTCCGTGCTTATGAGATGTGGGAAAAGCGAGGGCAACAAGGCACACCGGAAGAAAACTGGCAGGCGGCGATTGCAGCGCTAAAACGAGAGCGATCACCCCTCTGGAAATTGCGTCAGTTGCCTCTTCTCCCTTTCCGCTTGCTGGCAAGACTCTTTGGGTTCCTCTGGCGACTCCCAGGGAACATCAGCAGTTTGGTTCGGCTGGCTTCGACGGCGGAGACTCCCGGTTCAGCACTTGATGTCGTGAAGGTCGTAATTTCGGCTTTAGGGTTACTTGCTACGGCCCTTGCGGGAATTGGGTTAGTAGTGAATTACCAGCAGGGGGAAGAGCGGCTTATTACTGACCGTTTTGCAAAGAGTGTGGAGCAATTGGGCAGCCAGGATGTAGATGTGCGGCTAGGTGGAATTTACTCTCTAGAACGCATCGCCAAAGACTCTCCTAAAGACCATTGGACGGTAATGGAAGTGTTGACAGCGTATGTGCGGAGCAAGTCACCCCTGCCGGAGGGGTGGATAAAGGCTGCACCAGAAAAGCGTAAGCCGTTGCCGAACATAACCATCGATGTCCAGTCTGCACTGGCGGTGATAGCGAGGCGAGAGGCAAAGAACGATCAAGGGAAAAGTCTAGACCTAAGCAGCAGTAATTTGAGCGGTGCAGTCCTCAGCGGGGCTGACATTAGATTTGAGAGGCTTGGTGAGACTCCCCCCGATAATGTCCCCGCCGATGATGGACTCTTCGATAGTGCTCACCCTAAAGGTTCCGACTTCAAAGGTGCCAACTTTGGTGGTTCTAACCTCAAAGGTGCCTTCCTCCTCCATGCCGATCTCAGATATGCCGACCTCTATAATGCCGACCTCATCAATGCCGACCTCAGCAGTGCTAACCTCAGGCATGCCTTTCTGAAGGGGGCTGATGCCTCTGGTGCTGTCCTCAGTCAGACCGACTGTAGGCTTGCCGTCCTCAAGGGTTCTAACCTCAAGGGGACTTATATCTATGGCGCTGACCTCAGATCTGCTCGCGGCATTACCCCAGATCAAATTAAGCAGGCTAAAGATTGGCAGAAAGCCCACTACAGAAATGACTTCCGCCAACAACTAGGACTACCACCGGAAAAGCCCTAATCCTTGCAGATTGAAGATTAAGCGAACTGGACTAGCAAATCAGCGATCGCGCTCTGAATTAATTTGAGAATTTTGATGCTCATTTGAACGTTAGAGCCGCGATCGCCTCTTCTACCTGCTCCTCTGAAACTTCCAGATATTTCTGGAGTGCCTGTAAGTTGCGGTGTCCAGAGATTTTTTGCAGCACCCCTAAAGGAATGCCAGCCCGGTGCATCACCGTCAGAGCTGTCCGTCTCATGCTATGGGTACTGGCTCCTTCCAGCCCCACTCGCTGACAGGCATCGCGCAGAATCGCATCCGCAGACGTGGGGTGAAGATGCCCTCTTCCATGCCGACCGGGAAATAGATGCTCCTTCCCTTGCCCCTGATAGAGAGTGAGGTAGTGAGTCAACGCCGGATGAACGGCAACCTGGCGCGTGTCCTGCTGCCCTTTGGTATTGCCCTTACGGATGGTCAGCTTTGCCCTCACGCCATTAGCATCATAAACATCGGTGCTTAACAGGGTGCAAGCCTCATTGATTCTGCAGGCCGTGTAGAGGCAAATGCCAAACAGCGCCCGATCGCGATCGCCAGTGAAGCCCACCTCAAACAATCTCTGAATCTCATCAGAAGTCAAAATCTTGGCTTGCCCATGTCGGTCGGTCTTCATATTGATAACGGTTGATAACGAGCGTTATCACATTTTAGATTGACTAATTACAAAAAGACCATGTAGAGGCTACAACGCCCATGCGGTCGTCGATGATTTTGGATAACGACGTGATCGGTTACCAATTAATCTTTGCTTATCAGTCTGGCAAGATGAGAAATCGCTGCAACCCTTATTCTGTCGTTGACTGATAAGTTCTACTTAATTTGTCATCAATAAGCACGATGGGGTCGAGCCGATTCGAGATTGAGCGAATATTCTTGACCAACAAACGCTAACGTCGTCTAGTAACCAAGAAAGATGACAAGGTCACATGATGGGAAAAGGAAAGTTTCTCCCTCTGAGTCCATTTGAAAGCTCCTGGCATACGATTTTTTAGAATTTTGAGGTGACCTTTAGAAAATTGGCTCAAAAAACCGAAAATGTTGAACTCGTCAAATGCTACAAACTAGACGAGATCCATTACTCGATCTCTGCTGGAAGTGAACCAATGACCGAGTTTTACAAAGGAGAAGCACAGGCAATCCTCAAAAATCTTTCTTCAATGCCATTTGAGGACTGCTACCCGTTGAGCCGTGGATGTCTAGACATACCCACCTGCCCCGGTATTTACGCCATTCGTCATCGAGATGAAGGAATTTTATATATCGGAGTTGCCGTTAAGCTTAGACGACGCTTTAAGGATGGTCACAAAGCTTTTTTCTGGGCATTTCTCGACTATTGCACACCCGATGAGATCAGAGTTGCTGCCGAGCTAATGGGCTATCAAAGCTTTCAACGAGCCGAGGATCTCGAAACTCTGATGATCCGTAGCGCTCGACCACGCTATAACAGTCTTATCAAGTAGGAGAAATGTCCCCTATGCAAACCACCACCGAACATTTGTCGCCAGAAGCCGCTAAAACATTTCTAGATGCTTTACCAGAGAAGATTAGGTTAGGGCTGATAACGTGTGCGTCTCAGCTCAACTATCCCGTCGAGGCAGTGGTCGAGATGGCAATCGCGGGATATCTAGACGAGGATTCAGTCAGTTTCGTGGGCTGCAACCCTGTGGGGATAGACTTCGGTAGAAAAGCAAGCTGAGTCATTGATTAAGCAAGTTTGAGAAGCCACGATCCATAATGGTTGTGGCTTTTTTAATGCGGGATGATTCTTATCAATCTCAAGGGTATGATTCTTAAAAGATACCTTAATGATATCATTTTGATTTCTTGACGATGTAACGGTTACATCATATAAGTATCACTGAGAGTCTATGAGGATATCACTATGATTCTTGTCTGTGGGGGTATTAAGGGCGGGGTTGGCAAGTCCACGGTCGCAACCAACATGACTGTGATGAGAGCCAACCAGGGAATGGACGTGCTGCTCGTCGATGCTGACGACCAAGGCACGGCTTCAGACTTCACGGCGGTTCGCAACGAAACCTTAGTAGAGCAGGGATCTGGCTACACCTCTATAAAGCTTTATGGAGCGGCAGTCAGGTCTGAAGTTTTGCGAATGGCAAAAAAATACGACGATGTGGTGATTGATGTGGGAGGTCGAGATACGGCGGGACAGAGAGCAGCTCTCTCTATGGCAAATGTTTATGTGATTCCCTTTCTTCCTGGCTCTTTTGATGTCTGGACATTAGAGAGCGTTGGTAAATTAGTCGAGGAAGCCCGCGCCTTTAATGAGAATCTGAAAGCCGTCTGCATCATTAATCGTGCAGATGCAAAAGGTTCAGATAATTCGGATGCCGCAGCAATTGCCAAGGACACACCCGGTCTAGAATTCATTGATGCTCCATTAGGAAACCGAAAAGCCTTCCGATCAGCAGCGTCTAATGGACTGGCAGTGACCGAATTTAAGCCATCAGACTCGAAAGCGATCGCTGAGGTCAAAAAACTCTATAAGCTGCTTTTTGATGCTTAAGTGATATCATAATAGAATCATTTAGATGTAAACTCGATATTGCTTAGAGTTCTTAAAGAAGTCAAGGTAAAGTCAAATGGTTGTGAGACGCAAACCAGCAAATGTTGATGAATTTATTCAGGAAGGCGGATCAGCTCCTCAAGTTGTAGCGCCTCAGCCTGTGGAAGAAGCGACCGACGAGGAAGTGAAGGGCTTGAAACTACGCTTACCTGTAGACCTGCTTAAACGAGTTGATGAAACGGTCAAGAGTCGTCGTCCTGCTCCTAGTCGTCACCAGTGGATTTTGGAGGCGATTTATGAAAAGCTTGATCGGGAGGCATCTGAATAGAGAAGGGACAAATTGATGTCTTGGTGATGTCAGTTTGATTCTATCTTTACATCTAAAAAGAATCGGCTTGACTCCGTAATGAAGTGTAGACTTAGCCTGATTCTTCAGCCCAACTTCTTAGCAGCGGAATCGGAGCGAGAAGGGATCACCAGTCGATCTCGGAAAGCTATCCATTTCTAAAGTCTATCCGCCGCCGGCTCTTTCACTAGCAGCCCGACCTCCACAACGATTACCTCGGCTATCCCGCTGATCTGGGGTGTCGCACGAACCACTGCTTCCAGAGCTAGTTCCGCTTCCATTAACAATCTGACCATTTACTGTGGTGTAAATGCCGTCAGGAAGCCCAGTTGAATTGGAATAAGTGGCTGTATGGGTCGAAGTTTGCAATGATGAAAAGTGATGAAAAAAGCTGTGATTTGAGTACCAAGATCTAACAGCTTCAAAGCTTCAAAATTAGTCTAAAGCCTCATTGCACTGTTATAGAGCAGTACCCTACTAATACTTGTGCGGTGTCAGTTTTAATTACGAGGCGAACTTGATAGTCCCCTGGTGGTTGTGCTGGTAATGAAACGGGCGAATTTTCAAGGGCTGTTGCCCAACCATAACTGAGTGAGGTGTTTTCAGGAGTTGTAGATTTAACAACTCCTACCCATCGCTGATATTTAGCTGGGATGCCCTTGTCAGAAAAGCTAACTTTGATTGGTTCTAATGGACTAAACACAGTTTTAGCAGGGTTAATGCTTACACTGCTGCCTTCAGAAAAAGGACGATACTCACACAGAGTTTCTTTTGCTTGAGGTGGTTGTGACGATGAAATTGGTGATGACGGTGTTGATGGAACTGGTGCTGTTGTTGATGGAACTGGTGCTGGTGAAGGATTTTGTGATGATTTGAGAATCTTCTTTAACCGAATCTCTTCAATCTGGTTCCTGTTAACGGCTATAGCCCTCTCTTGGGAGCCATATCCCTCAGCTTCCACTCGCATCTTTCCAGTCAGAACCGTGGTTTTAGGATCGATCGTGGTCTGAAAGATTCCTCTCGATTCTGTGTAGATGGTGATAGGAGTGCGTTCTGTCAAGAGAGTGACCTCAGCACCACTTATTGAGTTTCCTTCTTGATCAAGAACTCTTCCAGTAAAGGATTTTGAAGAGGATTCTTCTAAACCTATAACCTTTCTAAACTCTGGCACAGTCAGGGCAGCGACACCAACTCCAGCGATCGTAACGATCAAAGCCCAGAAACTAATCTTTGTTCCTATATTCCATCTTTGCATACGACTTCCCATACTCCTGTTGTTTCGATTTGAGTTAATACCGTTTATGACAACAATCCAACAGTTTTTTGAACGGCTGTGCAAGACCTTCGGAGCTTATATTTAAGGATCGAGCTATTTTTCCAACGTTAGCGCTGCCCCTGACCTAAGAAAAAGATTTTGCCCATAGCAGGATCAGGCATTCCCGTAGCAAATGGACCAAAGCCAACCCTAAGGAATTTTAGCTAGACAACTGATAAGTTTTGATTAAGTCCATCTCCGCTAATACTACATAACTGACCTACTTATGGACTGTTACATCACACTACAAATCGCTCAATCTCTGATTCACTCGTTCGTTCTGATGGCTGAAACCCTTGTTATTGCGTGGAACTTCTGCTGCCGGTGCAGAGGAGCAAGCCTAATCGAGAGATTAGGAAACCTGATTCGTCCAGCCGTTTTTGGCTTTAGGAAAACCGAGAACTCAACTACCGCAAGTCAATCACAGAGGGACTTTCAGGCTTGGCGTTGTTTTTGGTCCACTTGCTACGGGAACGCCGATACCTGGTGCAGGAGCATTCGCCCTATGAAGGAGATTACCCTGTATAAAACCGATCCTGCGAAGAATGTATTCCGGTTATACCGCCTGGACATACAGATGGATTTATTCGGCAACCAATGCCCTATCCGCCAGTGGGGACGCATTGGCGAGAGAGGGCAAATGAAGACCGTGCCCTTCCCCACCCTGGAAGCAGCAGAGCAGGAGTTAGCGAAGTATCACCGGATGAAACTGGGGAAAGGCTACAAGCATTCACCGCTTGCGCTCACCTATGAATCTTCTTTCCCTTTACAGTGATTCCGACACTTCCTCCGCCAGCCTTGCCATGACTTGAAGATAACGCGATTTCAATTCATTCCATACCTCGTCTGCTTGCAGCGGAGTTAGTTGATTATATAAACTTTTTTCGATTCTTCCTGATTAGAGGCTGGGTGTTCTGGATGCCTTATTTGAACCAACTAAATAATCGGTGCTTTCTAATATGGCTGCTTCTATTAGTTCCAAAGAAAATTCAAATGAGTCCCAGAAGCAAGGACATCCCGTTGACTCCGTAGTAGAGAAATTAGTTCAGAAACGTCAGAAAGAAGCTGATAAAGCTGATCAAGTTCTGTTGGTCAAGCAAGCTAATGAGCGAGAAAGCCGTAAGTCTAACGAGAAGCAGTAAATGATGGTTGCTAGAGCCTAAACCTAAGAGCGTAAATAGTCAGATTGTTAATTTCTCAGCACCATTATCTACTAAATTATCTTGAGCAAAACTTTCTCTCTCACTTTCCGGATAACCCTATAGACGCTTGAAGAATAGATTGACAACTGATAGCCGAGGCTTTGAAATATGTCTCCTATTGAGGATTCTGATCAGCGATCGTATCAGGGGTGCAGCAATGATAATAGCCAATTTATTCAACAAAATCTTGGAAGCTTGAATGAGAAAGCTGATGAGATTCTGAGAAAGAAACAAGAAGCCGAAAGGCTCAGAAAAGAACAAGAAGCCGAAAGGCTCAAAAGAGAAAAAGGAAACCATCTTACCGACTCCATTTGAGCTTGCACATAACAAGGGGCTTAAGCCCCTTGCCTGCTGGACTAATTCTGTGCAGCTTCAAAATAGATTGGTATCAATAGTAGCGCAATCTGCTAATCAGGTAATCAACATACCTTCTGCATTTTTTGATCCCTTCAGTAGGCAAATGAGATGGAATCATCTCCTTCATAAACTGAAATGCAGCCTCATAAACATAAATGTTTTTGTCGAATTCTAGAGGAATTCCTGGAGAATCTAAGATAGTAGTTTCTTCCAACTTGAGGCAGTGGGTAATTTGTTCTAGAAATTGCTCAATTGAAAACTTGAAATTGTCAATCTGTTGCTCAGATGCAGCATCTTTAACTTGAGAATAAATTTTTAATGCTTCTTCGGCTGCTCTTGCTGCAAAATGGCTCCGATTGTCATCTAGACAATTAGCAACTTTCTGGTAATTGACAAAGCTCTTCTTCAATCGTTCAAACTCTTTGACAGCTCGCCTAGCTTGCTGAATTTCTTCGTTGAGAAGTTGATTTTGACTGTCGGCATCTATAGTGTCGAATTGTTTTTGTCTTTCTATATATAAATCTTCTAGCTTTTTCTTAAGATGCTGGTATATCTCCTCAGACAGCGTTTGACTATTTCGGTAAATATCTTTCAATTCCTGTCCTAAGGACTTAATTTGTTGCTTCAAGCTACTAAGCTGTTCATCTTGAGCTTGAGAAAACTGCTCAGTCTCACTAAGCTTCTTAAGCGATTGCAGGCTTGCGTTAATAGCATGTATACCATTAATGTCTAAAATTTCTAATGCTTCTTCCTGTACCGTTCGTTTTTCGCTTTGCTGTACAATCTTGTAAAGTTCTTCTTGAACTCCATGTAAGTGAATCTCAAAATGATTACCAGTAATGTTACTGCTACCTGTCACGATCGTGGTGTTTTCCGCATCTCCACCAATTCCTACTGCACTATTACCAGAGACTACAGTCACTTGTTCAGCTTCAACCGCCTCCGAGATCGCCTGAAGATCCGCCACGCTGTAGCAACCTTCTGAAACCCGCTTGATGACATCCTGAATTTCCTCTGGCATAAAGCAGGCTAACCACCCTGAGAAAAGTAAACAGCACCCTGAATTCTAGTTTGTAACAGTATAAAATTATCCCTCACCTTCCTTAAAGGTTATTTCTGCGATTACTGAAATTGTTATTGCCCACCACATTGCCACTGCCCGTAATAATCGTGGCGCTGCTAGCGCTCCCGCCAATCGCTACCGCTCCCGATGCTTGTACAACCTGCGATCGTCCCTCCACGGGTCCAAAATCAGTCTCTGGCTCACCCTCAAATGGCAATCCTTTCGGCTGTGTCTCGCCACATGCATAATATGCCAGCACAAAATTATCTGCTTGCTCGAAGTTCAGGATTGGATGCTGCTGATCGCGAGTTCGGCGCGGTACCACCTCCCGCGCATACATCGCTAAGTCCGTCACTCGCACGTAGCCATCCGCTTTCGCGACACCCTTACCACACAGTACTTCGATCAGCGCCGCAGTAAAGGCGCTGTAGGGTCTGCCCGCCAGTGAGATCTCGCCGTTTTTCGACGACGCAATAATCACATGCCCCTGCCCTTTGGCAAATAGCGCCTGTGCCTCCGGTGGCAGCGGTGACTTCGCCACCTCCAGTCCCAAGTTTTCCAGGTCGCTCAATCCTCCTGCATGGCAGCAATCCAGCAGCACCAGGATTTTCCGAGCTGGAATCGCTTGCAGTGCCGTTGTGAATTCTGCACCGCTGATCGCTGTTGTTGGCAACTGGGTTGTGTTGTAGCCAAAGGGCATCAAATAATAGAACGCGCCGATCGGACTTTTGAATTCGTAGCCGTGACCGGAAAAATACAGAATTACGGTAGAGTCAGTGGTCGTGGTGCTGGCTAAGCGCTCCAACCCGGATAAAATGCTCGCTCGCGTCGCTTGCATCCCTGTGAGCAACTGCACCTGCTCTGGCGGATAAGCGCATCGCTCCGGATCTTTCAAGAGCGCCGCAATTGCCTCGGCATCCTGAATTGTATTCGGCAAATCTGACCCGACACCAACAATGCAAGCGTGCCCTTGCGTGAATAGCGAACTCATTTACGCTTTTTCTCCTACGCTCAATTTTGTTACTAGGTATATTGCTGGATCTTAGATATTGCCTATTGCTGCTTACAAAACGTTACATCTCCTCTAGAGGTATGGCAACGATTCGTGTAAAAAAGGGCCATTTACCTTGAAGCGGATAAATCCTTCTCAAAATCACGATTGAATTCAAGCAATCATAGGGTTTTATTAATAGCCTTGTGGAGCCTGAATAGTTGCACAGGAGGCAGAAGTGCAACGGTAAAATCAGGACTTCAAGCCGATAAATGGTTGGAGATTACGGATGTAACACGACCCTTTTTTCATCTTTCAGTCTAAAACTAGTCCAACTTGCTTGTTGCACCGATTCAGTAGAACTTATTGAAGCGAACTGGTCGGTTATGCTCTGAATCCTTTGCCTATTAGAACATTTAAAGCAAATGGCCCTTTTTTACACAAATCGTTGCCATACCCCTAGAAAAGATCGAAGCATTCTATAAAGGTTTGAGCAAATGTTCTAGTTGTCGTGAGGACCGAAAATAGCTGTCATCTAACAAGCATCCATTGCTACTGAAACCCCTACTTCAGAAATTCACGCGCAAAAGTTTAACCACCGTTGCAGGCTTTTATATAAAGTTTGTGTGGAGTTGACTGAATAGCGTGACACCTTCTAGCCAATCGCTTATGGTTATGATGTGAGGTAGATGAAAGAAGCTACCCCAGTATCTAAAGATGCTGATTGACGCGCCATAGGCAACTCGATGCACTACTAAATAAACAAAGTAGCTTTGACCCGTCGATCCTACTTTGCAACAGAGACAAACATAACGCTAGCCAGTGATCAGTCGCTGTGTCTATCGCGTGTCTCACAATCTCAGGATGTCTGACGACATGAGCTATCGGTTGACCCGTCGATCGCTACCTTGTATAGAGTTTAATTCTCTGTATCCTGTATTCTCTAGCTAAGGATATCAAACGTAAAACACTAGAGGGTGTTATGGCGTTCCCGCAGCTTTTGGACTAAAACCAATCCAAGCCTGAGAGGTCAAATACCACACGCACAAGGCGATGTGGCTTGTAACTCGTCATCAGCACAGACCAAGTGAGCATGACGGTCACATACGGGCAATTGACGGTGCCCTGTTCCTCCGGTCAATAGTGCGTAGCCTTG
>Ga0209511_1001760_pt1 | contig 18615 bp, 9 predicted proteins | sample SSSSmetaG_FD_184141 | JGI IMG/M metagenome (GOLD analysis project Ga0209511, IMG submission 184141) | Glacier valley bacterial and archeal communities from Borup Fiord, Nunavut, Canada, to study Microbial Dark Matter (Phase II) - ​SSSS... | ecosystem: Environmental > Aquatic > Freshwater > Ice >...
TGCGCGGGTTGGTCAGCGCCTCCACAGCGAACACCACGTCGAGGTCGGCCGCATCGGCAATCGCATCGAACAGGCCGACGGTCGGGTAGCGCGACGGGATCAGCCGGTAGCTGGTGCGCCAGGCAACGGGCGTGACGGGAATGCCGTGCGCTGCAGCGCCGGAGCGCATCGTGGTCAAGCGCTCATGCGCTCAAGCCTTGCCGCCCCGTTGCGCGTCGAGGTACTGGCGCACCACGTACAGGTCGGCCACCTGGCCACCGAGCATGCGGTCGAGCGCCGAGGTGCCGGCAAACAGCGGCGCGGTATTGGGCTTGCGCACCCACTCGTCGGCCCGCTCGCCCACCGGCAGCAGGATCTGCAGCGCCGCGTAGATGCCGAACAGGTAAGACAAGCGCTCCAGCACATGCCGGTCGAGCGGTACGGCGGCCCCCTTCTTCCACTGGTACAGCGTGGTGCGCCCGACGCCCAGCAAGATGGCCTGCTCCGGCACACCGAGCTTCCACGCGTCGGCCAGGCGCCAGAAGGTGCGCAGCGCCGCCTGGGCGGCGGCGGGGGTGTCGAGGTCGACAGCGGGGGAGTGGGGTTGGAGGACGGCGCTCATTTGATGCACAGCATAGTTCATCGGCGGACGTTTTTCAACGAATCGTTCGCCGATGAACGAACCTCAAGCTGCCACCGCGAGCGCTTGAGGGTGCCACCGCACCGGCATCGGCTGCATGTGGGCCGTGTCCAGGGCCGCCAGATCGGCAGCGCCGAACACGGCCATCGCGCTGAGCAAGCCCTGCACCTCGGCCGCCAGCACCTTGCTGCCATCGGCCAGCCGGAACTCTTCGATCTGGTTCGCACTCGACGCGTACCAGTTGCTCACCACCAGCTTGTCGGCCCCGCCGATGACCGACAGCTCCAGGTTGTTCGCGTTCTTCACGAACTTCAATTGCGCCTTCGTGATGCCGGCAAAGATGTCGACATGGTCGAGCGCACCGCCCGAGTCGGTAACGGTATCGATGCCCGAGCCGGCGCCCCAGAGGTAGGTGTCGTTGGAGGTAAGGGAGGTGTCGATGAGCTTGTCGTTGCCGGCACCGCCGTTGTAGGTGTCGTTGCCTTCGGCACCTGCGAGGGTGTTGGCGCCGGCGTTGCCGCTGAGTGCGTTGGCTCCCACGTTGCCTGTGCCGTTGACCGCAGCGCTGCCGGTGAGGGTCAGGTTCTCGAGGTTGCTGGCGAGCGTCCACGCCACAGCCGACACGACCGTGTCCATGCCCTCGTTGGCCAGCTCGGTCACCACATCGGTGCTGACGTTGACGAAGTAGGTGTCGTTGCCTGCGCCACCGACCATCGTGTCGTTGCCCAGACCTCCGTCGAGGGTGTCGTTCCCGGCGCCACCCGAGAGCATGTTGTTGGCGCTGTTGCCGGTGAGAACGTTGTCGAGGGCGTTACCAACGCCGTTGATGGCCGTGGTACCCGTGAGGGTGAGGTTCTCTACGTTGCCGCCCAATGTGTACGTCACGCTGCTGGTCACCGAATCGACGCCTTCGTTGGCCAGTTCGGTGACGAGGTCTGCGGTGTTATCGACCACATAGTTGTCGTTGCCGGCTCCCCCGATCATCGTGTCTGCCCCGGTACCGCCGTTGAGCACGTTGGCACCGCTGTTGCCCGTCAGCACGTTGGTGAGCGTGTTGCCTGTCGCGTTGACAGAAGCCGCGCCCGTTAACGTCAGGTTTTCGACGTTGCTGCCGAGAGTCCAGGTCACTGCAGACAACACCGTGTCCGTGCCTTCGCCGGTGATCTCGGTCACGACATCGGTGGCTGCGTTGACGACATAGGTGTCGTTGCCCGCGCCACCGAGCATGGTGTCGTTGCCGAGCCCGCCGTCCAAGGTGTCGTTCCCCGCACCGCCTGTCAACGTGTTGTTTGCACCGTTGCCGGTCAAGACGTTGTCAAGGGCGTTGCCGGTGCCATTGATGGCAGCTGCTCCGGTCAAGATCAGCTTTTCAATGTTCGCCGCCAGTGACCAACTCAGCGATGCTTGCACCGTATCCGTTCCTGCAGATGCAGTTTCGATGGTTGCATCTGCAGCGTTGTCAACGACGTAGGTATCGTCGCCAGCGCCACCACTCATGGTGTCTGCGCCCGCACCACCGTCAAGCGTGTTCGCGCCAATATTTCCGGTCAGGACGTTGACCAGGCTGTTGCCGCTGGCATTGACCGAAGCGCTGCCGAGCAGCGTGAGGTTCTCGACGTTCAGCCCGAGCGTCCAGCTCACGGTGGACTGGACGGTGTCGGTTCCGGCGCCGGCGGCTTCTGTGACCACATCGGCCGTTGAGTCGACAACATAGATGTCGTTCCCGGCCCCGCCGGCCAGCGAGTCGTTGCCTGCAGCACCGTCGAGCGTGTTGGCACCGGCATTGCCGACGATCACGTTGTCAAGCGCGTTGCCCTTGCCATTGATGGCCGCGCTACCCAGCAGCGTGAGCTGCTCGACGTTGGCTGCCAGCGTGAACGTCACCGACGCATTGACAAGGTCGATGCCCTCGCCTGCGGCTTCAATGAGGGTGTCACCCGGGTTGTCGACGACATAGGTGTCGTTCCCCGCGCCTCCGGACATCGTGTCGGCTGCCCCGCCGCCGTCGAGCACATTGTTGGCCGCGTTGCCGAGCAATGCGTTGGCCAGCCCATTGCCGGTCGCGTTGATCGCGGCACCGCCAGTCAAGGTGAGGTTCTCGACTTCGCTGCTCAGGGTGTAGGAGACCGAACTCTGCACAGAGTCGATGCCCGCGCCGGCAAACTCGTTGACAGTGTCACCCAGCGCGTCGACAACATAGCTGTCGTTTCCGCCACCGCCGTACATCACATCGCTGCCCGAACCGCCATCGAGGAGGTCGTTGCCGAACATGCCGTCGAGCCGATCATTGCCGGCCAGGCCGTAGAGCTTGTCGTCAGCGCTGGTGCCGACCAACACATCATCGCCGGCCGTTCCGAGCAGGCTGCTGGCAAGGCTCGTCAACGTCGCAACGTCCCATGTGGTGCCGTCGTTGAAGCGAACGGCCTCGACCTGCGAAACAGCGCCAGCGAAGAAGTTGACTACGGTGATCCGGTCCGTGCCGGCACCCAGCGTCAACTGAAGGTCGTTGCCGAATCGGGACACGGTCACGTCACCCGGCGCCACGCCAGCCGCAAACTCGATCGCGTCGTTCGTGCCGCCCACATCGGAGAGGGTGTCCTGACCGTCGCCTGCCGCGAATCGATAGGTGTCGTCACCTTGCCCGCCCGCCAAGATGTCCGAACCTGCATCGCCGCTGAGCAAGTCGTTGCCGCCGCCCGCGAGGATCGTGTCGTTGCCGGCCAGCCCATTGAGCACGTCGCTTCCAGCGGACCCCAGCAGCGCGTCACCGCCGGTCGTTGGCACGTTGCTATTGCCGCTCAGAAGGCGCGTTACCAGAGCCGCGGCATCCAGCGCGCCGCCGTCGGCAAACTGCACTGCACCCAACAAACCAGCGGGCGTCGTCGAGATCGCATCGGCAAAGAAGTTCGCGATGGTCAGCACATCCGTGGGCGAGACGCCGACACGCAGGTCCGCACCACCGCGGGAAAGTTGCAGATCGCCGGGGTTCACGTCGGCCGCGAACGCAACGCGGCGGTTCGCGCCGGGCCCGCTCGTCACCCATCGATCGGCGCCGTAGCCGTGGCCGAAGACGACGGTCACGTCACCGCTGCTCGTGATGAGGTCGGTGCCAGTTCCAGGATCGATCAGGTCCGCGCCGCCGAAGGAGTTGAGCGTGTCGTTGCCATCGCCGCCAATCAAGGTGTCGGCTTCGATGTCGGCATAGATTGAATCGTAGATCGTGTCGTCACCGCCCGCACCGTCCAGGCGATTGGCGTAAGTGTTGCCGACGATCAAATTCGCAGCTGCGGTGCCGAAGATGTTCGCGTTGTTGGAGACGGAGGAGAGCTTCATGTTCTCCACGTTCACAAACGACGCCAACGAGTAAGTTTCATGGTACGCGGACGCGGCCTTGTCCATAAGGACGGTGTCGTTGCCCTCCCCAGCCAATTCCTGAATGGTCACACCGAGACTGCCGTAGCTGTAGGTATCGTCGCCCGCCCCACCGACCAAAGTGTTCGTGCCGACGCCGTACAAGGTGTCGTTGCCCCCGCGCCCTTCCAAAACACTGGCGCTGTAGTTGCCACACAGGACGTTGTTGGACTCATTTCCGACGGCGCGCAGCGAAGCTGCGCCAGCCAGTGTGAGGTTCTCTTGTTTGGAATCCAGAACCCAGTCGACCGAACTGTTGACGGTGTCGATTCCAACACCGGCAAAAACCTTGTCACCGGCGTTATCCACGTAAAAGGTTCCGCCAAACTGGTTTCCTATCAAGGTGTCGGCGCCCAGGCCTCCATCGAGATCGAACGCCCCGTCATTCGGCGACGTTGCCATGACGTTGTCGGACGCGTTTCCGTTCAGGCGCAATCGACCATTCCAGGCACCGGTGATGACCACGTTTTCAACATTGACGGGCAGCGTGTAATTGAAGGCATACATCTTGAGGTGCAAGGTGTCGAGGCCTTCGCCGGCGGCTTCGATCACCTGATCGTCCGTCGTCACGTCATAGTCGTCGTTCCCAGACCCACCCGACAACACGTCAACTTGGCCGTCGTCGTTGGTGGGCCCATTCGCGGTCAGCCAATCGTTGCCAGCACCGCCCGAGATCGTATCTCGCCCCAGCCCACCGATCAGCACGTTGTTGCCGGAATTCCCGGTGAGGATGTTGTCCAGGTCATTGCCTGTTCCTCTTGCATTGACATAGCCGGTCAACGTGAGGTTTTCGATGTTGGCCCCGAGCGAGTAGCTCACCGAACTCTGGACCGTGTCGATGCCCTGGCCGATGCCTTCGGCAACCGTGTCCAGCGCGTTGTCGACCACGAAGCTATCGTTTCCCGCAGTGCCGACCATGGCGTTGGGTGCCCCGCTGACCGTGCTGGCGGCGATGGCGGCCGAGTCCCAGACAGTGCCGTTGCTGAACTCCACGGACTCGACCGTGGCGTTCGTCGAAGTGAAGTGCCCGGCCACGCGGAGTTGCGTGGCGCCGAGGTCGAGCACCAACGCCAGGTCAGCGCCATCGCGCCACAGTGTCACGTCGGAAGGAAGAACGCCGCTGCCCAACAAGATTCGATCGATGCCCCCTACCTCACGGATGGAGTCGCTGCCTGCGCCACGGGCAAACAAGTAGGTGTCCTGGCCCGCGCCGCCGTCGAGTGAATCGTCGCCCGCCCCACCGTCGAGCGCATCGTCACCGCCGAAGCCGTAGAGCGAGTCGTTGCCGTCACCGCCTTCCAGGGTGTCGTTGCCATCGGCGGCGGCGAGGCCGCCATCTCCCAACAGCCTGTCGTCGCCTGCCCCGCCACGCAGCAAATCGTCGCCCGGCCCGCCGGTGATGGAATCGTTGCCGCCCAAGCCGTCGATCACGTCGTTCCATCGGTAGCCGAGGATCCGATCGTCGCCCTGGGTGATCTTCATCTCGGCGTCGTTGGCGATGATGTCGGCCGCATTCCAGGCCACACCGTTGCCGAACTCGACGCGCTCGATCCGGTTGGTCCCCATCTGAGCCGAGAAATAGTTCGGCGCCAGCACGGTCGTCGAAGTGGCAGCGTCACGGAGCACGAGGTCGTCATACCAGTTCGTGGCGCTATTCCAGTAACGATGAACCTCGGTTCGCGCGGGCACACTGCCTGACAGCGCGACCACGTCAACGTTCGGCGCCGTGTCGGCTTCTTCGTAGATCGTGACATCGGTTCCGGTGGTCACGATGTAGGTGTCGCTTCCGGTGCCACCGTACATCGTCTCGCCGTTGCGAAGGGTGTCGTTGCCCGCTCCACCGGTCAACGTATCGAAGCCCGCGCCGCCGTCGAGAACGTCATCGCCGGCACCACCTTCGAGCGAGTCGTCGCCGTCGTTACCCCACAGGGCGTCGTTGCCCTCGCCGCCAATCAGGGAGTCCCGGTTGGCACCGCCGTTCAGCACGTCATTGCCACTCTCGCCCCACAACGTGTTGCCGCCTGCGCCGCCAAACAAGGTGTCGTCACCATCGCCGCCGAACAGAATGTCGTTGCCGGAGCCGCCGTCGATGGTGTCGTTGCCGCCCAGGCCGAGAACAGTGTCATCTCCGCCCTTGGCGTCGACGAAGTCGGCGTTCGCGGTGCCCGTAAACACGTCGTTGCCTTCCGTCAGTTCGTTACTGACGTGTGCTGCGATGTCGGCCGCCGACCACGTCAGGCCGCCATCGAACACCATGCGTTCGATGCCGCGCCCGGTGAACTGGCCTGTGACCGTCAGCGAATCACCACTGATGCGCGAGCGCACGACCAGGTCATTGGCGCTCTGGTTCAGCACCAGGTCGGCAGGTGTCAAGCCGGCTGTGATGACCAGGGTGTCGGTCGACACCGCAGAAGTGTCACCGTCATCGACCGTGTCCTGGCCCGACCCGATGCCCCAGGCATAGGCATCGGCGCCAACGCCTCCCTTCAACACGTCATTGCCGGCGCCGGCCGCGAAACGATCTGTGACATCGGTGCCGGTCAGCGCGTCGTCGCCTGCAGTGCCTGCGTAGTCGAACCCACGTGCCAGCAATTGGGCGTATGTCAGCTTGCTGCCGTCTTCGAACTCGAAGGTATCCACGGCCGTGAACGCTGCTGTGTTCGCAGCACTGAACCCGTTGATGCGAATGGCGTCGCCGGTGGCGGTGAGTTGCACGACCAGCGCGCCGTCCTGCGTCAGGGTGAGGTCGGACGCGCGGATATCGGAGCCGAACAGCACACGGTTCGGTTCGGTGGCGGCTTCGGCATCGGCCATCGCATTGCTCGCTTCCACCGTACCGTTGACGACCAGTTTGGGAGCTGCGACGGTGAGGGTGTCGGTGCCACCGAGGTAACGGAAAACAGCCGTGTTGCCACCCCCGGTGACGCTGAGCGTGTCATTGCCTTCGCCGCCGTCCACGCGGGCACCGAGGGCGATGGAATCCAGCGTGTCGTCGCCGCTGCCCCCGTACAGCGAGCGTCGCGCGGTCGTCGCGTGAACGATGACGCCGGTTGTCAGCTTCCCTTGCAACCACTTGCCAAAGTCGACCGGGCCTGCGCCTTCGTCAACCCAAGTTGCCGCGCCCAGCAGACCGTCAACCAGCAACAAGACTTGATCCTGGCCAAAACGCAGCGCCAAGTCAGCCCCGATCCCGTTCAACGTCACCCTGTCCGGGCTAACGCCTTCGAACCGCAGCGTGTTGCTGCCTTGCACGTCATTGATCGTTTCGGCCACGTTGTTGACCAACGGGGAATCGCCCGAAGCGAAGACATAGATGTCATCGCCCTCGCCACCGCGCAGGGTGTCAGTGCCACTGCCGCCACGCAGCGTGTCATTGCCGTTGCCACCGACCAGCGTGTCATCGCCGGCGCCACCGTCGAGATAGTCGTCACCGGTCAAGGCCGATTGATCGTCAACGTTCAATTGGTCTTCACCGGCGAGGAAGTCGTTTCCATCGCCACCGAGCAAGGTGTCATTGCCACCATCGCCTTGCAGGCTGTCGTTCCCGCCCCCGCCGTCAAGGTAGTCGGCGCCGTGAACGGATACATCGACGTTCCCGGCAGCGTCGTCGCCTCGCATAGCGTCGTTGCCTTCGCCGCCGAACATCGTGTCATCAGCGCCGCCACCGGTGAGTTGATCGTCGCCATCGCCACCGTCCATGTAGTCGCGCCCCTGAAGGTCGATCGAGACCTTCGACTGAACGTCGTCGCCGAACAGATGGTCGGCACCAGCGCCGCCAATCAGTACATCGTCGTTGCCCCCGCCGGTGAGATAGTCATCACCTTCTTCACCGTCCAGGTAGTCCTTCCCTTGCGCGAGTGGGTCAGAGCCGACACCGTCACCCCACAAGTGGTCGTTGTCGGCCCCGCCGAACAGCTGGTCAGCGCCACCACCGCCGATAAGTTGGTCATCGCCGGCCTCACCGTCCAGATAGTCGTCGCCCTGGTAAAGCCGCGGTACGTTTGCCAGCAGTTCGGCATCGCCAAACAAGGTGTCCGCACCATCGCCACCGTAGAGCGTGTCGCCATTTCCTCCGCCTTCCAGCAAATCGTTGCCCGCGCCACCGTCGAGGTGGTCGCGCCCATCGAACTCGACCGGCAGGTCGCGCCGGTACACGCTTGAGGTGTCGCCGTACAGCAAGTCGTCTTCCGAGCCGCCGTAGAGTTCGTCGTCTCCACCTTGCCCGTAGAGGTGGTCTTTGCCTTCACCGCCGACGAGCACGTCGTTGCCATGCAGTGCGCCGGGCACGTCAAGGTAGTCGCGGCTCCCAACATTACCGTCGCCCCAGACAACGTCGTCGCCGGCGTCACCGAACAGAGCATCGTTGCCAGCCAAGCCTTGCAGCCAGTCACGGCCATCGCCGCCGTGGACCGTGTCGTTGGCAGTCCCGGCGTGAATGACGTCGTTGCCCAGGCCGCCGTCAATGTAGTTGCCCCCGTCGCCATACAGCGGCGTCATGTCGAGACCGGCGGTGTAGATGACGTTGTCCTTGCTATAGATGGTCCAGCCACGCCCTTGCGTGATGACGCTGGCATTCGCAGGGACAGCTGCCGTCGTCAAGATGTTGCCCCAACCCGAGCCATAAATCCAATCGTCTCCGGCCCCACCGAAGATCGTGTCTACGCCCCCGCCACCCGAAATGAGATCGTCGCCGACGCCCCCTTCTATGCGGTCATCACCATCGCGGCCAAGAAGCAGGTCGTTGCCTTCAAGACCTAGCACCAAACTGGGGGCCGTGGGGTGCGCGCCAATTCGATCCTCACCGTTGTAATCCGCGCTGCCGATGTAAGTGGCCGTCGTCTGCGTGGGCAACGCTGCGTCACTGCCCAGAATGATGCCGAGCGCATTCGGCGTCCAACCTTCGATCTTGATGACATCGGCAATACCGCCAAAGCTCACATAGAGATCGTTGCGCGTTGCGCTTGCGGCGATCAGCTCGTACTTGAATTTCTTGTCGTTGGTTTGCCAGACGTTCGGTGCCACCACTTTGGCCAGTGCGCCGTCGACGACGCCGAAGCCGGTGACCATGATCTTGCCGGATGCATCACTGTCGGCAATGGTGTCGGAACCCCAGCCCGCTTCGAACGTGTAGGTGTCGAACTCCGCTCCGCCCTCAAGCCTGTCGTTGCCTTTGCCACCGTTAAGGTCGTCATCCCCGTCGTTGCCGAAGAGCTGGTCATCTTCGCTGCCGCCTTCGAGCATGTCGGCACCTGCGCCGCCACGCAGCGTGTCGTTGCCGGCCTCTCCTTTCAGAGTGTCGATGCCGGCGCCACCGAGCAAGGTGTCGTTGCCCTCACCGCCGTACAAGCGGTCATCGTCGGCGTTGCCTTCGAGGTAGTCAGCTCCGCCCAGGCCGCTCAAGGTGTCGCCGCCGGCGCCGCCGTAGAGGTGGTCGTCAACTTGATTGCCACTGATGTTCTCGCCTGCCGACGACCCAAACACCACGGTCTTGACGAACAGGTTGCCAACGGGTGTTGTTGACCTGTTCATTTCGATGTGCATTCCCGTCGACTTGTCGATGAAGTTTGTGGACTCGCTGATGGCCGGTGTCAGCAAGGCCGTACCTGCCGCGTTCCGGATGTTTCGGGTATCGATACCTTGAAGTAGAGCCTGTCGATCAAGCAGATATGCGTCGGTGTAAGCGACTTCACCGAGAGCCCGTTGATCCGCACCCACGGTCAGATCGCTCTTCCAACCTGCGTATTCCGCCGCCCAGTACGGAGAGAGTTTCGACTCGACTTGAGACGCTGATCCCGAATCTTTGGCTCGGAGAGACACGGGGGACAGTGTCAGCAAGGCGATCAGACTTGCAAAGTCGGTCCGGGCACGTGACACGAGGCTCGTGTCTCCAGCGGTTGCCGCCACAACGACCTTGCCATCAAGGTCATTGAAACCTGTCAACGTTTCGAGGTTCGCATAGAAGAGGTTGCGGGCGCCAATCTCCGCCCACGTGCCGCCTTCCAAGTTGGCTTTGGTCGTCCGTACACCTGCGCCAAACAAGATTCTGCGCATGGCATCCATGGCGTTTTCGAGTGCGTCCCCTTCAGCTTGCCCCTGCCCGAGTGGCACCTCCTGCTTGGTGAGATTAGAGGCGCTTCGCATGATCAGGCTCAATGCGCCTTGGCTCACCGTCGGAGCAAGATTGGCGAGGGCGTTCTCCACGCTGAGCGAATCGACCAGAAGCACCAAGCTGTGCGTATCGCCAAAGTCGTTCAGACTGAAATTGGCATCGAGCAGCTTGATGTCTTGATACATCAACGTATTGGCCACGGACTCGAGAACCACATTGCCGCGCATGAGTGGTTGATCCTCGATAAACACCGGCGCGGCAGTGCCGTAGTGCCACTGCGAATTCGAGACGGCTGACAGACTCGTGTCACCGTAGATGTCGTAGAAGTTCGCTCGCGGCACGCCTTTGACATGGCGGCCATAGTAAGCATCCTTCGTTGAGTCTGCGACGCCCGTACGGTAGGCTCTGGTGAACTGGGCGGCGCCGAGAACGGCGAGTTGATAGTCCAGATTGACGCCTGCGACTTCTGTAGCGAATACCACCTTCGCGGGACCGCCATTGACATCGGGAATGCTGGCCACCACGCGATCTACCTCGCGGCGCAGGTCAGCCGCACGCTTGAGTGCCGTCTGGAGCAACTTGAGATCGGCTTGCAACAGCTGATTCGACGGTGTAGAGACGAGGTTGCTGCTGACGACGTTGAACGCGCTCGCCAAGTCCGCCGCTGAGGGTGACGAATTCAGAGCAACCTTGAATTGACGGTACAGATTCAGACCGATCTGCGTTTGAAACAACATCGAGGCACGACCGTTGCGCAGCCCATGGAAGTCCTGCATCGTCGTGGTCAGGCTTCCGCTCGTCACATCGCCGACGCCTGCCGCATTGAACGTGTAGGTCGCCACGGCCACGGATGGGTAAAGATCATTGAAAGCCGCCGCCAGGTGGCCACCCAGGCTGTACCCGGTCACGGTCAGGGGGCCATTGATCAAGCGTCGGTCTTGTAGGCTGGTGTACCAGGTCTGCATGTCGTCGATTTGCCCGAACGCCCAACCGTAGGCCTTGATTTCCTGCTTGTTGGTCTCCTGGTTGTCGCGCGCCGCATCGTCTGCGAACTCGGTGGAGCGGAAGCTCATGACGAGTTCGCCTTTGACCAAACCACGTGCCGGATCATCCACAACGCACTCGAACAAGGTTCCGCTGAACCCCGTCTTTGTGTCGGCTTGATGCGAGGCGACCTTCCAGTCCTTCACGAATTGGTCGGCAAGAACGTTGGTAAATTTACTGGAACGATTGTTGCCGAAGGTCAGTGTGTTCGACGCAATAGGACCGGAGAAGTCATCTGGAAAAAGTGCCTCTGCCGCCATTTGGAGGTTGGCGAACTTCAAATAGGTCGTCGCAGTATTGATCGTCATGGCTACTCCACGGTGTTCGGTTGTAAAACTTTGCCTGCGAAGTCGCGCGTTTCGCGACCGGTATGGCGCCTTCGAGAGTCACTCGGTCCGATCTGAGCAAACTCTGGACAGGCAAATTGCTCGGCATATAGCCACGGCGACCTGAACCCCGCTTGGCTGCCCTGACCTTGATCGACCATGTAGCCCAAACGCTCGGCAATGACTTCGTTGACCTTCATATCCACGACCCTCAACGAGCTGCCAGCGATCCAATGCTCTCGGTCTTCGCGAGTAGAAATGTCGTCCCAGCTGATCGCGTAGCGTGCAGTTGTCTGGGAAATGACTTCTCGATCTAGTTCAGGCTTGATATAAGTTTCGAGCCACTTTTGATCATGATCGAATGGGCGATCAAGCCGAAGCGTGTAGCGGTACAGCACGCCGTCGCCCGGGTCGCGAGTTTCGACGAACCGGTATCCATGGTGGTGCGGAAGTTTCCTCTTGGGGTCAAGCTCCACACCCTTTGTCGCCCGCAGCAGTCTGAGGATGCAGTCCTCGGCTCCGCAGTCTTGCCCGTACGGATCATTGAGCTTGAACTGGTCGGCGAAGTTGTCCGCGTTCGAAATCTTCTCGCGCCACTTCAACCAAACCACGCCCTCAACGCCTTCGACCGTGCGACTGATTTTTTCCCCCGCCGTCTTGCATCGCTGCTCGAACAGCGCCATCGATTCATTGAGCCTGCTCCTCGCCTTGTAGGCGTTCCAGCCACCGAGCCCGGGCAAGAACCCAAACACCAACGCGACGGGCAGTGCTCGCAGCAACTTGGCCTGCCATGGCTTGCTGCCGCGCAGCGCCCACCAAAGACCTGCTGCCGTGAGCAACCAGTAAAACCAACCAATGCTGCTGAGAAGCGCGCCGAACGGCGTCAGGTCCAATGGCGTGCCGGTCAGCACGCGGCACCCTGCCGTTTCAACGAGCTACGGTCGACCGCGAAGCCGCCTAGTCGCGTCGGCGCTCGTGCCGCTTCGGCCTTCGGAAGCGGCAAATGCAAATCCATCATTTCATTCCCTCAAAGTCGAAGAACTCGAAGCACATCCCGCCGAGAGCTCGCACAACATGCCGCTTCGGACAGCAATGCGAAATCAAACCACCCATCGCCCACAAGCCTAATGCCCATCCCCCAACTCTCCGATAGGAAGAACCTCCCGATTTCGCTCTCCTGCCGATGCCCGCTTACACCCCAGCACCGCCGCGCAAGAAAACCGCCACCGCCTCCGTCCGATTCACCACCCCTAACTTGGTATAGACCCGCGTCAACTGGTTGCTCACTGTCTTGTCACTCCGGTTCGCACACTTGGCGATCTGGGCGTTGGTGCGGCCTGCGGCCAGCCATTCGAGCAAACACCTCTCGTTGGCGGTCAAGCCGTGGCCAGGCGGATCGGCCGCATCACTGAGCCCGGTCGTAAACATGGGATCGTGTCTCACACTCATCTCTCCTTGAAACTTTCGCCCGCCGCCCTTTGCACCGGGCTCAGCAAGTACTCGATCACCCGGCGCTTCCCCGTCTTGATCTCGGCCGTCACGTTCATCCCCGGGCTGAGCTTGATGCGCTTTCCGTCCACGTCGATGGCGGTCTGCTTCAGTGCCAGCAGCGCGGGGAAGATGGCGCCGCGCTTCTCGTCGGTCACGGCGTCGGCGGTCACGCTTTTGACTTCGGCATCGACGGTGCCGTAGCGCGTGAACGGGAACGTTTCCAGCTTGACCGCAACCACCTGCCCGGCTTTGACGAAGCCGATGTCCTTGTTGTCGATGACGACCTCGGCGCTCACCTGGGCGTCGTTGGGCACGATCACCATCAGCACCTGTGCTGGCGTGACCACGCCGCCTTCGGTGTGCACCGCCAACTGCTGCACCGTGCCGGCGACCGGCGCGGTCAGTCGGGTCAGGCGGCTGCGCTGCTCGGTCTTGCTCAGCTCTTGGGTCAGTTGTTGGCGTTTGGATGTGGCTTGTGCGTGGCGCTCGCTCAAGGCGCGCTGCGTTTCCGCAAAGTAAGCGGCGCGCGCTTGCACGCTCTCTTGCAACGTGGCCTGCGCTTCTCGCAGGCGGGCGCGTTGGGTGGCCAGGTCGCGCTCTTGCTCGATGCGCTCGCGGGTGCGGTCTTGGCCCGCGTGGTTCGACATGAAGCCCTGGTCGGTGAGGTTCTTGAAGTCGGCCTCGCGTTGCTGGGCGATGGGCAGGGTGGCGTCGAGCTTGGCGATGGTGGCGCGCACGGTGGCGGCTTCGGCCTGATGCCTGGCTTTCTCGGCGTCTAGCTTGGCGAGTTTGGCGGTGATGTCTTGCCATTCGGCTTGGAGTTGGCGGGTGGTGGCTGCGCGTTGCGCACCACCCTCCCTTGCAGGGCGCGTTCCGGCTTGCAGGCCGGAACCGCTTGATGGGCTCGCCGCATGCGGCTCGAAAGCCCCATCAAGCCCCCCGCCCTCTCCCAGAGGGAGAGGGAGCAAAACGGGAGAGTTCGCTCCGGAAGTGAGCGCACTGGCCAAAGCCTTCGTGCGCACCTGCTCCGACACCGCCGCGTTCCATTGCTCCTGCAGGCTCGCGCCGTCTGCGCTGGCATTGGTGGCGTCGAGTTCTACGAGCACCTGACCGGCTTGCACGGCCTCGCCTTCCTTGACCCACACGCGCTTGACCACGCCGGCTTCCAGCGGTTGCAAGGTCTTGGTGCGTTCGCTCACGACGATGCGGCCGGGGGCCACGGCCACGATGTCGATCTCGCCGAGCGTGGCCCACACGAGGGCGATGACGAAGAGCGCGCACACCGCGATCGCCACCCGGCGCGGCGCGGGGTGCGCGGGGGTGGCTTGCAGGCTCAGCGCGGCAGGCAGAAAGGCGGCTTCGTCGGCCAGCAACTTCGGGCCAGCCAGCTCAGTGCGCATGGCCCAGGCGGCGGAGAAGATCGCGCGGTATCGGGCCAACAGGTCGATCACCGGGTGGCGTGGGGTTGCATGGGTATGTTCAGTCATGGCAGCACTTATTGATATCATTCGCAAATGAACAGCACGCATCGCAAGACGCTGGCCGATGTGTTCGCAGAGCCGGTGAACGGCGCGCTCGAATGGCGCCGCATCGAGGGTTTGTTGCGCGCCGTGGGTTGCGCGGTAGCCGAAGGTTCCGGCTCATCGGTGACGTTCGAGCTGGGCGGTTTGCGTGCCCACTTCCACCGGCCACACCCCGGCAAAGAAGCCTTGCGGTACCGCGTGCGAGACGCGCGTGCCTTTCTGATCGCAACCGGAGTCCACCTTTGAACACCATGCACTACAACGGCTACGACGCACGCGTCGAGTTCGACGCGGATGACCGCATCTTTGTCGGCCACATCGCGGGCATTCGAGACATCGTGGGCTTCCACGGTGCGTCGGTCGACGCGCTCGAGGCTGCGTTTCACGAGGCAGTTGACGACTATCTGGCCGCTTGCAAGAAGCTGCGGCAGGCACCCAACAAGCCGTTCTCCGGCCGCGTGATGCTCCGGCTGCCGCCGGATGTTCATGCGCGGGCCAGCGCGGCGGCGCAGGTGAGCGGGATGAGCTTCAACCAGTGGGCAACGCAGATACTGGACGTGGCGGCGCACAGCTGACGGGGGCGAATTGGTCATGTCGCGGCGCTCACCCTAGCCCTCTCCCAGCGGGAGAGGGGACAACGCCAGCGGAGGCCGCTCCGCCCTGCATCGACCACAGGTGCGCATACAACCCCTGCGGTAGCTTCAGCAACTCATCGTGCGGCCCTTGCTCCACGATGTTGCCCTTGTCCATCACCACGATCCGGTGGCACTGCCTGACCGAACTCAGGCGGTGGGCGATGATGATCACCGTGCGCCCCCGGCAGATCGCGGCCATGTTCTTTTGCAGGATCGCTTCGCTCTCGTAGTCGAGCGCGCTGGTGGCTTCGTCGAGGATCAGGATGCGCGGGTGCGTGAACAGCGCGCGCGCAATCGCGATGCGCTGGCGCTGCCCGCCGCTCAGGCCCGTGCCCTGCTCGCCGACCATGGTGTCGTAGCCCTCGGGCAGCTCGGCGATGAACTCGTGTGCACCGGCCAGTTGCGCGGCCTGCATCACCGCGCCGATGGGCGCGGCCGGGTCGGTGATCGCGATGTTCTCGCGCACGCTGCGATTGAAGAGCAGGTTCTCCTGCAGCACCACGCCGATCTGGCGGCGCAGTTGCGCGGCGTCGATCAGGCTGATGTCGATGCCGTCGACCAGCACCCGCCCCTGCTCCGGTGTGTACAAGCGCTGCACGAGCTTGGTGAGCGTGCTCTTGCCCGAGCCCGACCGGCCGACGATGCCGATCACCTCGCCGGGCTGCATGTCGAGGCTCAAGCCGTGCAACACGGGCGGCGCCTCCGGGCGATAGCGGAAGCTCACCGCGTCGAACTGCACCCGCCCTTTGAGCGCCGGCAGTTGCGCCGCGTGCGCCGGCGGCACCTCGGTGCGCGTGTTCAAGATGTCGCCGAGCCGCGCCATCGAGATGCCGGTCTGCTGAAAGTCCGTCCACAGCTGCGCCATGCGCATGATGGGCTGGGCCACGCGCTGCGCGAACATGTTGAAGGCGATGAACTGGCCGACACTGAGTTGCTGCTCCATCACCAGCCGCGCGCCGTACCAGAGCGTGACCGCGCCGACCAGCTTGCCGATCAGGCTGATGCCTTCGTGCCCGTAGCTCGCAAGCGTTTGGGTGCGGAAGCTGGCCGACACATACGCCGCCAGCTGGTCGTCCCAGCGCTTGGCGAGCGTGGGCTCCAGGGCGCTCGCCTTCACGGTCTGAATGCCGGTCACGGCCTCGACCAGTAGCGCCTGGTTCTCGGCGCCGCGCGCGAACTTCTCGTTCAGCCGCGCGCGCAGCACCGGCACGAGCGTGAGGCTCAAGGCCAGGTACAGCGGCAGGCTCACCAGCACGATCAGCGTCAACGGCACGCTGTAGGCGAACATGATGGCGATGAAGACGCACGAGAACATCACGTCGAGCACCAACGTGAGTGAGCTGCCGGTCAGGAAACTGCGGATGTTCTCTAGCTCGCGCACACGCGCCACCGAGTCGCCCACGCGGCGCGCCTGGAAGTACGCGAGCGGCAGGTTCAGCAGGTGGCGGAACAGCCGCGCGCCCAGCTCCACGTCGATGCGGCTGGTGGTGTGGCTGAACACATAGGTGCGCAGCAGCGTGAGCACGCTCTCGAAGAGCGTGATGACGATCAGGCCGCACACCAGCACGTCGAGCGTGGTCAGGCCGCGGTGCACCAGCACCTTGTCCATCACGACCTGAAAGAACAGCGGGCTGACCAATGCGAACAGTTGCAGGAAGAGCGACACCACCAGCACCTCGCCGAGCAGCCGGCGGTACTTGACGATGCTGGGGATGAACCAGCTGAAGTCGAACCGCGCCAGCTCACCGGCCAGGCTGGCGCGGCTCGCGATCAGTATGAGCTCGCCGCTCCACTGCGCCGCGAACGCGTCCAGCGGTTCGATGGTCGGGCGCGTGGCCTGGCCTTCGGTGGCGCTGCGCGGGTCCATGAACAACACACGCTGGCCGTCGCACTGCGCCAGCACCACGAAACGGCCGTCGAGCATGCGCGCCAGGGCCGGCAGCGTGGCCAGCGGCAGCCGCTCGGCGCTGCTGCGCGCGAGCTTGGCCGCAAGGCCGAGACGCTTGGCCGCCAGCAGCAATTCGGTGCTGCCCACCACCTGTGCGGGCGGCAGGCCGAGCTGGTGAGCCAGCGTGTCGGGGTCGGCCGCCACATGGTGCAGCCGGGCGATGAGGCACAGGCCGGCGAGCGCGTGGCGGTCGGGCGGAGGGGTCGGTGTGGTCGGCGCAGGCGGCGCGAGCGCTGGATCAGCAACTCGATGCGGCTCGGTGCCTGAGCCCGCCTGTGCCTGCGTGTGTGCCTGCGCGTGTGCCTGCGTCGGTCGCTGCGTCGGCGAATTCGCGACGGCGTTCGCCGCCAGTGCGGTGGTGATGTGTTGCAAGCCAGGCCTCCGACCCAAGTGCGTTGTCGTGAACGCACTTTGGTCGCAGGCCACCCGCGCCGCCAGCCCTCGCTGGGGCTCCCCACATCGGGTGGGTGGCAGGTGCGAGTGGCTGGCTTACTGCGGTGCGCCGGCGCACTGTAGGGGGCCGATCCGGCTCGCGCTACCTGTCAGAGTTGACACCTCCGAACGGGGGATTGCCCCCCGAAGAGGCGCCTACCCCCGCGCGTGCGTCACGCCGCCGTCGACCACCAGGGTCGAGCCCATCACGTAGTCGCCGGCGCGTGAGGCGAGGTAGATCGCAGCACCCGCCATGTCTTCGTCGCGCCCGATGCGCCCGGCAGGGATGTGCTTGGCGGTCTCTTCGGCATGGTCGCGCGCCACGCGGTTCATGTCAGACGCGAACGCGCCCGGCGCGATGGCGCTGACCACGATGTTGTCTTGCGCCAGGCGCAGCGCCATGCGCCTTGTGAGCTGGATCAGCCCGGCCTTGCTGGCGGCGTACGAGTAGGTCTCTTGCGGGTTGATCGAGATGCCGTCGATGCTGGCGATGTTGATGACCTTCGCCGGCTGCACCTTGGCGGCAGCGCGCAGCAGCCCGATCAAGGCCTGGGTCAGGAAGAACGGCGTCTTCAGGTTCAGGTCGACGACCTTGTCCCAGCCCTTCTCGGGGAAGGTGTCGAAGCTCTCGCCCCACGCGGCGCCGGCGTTGTTGACGAGGATGTCGAGCTTGCTCTCGTGCGCGGCGAGCGCCTTGGCGAGTGCGGCCACGCCGTCGGCCGACGACACGTCGGCGGGGATCGAAATGCACTCACCCAGCGTGCTCAGCTCCTTGGCGGTGGCGTCGCAATCAGCGGCCTTGCGCGACGAGATGTAGACCTTCGCACCTTGGCTCAGGAAGCCCGCCGCGATCATGCGGCCGATGCCGCGCGAGCCGCCGGTGACGAGCGCAGTGCGGCCGGTGAGCGTGAAGAGTGTGGACATGTCGGTCATGGGAGTCTCCGGGTGTTATTGGGGCGAACAACGATTGTGGCCACGACGCACGCGAAGCGGTGTCGCCGACGCGATTCGCGCGGTGTCATTCGCGCAGCACGGAAGCCACGGCCGCCACGCGCGCGGCGTGGATGGCTTCGCCGA
>Ga0209511_1001762_pt1 | contig 18604 bp, 21 predicted proteins | sample SSSSmetaG_FD_184141 | JGI IMG/M metagenome (GOLD analysis project Ga0209511, IMG submission 184141) | Glacier valley bacterial and archeal communities from Borup Fiord, Nunavut, Canada, to study Microbial Dark Matter (Phase II) - ​SSSS... | ecosystem: Environmental > Aquatic > Freshwater > Ice >...
TGAATGCAGGATATGCAAGTGATGTACTCTCAAAGCCCGGTTTGGCCAGTTTTGCAATGGATATGCTCGATGAAGGTACGGCAAGCCTGAACTCACTTCAGATTAGCGATCAGTTACAACTTTTAGGTGCTTCCATCCGGGCCAGTTCTGATTTGGATGCATCTTATATAAATTTCAATACTTTAAAACAAACATTCGATCCGACACTCGATCTGATGGCAGATATTGTCTTGAACCCTTCATTCCCACAAAAGGAATTTGACAGACTAAAAAAGGAACATCTGAATAACATTGAACGCGAAAAATCGGAACCTTTTAGTATGGCTTTGCGTGTGTTGCCGAAAGTACTTTATGGTCCGGGACATGCCTATGGCAATCCGATCAATGGTTCTGGATATGATGCTTCTGTGCAGTCGATTACGCCAGATGATATACAACAGTTTTATAATTCATGGATCAAACCCAATAATTCCACTTTTATAGTGGTTGGTGATGTCGAGATGAAAGACCTTGTCGCTAAATTAGAAAGTAAACTTGCCGTGTGGAAAAAAGGGGTTGTGCCTGAAAATGTTATTGCAAAATTGAACATTGGTTCCGGCAAGAAGATTTATCTCATCGACAGACCGGAATCCACACAGTCTGTGATCCTGGCAGCTTATTTGACAACACCTTACGGACAGATATCGCAGCCTGCATTGAATGCCATGAACAATATACTGGGTGGTGATTTTGTTTCGAGGCTTAACATGAACCTAAGGGAAGATAAACACTGGTCATATGGCGCCGGAAGTTTTGTTTGGGATGCCAGGGGACAACGTCCTTTTGTAGCATTCGTGCAGGTCCAAACGGATAAAACCAAAGAATCGATTCAGGAAATTGAAAAGGAATTGAATCTGATCATCAAAGACAAACCTGTTACAAATGACGAATTTAAACGGGTTCAGCAAAATATGATGCTCCAGTTGCCCGGCATGTGGGAGACGAACGGTTCAGTATCTGGTTCAATTGTCGAACAGGTTAAATTCAACCTTAACGATGACTATTATAAAACCTATGATGCAAAGGTGCGGAAGCTGACCAGAGAGGAACTTCAGCAACTCGGTGTTCAGGTTGTTAAACCTGAGTTGGTGAACTGGTTCGTGGTCGGCGATAAATCCAAAATCCTTGATAAGTTGAAAGAGCTTGGAATCGAGATTGTTGAAGTGGATGCAGATGGGGAGGTTGTGAAATAGTATGGTGAAAAAATATGGAATGATTGATTTCTGTATTTTGGTAAATTGAAAAGGATGAAACCGGGCGGTTCCATCCTTTTACTAAAACTAACCAAACTAACTAACCTAACTAAACCTAAACTTATGAAAAAAAATGTAATACAAATGTAGGGTTCCCGGATCAACTGACCAAATCATTTTCGTTAACAAATTGTAAATTAATTGAAAAGATGTATTAACAATGTCCCCGGAGTGACTTTGTACGTTTTATTATCCGAAAGGAACACTTTTTTCGGAGATTCCTGTGGTTGATTGAACAACCGACAGTTAAATTCAGTCGTTGTTTTTTGTAGTTTTACAATCGTTAATTACCAAACCAAATGAATAAAACTCAAGGGAACAGCTTTTCTGAGAACAAAACCAACCTGCTATTATCCAGTAAATTATTATGGGTGACATTATTCGCAATCGCGATGGGTATGCTGGAAAGTTCAGTGGTCATATATCTTCGTGAATTGTATTACCCCGTCGGATTTAAGTTTCCACTTCACGCAACATCATATACCGTAGCAGTTACTGAGTTGTTTCGGGAGCTTGCAACCTTAATCATGTTGTTGGGAATAGGAATGCTTGCCGGAAAGAACAAACATGAGCGGTTTGCCTGGTTTATCTACAGTTTTGCAATATGGGACATCTTCTACTATGTTTTCCTGTATCTTATCATCGATTGGCCAATGAGTTTATCCGATTGGGATGTATTGTTTCTTTTACCCATGATGTGGGTTGGTCCGGTCTGGGCACCAGTATTCCTGTCGGTACTTATGATTTTGCTGGCATTGTGTATTTTATATTTCTTAAAACACCGGCCTAATGCGAATATGAAATTACTCGAATGGATGCTGCTGGTATCCGGAGCTTTAATTGTTATTATTGCCTTCTGCAAAGACTTTTATCTGTATATGACCACCCAATACCACACCATTCCGGGTACGCAACTCTTCTTTTCAAAACGCACATTAGAATATGCGGCACAATATGTTCCTGTCCGTTTTGATAGATTGTTATTCCTTTTCGGATGTGCTGTTATTTGCACCGGAATTGGCAGGTATGTGATTCGGAATAAAAGAATTTAAGCCAAAGAACGTTGAGGCTATAATATATATGTAACCAGTATTTTAAGGCATATTTCATAAATAATTACAAATAAAAAGAAATGTTTGACGACGAAAAAGAAATTGATCCCAAAGAACTTTCCATTTATAAAAAGGGTTGGGAGATCTACGAAGTGGTTCATCAGATTTGCGAGCTGATCCCTGAAGAAGATGAAATGTTGGGGCATGTGAAAAGCATCATGCTCGAAGATGCGATGCTGTTGACAGTAAAGGTGGCGGGAGCTACGGCCGGGCAATTATACGATATCAAAATGGAGGCAGCCACCATTATCCGTAAAGCGGCCCAGGATTTGATGATTCAGAACCACTCGCTCGAAATGTTCGGATTTGAGTATGTGGAGTATTTTCAGATTGTCAGGGATTTGCTGGAGGAGTACCGGTTGTTGTTCATTGACTGGGTCGCGAAATTCGATCAGTGGAATTATATCATCGATAGGTGGGGGCTCTTTAATCCTCCGGGTGTTGGTCCGTTCGATCATGATCCGGATGATGATATCCCGTTCAATGGATTCGATGAGATTTAATTTAGGATTTATTCGATATTTGAATATAAAATATTTAATCTTAAAATATGAACATTAAAGAATTGGCAGAAAGTCTGAAAGAAAAATTGGGTTTTGGAAACCTTCCGATTGGAATGTTCTTTTCGGAATCGAAGCCCGAAAATGCAATTAGTTTCAAATCGAAAGGGAATGGTTGTATTTTGCCTTTGATCTTTAAAAGTTCACAGGGCAAAACGGTTGCGATTGATCAGGATACAACTGGCTGGAATTGTTCCGCTTTCTATTTGGGTTACCAGGACTGGATCTTTGAAGGGATTGAATGCTTTTTGTCCGACGGAGTTGTAAATGGAAGAGAAGGTGAGCGTTTTATAAAAACTTCAAAACAGGCGAAATCATTCGTGGAATTCTATCAGCCTAAAACGTTGAATACGAAGGTTACAGTTTTTAAGCCATTGTCAGAATTTGAACAGGATGAAACGCCGGAAATTGTCATCTTCTTCGTAAATGCCGATGAATTAAGCGCATTGGTTTATCTTCTACACTTTAACGCACCCGAAAGTGAGGATCGGATAGTCACACGTTTTATTTCGGGTTGTGGTTCAATAGTTACATTGCCGATGAAACTAAAAAAAGAAGGTAAAATGCAGGCAGTATGGGGTATGCACGATATTTCAGTTCGAAGAAGATTACCCAAAGAGCTGATGACACTTACAATGCCTTACGAGCTTTTGATCGAAATAGCCAAAGATATCGATCAAAGTTTCATCATAACTGAAAGTTGGAAAGCAATCAGAGAGCGGAACACACAGGCGCACCCTTGACCAATATTTAATCAGTCTAACGCCTTGAAGAAATGTGTTTCTTCTCGCTGGGTAACTTTGAGTAATCGGTAGTAGAAACAATACGTTACTTTTGATGGCATAAATAAAGATAATGGAAATTGAAAAGCGGATCGTGAATCCAGGGAAAAATGGCAATTTGATAGGAGAGAAGGGCGAAATTTTGTTTCCGCCACCTTCGTGGGCCTTTTTACCTGCCGGAGATGCAGGAATCACCCGAAAGGTGACTGCCAAAAAGGTATTCTGGCGAGTTGAAGTGAAAATGGGACGACGGATCATCTCGCAGGGAATATGGGCACCCGCAACCACGATTGCCCAGGCACAGGAAGATGTAAGCACGACACGTTTAACAGCCGAATACAAAAAGAAAAGAGTCTCAGATATCAACAGACGCGATAAAAAACAGGTGTTGTATGATGCAGATTTTTGCAAGGCGGTAGAGGACTATCTCAGTTTTCATCAAATTTATAAACCTTTAGAGAAACGATTTGCCAGGGCAGTCACTGTTCATGCGATTCCTGTTGGAAGTGGAACGGTAGCACGAACACAGACAATTCCAATTGAGGAGCGGGCTGCGCATGCTGTAATTGCCTGGATGCGCCACCAGACAACTGCTTATGAGCACGTGAAAATTGCAAGAATTAAAGGGGAACGCCGCGCAGTAAGACGGGAATATGCACAACAGTCGGTAGCTTTACTTTCGTATTACAGGCAGGGGAGAGGTATTCCCGATAATTGTCCGCTGCAAAAAGCAATTGATAAAATACAAACCGACAATGAATAAACTTTGTCCCTGTGGATCAAAGCGGCTATTTACAGAATGCTGCGAACCGATCATCAGTTCGAAGAAAGAGGCTGTTACCTGCGAAGAACTGATGCGCTCGCGCTTTACGGCTTTCACAACGTCAAATGTCGATTATTTGATGCATAGCCATCACACCGAAACGCGACAGCTAAAAGAGGCAAAGAATATTAAAAAGTGGGCGGCTTCTGTTCAATGGATGGGACTTGTGATTTTAAATACGCAAGGCGGAGCGGTGAATGATGATTTGGGCTATGTCGAGTTCAGGGCGATGTACCTTGAAGAGGGGTTGCTTCAGCAAATTCATGAGAAGTCGCTGTTTAAGCGCCAAAATCAACGATGGGTTTATGTTTCGGGAGTTCATTTTTAAACCGATTCACAGATTGAAAGGAACAACAAATTTGAGATTGTGCAAATCATAAATTTGTTTTCTTATTTTTGTAACAGGTTTTCTCTTAATCATAAATTCACTGGATTATGTCAGGGAACAGATCATAAAATAAAAGCCTAAAGATGTAATTTTAAGACCAACAAGTTTAACAATTCAGTTATGAAGAAACTATTCGCGTTATTCTGCTTTTTCGGAATTTTCAATGGATTTTTACTACTGGATTTTAAGTCCCAGATTTCTTATAATGAACAATGGCCGGGATTCCGCGGACCGTTGGGCTTGGGGTTTAATGAGAACGCAAAAACGGCAACTTCATGGAATGTTGGTATCTTTAAAAGCGTGAAATGGAAAACGCTAATACCAGGATTGGGTCATTCATCTCCTGTTATCTGGGACAATTATTTATTTGTTACCACGGCAGCAAACATTAAGAACAGCGAATCGCTGAAGGTTGGTCTTTACGGTGATATTGGTGAGGCGAATGATAGCGTGGTGCATGAATTTAAAGTCTACTGCCTGGATAAACAAACCGGAAATATTATCTGGGAACGGGTTGCTCTTAACGGAATTCCTAAGTCAAAACGGCATACGAAAGCATCACAGGCCAATTGTACACCCGCTACAGATGGGAAATACATCGTTGTGAATTTTGGTTCAGAAGGTCTTTATTGTTACGACTTTAAAGGGAAACTGGTCTGGAAGAAAGAGTTGGGTTTAATGAATCCAGGTTGGAATAGGACTCCGGGAATCGAATGGGGTTTTTCAAGCTCACCGGTCATTTTTAAAGATAAAATAGTCCTCCAATGCGACATTCCTAAAAATCCATTTATTGCAGTATTGGATCTGGCAACCGGAAATGAGATCTGGAGAACTTCACGGGTTGGTGAAGCTCAAACCTATTGCACGCCAGCTATTTATTCGAAAGGTGGAGTAACACAGATTATTGTGAATGGATATATGTGTATGGGCGGTTATGATTTCGAAACCGGGAAAGAAATCTGGAAACTAAGTAACGGTGGGGATATTCCTACACCGACCCCGGTAATTGCCAATGATCTGATTTACCTCAACAGTGCACACGGGAAATTCTCGCCCATCTTTGCTGTAAGACCAAATGCAACAGGCGATATTACCCTTGCACCCGATAGTACAAAGAGCAAATACATTGCCTGGAGTGAAAAACGGGGAGGTGCCTATATGCAAACTCCACTTATCTATCAGGGATATCTTTATAATCTTAATGTGAATGGTCAACTTACCTGTTTTGATGCGTTGACTGGTGAAGTGAAATATAAAGAGTCTTTAAACGAAGCATTTACAGCATCCGGTATTGCAGCCGACGGGAAACTCTATTTCAGCTCAGAGGAAGGGAATGTTTACGTTGTGAAGGCCGGCCCCACATTTCAATTGCTCGCTAAAAATGACTTAAAAGGTATTTGCATGGCGACACCGGCAATTTCGGGGAATACGCTTTTCTTCAGGACGCAACATGCAATGATTGCAATAGAATAAGAATTTATCTTGAGAAAAATTCTATCCGAAAATTTTAAAATGAAAGGGAGTGGTAAAAAATTATTTCGTATGTTTGACAGTGAGAGAGCTCCCTGCGTGTTTGTATTGTTCCGGATAACCGTTTTTAATGAATTTGCCTGAATTTATTCAAATGACATTGGCACATAAAATCAGCAATACGTCGGATATCCTCAAAAAAAAGGCAACCGCCGCTGATTGAAAAAGTACTTATTAAGCATGCCAGCCTGAAAGGTAATGCAGTTGTATAATTGGTACTATTTTGGATAGTTTATTTATCCAACCTTAATGATTCCAGTTAGGAAAAGTTTGTTCTGCACATACTCCAACTGCTGTTTCCCATATTTTTAATTCTTCAAATAATATTTTCAAGTGCCTGGCTATCTATTATGGAATGATTTTGACGCAGGATTTTGAATTCTTGCCGCAAATTGATACGCTTTCTCTAAAAATGGGATTCAAAACGCCCCATTTGGGCGATTCAAAGGATTGGAATAAAAAGGTGCCGGTTTTATTTGTCCGGGCAGGTTTGGACAACGTACCAAATCTGAATCAGGCATTTAATAATTTCTATGCAAAAGCATTGAATCAGAATTTACCAATCACCTTAATCAATTACTCAAATGGATTGCATGGTTTTGACCTTTACAATGATAATGACACAACCAGTCAGATCATTAAAACCACACTTGATTTCTGAAAATTTAATTTAAATGTAAAATGAAAGGAAAAAATAATTTAAACTTTAAGTCATCAGACTATGGGCGTACTAATGCAATCATTTCGCCGTATGATTTTTATGATCTTGGTGAATTTAACCAGAAAGGAAGTGTGAATACATGGTTCGGTTCTAAACAACAATTGCTGAATCTGATATTAAATTTGTTTCTGCTGCATGGAGCGGAAAAAACGATGCAAACACACCACAAAATGTGTTGACAGATGATCAGGGCTGGGGTCAGTTCTGGGCACCGCCATGGGGGTATGTTGTATATATTTCACAATATTAATAAATTGGGTTATGTGAAGTATTTGTGATTTACGCTAAAGGTATTCTGTAAAAGTTGAAAAGGATGAAACCGGGCGGCTCCATCCTTTTACTAAAACTAACCAAACTAACTAACCTAACTAAACCTAAACTTATGAAAAAAATGTATGACAAATATAGGGCTCCAGACCATAATAAGCCCGGAGAAGTCCTCGCTTACAAATCCATGTTCCAAAATCTGATCGGGAAGAATAATAGCGAGGCCGGGCGATGCAGCTGTAAATGGTTTTAGGTTGATATTTCCACTCATTGTTCCCTTTTTACAAATCAGGGCAACGGTTACATCCAATTTAAATGGATAATCAGGAGAATTTGAGGTTGCAATACTGTCAAACAATACAAAATCATCATCTATTGCATCATCTCAAATATGAATGCTGAAATACAACATTTTATCGGTACTATTACTTAATATTATAAAAACAATTAATGGTATGAAAAACGTGTTATTAATTCTGGCTCTTTTTATTATTGCATCGTGTGGACAACCTACGAAAAAAGTGATCCGGGAATATGCCGGTACTTACAAAACAGATACTGCAAAAGGTTGTTTAATTGCGCTGATTATTTCTTTAAAGCCCGATGGATATCACTATAAAATAAAAACAAGCATCAGGGAACAGGAAGGACTTTTAGCAATAAATGAATCGGAGAAGGGAGTATATTTTAAGTTTATCGGCCTTCTTGGAACGGAACCGAAAGATGAAATTGAAGGAAAATACGTCGACCATAGAATTGTTATTCAGAATTATGGAAATTCGATGAATGAATATTTGAACTTTAGCGAATGCGACATCAAATACCTTGAATTGATTCCTTCCAAATAAATTTCTGTTTGTTGTTTGGAATTGTGAAATACAATGTATATAATTCAATTGCCGGAGGATTAACCTTGATCGGTTTTGCACTTAATATTACCGGGTATACATCGAAAAAACAAAAACTGGTTGTAACCAAAAGGAGATAATCTGCTGGTCTGAACCATAAAAACAAAATGTAGGATATTTATTCTTTCTCATTACTCATATGACGCGTCATCAAAAATATTTTTTTATTATTGTAAGATAATTAATCTAACCCAATGCTATGAATTTTATTGACGGATTGACCCTTAGATTCAGAAAGCAAGGCTTATCTGAAAATGATATTCGTATTAAGTTACGCAAGTATTACCTCTATTCGAAATCGGCACTTGTAATCTATTTGGCGGCATTTATTCTATTGGTTTTTTTTGGCAGATTTAAAACAGCCGACACTTTTGCCATCGTTTTATTCGTTCTTTGGTTTGCCGTGTTTTTGATGCTGTTTTTATTATTCAGAAAATGGACAAAACTCAATGGCGAATTCTAAACCGGATTGCCCATTGATACAAACGAGTGCAGGCAGAGTGGTTGTCTGAAATCAAAATTATTGTTTATACTCAAATCCAAAAGCGTAACTCATCGTTACATCATCGCCTTCGTTGATATTTACTTTGTAGCATTTAAACAGCTCGGTATTTTCAACTTTATCTATCCGTCCTTTTTTCTTTATGAAGAATATTCACTTTCTTTATGATTGAAAATTAAAGCTTACGATTCAATGATTTTAAAATACAAGAATACAAAAACGATTGACGGTCGGACCTATTTTAAAGCTGATTCAACCCGGATTCTCGCAAATCTGAGAATGTTATTGCACGAAATGGATGTAAGGACCGAAGTCGTTGGAAATAAAATCAAATATAAAGAGATACTTAGGGACCGGGGAAGCGGGGATGGGAAACCAAGAACCTTATTCCCGCTGAAGGAAGGTGAGATTCGATTGTTCTGGGCAGAATTGGACAAAATCAAAATTGAATGGGAAATCAAACTTAATACACTTTTATTCTTTACATTTCTGCTTGGCATGATTGCCGCATGCCTTTCCTATTTCTTTCTTAACACAATGCTTGTTGGTTCAATTATAATCGGGGCAGCGGCATGGCCTTTTTTATTTATCATCTGGCGTCAGTGGATCGTCCTTGAAATCAAAGATCTTATCAATACAAGTTGCATCATGTGATTTCCGGTTTCTTATTTATATCAGTATAAAATCATTTTATTCAAAATTAAAAGTAATTGACATGAAAAGATCGAATCAATTGTTTATTGCAGTTGTTGGGTTTCTGGTTCTGGCAATGACTACAAATGTATTCGCACAAGATTGGCCGCAATGGCGTGGTGCTAACCGCGATGGAAAAGTTACAGGTTTCGATGTTCCAAAAACATGGCCTGCAGAATTGACACCAACATGGAAAATAACCGTTGGAGTGGGTGATGCTTCGCCTGTTATTGCCGGAGATAAACTCTATTCATTTGCGCGGCTCGATTCTAATGAAGTAATCACTTGTCTTGATGTAAAAACAGGACAAAAAATATGGGTAAATCTTTTCCCCGCATTGGCAATTACCGGTCCTGCAAGTTCACAACATTCCGGTCCAAGAAGTACACCGGTAGTTGGAGAAGGAAAGGTCGTTACGTTAGGTGTCGGTGGCGTACTCTCATGTTTGAATGCTTCAACGGGAGATTTGGAATGGCGGAATGAAGAATTCATTGATGAACTCCCGGCTTTCTTTACAAGCTTGTCACCAATGATTTATAAAGGAATGTGTATTGTTCACCTGGGTGGAAAAGAAAAAGGAGCGATCATCGCATTTGATTTGAAAACGGGTAAACAGAAATGGCAAACAACCAGCGACGGTCCTTCATATGCATCGCTTGCGATGATGACGGTCAATGGTAAAAACCAATTGGTTGATTTAACATCGAAAAACCTTGTTGGGTTTGATCCGGAGAATGGAAAACAATTATGGTCTTATCCGGTGCCCGTCGAGAACCGGTTTTATAATTCAGCCAGTCCGGTAATTGATGGACAGAACGTAATTATTACAGGTCAGGGACAAGGAACGAAAGCCATTAAGATTCAAAAACAAGAGGAAGAATTTGTTGTAAGTGAGCTCTGGAAGAATGCCGAATTGGGTACAAAATGGAATACACCGGTATTGAAAGATGGTTTTATTTATGGCCTATCCGATGGAAAGAAACTATTTTGTATGAATGCTTCAACCGGAAAGACTGAATGGATAGATGCAAAACTTCACAACGATTTCGGCACCATTGTCGATGCGGGTTCAGTCATTATAGCCTTACCTCAAACATCCAATCTTGTAGTTTTCAAACCCGATCAGAAAGCATATACAGAAGTCGCAACAATAAAAGTTGCCGATACACCAACATATTCGTATCCCTTGCTGACAGGTAATATGCTATTTGTAAAGGATAAGGAATCGCTGTCGATGATGATTCTAAAATAAATCTGAAGGGTTGACGGGAAAATAGTTTATTTATTTCTAATTTGATTTTTATGCTGTACATTAATATTCTGGTAATTTTAACGAACCTGTTTTTTTCAATGGACCACAGGTCTGAAGAGGTTTCACAGTGGCGGGGTCCGCAACGCAATGGAATCTATAATGAAAAGGGATTACAAAAATCTTGGCCAGCGAATGGTCCTGAAATGCTATGGTCCTTTGAGGGACTTGGAGCCGGTCACGGGAATGTTGGAGTTAGCCAGGATAAGGTTTTTGTACTTGGAATGCCAGACAGCATTGGAGTTCTTTATGCATTTGATTATCACGGGAAGCTCCTTTGGAAAAAGAAATATGGATTGGAATGGCATGAAAATTATACCGGTCCGAGAACGACTCCGACAATAGTTGATGAACGGGTTTATTTCGAAAGCGGGCAAGGAACCGTATTTTGTTATAATGGAAACACAGGAAATAAAATATGGTCAGTTGATCTGATGAAGAAGTTTGATGCTGCAAATATCACATGGGGTATGGCGGAATCCGTTCTCATTGAAGGTGATCTTCTATATTGTACTCCCGGAGGAAAAGATAACAACATTGTTGCACTGAACCGCTACAACGGAGAAACAGTATGGACAAGTCCCGGGAATAGTCAGCCTTCGGCTTATTGCTCTCCGATATTCGTAAAGCACAATAATACTTCGTTAATTGTTACAATGACTGCTGAATCGATCATTGGTGTGGATGCTTTAACGGGGCAGTTTTATTGGCAGGTAACACAATTTCAAACAAATAAGATCCATGCCAATTCACCGGTCAATTCGAATGGAATGATTTATTGTTCCAGCGACAATGCAAAAACAAATGCCGGCCTGGTTGCATTAAAGCTATCGGATGATGGAAAAAGTGTTACTACCAAATGGCGAAATGAGAATTACAAAAACCTGATGGGAGGTATTATTCTAACGGATGGTTATATCTATGGCTCTGTTTACCGGAAAAATCTGTGGTGTTGTATCGATGCAACCAACGGACAGATCATGTATTCATCCGACAAATTCAACAATGGAAATATTATAATGGCTGATAACTTGTTCTATTGTTACAGCGAAAAAGGGGAAATGGCTTTGGTAAGTGCCAATTCCACTAATTTCGATGTGATCAACAAATTTCAAATACCACTTGGTTCGGATCAACATTGGTCTCATCCTGTGATTTATGAAGGAAATATTTACGTCAGACATGGAAATGCACTGATGGTGTATGACCTGAAGGATAAAAACTCATAATAGAAAAGTCAGGGTGTTTAATATTTCTTAAAGAACTTCTAAAGAGCCTCGTTTTACACATGAGGCTTTTTAGTATTTTCGTGTTCCACAATTCTTATTCGATTATTTAAGCTTTTAAAAACTAACCTGCCTAATACTTAAACCTATGATTGAAAACTTTTTTAAATACCTGAAAAACCCTGTTTCGAATGAAAATACTGATTTGTTTACAATCAGAATCTATTTCAAAATAATCGGGATGTGCTACCTGTTCCTGATTATTTCCTCCATTTTTTTGAACATCATCAGATCATTCGATGTATTACCTAAATATGCTGTACCAAAAATTGATTCGTTCGCTCATCCAGGCTCGATCATCCTTTTCCTATTTGTCGTAATATTTGGCCCGCTCACCGAAGAAATACTCTTCCGGTTGAATCTGAAAATAACGAAGCTGAACATCTCTGCATTTTTAACAGCGGTGTTAATGTTGATTATTCAAGTATTTTTCTTCAGGAGATTTCATATTTTTATCTACCTGTCAATAATACCCTTGTTCGCATTGATTTACTATACAATAAACAAATTTCATTTTCCAATTGAAGGAATTAACAAATTCGTAAAATCGAAATTCAAGTATGTTTTTCATATTTCTGCCGTTGTTTTCGGAATGATTCATTTGTTAAATTACGAAACGGTTTACTGGTGGATGATTGTAATGATTCCGATTTTAACAGCCCCATACATTTCAATGGGATACGTGTTTGGTTATGCGAGAATGAAATATGGTTTTGCAAATGGCTTCTTAATGCATTCAACCATTAATTTCATCAGCGTACTTTTTACCATGCCTAAGCATTGGTTTTAATTTTTTTCAATAAAATCACAAAGCTAATTCAGGGTATCTGTCGGGTAAACTGTCATAACAAAAACCTCTAAAACCAATTACATGGATCGATCACTTTTTCTCAAACGTATGGCCGGTGTTGGCTGTTGCGCAGCAATGGTTTCAACACTTATAAGCAATGCTAATGCAGGAATATCTGCTCCTTCAACAGCCAGGTCTTTTATGCCGGTTGCTGCTCCTGATGACAAACCCGATGGATTGGCGAACACCAAAATGGAACGCGACTTTATCCTGAACTGGGTCAATGATTTAATGGATACGATGGATAAGGTTCTGGATGAAGAGACGTATATCAAATTAATTGAAGGTTGTGGACGTGGCTGTTATAACCGTCACCAGTTTAAAAAAGATATTTCAATTGCTGCTGAAGGTGACCTCGATAAACTATTGATTGCTTATAAAAAGAACTTCGAAGTTTGGAAAGAAGGTAATACTGTTCATATCCGTTATGGGGAGAAATCACCCGGGTGTTATTGTCCCGTACTAAAGAATCAAGATTACAACACAAAGGGGTTGCATTGCAATTGTACCAAAGCAACGCATCAGGCAATCTTCGAAAATGCACTGGGAAGACCTTTCAAAGTTGATATTCTCGAATCAATCCGAAGGGGAGGACAGACCTGCCATTTTTTGGTTCAGGTTTAAATAATCAAAATCAATCACCGCTCATTTATCGCCTAAAGTCTTCAACACTGAAGGATCAGGGAGTATAATATCATGTTTGCAACCTTTTTCTTAATCTAACGTAAAACATGTTATTATAAACCTAAAACATTGTGCCATGCTTTACACATATGACAAGAGTAGCTTAAGATTCGTGAGAGTGAAATGGTTAGCATTGATCATGAAGGTATTGGCAGTTGTTGCCTTAGTATTTTCAGTATTTGGATTAACAATTCAAGGCACCAGACAGGCGGAAACAGAGTCGGAGGTAATGATTATTTTGGCTGAACAAAATAAGTTTAGTGCTGATAAGTTAATTGGTATGATAAAGGAAATGAATTTTAATTATCCTCAGATCGTATATGCTCAGGCCATTTTGGAGTCAGGTAATTTCCAGTCAAAGATTTTTAAAGAGAATCATAATATGTTTGGTATGAAACAAGCAGTCATACGTATCACAAAAGCAAAAGGTACGCAGTATGATCATGCTTTTTATAAAAACTGGATCGAGTCTTTGGATGATTATGCGTTGTATTCATCAACCTATCTATCTTCATTAAGAACTGAAAATGAATATTTTAATTATTTATCACAGAACTATGCCGAGGATACGCAGTATGTTGCTAAATTGAAGCAAATTATTGAATCTATGAATTTAAAATCCAAATTCAATTGATGTGCTGAAACATCCTTTCTGTCAGAAATTATTTTGCGACGAAGAATGGAGCGATAGCATCAGGTACTCCTGTTAATCAAAATCAATCATTGCCTTCATTACACCATCCTGATATCCTGTCACAAGGTCAAAAGCTTCTTTTGTGTTATCAAAGCTGAAACGGTGTGTTGGCATTTTATCAACATTTACCCCCTTGGTTTCCATCAATGAAAGGGCCTCTTCCACCGAATGATTTTGCCTCCGGATACTTTGAATGGTTATCTCTTTACGGCGCAACAGATCGACGCTGAAGCTCCAGTGATCAAATTCGGGAATACCGATAACCATCAGTTTTCCACCAGGCTTCAGTAATTCTATCGCCTGATCCATTGCCTCCTGTTTTCCGCAGCACTCGAAAACAACATCCAGCAGTAAAGGTTCTTCCGTTGTAATACCACTAACTACATCTTCCGTTGATGGATTTCCGGTCCATGTTGCGCCACAAGCTTTCGCAATCGCAAGCCTTTCGTTAATCAGATCGGTCACATAAATTTTCTCTGCTCCTTTTGTAATTGCAGGCAGAAGAACACTCATACCAATAGGTCCAAAACCGAGGATTCCGATAGTCGCACCTTTCATAGGAATGGATTGGTTCACCGCGTAAACACCAATAGCCAATGGTTCACTTATTGCCGCTTCCGTATATGTCATCTGATCACTGATCCGGAAGCAACTGTTCTCGGGCATCACGATATACTCACTCAGACATCCATCTGCCTGACCGGGACAACCCAGAAAACGAAGTTTCCGGCAGGTATGCGGACGGCCAGCCAAACATTGATCACATTCTCCACACGGCATTGCAGGTTCGATGGCAATCCTGTCACCTCGTTTCACCTTTGTTACTTTGGTCCCGATGTCCATCACTTCACCGGCTCCTTCATGTCCGACAGGAAAAGGGTACTGCACTACCTGACTTCCGATTTTACCCGACGTGTAGTAATGAACGTCTGATCCACAAACACCAACGACTTTCATTTTAATCAATACATCTGTTTCTTTCATGATGACAGGCATCTTCACATCCTGCATTTCCATCTGTCTGATTCCGGTAAGTACCATTGCCTTCATAATGCAAATATCTTAAGGTGAATAGTTTTTTTAATATCGTTTATCAATGACAAATATAGCCATTTAGAAAAGCTTTGACACTTGTGCAATCATTTAGCGGGGGAAAGTGATCCTTGCCGATTTAGTTTCAATTGAAATTGGATGCAATTAGTGTAAATCATGAATCATTTTGTATATTGACGGCTCTGAATTTCCAGATATCTTTGTTGTGGCTTTAATTCATTCCGTTTAAGCAAACCGAATTTTGATAAAGCCTTTGCCAAGCTGACTTTTTCTCGTCAATTATGATTCAATTATAAATATATTTTTTGCATACTAATAAAATTAATGTGAAAAGCTTATCATGAAAGATCAACAAATCAAACAGGCATTTGAATATGCAAAAACGCGTTATGCGGATCTTGGTATCGATGTTGAAACAGCCGTTAAACAATTGGATAAACTATCTATCTCGCTCCATTGCTGGCAGGCAGATGATGTTACCGGTTTCGAAAATGGCGATGGAGAACTTACCGGCGGTATTCAGGCAACAGGAAATTATCCGGGAAAAGCAAGATCAATGGCAGAGGTTCGTTCCGATATTGAAAAAGCGATGTCGTTGATCCCCGGCGAACATCGCGTGAATCTCCACGCTTTTTATGGTGATTTTGGAGGAGAAAAGATTGACCGTAACGAAATTGAACCAAAACATTTTCAAAGCTGGATCGACTGGGCTAAAAAGAATAATTATAAACTTGATTTTAACAGTACCTGTTTCTCACACGAAAAATCGGCTGATGGATTTACATTATCACACCGCGATCCTGCAATCCGCGAGTTTTGGATTAATCATTTAATTCGCAGTCGTAAGATCGCCGAAGTGATGGGTCGTCAATTGGGTTCAAAATGTATTCACAATATATGGATACCTGACGGATCAAAAGATATTACCGTTGATCGGTTACTATATCGTAAAAATCTGAAAGCATCGCTGGATCAGATTTTCGAATACAAAACCAACGACGATTATATGCTCGACAGCATCGAATGTAAACTGTTCGGACTGGGAAGCGAAAGCTATGTGGTAGGTTCTCATGAGTTTTACATGGGTTATGGTGTTGCCAATAACAAAATGATTACCCTCGACTCCGGTCATTTCCACCCGACTGAAGTTATTTCAGACAAGATCTCTTCACTATTGCTTTTTGCACCTGAGATAATGCTTCATGTTAGTCGCGGAGTGCGTTGGGACAGTGACCACGTAGTAATCCTAAACGATGAATTGCAGGCACTTTCGCAGGAGATTATACGTGCCGATGCGCTTGATCGCGTTCATGTTGGTCTCGACTATTTTGATGCATCTATTAACCGGATCGGGGCTTATGTTATAGGAGTTCGTGCCACTCAAAAGGCATTTTTACAGGCATTGTTAGAACCAATTACACAATTGCGAGAATTTGAGGCCAATGGCAGGAACTTTGAACGCCTTGCTTTGCTCGAAGAGGCTAAATCATTCCCATGGGCTGCTGTATACGATTATTATTGTCTGCAAAAAGGTGTTGTTGCGGGTGACGCTTACATCGCCGATATACAGCAATACGAAAAAGAGGTGACATGCAAACGATGATCAGGTAGATAAATTTAACTAAACAAACTATGAATGCATTATTAGGGATTATTTTTCACGCCCTTGGCGGCGGCGCCTCGGGAAGTTGGTACATGCCATATAATTGGGTCCAAAAATGGCGATGGGAAGTCTTTTGGATTACCGGTGGACTTTTCTCGTGGTTGATTATGCCATTAATTGCTGTCCTGTTGACGATTCCTGACTGGCAAGGGATTTTACATGCCACTCCGGGAAATATTATTCGCAATACCTATATTATGGGTTTGCTTTGGGGAATTGGAGGTCTGACATACGGACTGGCTATACGCTACCTTGGTATGTCGCTTGGTAACTCCGTACTGTTGGGTATTACTTCTGTAGTTGGTTCGCTTGGATTGCCAATTTTGAGGAATATTCCCGGGATTGCTGAAATAATTCCTGACGGATTATCGTTTACTGATTTGTTAAGTACTACAGGCGGCCGAATCGTCATACTCGGGATATTAATTTTGTTGGTTGGAATTGTACTCAGTGGAACCGCCGGAATTCGTAAGGATCATGACCTGGGCAAAAATAAAGAGGGAGTTAATAGTGAATTCAAGCTGTCTAAAGGATTACTGATTGCGATCGTTTCAGGTGTTTTAAGCGCATTTTTCAGTTTTGGGATCGACGCAGGGAAAGAAATGTCAGCCATTGCCAGATCATTGGCTGTGGAACAGCACTATCCTTTTATAACCGAATCCGGAGGGGGCTTCAAATACCTGTTCGAAAACAATATTATCTTTTTTGTAATTCTCTGGGGTGGTCTCACCACCAACCTGATTTGGAGCACCGCCCTGATTTTCAAAAACAAAACAGGTGGTGACTTCATTGACAAGAAAACGCCACTTTTGAGTAACTACCTTTTCTGTGCGCTCGCAGGAACAACCTGGTTTCTGCAATTCTTCTTCTACGGTATGGGTGAAACTAAAATCGGAAACGGTGCCAGTTCCTGGACGCTGCACATGGCTACCATCATTCTGACTGCCAACCTTTGGGGCTTCTACCGCAAGGAATGGAAAGGCGTAACAAAAAAGACCTACAATATGATTCTCATAGGTATTGGCGCAATTCTTTTGTCTGTTATTATTATTGGTGTCGCCAAATGGTTATATCCTGAATTAAATGCTCTTGGATAATGGAAAGACTTGCTTTTAAAATGCACCTGAACGAAGGTCAGAAAGAAGAATATAAAAAAAGACACAATGAGCTTTGGCCAGCGTTACGCCAATTACTTAAAAGCGCTGGTGTTAGTGAATATTCTATTTTTCTCGATGAAGAAACCAATATACTGTTTGCTTTTCAAAAAGTGAGTGGGGAAGGTTCATCACAGGATCAGGGAAGTAATCCCATTGTTCAAAAATGGTGGGCTTATATGGCTGACATCATGGAAACTAATGATGATAATTCACCAGTGACGGTTCCGCTTGATGAGGTATTTTATATGGAATAACTTTGTAATTTGTTAATTGAAAAGATGTTTTAACAGGCATTTACTATATTGCTGAAATACAAAAATATGAAGCAGA
>Ga0209511_1001766_pt1 | contig 18572 bp, 21 predicted proteins | sample SSSSmetaG_FD_184141 | JGI IMG/M metagenome (GOLD analysis project Ga0209511, IMG submission 184141) | Glacier valley bacterial and archeal communities from Borup Fiord, Nunavut, Canada, to study Microbial Dark Matter (Phase II) - ​SSSS... | ecosystem: Environmental > Aquatic > Freshwater > Ice >...
CGGTCACCTCGGCCATCGCTGCGCTCGCGTCGCCGCCCTGGCCCTTGAGCTTGCCGATCTCGCGCGAGAGCGAGTTGCGGCGCGCCTGCAACTCCTCGGTGCGCGTCTGCATGTTCTTGCGCTCGCCCTCGAGCGCGGCGAAACGCGGCGCGTCGAGGAACGGCTGCGGCGCGGCGCGCGAATCGAGCCGGGCAACGACCTGCGCCATGTCCTTGCGCAAGAGCGAGATATCGAGCATGAATCGAGTGCCGGAGGCAGTGAATCAATGGGAAAACGATTGTAGGGAGACCGCTCGCTCATCCGGTCACGTTGCGGATGGGAATCATTCCTATTAAGCTTGCCGGACTGAAACGAAGCGGCCTCGCCGCGGCAGGCATGGCGCGGGACGGGTTCACGGACATGGCGATGCGCATCGGCGCGATCGGGCTGACGGGGCTGCTGGCGTCCGTGGCGGCATGCGGCGGTGGCGGCACGACGAGCGCCACCGACGCGCCGGCGACGGCCACCCTTTCGGCTGCTGCCGCGGTCGGCGAGAAGATCTTCCACGATCCATCGCTTTCCGCTTCGGGTCTGCAATCGTGCGCGAGTTGCCACGACGCTGCTCACGGCCACTCGCCCGCCAACGCACTCGCCGCGCAGCTCGGCGGCCCGAACGGCGAACTGCAAGGAATGCGCAAGGCACCCGCCATCCGCTACCTCGCAGCCAACACACCGTTCTTCTTCGCTGCCGACGGCACCCCCACCGGTGGCTTCTTCTGGGACGGCCGCGCCCGCACCTTCGCCGAGCAGGCGACCGAGCCCTTCGTCAACCCGTTCGAGATGGCCAACGCCGACAAGGCGGCCGTGGTCGCGAAGGTCGCCGCGGCGCCCTATGCCGCCGAGTTCAAGGCGCTCTACGGCGCCGGCGTGTTCGGCGACGTCGAAAGCGCCTACCTGCGCATCTCGCTCGCGGTGCAGCAGTACGAGCGCGAAGACACCGAGTTCAACAGCTACAGCAGCAAGTACGACGCGTTCCTGCGCGGCACGGCAACGCTCGCCGAGCAGGAGTTGCGCGGCCTCGCGCTCTACAACGCGCCGGGCAAGGGCAACTGCGCTGCCTGCCATCCATCTGCGCGCGGTGCCGATGGCGCCCTGCCGCTCTTCACCGACTTCAGCTACGACAACCTCGGCGTGCCACGCAATCCGGAACTCGTGCGCAACGCCGACCCGGCCTCGTTCGACCTCGGCCTGTGCCAGCGTGCCGACCTCACGGCGCGCAGCGATCTGTGCGGCGCGTTCAAGGTGCCGTCGCTTCGCAACGTCGCCGTGCGCGAAGCCTTCTTCCACAACGGCCGCTTCAAGTCGCTGAAAGACGTGCTCACCTTCTACGTGCAGCGCGACACGAACCCGGAGAAGTGGTACCCGATCGCCGGCGACGGCAAGGTGCAGAAGTTCGACGACCTGCCCGAGCGCCATCGCGCCAACGTCAACACCACCGAAGGTCCCTACAACCGACGGCCCGGAGAAGCGCCCGCGCTTTCCGACGCGGAGATCGACGACGTGATCGCATTTCTCAAGACACTCAACGACGGCTACGCTCCATGACACAGCGCTCGAGATCGACACTCATGCACCGTGCCTGCGTGCTCGCTGCGGCCCTTGCATGCGCAGCGCCTCCCACGCTGGCGCAAAGCACGACCGAGACCGAGCTCTCGCGCAGGCTCGACCAGCTTGCGAGCGAACTGGCCAAGGTGAAGGCCGAGCTGGCGACCCTGCAACAGCAGCGTTTCGCAGCGCCGCCGGTAGCGACCGCGCCAGCGGCTGCAACGACAGCGGCTTCAACGACGGCGGCGGCGTCGACAACGGCGGCACAGGGGCCCGGTCTGGCGGCCGAGCCCACGACCGTGCTTACCAGCTACGGCGAGATCAACTACAACCGGTCGACGCGCGACTCGAAGAACACGGTCGCCGACGTGCGCCGCTTCGTGCTCGGCTATCAGCACCGCTTCGACGAGAAGACCAAGGTCGTTACCGAGCTCGAGGTCGAACACGCGGTCTCATCGTCGAGCGACCCGGGCGAGGTCGAAGTCGAACAGGCGTTCATCGAGCGCCAGCTCACGCGCCAGTGGTCGGCGCGCGCCGGCCTGTTTCTCATCCCCGCCGGCCTGCTGAACGAAAACCACGAGCCGACGGCCTACTACGGCGTGGAGCGCAACTTCGTCGAGACCGCGATCATCCCCAGCACCTGGCGCGAAGGCGGCATCCAGTTCGTCGGCAACTTCGAGAACGGCCTCACGGCGCAGTTCGGCCTGACCACCGGCTTCGACCTCAACAAGTGGGACGCGACCTCGACCGAAGGCCGCGAGTCGCCGCTCGGCGCCATCCACCAGGAGCTGGCATTGGCCAAGGCAGGCGACCTCTCGGCGTTCGGCGCGCTCAACTGGCGCGGCGTGCCGGGCCTGCTCCTTGGCGGCTCGCTGTTCACCGGCGGCGCCACGCACGGCCAGTCGAGCGAGAAGTCGCGCATCACGCTGTGGGACCTGCATGCGCGCTACACGCCGGGCCGGTGGGACTTCGCCGGCGTTTACAGCCGCGGCACGATCTCGAACACCGCAGCGTTCAACACGCCACTGGTGGGCAGCGCCACGCTGATCCCGAAATCGTTCGATGGCTGGTACGGCCAGGCGGCCTACAAGGTCTGGTCGAACGAGGATTACTCGCTTTCGCCGTTCGTGCGCTGGGAGCAGTTCAACACCGCGCGCAGCTTCGCCGACCTCGGCGCGGGGCTCACGCCGGCAGGCGCTCGCACCGAGCGCGTGATCACGCTCGGCGCGAACTTCAACATCGGCTCCGGCATCGTCCTCAAGGCCGACCTGCAACGCTTCCGCGAGAACGGCTACGCGAACCGCTTCGACCTCGGCCTCGGCTGGAGCTTCTAGCAAGCGCGCCACGACCATGCGCATCGCCCTCGTCGGCAGCATCGCGGCGGCCAGCGCGCTAGCGCCGGCGGCCGCATTCGCGGTCGACTACCTGAGTGCCGAGGAAGCCGCGCGTCTCATGTTCCCCGACGCCGAGCGCTTCGAACTCCACGAGATCGTGCTCGACGCGGCCCAGCTGCAAGCGCTCGACGCGCGCGGCGTGCGCGGTCGCTCGGCGCGCTGGCAGTCGCTCGCGGCGCGGCGCGGCGACGCGACGCTCGGCCACGTGATCGTCGACCAGGTCACGGGCAAGTTCGAGCTGATCGGCTATGCCGTCGGCATCGCACTCGACGGCACGTTGAAGCCGGTCGAGATCCTCTCGTACCGCGAGAGCCACGGCGGCGAGATCCGCCTGCCGGCGTGGCGGCGCCAGTTCGCCGGCAAGAGCTCCACGTCGACGCTTCGCGTGGGCGACGACATCGCCAACATCAGCGGCGCCACGCTCAGCTGCACGCACGTGACCGACGGCGTGCGGCGCATCGTCGCGGTGTTCGATCTGGTAAAGAAAAGTGGGGGTCTGAGGTGACGATGGTCGCTTCGGTCGAGCCACCTGCGCGGCACGTCGTGCGTCGTGCGCGGCCGGCGCTCGGCACGCTGCTCGAGATCGGCGCCGAACCCTGCGACGGGTGCGATGCCGCATTCGCCGTGGCGGCGGCTTTCGATCGCGTGCGCGTCGTCGAGTCGCTCCTCTCGCGCTTCGACGCGGGCAGCGAGATCCATCGCTTCAACGCCGCACCGGCCGGTGCGCACATCGACCTCGGTGCCGACGCGCGCGCGGTGCTCGACGCTTCGCGCGCGCTGCACGACGCCAGCGGCGGCCTGTTCGACGTCTCGCTCGGCAGCGGCCCCGAAGGGTGGTTCGTCGATGAGGCGAGCGTCCTGCACAAGCGACGGGCCGGCGTGTCGCTCGACCTCGGTGGCATCGGCAAGGGCTACGCCGTCGATGCCGCGGTGCAAGCGCTCCGCCGCCACGGCGTGCGGACCGGCTGGGTCAATGCCGGCGGTGACCTGCGCGTGTTCGGCACGATCGACGTGCCTGTCGACGTCCGCGATGAAACGGGCGGCGGCGTGCGCCGCTTCGGCACGCTCGGCGAAGGCGCGTTCGCGACCAGCCGGCTCGGTGGCCGGCAGGTGAGCGTCGCCGCAGAGTTTTGCCTCTGGGCCGATGCGCTGACCAAGATCGTGGCGGCGAGCGGCGATGCGTCGCACCCTCTGCTGCAACGCTACGGCGCCCGCGCCTGGCTGCAGTGACGCGCGCACCTCACCGCCTGCCACGTTGGCAGCGGCTCACGCTGTACGTGACCGGCACCGTGCTGCTCGCCACCGGCGCCTTGTGGCTGGCCGTGCACTACGGCCGCAGCGACGACGCTCTGCCCTCGCCTTTGGAGCCGTGGTCGATGCGGCTGCACGGCCTGGCCGGCTTCGCCGCGCTGTTCCTGTTTGGCGCATTGGCCGCGGCCCACATTCCGCAAGGCTGGCGCGTCAGCCATCGCATGCGCTGGGCGCCGCAGCGCGGCACCGGCCTCGCGCTCTGCGCGCTCGTCGGCCTGCTCGCGCTCACGGGCTATCTGCTGTACTACTTCGCGCCCGAGGGCGTGCGCGCGCCGCTCGGCTGGCTGCACAGCGCGACCGGGCTGGCGGTGCTGCTGCTGGTGCTCGTTCACCGACGCCGCCACCACCGTGTCGGACATTCCAAATGAGAGACAATCTCATTTGCAACCGAGAGGCGGAATTCGGGCCTCGAGCAATGTGCATGAACGCCCCCACCACCCTCTCGCTCGACCAGCTGCCCGACGGCGGCCGAGGCATCGTCGAGCGCGTGGTGTCGGCCTCGTCGGAGATCGACGCGGTGGCTCTGCGCCGGCTTGGCGAGCTGGGCTTTCTGCCGGGCGAGCCGGTACAGCTGATGCGGCGCGGGCCCGGCGGCCGAGAGCCGCTCGCGGTGGTGATCGGCGAGACGATGTTCGCGCTGCGCCTGCTCGAAGCGCAGTGCATCGAGGTCGTGCCGGCGCCGGCGCCGCTTCACTGATCGCATCGGCACTGTCATGGCTGCCGCGCTGAACGCACCGACCCCGCCGCCGCTCTGGAGCGTGGCGCTGGTCGGCAATCCGAACTGCGGCAAGACGGCGCTGTTCAACCTGCTCACCGGCGCACGCCAGAAGGTCGCCAACTACGCGGGCGTGACGGTCGAGCGCAAGGTCGGGCTGACGAAGCTGAAGAGCGGCCGCAGCGTCAGGGTCGTCGATCTGCCCGGCGCCTACAGCCTCACGCCGGCCACGCCCGACGAGCAGATCACGCTCGAGGTGATCGAGGGCCGGCGCCATGGCGAAGCGGCGCCCGATGCGATCGTCGCCGTCGTCGACGCGACCAACCTGCGCATGAACCTGCGCCTCGTGCTCGAGCTGAAGCAGCTCGGCCGGCCGCTCATGGTGGCGCTCAACATGGCCGACGTGGCACGCGCCGAAGGTCTTGCGATCGACGTGCCGAAGCTCTCCGCCGAGCTCGGCTGCCCAGTGGTCGAGACGGTGGCCGTGCAGAGCGACGGGCACGCGGGCCTGCTCGCGCTGCTCGAAGACCGCCTCGGCGCGCTCGGCACGCCGCCCGGCGCGGGCCTGGGCACCAGCGATGCCGTGCGTGCGGCCCACGACTCGCGCAGCTCGGCCGACCTGCAGAAGGAGGTGCGCCGCATCCTCGCCATCGCCGCGCCCGGGGCGGCGAAGATCAAGCGCTTCCAGCATCGCATCGACGCGGTCGTGATGCACCCGGTATGGGGCCTGGTGCTGCTCTCTGCCGTGCTGTTCCTGATGTTCCAGGCCGTGTTCTCGTGGGCCAACGTGCCGATGGACGCGATCAAGGCCGTCATGGCCGCCGTCGGCCGGTGGACCACCACGCACATGGCCGACGGCCCGCTGCGCAGCCTGCTGGTCGACGGCGTGATCGCCGGCGCGGGCAGCGTGCTCGTGTTCCTGCCGCAGATCCTGATCCTGTTCCTGTTCATCCTGCTGCTCGAAGACTCGGGCTACCTGCCGCGCGCCGCCTTCCTGCTCGACAACCTGATGGGCAAGGTCGGCCTCTCGGGCCGCGCCTTCATCCCGCTGCTCTCGAGCTTTGCCTGCGCCATCCCCGGCATCATGGCCACGCGCACCATCGCCAACTGGAAAGACCGGCTCGCGACCATCATGGTGGCGCCGCTCATGACCTGCTCGGCGCGGCTGCCGGTCTACGCGCTCCTCATCGGCGCCTTCGTGCCCGCGCGCCATATCGGCCCGTTCAACCTGCGCGGGCTCACGCTGTTCGTGCTCTACGTTGTCGGCGTGGTCTCGGCGATGGGCGTGGCCTGGGTCTTCAAGCGGGTGTGGATCAAACGCCGCTACCAGCCGCTGATGCTCGAGCTGCCGCCGTACCGCATGCCAGGGCTGCGCAACCTCGGGCTCGGCCTGTGGGAGCGGGCGGCGATCTTCGTGAAGCGCGTCGGCGGGATCATCTTCGCGTTGATGGTGGTGCTCTGGTTCCTCTCGAGCTTTCCCGCCCCGCCGCCGGGGGCCACGGGCCCGGCGATCCAATACAGCGTTGCCGGCATGCTCGGCCAGGGGCTGCAGCATGTGTTCGCGCCGATCGGCTTCAACTGGCAGATCTCGATCGCGCTGGTGCCGGGCCTGGCGGCGCGCGAGGTAGCGGTGGGCGCGCTCGGCACCGTGTATTCGATGTCGGCCGCGGGCGACTCGGTGGCCGACGCGCTCTCGCCCGTGATCGCGCAGGGCTGGTCGCTCGCCACCGCCTACTCGCTGCTGGCCTGGTACGTGTTCGCGCCGCAATGCATCTCGACGCTCGTGGTCGTGCGGCGCGAAACCAATTCGTGGCGCTATCCGATCTACATGGCCGTGTACCTGTTCGTGCTGGCCTACATCGCCTCGTTCGTCACCTACCGCGTGACGCTGTGGCTGGGAGGAGGCTGACCGTGCTGATCTTTCAAGACATCTTCGTGGCGCTCATCGTCGCTGCTTGCGTGGCCTATGCGGGCTGGACCTTGATGCCCGCCTTCCTGCGGCAGCGTGCCGCGTCGGCCTTGCTCACGTGGCCCTGGCCGGAGACCATCGCCGCGAGATTGCGAAGGCATGCCGTTGCCGCTTCGGGCTGCGCTTGCGACGGCTGCGATCAGGGCAGCAAGAAAACCGCTGCACCTTCGGCGGTGCAGTCGATCCGCTTTCATCCGCGCCCGCCGCGCTGAACCCGCGCGGGCGGCCCGACGGTCAGTGGTCGAGCAGCCCCATCGACTTGTCGCCCAGACCCATCGGCAAGGGGAAGTGGACGGTCTCGACGGCACCCGGCACGCTGCGCACGGAGATCGCACCGAGGCTTCTCAGGCGCTGTACCACGGCCTGCACCAGCACCTCGGGCGCCGACGCGCCCGCCGTCAGACCGACCCTGCTCTTGCCCTCGAACCAGGCGGCCTGGAGATCGGCGGCCGAGTCGACCATGTAGGCATCGGCGCCCAGCCGCTCGGCGAGCTCGCGCAGCCGGTTGCTGTTCGAGCTGCTCGGACTGCCAACGACCACGAGCACGTCGACCGCAGGCGCCAGCAACTTGACCGCGTCTTGCCGGTTCTGGGTGGCATAGCAGATGTCTTGCTGCTTGGGCTCGCGCACGTGGGGAAAGCGCGCCTTCACCGCAGCCAGGATCTCGGCCGCGTCGTCGACGGAAAGCGTGGTCTGCGTGACGACGGCGAGCGGCTGACCGGAAGGCACGTCGACCGTCGCGACATCGGCCACGTCTTCGACCAGGTGGATGCCGCGCTCGAGCTGGCCCATCGTGCCTTCGACTTCGGGATGGCCCTTGTGGCCGATCATGATGAACTCGAAGCCTTGCTTGGCCAGCTTGGCGACTTCGACGTGCACCTTGGTCACCAGCGGGCAGGTCGCGTCGAAGACCGAGAAGCCGCGCTGTGCGGCCTCCTGGCGCACCGCCTGCGAGACGCCGTGCGCGCTGAACACGAGCGTGGCGCCGGGCGGCACGTGGGCGAGGTCTTCGATGAAGATCGCGCCCTTCTTCTTCAGGTCGTCGACGACGTGCGTGTTGTGCACGATCTCGTGGCGCACGTAGATCGGCGCACCGAACTTCTGCAGCGCCCGCTCGACGATCTCGATCGCGCGATCGACGCCGGCGCAAAACCCGCGCGGCTCGGCGAGTACGACTTCTTCGAGGTTCATGGCAGTCTCAATCCAGGACGCCGATCAACTTCACGTCGAAGCGGACCGGCCTGCCGGCAAGCGGATGGTTGAAGTCGAACACGATGCTTTGCTCTTCGACGGCCTGCACGATGCCGGCAAAGCTTGCTTGCCCGTCGGGCGTGGGGAAGCGCACCACGTCGCCCACCTGATAGTCGTCGTCGCGGTCGCCGGCAGCGTCGAGCGCGGCGCGCTGCACGCGCTGCACGAGGTCGGGGTGGCGCTCGCCGAAGGCCTCTCCCGCCGGCAGCGCGAACGACTGCTCGCTGCCTTCGGCCAAGCCGATCAACCGCGCCTCCACCGCCGGCGCAAGTTCGCCGGTGCCGAGCGAGAGCGTGGCCGGTTGCGCGCCGAAGGTGTCGACGAAGGCCGGGCCCTGATCGGCGCCGAGGCGATAGTGAAGGGTCAGGAACGACCCGGCGTGAACGCGATTCAAGGGCGGCGCTTTCAAGAGCTAGACTGGCGCGCATTTTACGAGCGGCAGCTTCATCGCCGTCATGGCCGGACCTTCGATGCTCAAGGACATCCCTGCTTCGGCCAGACCACGCGAGAAGCTGCTGGCGCTGGGGCCGGCCGCACTGGCCGACGCCGAGCTCATCGCGCTGCTGCTGCGCACTGGCGTGGTCGGCACCAACGTGCTGCAACTCGCCGAAAACCTGCTCGCCACCTTCGGCGGGCTGGCCGGCCTGCTGCACACCCCGCCTGAGGCACTCGAGCGCGTCAAGGGCCTCGGCCCGGCCAAGCGGGCCGAGATGGCGGCGGTGCTCGAAATCGCGCGCCGCTCGGTGGCGGGCGAGCTCGCTGCACGGCCGGTGTTCGACGCGCCGGCCAAGGTCAAGGAATACCTCGCATTGCAGCTCGGCTCGCGCGAACACGAGGTCTTCGCTGTGCTGTTCCTCGACGCGCAGACGCGGCTGGTGCGCCTCGAGGAAATGTTTCGCGGCACGCTCACGCAGACGAGCGTGTACCCGCGCGAGGTCGTCAAGCGCGCGCTCGAGCTCGGCGCGGCCGCGGTGATCCTCGCCCACAACCATCCGTCGGGCGCGGCAGAGCCTTCACGCGCCGACGAATATCTGACGCAGACGCTGAAGAGCGCGCTGGCGCTGATCGACGTGCGCGTGCTCGATCACCTCGTGGTCGGCCACGGGCAGATCGTGTCGTTCGCCGAACGCGGTCTGCTCTGAGGCCGCGCGCCGCCGCATCGTGAGCCGCCAACGCACCAAGCCAGGCCATCTGCATGACCTCGGCGTCATACGCGCGGCGCTACTGGCTCGAAGGCAGGCCGAAGAAGCAGTGGCCGAAGAGCAGCGCCGACGGGCCGCCGCCGATCGTCAGGAGCGCGAGCTCTTCGCCGTCTCCGTCGGCAGCGTCGTGCCCCTGCGCAAGCTCGCCTTGCCCGCGCCCGTGCGGCCGCGTCCGCCCGCCGTCGCACGCCAGCGCGAGCGCGACGAGCAGGCCGCGCTGCGGGAATCCCTGTCCGACGACCTCGACGTCGAGACGCTGCTCGACACCGACGACGCGCTGTCGTTTCGCCGCCGCGGCGTCGGCATCGACGTGGTTCGCAAACTGCGCCGCGGCGTGTGGGTGCTGCAGGGCGAGCTCGACCTGCACGGCCTTCGACGCGACGAAGCGCGCGAGCGCCTGGCCGAATTCCTGCGCGACGCAGCACGACGCGGCCTGCGCTGCGTGCGCGTGATCCACGGCAAGGGCAACGGCTCACCGGGCCGCGAGCCGGTGCTCAAGGCCAAGGTCAGGACGTGGCTGGTGCAAAAGAGCGAGGTGCTGGCCTTTACGCAGGCCCGCGCTTCGGAGGGCGGCCATGGCGCCGTGGTCGTGCTGCTCGCGCCCAGGGCACGCCCGCGCATCGTCGCGAAGTAGGCGGAGCGCCGTTCGCTTCGAAGCGCCCTCCTCGCTTTGATGGTTGACACGCTTCGCACTGGCAGTGCAAGCTCGTCCGCTTAATCAGCAAGACGATCGATAGGTCTCGGCATGGACGAAAAGGAATTCCTGTTCAAGTTGGCCGCGCTCACTTTGCGCGCCAAGGTGGCCGAAATGACGAGCCACACGGTCGGCGAGCGCACCAAGGAGCTGCTCTTCTCGTATGAAGAGGCCATCGCCAAGGCCGACCTGGCTCAGTTGAAGGTCATGCTGGCCGCGATGAAGCTCACCCTGGTCGACGTTGAGGCCGACCTCGCCGGGCTCGACACACTCTCCCAAGAGGTCGGAACACTGGCCGGTGGCGGCGATACCTTCACGGCCCACTACCAGGAAGTCAAGGACTTGGTGGCGCGGGTCTCGGAGGCGCGGCGCAAGGCCACCACGCGAGCGCTGCCGCTCAAGTCCGGCATCCACGGCGTCGAGGTCGGCCTGGTCAAGCTCGCCGATGGCAAGACCGAGCTGCTCGACGCATGGGCCAAGATCGACGCGAAGGTGAGAGAACGGTCGGCTGCCGTCGACGACGAACGCGTTCGGCTCGACAAGATCAAGGTGAAGGCAGCGGCCGCGAAGACCGGGCACGACGGTGCCGGTCTCAAGAGCCTGCAGCAGGAAGCGGGCGGCATCGGAGCCTTGCTAGAAGCGGCGTTCACCTCGGCACTCGGCAGCGCGATGGCCGATTTCAACAAGCGGCTGGCGCACAACCCGACGCTCGCGCAGACAGCGGAGATGGTTCGGCAAAAGGCCGAGACCCAGAAGTTGATCGCGGCCATCGCCGAACGCACCAAGGCGAATGCCAAGTTGCGCGGCGAGATCGTGGCGCTGAAGGTCGACCCGGTCGATCTCGCCAAAGTGGCCCGCGAACTGGGCGGCATCGCGGCCAATCTGTTGCCCAGGCTCGAAAAGGCCCTTGCGCTCGAGCCCACAGGCATGCTGAAGGCGATCGAAGGGGTGCTCAAGGAAGCGGGCCGGAACATGACCGCGAAAGACGCAGTCAGCAAGCTCAAGAAGGCCAAACTGCTCCCACCGTAGCGGGAGCGTTGCTCAGCCAGCGACGAGCTTTTCGGCAATGCCGTGCACGGCGCGCGCCGCCGGCGAGCCGGGCGCCGTTTCGAGCAGCAGCTGGCGCTTCTGCACCGCCTCGCGCACGAACGTGTCGCTGGGGATCTCGCCGAGCAGGTTCAGCCGCAGCGCGTCGGTACCGGGCTCGAGTTGCGGCATCACGAAGCGGTCGACCACCAGCTGGAGCTGGTTGCGGATGGTGCGGCCCTCGCCCTGCGCGCTGACCTGGTTGACGACGAGCTTGATCGCGCGCCGCCCTTGCTGCGTGGCCAGCACCTTGATCGTGGCGTAGGCATCGGTCATCGAGGTCGGCTCCGGCGTGGCGATGACGAGCACGTCGTCGGCCATCGAGACCGCGTGCAGCACCACGTCGGAGATGCCGGCGCCGGTGTCGAGCAGGATCCGGTCGAACTTGGGGCCGAGCTTGATGATGATGTCGAGCAGCTGCTCGCGCACCTGCGGCGTGAGCCGTGAGTACTCGACGAGGCCGGAGCCGGCGAGCAGCACGCTGAAGCCGCCGGGCGCCGGCAGGATCGCGTTCTCGAGCGTGGACCGGCCTGTGAAGACGTCGTGCAGCGTCACCTTCGGCGTGAGGTTGAGCACCACGTCGAGGTTGGCGAGACCGAGGTCGGCGTCGAGCACGAGCACGTTCTCTCCACGACGTGACAACGCGGCCGCCAGGTTGGCGGACAGGAAGGTCTTGCCGACCCCGCCCTTGCCGCTGGTGACCGCGAGAATGCTCATGGCATCCCCGCGCTTGCGGCTGTCGCTGCGGCGCTGGCTCCCGCGGGAGCGCGGCGTGTCTTGGGGCAGCCCGGTGTCGTGCTCAATCGATGTAATCCTGAAACTGGGACGTGCCGAACAGCAGGCCCTTCTCTTCGGCCGTCACGATCGAGACCGTGGGCAGCTCGAGGCAGGCGCGGTTGCGGCCTTGCGACTTGGCGAGGTAGAGCTGCTGGTCGGCACGCTCGACCCAGAGCAGGGCCGACGAGCGCACCCATTGCGGCGCGAAGGCACCGCCGATCGAAACCGTGACGCTCACGACTTCGCCGCCCGGCAGCGTGACCCGTGCCGCGCCGACCTGCGCGCGTATGCGCTCGGCGACCGCCTGTGCGAACGACGGCGCGCAGTTGGGCAGGATCATCGCGAACTCCTCGCCGCCGAAGCGCGCGACGGTGTCCATCGGGCGGATGCATTGGAAGAGCGCATGCGCCACCGCCTTGAGCACGAGGTCACCGGAGTTGTGGCCGTGCTCGTCGTTGACGCGCTTGAAATGGTCGATGTCGATCATCAGCACCAGCGCCGGCTCGCCGGCTCGCGCGACGCGATCGACCTCGCTCGCCAGGGTGAGCTCGAAGTGGCGGCGGTTGGCGAGTGCCGTGAGCGGATCACGGCTCGACAGATCGCACAGGCCGTCGATCAGTGCCTGCAGCCACACCACGTCGTTTGCGCCTTTGCGCTCGGGCAGCACACGGCCCGACTGCTGCAGCAACTGCAAGGCACCGTGCAGGCTGAGAGCGGGCGGCGAAGTGGACAAGGAGTCGGGCGTGGTCGGCACGAAGCGAGGCGTTTCTTTATTTCAGTCTAGCAGCGGGGTCGGGCCGTCAAACGGCCGATGTCGCCTCAGGTAGCGGCCCTGTTCACGCTAGCCTCGCCTGCGTCGCGCAGCACGGGAAGGAACAGCTGCTGCAGGTCGTTGAGGAAGTCGAAGCCGCGGGGGGTCGGGCGCACGTGATGGAGATCGCGTTCGATCAAGCCCAGCCGCTCGGCCTCGGCCAACGGGCGCTCGATCGCCGTCAGCGCCAGGCCGGTACGGTCGCTGAAGCGGGCCAGCGCGAAGCCCTGTTTCAGGCGCAGTGCACCGAGCATGAATTCGCACGGCAGATCGCTGCGAGCCACCTCAGTCTCGGATGCGACGGCCTGCCCGGCCTCCGCGCCCGCGAGATAGGCCGCTGGGTCACGCCATCGCACCTGGCGCACGACGCGATGCGCGAACGTGAGCTTGCCGTGCGCGCCCGCGCCGATGCCGAGGTAGTCGCCGAATTCCCAGTAGTTGAGGTTGTGACGCGCGCGGTGGCCACTGCGTGCGAAGGCCGAGACTTCGTAGCGGTCGAGCCCGGCTGCGGTCGTGCGATCGACGATGCGGTCGAGCATGTCGGCGGCGAGATCGTCGTCGGGCAGAGCCGGCGGATGGCGCGCGAAGTACGTGTTGGGCTCCAGCGTGAGGTGATAGATCGAGAGATGCGGCGGCGCGAAAGACAGCGCCGCGTCGATGTCGGCGTCGAGCGTTTCGAGCGTCTGGCCGGGCAGCGCATACATGAGATCGATGTTGAAGCTCGTGAACGCAGAGCGTGCTTCTTCAATCGCCGCACGCGCCTGCGCTGCGTCGTGCATGCGGCCGAGCGCACGCAAGGCGCTGTCGTCGAAGCTCTGCACCCCGATCGATAGGCGCGTGATGCCGGCCTCGGCATAGCCGAGAAAGCGCTCGCGCTCGAACGTTCCGGGGTTGGCTTCCATCGTGATCTCGCAGCCGGGCTCCAGCGGCAGGCGCGCGCGGATGGCTGCGACCAGCCGCTCGATCGATGCCGGCGAGAACAGGCTCGGCGTGCCGCCGCCGATGAATACCGTGTGCACGCGGCGGCCCCACACGAACGGCAGCGAGGCATCCAGGTCGGCGATCAAGGCGTCGACGTAGCGCGACTCCGGGGGCGAGTCGTCGGGTCCGTGCAGCGCGTGCGAATTGAAGTCGCAGTACGGGCACTTCTTCAGGCACCACGGGATGTGCACGTAAAGCGAAAGGGGCGGCAGGGAGGCGAACGTCAGCGTGCCCGGTCGCATCAGTCGGGCCAGCCGCTCGGCGACGCTGCCGGCTGCAGTCGCCGCGTCGGTAGAGGAAATCGCGGGGACGATCGGGATCGTCGTGGTCATCTCGATCAGCCGGGCAGCCAGGCGTCTCGCATCAGGCCGAGCATCTGCCAGGCCGCGAGCGCGCGATGGCTCGCGGCATTCTTCTCGGCCAGCTCGAGCTCGGCGACGGTCTTGCCGAAGGCCGGGATGTAGAGCAGCGGGTCGTAGCCGAAGCCGGCGGCGCCGCGGGGTGCATCGAGCAACACGCCGTGCCAGCGGCCCACTGCGACCAGGGGCTCGGGATCGCGCTCGTGGCGCACGGCGACGAGCGTGGCGACGAAGCGCGCGCGCCGATTGGAATGGCTCTTCAACTGCTCGAGCAGGTGGGCGTTGTTGGCCGCATCCTGACGCTTGCGCAGTGCCTCACGGGGCTCCCCTGCGACCACCTCGATCGGCGCGTAGTGGGCCGAAAAGACGCCGGGCGCGCCGTCGAGTGCGTCGACGACGAGGCCGGAGTCGTCGGCGATCGCAGCGCCGCCGCTTGCCCGCGCTGCGTGCCGCGCCTTGACCAGTGCGTTTTCCAGAAAGGTCGCGTGCGGCTCTTCGGCCTCGAGGATTTCCAAGTTTCCCTGTGCCACCAGATCAAGTGCAAGCGGTGCGAGCAAAACTCGCAGCTCCGCCAGCTTGCCCGGATTGTTGGACGCGAGGACGAGCTTCATTGCACCCGGCTCATCGCGGCAAGGGTTCGGCCAACGCTGCTCGCTGCGCTGCCACCAGCTCGCCGATGCCCTTTCCGGCGAGAACAAGCAGCGCGTCCATCTCGCCGCGCGAGAAGGTCGCACCCTCGGCCGTGCCCTGCAACTCGACGAAGCCGCCGGCCGCCGTCATGACGACGTTCATGTCGGTATCGCAGGCCGCGTCTTCCACGTATTCGAGGTCGAGCAGCGGCGTCTTCTCGACGATGCCGACCGAGACCGCGGCGACGAAATCTCGGATCGGCCAGCGGGCCAGCTTGCCCTGCAGCATGAGCCAGTCTACCGCGTCGTGCGCGGCGACGAAGGCGCCGGTGATGGCCGCCGTGCGCGTGCCGCCGTCGGCTTGCAACACGTCGCAATCGAGCGAGATCGTGCGTTCGCCGAGCGCGGCCAGATCGAACACGCAACGCAGCGAACGGCCGATCAGGCGCTGGATCTCCTGCGTGCGGCCGCTCTGCTTGCCGCGCGCCGCCTCGCGGTCGCCGCGGGTGTGCGTGGCGCGCGGCAACATGCCGTATTCGGCGGTGAGCCAGCCCTCGCCACTGCCGCGCTTGTGCGACGGAACCTTCTCTTCGACCGACGCCGTGCAGAGCACGCGGGTTTCACCGAAAGAGACGAGGACCGAGCCCTCGGCGTGGCGCGTGAAGGCTCGCTGGAGAGACACCTGGCGCAGCGCGTCGTGGGGGCGGCCGGAGGAGCGAGTGAAAGTCATGCCGCGATTGTCACCGCTCGGAAAGGGTCGCCGCTGGCGATCGGCCGTCCCTCACAGGGGGGAGAGCCGCGAAGCGGCAGGGAGCAGCCCCGGCCGGACGCTGAGCGGCGCGCCGCTCAACCCTTCTTCTTCGACGAGCGCTGTATGGCTTCGTTGATCTCTTTGATCGAACGCTCGATCTCGGCGTCGTTCAGTTCGTCGGGCGAAACATCGGTGCCCAGGACAGACGCCTGGATCGTCGACGCGAACACCGCCTCGCCGAGCGAGTTGGTCTGCACGCCGAGCGTGCTGTCGCTGTCCTCGAGCCCTTCCCACTCCATCGCCAGCACCGAGACGTTGTCGCACTTGACGCCGCCGTTGCGCAGCGCCTGCTCTACGAGTTCGGGCACGGAATCGGAAAGCGGCAGCGAGCTCAGCTGGTCGGTGATGACGGCGTCGCTCACGGTGCCCCAGAGCCCGTCGGAGCAGAGCAGGATGCGGTCGCCGGCCTGCATGATCAGGGGGCCGACCGTGTCGACCACCGGCTTGCCCGGGCTGCCGAGACAAGTGAACAGCACGTTGCGATTGAAGCGGTCGCCCATCGGCACGACCTGGCTCATCGTCTGCTGAAGTTCGGAGTAGGAGTGGTCGCGGGTGCGGGCGATGAGCTTGTCTCCGCGAACCATGTAGAGACGCGAGTCGCCACAGTGCGCCCAGTAGGCGGCGTTGCCTTGCATCAGGCACGCGACGACGGTCGTGCGCGGCGTGTCGATCAACGCCTTTTGCGTGGCATAGCGCAGCAGCTGGTGGTGGCCGGCGACGATGGCTTCGTGCAGGAAGCGCAGCGGGTCGGGCAGCGTCGGCTTGCAGTCGCGCTGGAACATCGCCGCCAGCGTTTGCAGTGCGAGCTGCGAAGCGACTTCGCCTTCGGGATGGCCGCCCATGCCGTCGGCGAGCGCGAACAGGCCCGCGTCTCGCGTGTAGCAATAGCCCATGCGGTCTTCGTTCTTCTCGCGGCCGCCTTTGCGGCTGACCTGATAGACGGAGAACTTCATGCTTTAGCCGACGCCGTCAGGTTCTCGAGCTGCAGCTTGAGCCGCTCGCTGAAGCTGAGCTTGGTGTACTGCCGCTCGGTCTCGCGCGAGAGCTCCTTCTGCAGCGCGAACACGCTTTGCGGGCGCGAGAGCGGGTCGAGCGACATGCACCACTCGGTGACTTCGATCAGGTTGTCGCTGTAGACATTCCGCAGCCGCGAAAGCGAGAGTGCGAGGCGGTCTTTCTCGATGCGTTGCGGCGCGTCGTTCGGCGGGTAGCCCTGCATGCACGCATAGATGCACGCACCGATGGCGTAGATGTCGGTCCACGGCCCCAGCGTGCCGTCGCGCCGATACATTTCCGGCCCCGCGAAGCCCGGCGTGTACATCGGGCGAATGAAATTACCCTCCTTGGAAAGCACTTCGCGGGCTGCGCCGAAATCGAGCAACACCGCCTTGTTCTCGTTGGTGATGAAAATGTTGGCCGGTTTGATGTCGAGGTGCAACATCTTGTGCTGATGCACGATGCGCAGGCCGCGCAATATCTCGTCGAACAAGGAACGAATCGTCGATTCGCGAAATACCTTGTCGCGTTTAAGGTCGCGCGCCGTGACGATGAAATCCTGCAGGGTATCGCCCTGCAGATAGTTCATCACCATGTAGACGGTTTCGTTTTCCCGGAAGAAATTCAGCACCGAGACCACGCTCGTGTGCGATATCTGCGCGAGTGAACGGCCTTCCTCGAAAAAACTCTTCAGCCCGAGCCGATAGAGCGGCTGCTTCTCGGGCTTGACGCGGGGCGTCAGCTCGCCGGGCGAGCGCTCGGCAAGCGAAGAAGGAAGGTATTCCTTCAAGGCCACCAGCTTGCGGTCGGAGTCCTCGCAGAGATAGACAACGCCGAAGCCGCCGGCTGCCAGTTTCTTGATGACCTGATAGCCGCCCACGACCGTACCCGATGGCAAGGGGGCGGGTTTCGACTTTGACATAATCGGCAAGAAATACGAGGTAAAAAACCAATGTCAGTCTACAGCATGACCGGCTATGCGAATGCCTCTGCGGAGGGCCCCGCACCGGGTTCGGCAGCATTGCACGAAGGCGGCTCCGCCACGCCACACGGCACTGTCGCGTCGGGCCAGGCAAGCGTCGAGATTCGGTCGGTGAACGGGCGCTTTCTGGACCTTGCGCTGCGCCTGCCAGATGAACTCCGGTCGCTCGAGCCGGCGATGCGTGAATTGATCACGGCGCGCTTCAAGCGCGGCAAGATTGAGTTGCGTGTGGCCGTCTCGACCGGTGCGAGTGCATCGATTCCCGACCCGGCACCCGAACTGCTCGGCCGGCTCGCAGGGGCCGAACAAAAGGTGCGCGCGCACCTGCCATCGGCCCGGCCGTTGTCGGTCCAGGAAGCCATGCAGTGGTGCAAGGCCGCGCCTGAGTTCGATTTGTCCGACGAGCAGGTACTCCACACGGCACGGCGTGCCGTCGAGGGCCTCGCGGAGGCCAGAGCGCGCGAAGGTGCGCGGCTCGCCGCAGTGCTGAGCGAGCGGGTCGATCATTTGCGCACGCTCGCGGCCGCCGCCGAGCCGCTCGTGCCCGCGGCCGTCGCGCGCCAGCAGCAGCGCTTTCTCGAGCGCTGGAAGGAAGCGCTCGAGCAGACCGGCAGCGCGCAGACGATCGCCCGAGCCGCCATCGAGGAGCGCGCGCTCAACGAAGCCGCGGCCTATGCCATCCGCATCGACGTGGCCGAAGAACTCGCTCGCCTCCGCTCGCACCTCGACGAAGTCTCGCGTCTGCTGGCCAAGGGCGGCGAAATCGGCAAGCGGCTCGAGTTCCTGATCCAGGAACTCCTGCGCGAGGCCAACACTCTCGGTTCCAAATCCACGTCGATCGAAATGACCGGTATTTCGGTCGACATGAAAGTGGCGATCGAACAGCTGCGTGAGCAGGTGCAGAACGTCGAGTAGCGGCGCCAAGTCCATCGGTTCGCTGCCCGTAAACTTGGAAGCGATGGACTATCCCGGCAACCTCTTCGCAGTCGCCGCACCCAGCGGCACGGGCAAGTCGAGCCT
>Ga0209511_1001768_pt1 | contig 18561 bp, 11 predicted proteins | sample SSSSmetaG_FD_184141 | JGI IMG/M metagenome (GOLD analysis project Ga0209511, IMG submission 184141) | Glacier valley bacterial and archeal communities from Borup Fiord, Nunavut, Canada, to study Microbial Dark Matter (Phase II) - ​SSSS... | ecosystem: Environmental > Aquatic > Freshwater > Ice >...
CACCAAAAAAGAAGGTGTACTATCAGTTTTTAGCTATTGCGTAGTCCAAAAGTAGTCCAAACCTGTACTACTCAAGGGTTTCAAGGATATAGCTTGATGTGGTAATAGCTGAAACCTTTGTAAAGAGGGAGTTTCAAGCCGATCCTGCACTTTTTTGCCCGTATGTCGGCTCAACCCCAGAAAACCTTATCTCTTTGAGGCATTTAAGAGTGAGCTGACAGCAGACTGAAAATCATCGCGACGGAATTTTTACAGGAACCACCAAAGCTTTCCTCTTCAAGTGCTGAATGTGTATGTACCTTATTCTTAAGGAATCAAATATTTTCTCAAAAATAAGTCAGTGTTAATACTCACATAGTTTTATTAATTGATACGAGATAATTTAGGAGGTACCGGAGAGAGCAACGTTTTAGGCGAGGACTGGAACTCAGCTCAAAAAGACGCTCAATTATCTTAGTCTGCTATTCAACACATGAAAATAAAGCGTTTCTCGTCTATAGCCACTACTGCTGCAGTGATTGTAGCCAGCAACATTGGCATGAATGCCGCAAGTCTGATTGCACCAGTGGTTCAACCTGTTCAGGCAGCCACCTGTACCGATTTTTCAGGGCGCGCAATGTTTCAAGCAAACGTGCGGGCTGACAAGAACACTTCTTCAAGAGTTGTCAAGGTTTTGAACGTTGGTCCTTACCAATTTTCTGGCTACGAAATGGGTCAGGCAGTGAATGATGCCTGGACCAACCAGCCTGATAGCAGGTGGTTCAAACTCAGTGACAGAAGCGGTTGGGTTGCTAGTGCTGTTATTAACGGCAATCCGCCTATGGGCTGTTCGCCTAGTGCTGTCACTAAACCCTCTCAAGGTGGCAAAAGCGTCACTGATGCTGTGAATCGGGCGAACCCAGATGTGAACTATCGATTTGATGGAAGCTGGACTTACTGCAATTGGTTTGTGGCAGATGTTTTAGAGTTACTGAACGTCCCAGTTCCACGAGTCACTCGAACCGATCAGTATTCTACATACAACTCTCCGGTATTTGGGCTTCGCAAAAAACCTCTTCTTGCTGAAGACTTCTATGATTATTTCAACAATGGTGGCGGTGGAAGATGGAGGAAAGTCGCCAGCGCTGAGGCTGTAACAAAAGCCAATAGTGGTGGAGTTGTTGTTGCTGTAACCAAAGGTAAGCCCGGAAAAGATGGTCATATTGCGATCGTCATTCCAGGGGGAACTGGTTCTAATGTGCAGATTGCTCAAGCTGGATTGAGAAACAGCAAGAATATGAGCATTCAAGATGGCTTTAGAGACAATCCTTATCTACTTTTTGAGTACACGGGAAACTGATAAATGGAAGAAGTTTGCCTTCTTAAGCAAACTTCTTCCATTTAGTTAAGGAGTATAGCTTCTTTCATCAGAATTTCTAGAAGAGCGAACTTCTTCTTGTCAGATATTAATTTTGAGCTGAAGATTAACAAGCCAAAATAGCGATTAATCGTTTTACTTAACAATACTCCGGACATTTTTTTGAACGGTTTCAAAAGGCTTTCAGGGCTTATGGCTTCAGGACTGAGCTATTTTTTCAAAGTTAGCTCCACCTCTGACTTTGAAAAAAAGATCAAGCCTACGGCTGAATCAGGGTTTGAGGTCTGAAACCTGCTCAAATTTTGTCCGAAGTATTGACTTAACGTATACGATTAATCGCTATTTTGGCTTGTTAATTTTTGTTTCAGATTAATGAGCTATTAAAATATCTCTGAAAAGTGCCTAAACAAAATTATCTTTAAGTAAATACTCTAGACCATACTCTAAACATTTATGCTATAAATCATACAGAAGGAATTTAAAGAAATAAATCAACAGACGATAATTTATCTCTTTAAATTCAGCTAGTCTCTTTCAATATCTATCATTTATCTTCTCAGCACTTATTCATGAACAAAGTCAAGCGTTTATCATCCTTAGTTGCAGCCGTTGCGACTATTGCAACTGGCAGTATTGGTATGAGTGCTGTGAGCTTTCTAACATCAGAAGCCCCTCCCGCTCAAGCAGCTTCGTGTTCTTTTTCAGGACGCGCAATGTTTCAAGTAAACGTGCGGGCTGACAAGAACACTTCTTCAAGAGTTGTCAAGGCTTTGAACGTTGGTACTTACCAATTTTCTGGCTACGAAATGGGTCAGGCAGTGAACGATGCCTGGACCAACCAGTCTGATAGCAGATGGTTCAAACTCAGTGACGGGAGCGGTTGGGTTGCTAGTGCTGTGATCAATGGCAATCCGCCCTCAAATTGCCCTGACACGCAGTCTGCTTGGAGACTTCCGTGGCGCGCAGGTGTCACTGCTAATCTGAGTCAAGGTTGGCACTATGACGGTTGGAATAAAAACTCCAATGGTCTTGATTTTGCAGTTCCTGCCGGTACTCCTGTTCTGGCTCCAAGAAAGTCTACTGTTGTTAATTTTTGCAATGCTGGTGGCAATCATCTTGCCATTCAGCTCAAGGCTGAGGATGGAAGCATTTACAGTTTGGATCACGTTAATTCCACTAGCGTCTTCCAAAACAAAACCTTTAATCAGGGAGAAATGATTGGAACAGTTGCTAGCAATCGACCTTGGAATAACTGTGCTCAGTCTACAGGTCCACACATCCACTTTGGATTACCCAGCCAGAACATTCAGATTGATGGCTACAACTTCTCCCCATCCTCTATTCCTCGTTCTCTAACTTCAAAGAACAATTAGAGCTAATGAGCTAATTGTGATTCCAGCGACCGCATGTTTAAGTGCGGTCGCCAACTTATGCAAGGAAAAGAAGGAAATCTACAGTTTAGAACTTCATTTTTTGTTTAACGCCTCTATATGTATAAATCTACTTTTTTTACAAGTATCTTGCTGGTAGCATCGCTTCTGTTCACCTCTAGACCCGCCTCAAGCCTTGCCGTATTTAGAATTGATAATTTGAAAGGCGCTGCAAAATTAGAAATGGATGTTCCTCTCTGCTATATGCGAACTTCGGATGGAACACTATTAGATTTAAGTAAAACTTGTGGATTTATTAAGCCCACAATCTGTGCAGATTCTTTGGGAACTCCAGAACGTGATGCTGTCCTATCAGAATTTTGCGTAAAGAACGAGAAATGTGCGCTGACTAGCACTTGCAACGCGATACCTAGGTCGATCAATGCTCCGCCAGGAGTCCCTGCAGGAATGAGGCTTTCTAACGAAGTAATAGCAAGCAACTCTTAATCTATACGATTGTTGAAAGGCTCAACGTTGCCTGAAGTCACTAGTAGTTTTCTACCTTTCGATCTGTCTTCTTAAGAGTTTAGATCATGTCTTCGTCTATCCAGAAAAAGTTAAAAAAGCGGGAGATTAGCTTTGAAACGGCATTACAATCTCTTGTCAATGAAGCGAAAAGCGTTGACCTTGAACTAATTGATTGCGAGCTCTGCACTGGATTTTTTCGGCAAGTTCGCGATCTCACAGACGTTCCTCCAGTCATTCCCTTGTTGTTATGGCAAAACTGCTATTACTTAGGATGCCCAATTGAGGTTGCAGCACCCGAAGTCAGAAAGTTGAGTGATCGTCTCGCTAGCGAAATTAAAATTATTCCGATTGACGAATCTAGCTATCGAAATTGGTTTCGCCTGCAGAAGCTGAATTCAACAAAGTTGAGTAGCGCTGATGCTGTCAACCCGCTCACAGGCGAGTCAGAACAAGAAGACATTTCTAAGATCACGGAATTACATCTCGCTCAGACAGATAATCAGATCGATCGCATCAAAGCCATCATCTCTGGAGCGCTGCGAAATCGCGCTAGTGATATTCATCTAGAACCTACTGCTGCTGGGCTGAGAGTGCGCTACCGAATCGATGGTATTTTGCGACCCATTACAACCTTGCCACTAGAAGTTAGCCGAAGAGTTGTCGTCTCGCTCAAAGTGATGTGCGGTATGGACATTAGCGATAGCCGTCGTCCACAAGATGGACGAATTGGGGAAAAGTACCTTGACAAACAGCAGGAGGAGAAGGGGCTAGATCTGCGAGTAAGCACTCTACCCTGTGTGAGTGGACAGAAAGGGGAAGCAGGAGAAAAAGCAGTTCTGCGTCTGCTTAAACAGGAAAACTCTTTCAAAACCATTGATGACTTAGGATTTTCCCCTCAAACTTTGACGATTTATAAGCACTGGTTAGAACAACCTCAAGGCATTATCGTGTTTACAGGTCCAACAGGGTCAGGAAAAACCAGCACGCTCTACACGAGTTTACAGGCGATCTCCACAGACTCTGTAAATATCATTACCGTAGAAGATCCTGTAGAGTATGTTCTTCCAGGCATCACTCAAACTCAAGTTAATGAGATGGCTGGGATGACCTTCGCAGCAGGACTGAGAGCGATTCTTCGTCAAGACCCCGATATCATTATGATGGGTGAGATTCGGGATGAAGAAACGGCAGAAACCGCAATCAGGGCAGCTCTAACAGGACACTTAGTCTTGACCACCCTACATACAAATGACGCTGCTGGAGCGATTCCTCGACTCAAAGATATTGGTCCTGATCCCGGTTTAATCAGTGATGCTTTGCTGGGTGTAGTGGCACAGCGCTTAGTCCGACGAGTGTGTCCACACTGTTCTGAACCGTATTCACCTACTGAGTCTGATTTAAAGACGCTGGGACTGAGGTTAGAGGAGTCGAATGCTCACGCATGGCGGCACGGATGTGGCTGTCCAAAGTGCTTTCACTCTGGATATTTGGGGAGAGAAGCCATTATTGAGCTACTCAATGTAGACGATACCATCCGCCAAATTATTCACGAAGGCTCAACAATACAACTCAATCAGTATTTAGACGAAAGCAATTTCGTCTCATTTAGAACTGCGGCGATCTCAAAAGTGCTGGCTGGAATTACGACGGTTGAGGAGATTCGACGCGTTCTGCCATATAGTGCTTTAGCTCGAAAAGTTTCGACAGATCAACGATTTCCGTCTCTCACGTTAGTTAATGCTTCTTGATAAGTGAACCCGGCGCTACCATCGCAACCGGGTTAAACTCAGCAATTAAGTGTAGCGACCTGCAATCATAAAGGGGTTAGACTAAGCCCGTAAACGTCAGTGCTTAACAGAGTACAAGCCTCCTTGATCCGGCAAGCCGTATAGAGGTAAATTCCAAACAGTGCGCGGTCGCAATCACAGGTGAAGCCCATGTCAAATAATCTTTGAATCTCATCGGAAGTCAAAATCTTGGCTTGCCCATGTTAATCGGTCTTCATGCTGGTCACGGTTGATAACGAGCATAATCGCTACTCTACATTGACTAACTACGAAAAGACCATGTAGAGCCTGGAAACCTCATTCTTTCGTTGACCACGAGCGATTTCAGCAATAACGAACTCGGCTTAAGCGCTACTTATCAATCAGGCAGAGTCAGAAATCGCTGAAAGCCCGATTTTTCCGTTCATTGATAAGTTTTTCTTAATTGCGGATATAGCAGCATTCAAGCACCCAGAAGCAAACTGAGCGGTTCGCACGGCTCGCACACTTTCTGGGCTTGATGAGAGAATCGATCTGTGCTGAAACGAAAACTTGAGGAAATTGAAAGTCAGGCTGTGCAATCGGTTGCAATTGTCGGAGAGGGCATCAAAATCACTCTCAGTAACGGAATGACAGTTCAGCTTCCTTTGATTAGTTGAGTTTTTGCATACGCAAAACTTTGAAACTTCGACTAGACAGACACTTTTCTTAAGAGGTTTTTGAATACGCAAAATTCTGAATACGCAAAGTTTCAGTGTTTCAGTTAACTGCTTTTTCGATGTTCTAACCAGTCACGTAGCAGGTTTTCCGCTAGTTCACTGACTGTCATGGACGATCGCTTGCGTAGTCGCCGTTTCTCCTTTGCCAACTCGTCTTGAATGTCAAGCAGCAAATCCAATGGAATATAAGCACTGATTTGAGTGTAATCAGGATTACTCCTTCTTCCTCTTGGTCGTCCAGGTCCGCGTTTCTCCACTTCTGGTTGTGGTGGGGGTTCCTTTACTTCTTCTGACTCTACTTGAGCAATCGGTAACGTTTCTTCTAACTCTTCCACCAGTTCTGGTTCTGCTTCAATCTGCTTGCGCCTGTCCAGTAATGACTTAAACACAGACGGCTTCTCAGCTTTGCTCATGGCAATATCTCCTTCCCTACAGCGTTATAACCCTCCCAAGCGGTTCCAGAGCGTGGATCAGGATAGTCCTTAACGACAACTCCTGCCAACGGCGCTCTTTCAAACGCAACTAACCGCTTGATTTCACTCTCAAACACAGGCAACTTTGCCTCTACAAGCAGTTTTCGGGCTTCTTCTCCTGATCGGCTTGGCGGTGGTGGCACGATTGTCAGCAGCACTTTGAAATTAGCCCCTAGCTCGGTCAAGACATCGACTGTTCTTAAGAGAGCGTCTAAGTCAAGTGCTTTGGGAGTTGTGGGCAAAATCAGCAAGTCACAACCATCAGCCAGTGCTTCTAAATCTTTGTGAGCGGGTCGCGCTTGTGTATCAATTACAAGATGTTCAAAATTCCGAATATATTTGGGTGCTTGAGTCTCTGAAACAACTTTGAAGGGAAGTTTTCCCCCTTCTGCCCAAGTGCTTGCAGATCGGTTCTGGTCTCCGTCGATCAGTAATGTCGCGGCTTTCTCCTGCAAGTAGGCTGCAAGGTGGATGGCGCTTGTAGTTTTCGCGACCCCTCCCTTGAAACTAGCGATCGTGACAATCATTGTTCCTCACCAATGGATTATCAACGTTTTACCATGCTAACCTTTCAACTTAACAGCAATCTAGAAATATAAAAAATCAAAGTTTCATAGTTTCAAAAAACTGAGTTTTTGCATACGCAAAACTTAAAGCACTACTAACCCTCATTTGTCGCTCTCGCTGAAGCGAATTCTGAAACCCAGCCACAGTGGGTGTTCCCTGTTTGGACTAGCGGGCGCATTCATGCAGAAAGTTACGGTTTCAATGTGTCAGGAAACTTAGAGCTGACCATGTAACCTGATTTTGATTTCTTGATGAGTTTTCTTGTGCTAATCAAGACCTCATAGCGGCAAAAAGCTCGGCATAAAGAAAACGGTTGTTTTTCTATCTGTTGCCTTAATGGGAGACGAAAATATTGCCGGATAGGGGTTCTAGCCAAAACCGTAACTTCCTGTTCAAATGCGCCCGCTAGTCCGTATCGTACCCTGTCGCAATCCCAAGCTTTCATCAAGGGTAATTAGCTCGAAAGCATTCTCGGGAGAAGGATTCAAGCCTCGATATTTCTTTGTAAAACCTAGCCATTTCTCGCTAGGGCGAATATCCCTTGGCTCGCGCACTTATCCCTCACACCTTGTTCTCTACTGGTTGACTAGAGACTTAAGTTCTTCAGGAGTAAATGGATTTCTACCCGCACTCAGGGCTTTGACCCAGCGTTGCCGTTGTGACTTTTTCTGGTTATTAATAGTTTGAGCGATAAACACTTGAAAGTCTTCAATTGCACCTTTGATATCACCCGTAAGCGCTCTGGCAAGACCACGGCTGTCTCGACTATGGGCATCTTTAGGCGCAAGTGCCACTGCCTTTTGGCAGATAGGTAATACTTCTTTGGCAAATCCGCTTAGGCTGCCGTCCCAGCACAGACTATTTAGGGAATCTGAAGAAATCTCTACGGTTGGATCAAGCGCAATAGCTTTTGTATAAGCAGCAATGGCTTCCTGGGACTTACGCTCTGTTGAAAAACTCTCCATCTGGCTAATTAAGCTTAGAGATGTCAGTTTCTTTGCTTCTGATTCGGGGTCAAGTTTCAAACTCGGATCTAACCTTGATGCTGCCTGAAACCGGTTAAGGGACTCCTCAAAATTACCCTTTTGTCCCAGGTCTTTACCTTCATCTACGAGGCGTATAGCTTCCCCCTGATTTGCTAGCGCTTGCGCTCTTGTTTCTGGCTCCAACCTCAAGTTGGGATTCCAGGTAAGTGCCTGACGAAATTTAACAATAGCAGCCTTAACATCGCCTTTTCTTGCCAAGTCTTCCCCCTCATCAACAACCGCAGGAGCCGCTGCCAGCAGGAGCGGTTTTGTCTGGCATTGCTTTAGTGCTTCTAGAGCATCAGGGTGAATTGCCATGTAGTCATGCAGCCAGTTGCAGCCCTGCACCAGTAAGTTTTTTAAGTCGAGATTCCACAGCTTGATGGTCTTGTCAAAACTGGCGCTCGCCAGCGTCTTGCCATCTGGGCTGAAACTGACGCTATTGACAGCACTGTCATGCCCTTTGAGCGTTTTGAGTTCCTTGCCCTCCAGGTTCCACAGCTTGATGGTATTGTCCTCACTGGCACTGGCCAACGTCTTGCCATCCGGGCTGAAACTGACACTACGGACAGGACTGCCATGCCCTTTGAGCGTTTTGAGTTCCTTGCCCTCCAGGTTCCACAGCTTGATGGTCTTGTCATAACTGGCACTCGCCAGCGTCTTGCCATCCGGGCTGAAACTGACGCTCAAGACACGACTGTCATGCCCTTTGAGCGTTTTGAGTTCCTTGCCCTCCAGGTTCCACAGCTTGATAGTATTGTCAAAACTGGCACTCGCCAGCGTCTTGCCATCCGGGCTGAAACTGACGCTATTGACAGGACTGTCATGCCCTTTGAGCGTTTTGAGTTCCTTGCCCTCCAAGTTCCATAGCTTGATGGTCTTGTCCTCACTGGCACTGGCCAACGTCTTGCCATCCGGGCTGAAACTGACGCTATTGACAGCACTGTCATGCCCTTTGAGCGTTTTGAGTTCCTTGCCCTCCAGGTTCCACAGCTTGATGGTCTTGTCATAACTGGCACTCGCCAGCGTCTTGCCATCTGGGCTGAAACTGACGCTATTGACAGCACTGTCATGCCCTTTGAGCGTTTTGAGTTCCTTGCCCTCCAAGTTCCACAGCTTGATGGTCTTGTCCTCACTGGCACTCGCCAGCGTCTTGCCATCCGGGCTGAAACTGACGCTTAAGACACGACTGTCATGCCCTTTGAGCGTTTTGAGTTCCTTTCTCTCCAGGTTCCATAGCTTGATGGTATTGTCCTCACTGGCACTCGCCAGCGTCTTGCCATCTGGGCTGAAACTGACGCTGTAGACAGAATCACCGTGCTTTTCCAGACTGTTGTACTCTTTGACTTCGGACACTGCCTGCTGTAGCTCTGCTGCCGTTCGCATTTGCGTATCTGCTGCTGTCGCCGCATCGACTCCGGTCAGCCTCTCTACGGCTCTTAAGCTCTCCATCAAGGCATCAAAAGTTCGCCCCGATGTAAAAAGGACTTCTGAAGAGGTATTGAGTGCATTAACTTCGCTGATTTCAGCTCGTGTTCGTTGTTCTTGTGCTTGCTGCTCTGCACCAAAGGCAAAGACTACCAGCCCCACTAACCCTAAGCCAACGGTGATTGAGCCAGCCAGTGCTTGCTTGAGAAAACGGTTTAGCTTCTCATCACTTAGTTTTCGTTGCTCATCACTTAGTTTGCGTTGCTCATCACTCCGTCTTCTCTGTTCTCGCTCTTTTGTGAGCTCTGCCATTAGTTCGCTCAGCTTGGCTTCTTGCTGCTGACGAATAAAGGTAGCCAGGTAGTCGTGCACCAGTTGGTAGCGATCGGCTGGAAACTCCGGCAGCAGAAACACTAAGCCAGAGTCCACAAAGATCTGAAGCACCAGGTCTAAGGCATGATTCGACTTGTCTGAACTGGCTGCCAATGCCTGCAATTCTTTCTCTAATTCCGCCCGAGTTTTGAGTGGACGGGTGCCCTTCTCATCTGTCAGCAGAAATAGTACCAGCTCTGCCACTTGCTGATTTTCAGCGCCACAGTCTGCTACGACCCCATTCAGGTAACGCTTCACTAGCTCCTGCTTAGGCTCCTGCCCACAGTCGTGGTATTGCGGCAGTGTGGTAATATTCTCTGCTTGCAGTTGTGCCCCCACTACTTGCAGCTCGATCGGGCGCACAGTTCCGACATCCCTTGCCAAATCCTCCACCAGTTGATCAACTAGAGCGGGTTCTAGAAAAAAGCGTGCCCGCTCCGTCAAACTTTGGATAATTGCCTTTGCATCTTGAGGGTCAAAGTTGCCCAGACCATACAGCACATTCTGGCTCAAAATATCAATGCCCGTTCGTTTCATGCCCTCCAGTCGGCTGCACTCCAGCAAATAATGCAGATAATCCTCTCGTAATGAGAGAAAGACCTTAAGCGACAAAACCTGAAGACATTGCACTAGAAAGTCAAAGAAGGGTTGGCGGTTTTCTGGTTTGGGGTAAACGAAAAAGAACTCCTCAAACTGGTCAAAGATCAGTACTGTCCGCAAATTGCGTTGATCGATCTGACGCAATGCTTCTAAAAGCGTTTGAGCCGTGAAGGGTTGAGTATTTAGTAAGGGCTCCCCTGTCGCCTCAGCCAGCAGGTGACCTAACTCCTGCATCCACTGGGTATAGACCCGCATCACCACTGGTACGTTGCCTCGCGCCTCGATCGTCTTCTGCTTCAACGACGGCACCAGACCCGCATTCACCAGCGAACTCTTCCCCACTCCAGAGTTGCCGTAAATCACAATTAAGCGATAGTCCCGCCGTTCGACCCGTTCAATCAACCGATCTAAATCTTGCTGTCGCCCGGCCGCCGCAATTTCTGGGGCAACCATTCCCTGTGAGGAGAGATTGTCTGTGCTGACCGCTTGCTTGCTAGGTTGCAGCCGCCCGGCTCCGATAAACGCTCGAATCCCATACTGCTGCTCGATTGAGAAGCGTTCTTGTTTGGCGGCAAATGCCTTTGCATAGTCCTTTCCTTGCAAATACAGCTCCCGCAATTCCTGTAAAATGCAGAGGTAAGTCTGTGGCTGCCCGCGATCGCCCAGTGACATTGCTTGGAGCAGGTGTTCTTCGGCTGCCCGCGATTGTCCCAACTGCCGCTCTGCCTTCGCCAGCAGTAGCAAGTAGCGGCTCTCTACCCACTCATCTGCACCGGAGCGCTGTTCAAGAACATTCAAAGCCATCTGAGCAGCCTGAGCAGCCGTTCTCCACTGCTGCCGTTGTAATTCGACATTGGCTAAGAAACCATAATCTTGAGCGAGTCGGCTCAGACTAGCGTAGGGTAGGTGGGAGTCGATCGCCGTTTGGTGCAGTTTCAGTGCTTGGTTTGCAACAGTTTCCAACTCAGTCCAATGCTGCAACTGCCATAACACCTGCTCCCATTGCGTGATGCACTTAGAAACTAAATCAGGACGGTTCTCCTGTTCAAATAACTCTACAGACTGCTGTAAGGGAACCCTAGCAGCTTCCCAGTTGGGTTGTTTTTCCTGCTCACAAATCTGGTAAGTTGTTTGCCCAATGTAGAACAGGAGCAGTCCAATTTTAAGTTGAGTTGTTGGGGCATTTAGAGTGGGAGCCTTATCCTGAGTTCCTTGCCAAACGTTCAGGCTTTGCTGAAAGCAATCCAGACCTTCCCTATTATCTATTGCATTCAGCCCACGGGCAAAAGTTAGAGCGGCTTGTAGCTCTGGTTCCAACCCCTGCTCTTGACGCTGCAAATCTTGCACCGCCAATCTGACCTCATCTCGTCCCAGAAACTCAAGCTCCAATTTTTTGTAAAGCTGCTCAAATGATTGGCTCGATCCAGGCGTTAGCAGTCGTGCAAACAAGCTATCTACAGCTTGCTGAAGGGATTGGAGCAAGGCTTCAGGTGGCAACGTGAAATGCGTCTTGGTTGCCCAGCTCTCTAAATCCGGCGCTGCATGAATCAGCCCCTTCAGCACATCGTTCGTTACCCAGAGTACGATCGGGAACGGACAGTTTTTACGAAACTCCTCTCGCACTTGATTAGCGGTAGACAGCAATCGCTCCAGATCAGCAACTGTCTCCAATCCAAATACCATCAACGCATCGGGTGGTCTTCCCTTGAGTTCATCCTGAATACGGGTATAAAGAGCTGTTTCCGAGGCTTGCAGCACCAGTACCCGAATCGGTACAGTACAAATTTGCTGCAGGTCTTCCACAAGTTGATCTCGCAAGCCAGTGTAATTACACCGTGCTAGCAACAGCGAAAATTGCCCCTCCGAGGACTCAATCTCCCACGCAAGGTCCTCCAGATCAACCCGATTATGAACGCTAAATTCCTGCGGGGACGGCTCGCTCATGCCTGCAACTCACTGGCTTCAATCAGAATCGGGTTGACCGTGTACCACGATCCATCGCTGTCACGGTACTCAAACACCAAACGCCGTCGAATCAGAGTCTGGTATCCCACATCAGGACCAACCCGCCGCGTCTGGTAGACCTGCCGCAGCAGGTCCCACTCTTCTTTGGAAATAGTCATTGTTATGTCATTGCGGCTGGCCCGAATTGACTTTTCCAGCACCTCGCCCGGGAGCGGCAGTTGTCTCCCTTTCACAATCCATTCGCTCAATAACCGCAATAAGTCCCGCACATGCCCACCACAAATTCGGCATAGTCGATCAAGGCTCTCTGCACTGTCAAACACTTCTGTAATCTGAAGCTGTCTCTCTTCACCGCTCAGTTCAGGAAAAGCCCGCGCCAATATCATCTGACGCAACAGGTTCATTCCCTCCTCACAGTCACTCCCATTCCGATACTGCACCGGCACCATTGGCAGCATCTTCGGCTCATCCCCGAATCGCTGCTTCAGTGTCTCGTAATCAGGCGAAAATTTCAGTGCCAAGGGCATGGTATACACGACATGACAGTGTAAGTTGTTTAAACATTCGCTCTGATCGATAAACAGGTATTCCTGCTGGGATCGGCTGGCAGACTTCTGACGGTTGTCAATCCGATCTAGGTTGTCAATAATCACGACCAAGCCTTTTTTCTCAATCTGCTGAAGCTTGGCGATCGCTGGCTCAATTAATTCCTCGTTAATCATCTCCAACAGCTTATTTTTTTGTGGTCCTAAGAATTGATTCAGCTTCTCTCGCAATCCTTGATCATTTTTAGCCGTTACCGTCAGTTCAGCAATTCCGGCAGATAAGGAAACTTCTCGTTTGCTGGTGTCCACGCCAACTTTTCCCCCGAGCAAGTTCGCTCCCCCCTTCACATTCACTTCTGTAAGCAACACTTTCTTCGTTGCATCCAGCAGCCCTCTAAATCCGGTTGCTTGAGGACTCAGTTGTACTTGCTCCAAACTTTCACTAATCCGGCGGGCGATCGATAATAGAACATCACCAATATCCACATCTGCCATTTCCAAGTCATCGCTAGACTCAAAATAGACGACATGGAACCCGTCGTTCTCTAGTTCCGCTTTCAGTCGCAGTAGCTCTGTCGATTTACCGCATCCAATATGTCCTGTAAACAGAGCACAGGTCGGCTCATCAAAAAAATCAATGATGTTGCCTTTCAATTCCTCAATGATTTCGCTACCGCGCACTGAGGCAAAGTCGATGTAGTATTTCTTATCCTCTGGATTACTAAATACTAGCGTCTTACTAGGATCGCAAGCCCTGCGAAATTTAGCCCTATCAATTGCCATAAAATCCTTTTCTTAAATACGAGATTGTCAGATTGGTAGTACTCTTCACTTTGCTGTGTCTTTCGTATCTCCTGCAACATAGATGTATAGTCTGGTATTGAGCAGATACCTATGGTCCGTTACCGAAGTCCTGACCTTACGTGACGATTTCCCTAGAGATATTTTGCTATCAAATCATTCAGCCAAAGTGTTACACACTCTTAGCCACAAGCATTAATTATTTAACTATTTGGTTACGTGAAGCCCGCCTACTCTCTATCGACGTTCCCGTACCATTCGGGCTTAAAACACCTCCAAGGAATCTGAATAGAAGGATTGATAAGTTTGGCTTAAGTGGGTTTTCGCCCATACTACAAGGCGGGCTTAGTTTTGGACTGTTCATCGCACTACAAATCGCTCAAACTCTGATTCTCTCGTTCTTTCTGATGGCTGAAACCCTTGTCCTCTCGACGAACTTCTGCTGCCGGTACAGAGAACCAAGCCTAATCGAGATATCTGAAAACCTGATTCATCCAGCAGTTTCTCGCTTGAACACAACCCAGCAGGCAAATACCACAAGCCAATCGTAGTCCAGCTTTCAGCCTTGGCGTTGTTTTTGGTCCAAAAGCTACGGGAACGCCTACGGGAACGCCAGATCTAACAACGATAGAATGAGCAACTCAGACATGAAGAAATAATTCGCCAACAGTGTCACTGCTACTTTTACCCCATCAAGGCTTAGCCTGGCTAAGGCAACGCTTCCCTCACCGGTAACGCCCTTTCATAATAGTCCAGTACCATTTCGGCGCTCGCTCCCATCAGAACGGCGATCTCCCTGGGACGAAACCCTTGCTCCACTAGCTTGATCGCATAGGTATGTCTCAACACGTCAGGAGTCAGGTTCCTCAGACCGGCTCTTATGGCATATTTTTTCACGACATCCTGCACCCCGCGAGCTGTCATGCCACCTCTTTGTCCGACAAAAATAGGTGCTTGGACATCAGTCTGCGAGTGATAACCCAGATCAAGCAAAGCATCACAAACGTCTTGCGGCAGCACAAGCCTTCTTGCTTGTTTGCTTTTTGGCGTCGGTACAACCATATGACCCTGGTGAACCCAAAGGTCTACATCGGTCCAGCGCAGCTGACATAGTTCCCCCACCCGGATCCCTGTAGACAGAAGCATTGTGATAATGGCGCGATCGCGGTAGTTCTGAGACTGCGTCACCGCGGTGAGCAGTCTCAGTTGCTCCTCTCGGCTCAGGGGAGCCGCACGTTCGGCTGAGCCACTTTTAACTGTGGCAGGTGTCTGTAACAGTTGCTCACTGGCTAGTGCTTCAGTTTGCCGCAACCAGGTGTAGAAGTTCTTTAGTGCGCCCAGCCTACGATTTACACTGTTAGGCTTTAGCTTCTGCTGGGTTAACAAAAACGCTTGATACTGCTTCAGCTCTTCCGAGGTCACCCGTGTGAGACCAGGTCGCTCGTACCCAGACATCTTTAACCATTTCCCAAAGGACTTTAAGTCCGAAAGGTAATTTTTGACCGTAAGTGGACTACGTTCCAATTGCTGTAGGTGAGCGGCAAAGCGCTCCCAGTAGTCCTTCCAATCTCCCTCCGCGGCACCAGGCTCTACCATTTTGCTGACTGAATGAGGCATTAAAGCGTCGTGCTGCATCTCAAGCAGACAAAGCACCCAGTCCATCGTATCAAGCGCTTGCTTAAAAAACAGAAGGCTAATCAAAAGCGAGAGACTACTCACGATTGCCCAGCTTGACCCAAATTCCTTTGAGCAGCGTTAACAACGGCAAGTCTCGGTGTATATTACTGATATGCGGCAATCTTTGTTCGTACTTTGATGCTGTCAGCTCGTTCTTGTCGCTGCTGTAGAGGCGCTCATTACCGCCTTGGTCTAGGAAGGGAGAAATTTTAATCGCCAAGGCTTTAACAAGCGATGGTGTTTTCACTAGGCACAGCTCTACCCCGTTAAAAAACAGTTAGGAAGACAGCAAAAAACGTTAGGTAATTAGGAAAAAGAGAGGGCTTAAAGCCGCATTCTCCCGTTGGCCTTTGTAAACCTCTACGACCCTTGGTTCACGGTAAAACTAGTATTTTCATAATCAAACAATGATGGATAAAATGTTGTCTGATATCCTTTCGGAATACCAACTGTTCTCTGGCAACCGAGGGGTTAGTAATCTCCGCTCAATTCTGAAGAGACGTGTACTTCCTGATCTGCTCAAACTTGATGGCTTGCAACAGCTACAAGGCAAAAACTTGGATTACATTTTTGATCACATTCCACTTGCTGGTTTCGTGACCCTAGCAGATCCAATCTTTCAAAATCAGCTTCTGCAATTCCCTCCATCTCGTACTTTGAGAGTTGAAAAAAGTCAATGGAAGCGCTTCTGTAACTGGACCAAAGAACATACGGACTATGTTCCTGAGCCAGCTCCACTTGCGCCTGCTGCAGAGGAAACCCTACTGACCTACACCCATATTCCCGAGGGCACTCGTAAAGCAGTTTCCGCACTGAAAAAGAAGCGCAAGAGGGCGAACAACTCAGGGCTACTCTCCTTATATGAACGAGATTGAACACCAGAACTCGTTAGCGAAAGACAAAGCTTCGATCACTTCACGCAAACAGTCACTCGATGGCGCAAACAAGCGATCACCCAAGCAACACTGAAGGTTTACCATAAGAGCATCGAGCGGGTGTTGGGATTTGAAACCACAGTACAAGGTCGTGCACTTGAAGCACTAACGCTCCTTGATCTCTTAGATCAATCTGTACTGCAAGCTTTTGTGCAGGGGAGTCGAGACCGGGGAATTTCCTCAAACACTATCAAGGCAGATTTAGCGGCTGTCATTCCCATTGCTCAATGGCAGTTTTACCTGTCTACGCCCGATGAAAACTACAGTAATCCCGAACCGGTTAAAGCAATTCGCAGCTATCTGAAAACGATCGTCATTGACTACGGGGATCGACCACTCGTTTCAGATGAAGCGTGTGCAGAAAGGGCATTAACCAGGCAGCAATGCTGGGAAATCTTGGCGTATCTGGGCTGGCACTGTAAAGACTTAGAAAAACAGCAGGGGATTACGAACCAAGTGGTTAACGCGTGGATGGATTACTTGATCATTGCGTTCTTGGTCACCACTGCCGGGCGACAGCGAGAAGTTCGAGAGATGCGGCGTCAATACTTATCGCTTGAAGACAATGTCATCATTGTCACGTTGCCACCGGAAGGGCACAAAAACGGTAATAAGACCGGGAGGGGCAGAGAGTATCCGCTTTTTGTGGGTCCCATGCAGATCACCTTAACCACTGATTTGCAGTACTATCTTGAGCACATTCGTCCGCAAAACTTAGACCATGATGTTCTTTTCTTCATACGCAAAAATGTCACTACACCCAGTGGTCAGCGGCGTCGAGGCGATGCCATTTGCGACGAAGGTCATCTCTCTACGACCGTTTCCAAAATAATTGCTGGCGTCACCGCTCATCTGTATGGCATTGAACAGGCTAAATGGACAGCCCCACATGATTTTCGGCGGATTATCGCGACTTGGGTTTGCACTTATGGCGAGCCCAAGCATCTGCCCATTTTCGCTGAGCTTTTGGGCAACTCCATGGAAATGCTGGTGCAGATCTACAACAAAATGCACCCTGGAGCCCTAGCACGTCAGTCCCTACTCGCTTATGACGAGATCGCTGCGAGAGAGGAGCGCATGCAGAATTTCAAGACGCTGGGCAGGGCCAAGGCAGCCACTTCGATGTCGGAAATGAGCCAGACGGCACTCGTAGCCATGCTCCAAAAGCTCGTACGCAAGCTCTGGCATGCTTTGACCCAGCGCAAACAAAATGAACTGCTGGCATCGTTGTCACCCATAGAGCGGGAGGCGATCGATGCTTAAAAAAGCTAAGACGTGGCTCGCCTTGGCGCTTTGGCTAGATCTCAGTGGCGACCCCGACCCCAAAGGCAGGGTCAGTAGGGCTGTTGAGGGGGTAAAACCGTTTCGTTCGCCTGGCATACCCGTAGCAGTACCGTCCTTCAGTGCGACCGCGTATGCGCTCTGCACAATCAGGTAACTGCTTCCATCGCTGTAAGGTGTTGACGGGAATGCCCGTAAGCCTGGCAAGATCGGACTGGTATAAACCACCGTGCCCCATAAGATGGCCGTACTCGATGGGGTCGGGTTTATCCTGAAGTGCCATGTCATGCCGTTGGCTAGGCTCTGGCTGTGACTCTGCGTCTACTAGTGGCGTAGGCAAGCCCTGAGTAGACACGTCATCGGTAGACTCAACTCGGAGCGGATAGTAACACTGGAGAGGTGAATCATAGACCCACCCTAATCCGTCTGGATCACGGTGTACGGACCACTGCACCTGCTTTAAATCCCTGAGATATTTCTTAAGCGTGGTGGGATTGGTCTGCAAGCGCGCCACTAGTTGATGGGTAACCAGTCCTTTGCGCCAAACCTCTGGAGAAAGCCCACCCGATGGCAGCAGGGGAGCGGTAGGCTGTTCATCCGCTGACCCCGCTTGAACCTCGCTTGCTTCAGCGGACTCACAAGGTGGGACTACTGCCAGCAGTGCCACTTCTTGAGGGACCTTTGCAGGTTGAAAGCCAGTAGCGGTTGAAGCCGTCTTGACTGGCGGCGACGGTCTGTAGAGCTGACCTTGTTCTAAGGCCGACAGGCGCTGCTCCAGCCTAGAAGCAATGGCTTCTAGCGTCTCAAGGCGCTGTACCAGCTGTGTATTGCTGAATGCACCAGCAGTGTCGCCTTCTACCGCCAGGAACGTTGCCACTGCAGGAGCCACTGCCTGAGCGGTAGCCGACCTGTGGGATGCTTTTTCAGCCTCCCCCGGTGGGTCTAGAACCTTTTGAGGTACATGGTCTTGAATTTTAATGTTTTCTGGAATCATCGATTTTAATCGCTTCAGCGACTTTTGCTAGCGGGATTGCTGGAATGGTGAAGCTACTGGCAGCCTTGTGTGGGCAGCCACACCGCAGCCTCGTTTCGTCTGCTCACACTGCAGCAGGCGGTTATGGGATTGAAGACGGACAAGGAATTACCCAAACT
>Ga0209511_1001774_pt1 | contig 18528 bp, 19 predicted proteins | sample SSSSmetaG_FD_184141 | JGI IMG/M metagenome (GOLD analysis project Ga0209511, IMG submission 184141) | Glacier valley bacterial and archeal communities from Borup Fiord, Nunavut, Canada, to study Microbial Dark Matter (Phase II) - ​SSSS... | ecosystem: Environmental > Aquatic > Freshwater > Ice >...
AAATACAATAAATATTACCCAACTTCCTATCATTGCTTCAAATTTTATTAAATTTCAAATCAAGTAATTCACTATCAAATTTCCGGCCAAGTTACGTAATTCTGCAAAAATGGCAGAAGAAATAAAAATCAAACACATTTCCTTGAAAACTCTCCGGCGATTATTATTATTTGACTTAAACTATATACTTAATTTACATTTTAGCTTTATTAATGCGTAAAAGCTATATTTATTTTACACCTTCAGTTATTCTAAAGATTAAATCTATGTTTACTTTACATCGATACTATTTTAAATCATCGAATATAGATTTATTTTACGCCAACAGCTTTAGAATCGCAACTATTAACCTAAAAAGAATATTATTAAAATAACGACATATCATCTTTTTTATTTACTTTGTGAAAATTAAAGACACAAAAAATTTGATTCTATTTAAGTGACCAAACGTCAGTCGAACATTAAATTTAATTGCCATGAAAAATGTTCTCGCAATTCTATTACTTATTGGGCTTCTAATCCCTTCCTGTTCATTCAGTGCCAGTAAAGTAAAGCAAGATACTATTAAAGCTATAGCTACTGAAAAACAGGAATTAAAAAAGAAGGCGAATAAAAACGTTGAAGCAAAACAAGGCACAGAAGTCACTTTTGATTCAATTGCAGAGGAACAACGGAAAAAGAAGATAGAAGCCAAAGAGCAGACAATCAATAAAAATAAGAAAGTTAAAATGTTTGGCGTCGATGAAAATTTATCGAATACAATACAGAAACGAAATATCCCGTAATAACCGGCTCAAATTAAAGTTGTTATGCGAACACACTGATTTATTTGATGGATTTAGCGTTGTTCGAATTGAACTTAGCTCCTGAAACACCTCCCGAAACGATGAATTTCATTGCCTCTGCCGGTGGAATCGAAAGTGGCTGAATACTCGATGCCGGAACAAAAAAGATTTCGCCTGAAAATGCATATGAGAACGGGCAATAAACAGTAACTACTTCACTATCACCAACAATAATTGGCGTTTCGTGCGTCACAAATCCGATCTTCCACAAATTATTTTCTTTATTGATAAGAACCAGCACAGGCCGATGAAATTTCCGCTCTTTTCCAATAAACGCTGAAAACAAATCGTTGATTGAAGTATAGATCAGCTTCAAAAATGGCGTTTTAGTAAGAATCCGGTTAACGATCCTTTTAACTGGCCTCGCCAAAATGGTTTCACCGATCATTCCAAGCAATACAAGAAATACAAAAATAATCAGGATTCCTAAACCAGGTGTTTTAATTTTAAAATGCTCAACAAGATAGGTTGATAACAATCCATCTGTGAACATAAAAATCCGATATACAATATACCCGGTTATCCCTAAAGGAGCTATTAATAAAAGTCCCTGAATAAAATAGGTAAACAACTTCTTCATACGATCTGCAATTTATTTTGCCGGTCGAAAGATACAAATTTCTTTTGTCATCAATCAGGGGAGACAAGGCGATGGAGAGATGGGGCGACGGGGAGATTGAGATTGAGAGAAATGGAGTGACCGGGTGACTTTCTAAGTAGAGAAAAGTGACCCGCTGGTTTGGCTCAGTTTTGAATAGCAGTCACCATGTCACTTCTATGTAATTTAGGGATAAAAAACGATGTGGTAATGTGCTCGTTAGCACACTGCCACATCGTCACATTGATTATTTTGATCCGATTTTTATCATGGTTAACAACATCTTAAATGGAGTAACCGATTCAACCGCATGAACAATACCTGCCGGGAGAATGATGCAATCGCCGGTTTGCATGCTGTTTTTTTCATCACCAATACTGAAGATGCATTCACCGTCAACGACCTGAACCAATGCGTCGAATGGCGCAACATGTGGACTTAATCCCTGCCCTTTATCAAAAGCAAACAGGGTAATCGTACCAGTTTCTTTTTTTATAATTGTTTTACTAACCACTGAACCGGCACCATAAACAATGTGGTCTGCCAATCTGAATAATGTTGAAGTTTCCATATCTTTTAAATTTAGTGGGTCGAGGTAATTTCCTGTACCCCTGGATGAGAATAGCCTAATAAAATCTTCATGTCTTCGTCGACACTTTTAATCCCGTTGATTCCAAAATTATCAACTAATACCCTGACAACATTTGGAGAAAGGAACGCGGGTAATGTTGGCCCCAGGTGGATGTTCTTAACACCCAAAGAAAGCAATGCCAGCAGTACGATTACCGCTTTCTGTTCGTACCAGGCGATATTGTATGCGATTGGCAATTCATTGATGTCGTCTAATTTAAGAACGTCCTTTAAGGTTAAGGCGATCACTGCCAAAGAGTACGAATCGTTGCACTGACCTGCATCAAGCACGCGCGGAATTCCATTGATATCGCCGAGCGGAAGTTTATTATAGCGGTATTTTGCACAACCTGCCGTCAGTATGACCGTGTCCTTTGGTAAAGATTCTGCAAATTGCGTATAGTAATCGCGATCTTTCATGCGTCCGTCGCAACCAGCCATTACAAAAAACTTACGGATAGCACCCGATTGAACGGCATCCACAATCTGATCGGCAAGTTGAAGAACCTGGTTATGTGCAAATCCACCTACAATAGATCCGGTTTCGATTTCTACGGGAGCAGCACATCTTTTAGCGTGTTCAATGATAACTGAAAAATCTTTCGGCTGTCCGTTTTTCCGGTCTGGAATATGCGTATTTCCCTCAAATCCAGACATTCCTGTTGTATAAATACGTTCTTTATACGAAGTTTTGGGAGGAACAATGCAGTTCGTCGTAAAAAGAACAGGTCCGTTAAAAGATTCAAATTCTGATGTTTGCTTCCACCATGCATTTCCGTAATTGCCAACCAGGTGCTCGTATTTTTTAAAAGAAGGGTAATAATGAGCCGGTAACATTTCGCTATGCGTATAAACATCAACACCTGTTCCTTCGGTCTGAGCCAATAACTCTTCCATATCTTTCAGGTCGTGTCCACTGATCAAAATCCCCGGATTGTTCCGAACACCGATATTCACCTTGCTGATTTCGGGGTTTCCGTAGTTCGAAGTATTGGCCTTATCAAGCAGTGCCATTACTTCGACACCGTATTTACCGGTTTCGAGTGTCAATGCAACCAATTCGTCAACACTTAGTGCATCGTTGGTAGTTGCAGCCAAAGCCCTTTGCATAAATGCGAAAACTGCATGATTGTTATAACCCAGGTTAAAAGCGTGTTCGGCATAAGCTGCCATCCCTTTTAAACCGTAGATGATCAGTTCACGAAGCGATCTTACATCAGGATTAACGGTGGAAAGTACCCCGATCTGTAAAGATTTACTGTAAAACTCCTCAATCGTTTTGCCATTCCAGCGAGTTGATTCATGCTGCTTTTCAGCGAGCATTCCACCTTCTGCTTCGAACCGGTTCCTGATCTCGTTGCGAAGTGCAATTCCTTCGCGTATTTTCTCTTCTATCTTAACTTTGTCGAAATTGGCATTGGTGATGGTCATAAACAACGCATCGAATACAAACCGGTTGGCATCTTCCCACTCTACTTTTATTTTGCGGGCGGCTGTTGTATAAATTGAAATTCCTTTTGTGATCCAAACCAATAAATCCTGAAGGTTTGCTACCTGATCATCTTTACCGCACACCCCTTTGACCGTGCAACCTGTACCTTTTGCCGCTTCCTGGCACTGAAAACAAAACATCTCCATTATAAAAAACTTAATTAATTGATATTAAATTGTTTGTTTGTTGTATTGTTGAATTTGAGTCATAAAAATTTGCTACGAATAACATTGGGATAATTTTCAAACCCACTCTTCGCTTAGAATTTCGCCCCTGATACTAACGGTGATGGCTTTTACCGGAACTTTTCTTCCGGCACGTAAAATTGCCATCTCAACCAATTGAAGAAGCCCGCCGCAGCAAGGAACTTCCATGATCATGACCGTGATTGTATTCACCTTTGCCGTCTCAATCAGTGTGATGAACTTCTGTAAATAAATCTCTTTTCCCTGGTCAAGCTTGGGACAAGCGATCACCAATGCTTTATTTTTCAACCAGTTTTGATGAAAATCACCCAATGTAAAAGCACTACAATCCGAGGCGACCAACAGATCGGAACCAATAAAATGTGACGCACCGGGATTGATTAAATGCAGCTGAACCGGCCATTGGCGTAATTGCGATTGTAAAGAACCACTGCTTTGTTGATCAGCCATTTTTATTTCGGCAGGATCGAAAACAACCGTCTTTGAACCAGGACAACCGCCATTGTTGCAGCCTGCACCCGAACTCTTGTTATCTTGCTGATGAACAGCCTTTTTTACATCGTCAACCATAAATCCCAGTTTTAATTCGTTTGCAATAAGGTAAGCCATCCCCTGTTTTAGAAATACCGTTTCGTTGTGTTCGCGTAAATGCCGAAGGTGAGCAACAACTGTATTGAAGCCTTTTGTTACCATGATTTCCATCACTTTAGCTTCGTCATAGGGTTCTGCTTCACGTCTTTCGATCGTAATGGCTCCTTCAGGGCAATGACCGATGCAAGCACCCAGACCATCGCACATCAAATCGCTCACTAAACGAACTTTACCATCAATTATCTGAAGCGCCCCTTCATGACAATTTGGGACACATTCTCCGCATCCTGTACATTTGTCATCGTCAATTTTAATAATGTCGCGTTCCATATTTTACATTTTTAATTATTTTCCTTTTGAAGAAACTATATTTCATTTTTCAGAGAAAAGGGTGACTGTTTCTTTCGGTGACAAAAATAGGGCGACTAACTCCGCCAAAGTGTAACATCTGTGACACTCTTGTTATATTTGCGAAAAAAAAGATGTTTGAAACGTTAAAAGCGTCACCATTATTCAAGGGATTTGAAATTGAAGATATTAACTCGCTCATAAATAGTAGTTCCCATCAGATTAAACAATTCTCGAATAAAGAAGTTCTGGCCTATGCGGGAGAGAAAGTTGAAAAGGCAATGATCCTCCTCGAAGGAAAACTTCAGGGCGAGATGATCGATTTTGCCGGAAACAGTCTTAAAATAGAAGAGATGGAACCGCCACAGATGGTTGCCGCGGCTTTTCTTTACGGACCTCAAAGTGTTTTCCCCGTCAATTTATCAGCCATATCCGAAGGTAAAATGCTGATAATCTATAAAAATGATTTCACACAACTACTTTCTGCTGACCAGCGTGTTTTAAGTAACTATCTGAATATCATATCCGGAAAAGCACAGTTTTTATCACGGAAGATCACTTTTTTGAGTTTTAAAACCATTAAAGAGAAGATTGCCTACTATCTTTTACAGAACTTTAAGTCAGGAAATCAGATTATTACAATAAATCAAAGCCAGAAAGGATTGGCAGAGATGCTTGGTGTTGCACGTCCATCACTGGCACGGACGATCAGCGAAATGGAAGCAGATCAGTTAATCAAATGGGAAAGAAACCAGGTTGAAATTGTCGACCTAAAATCCCTTCAGGGAATATTAGGAAGATAATCATGGAAGACATTAATTGCAAGGATTATATCAGCACGATGAACCAGTGGGGAAAAGCGCGAAAACCCTTTATATTCATCCTCGATTTCGAATTGAAGAATCCAATAGTTTTACCATTGGATGAAGCAACCGAAAATGGTATCTACTTCACATTTAACAACCTTGAAAGTGCTGATATTCATGAAACTGATAAAAGTGAATTCACATTTAGAAAGTTTCCGGTCAGTTATGAAGTCTTCAAAAAATCATTTGATAAGGTATTAACTGAAATCAAACTTGGCAATTCTTTTCTTACCAACCTAACTTTTCCGACTACCATTGAAACAGACCTCACGCTTCGTGAGATTTTTGATCGAAGCGAAGCACCCTATAAACTATTGTTTAAGAATCAATTCGTTGTTTTTTCACCTGAGCTTTTTATCACGATAAATGGTGGCACAATTGCCTCTTATCCGATGAAGGGAACCATCGATGCTTCTATTCCAAATGCTGAAACAATAATTTTCAATGACCGTAAAGAAACGGCTGAACATCATACAATTGTAGACCTGATCAGAAATGATTTATCGATGGTTTCCACAAATGTGAAAGTTGAAAAATTCAGGTTCATCAGTAAAATCAAAACACGTGATAAAACCTTGCTCCAGGTAAGCTCAGAAGTGACAGGTCAACTTCCGGAGGATTACCCTGGACATTTAGGAGATATCCTTTCTAAACTACTTCCGGCCGGATCAATCTGTGGTGCCCCCAAAAGGAAAACGCTCGAAATAATCAGAAAATCAGAGATTTATGATCGTGGGTATTATGCGGGTGTTTTCGGCATTTTTGATGGTACTGATTTGCAATCAGCAGTAATGATCCGGTTCATCGAGAAGGACAACGAAAAGTTTATTTTTAAAAGTGGTGGCGGCATCACCTTTTTAAGTGATCCCAAGGACGAATATAAGGAACTAATCGACAAAGTATATGTGCCTATTTATTGAAACGATTTGTTACGAACAGGGCCGTTTTCAGCGGATTGAATTGCACAATGAGCGATTTAACCGAACCCGTGAGCAATTCTTCGGATTGCAAAACCCTGTTCAACTTGAATTATTGCTTTCTGTTCCTGCGGATTTAAAGGATAAAACCGTAAAATGCACGGTCACTTATGGAACTGAAATTGTTCGTATAGATTACAATTTATACAAAATAAGGCCTGTCCATTCGCTTCAAATGGTGTATGATGATACAATCGATTATGCCTATAAATATGCTGACAGAATAAAACTTAATTCGCTTTTCAATTTGAGACAACAATCAGATGATATACTGATTATTAAGAATGGATTAATCACCGATACCTCGTATGCGAATGTCATCTTCAAAAAAGAAGATAAATGGTATTCGCCCCAAAATCCATTATTAAGAGGTACCCGAATAGATGCCTACTTTCGTGAAGGCAAGGTCTCTCCTGCCCTTCTTCGCCCCACTGATCTGTTTCATTTTTCAGAAGCGCGGATTGTTAATGCGATGATTTCTATTGAGAATTCCCCTGTTATTCCGATTGGGAATTTAAAAAATTAATTTAGAATGCTTCGAAATTGGATCAATACCTTCACAATATAGGTTTTTACGAGAACATTCGTATTTCATTTCTGTTTTCTTTCAAAGTATAATGTTTCATTCTATAATAAATTTAACCCTTAAAATGCAAATTATGAAAGCTAACTTTTTTTTCCTTTCGGTCTTTTCCGTAATTCTTATCTTAAGCGCCTGTAAATCAAAAGACGATCCTGAAACGAACCTTTCGGTGAACAAAACTGCAAGTAGTGCTACGCCAATCGTTGGCACCAATGTAACCTTTACAATTACAGCTTCTAACAATGGGCCAAGTGCTGCAACAGGCGTAAAAGTAATGGATAATATTCCTGCAGGATATACTATCGTAAGTGCAACCCCATCTATAGGGACCTGGGCGGCACCCACCTGGACAATCGGTAATCTGGCAATGAGTGCCAGTGCAACCTTGACAATAATAGCTACAGTAAACGCTACTGGTTTGTATGCCAATACAGCAACAATTATGGGCGCTGAAACTGATCCGACAGCTTCAAACAACACTGCAACAAGTACACCCGTCCCTGTTGTAAAAATCACATACAATAAAGACGTAAAAGCAATATTTGTAGCAAGTTGTACTCCATGTCACCTGGCCGGCGGTACGAACCCCAATAAATGGGACGACTATACTTCCGCAAAAAATAAAATCGCTACAATTCTTGACAGGGTAAAAAGAGATCAGGGTGCTGTAGGATTTATGCCAAGAAATGGCACAAAATTATCAACCGCTACAATTGCAACATTGGAAAAATGGGTAACAGACGGCACATTAGAGAATTAAGCCGATCCACGATTAAAATTGCATGTTGTTAAATCGAAAATGGATGTATTTTTATATTGTTTCTGTCTTCAAAATATCTTTCATTTTGGCAGTACATCTGATTGCTGATTCGGTCAATAGTTTACAGACTAATTTAGAATGACTCGAAATAGCTTGAGTATATCAAATCATTGGCTATTCCCGGGAACATTTGTATTTTCCTTTTGTTAATTTGAAAAGTTTTAAGCTTTCTGTTTTGACTATCATTTAAATTTTGAAAATTAATATGAAAAGGAATAAAACACTTCGAATTTCTTTGTTTTTGATGTTCTCTGCCTCTGTTTTGACGCTTGTCCAGGTCAGTTGCAGGCACGATGGGCTCAATGTTTCGGACCTTAATAAAGTCTGTTATGAAAAAGATATTGCGCCTATTTTTTTAAATAGTTGCGGAACAACCGGTTGTCATGATTCGCAAGGAGGGGAAGCGGGATATTCTTTCATAGACTACGCTGGCGTTAGGAAGGCGGTCACCCCTTCTGATGCTCAGAAAAGTATTGCTTATAAAGCCATTACGGGAAAAGGATTTGTGCAATTAATGCCGCCTTCAGGAGCACTGACAGAAAAGGAAAGAATCTTAATCAGGGTCTGGATTGATCAAGGCGCTGTGCAAACAACTTGCAATTAGAATTAACTCAAAAATATGAAAAAATTAATTTTACCCCTTGTCCTTTTTATCCTTTCGGGTTGTTATTACGACAGTGAGGAAGCTTTATATGGTACTCCAAATACAGTATGTGATATTTCAGTAACTAAATTTAGTACTGAAATTAAACCTATTCTGCAATCTAATTGTTTAACCTGTCATTCGAACGCATCCGCAACAGGCAATGGCGGAGGAATTCGGCTTCAGGATTATGCTGATGTAAAAACCCAGGTCAATAACGGAAAGCTAATTGGTTCGATTGAACACAGGGCTGGTTTTTCAGCAATGCCTAAAGGCGGCGGATTGATTAGTGCCTGTAATATACTGGTTATTAACACATGGATTACCAAAGGCTCATTAAATGATTAACACTATGACGAAAAAACTGTTAACTTCAGCATTAATTCTGGGTATGATAGTCCTTTATTCAATACCTGCAAAAAGTCAGGATTTGGATTCTTTGCTTGAAAAAGAGGCGGTCCCACAAACAACTTATGCAACGGCTACATTCAAGTCCACAAGGATTGTGAATGGTCATTCGGTGGAACGGATGAAAAAGAAACAACTTGAATTCAGGGTTTCGCACCGTTTTGGGCAGGTTAATGATGGTTCTTATAAACTTTGGGGTCTCGACCAGGGCACCATCCATTTGGCTTTGGAATATGGACTGACTGATTGGCTGGAAGTTGGAATAGGCCGGAGCACTTACGAAAAAACATTCGATGGTTTTGGTAAAATTTCACTGTTAAGACAAAGCAACGGAGCGAAAAATATGCCAATCCACCTTTCCTATCTATTAAGTACTGAACTTATTTCGTTTAAAACGAATCCCGAAAAATATAAAGATGTATTTTCGAGAATGTCTTTTGTCAATCAAATCCTGATCGCACGAAAATTCAATGAAAGCTTTTCTGCACAATTAACGCCAACGTTTATTCACCGGAATCTTGTTCCTTCCGAATTGGAAAGGAACGACCTTTTTGCGATGGGTGTTGGAGGCCGCTATAAGTTATCAAAACGTATTGCGTTTAATGTGGAGTATTACTACGTTTATCGGGCCAACTCAAGTTCACTTCCTGTGACCTATTATAACCCTTTGTCTGTCGGTATTGACATTGAAACAGGAGGTCACGTTTTTCAGATCATGCTTACCAATTCCCAGGCAATGCGCGAAGGCGGTTTTATCGGTAAAACTGAAGGAAAATGGAGTGATGGCGGTATTCGTCTCGGATTCAATATTTCGAGAGTTTTTTCTTTTAATAAATAATAAAAGCACAGATTATGAATAAGTTAATATTATTATTTGTTTTTGTTTTAACCTTCGGAATTGCAGGCGCACAAAGCCGGTTTTTCACAAAAGATGCAAAAATCAACTTCAATTCCTCCACGCCGCTCGAAGATATCATTGCTGAGTCGAACCAAGCCACAACTTTTATCGATATTGAAAAAAACGAAATTGCGTTTTCTGTTTTAACCACCTCATTTAAGTTCCGCAGGGCATTGATGGAGGAGCACTTCAACGAAAATTATATGGAGTCTGCGAAATTTCCGAAAGCAAAATTTACAGGAAAAATCATCACTCCGATTGACTGGAAAAGCGAAAAGATGCTTGTCGTCGAAATTAAGGGTCAGTTAACCATGCATGGCGCTACCAAGGACCTGACCATAAAAGCTCAGATCACTCCAGGCAAGAACAAAGTTATCGCGACCAGCGAGCTGAAAGTTACTCCTGAGGATTTCAAAATCGCCATCCCATCTGCTGTAAGAGATAAAATTGCCAAAGAGGTTACAATTAAAATTGAAGCCTCATATTCACCTTATCAACAATAATCAAAATCATGGCTAAGAAGCTTAAAACGTTCCGTATTATTCTGTGGATATTTTTGATTGGAATAGTTGTTGGATCTGCTGGTGTTTATTACGTTTTCAATATGCCACGCCGGAATATATCCAAAGAAACTGCAGCTTTCACATTGGAGGCCAAACAATTGATCTCCGATTTCAAAAGTGATGAAGCTGCAGCAACTAAAAAATACCTCGATCAGGCAATCATGGTAAAAGGTGAAATCAAAAGCGTCCGTACGTTGGATAACCACAGCATGGTATTTAGCCTGGAAGATGAAATGGAAGGCGTAAGTTGCACTGTCGACAGCGCGGATGTTGTAATCAATTCGTCAAAACTAAGTCAATTCGTTAAAGGATCAACAGGCGCATTTAAAGGTCGATGCTCCGGAATGTTAATGGATGTTCAAGTTATTAACTGCGTACCGGAATAGATAAGATATTTAATTTACTTCTGTTCAATCAGACAACTCGCACAACAAAAAATTGTGCGAGTTTTTTTGTACCATTAGATAACTTTTATTTAACATGCCCGTTGCAACATAAAAATGATTGAGGTGTTATATTTACATACTTAGTAAAATACAAATGTCGGTACAAAATTATCTCTTAAATATTCCTGATACAACTGATAAAAGGATCGTTATCGTCGGTGGCGGATTTGGCGGACTGAAACTTGCGCTTAAACTTTACAAAAAGAAATTTCAGGTAGTCCTGCTCGATAAAAACAATTACCATCTCTTTCAACCACTGCTTTACCAGGTCGCAATGTCAGGCCTCGAACCCAGCGCTATCTCGTTTCCGCTGCGTAAAGTATTCCAAAAGACAGGGATACACTTCCGTATGGCAGAACTTGAGTCAATTATTCCTGAAAATAATGAATTGATAACCGACATTGGCCGGTTGAAATACGATTACCTTGTCCTGGCTACCGGGGCTAAAACCAATTTTTTTAATCAGGAAAAGATTGAAAAATATACGCTTCAGATGAAGTCGGCTCCCGATGCACTTTACATCCGTAACAGAACGCTCGAAAATTTCGAAAAAGCGTTGAATAAAAGTCATGAAGAGGATGTGAAGTCTTATCTGAACGTTGCGATTATCGGAGGTGGCCCTACCGGAGTAGAACTCGCAGGTGCAATGGCCGAAATGAAAATGTATGTCTTGCCAAAGGACTATCCGGAACTTGACATGCGTAATATGAAGATCATGCTTTACGAGGCTTCTCCCCGTCTTCTTGCAGGAATGTCAGAAACCGCATCGAAGGTTGCAAATGAGTATCTTCACAGGTTGGGCGTTGAAGTGCATACAGGAACCGCTGTAAAGGATTATGATGGACGTACGCTGACGTTGCCTGATGGAGTTAGTGTTGATGTGAAAACAGTGATCTGGGCAGCTGGAATCACTTCAGCAAGAATCGATGGAATTGCGGAAACATCTTACGGACGTAATAACCGTTTACTTGTAAATTTATTCAATCAGGTTGAAAGCTACCAAAATATTTTCGCATTGGGCGATAATTCCATCATGATCGATTCAGAACATCCAAACGGACATCCCCAGGTTGCACAAGTTGCACTTCAACAAGCGCATTCATTGGCAAATAATATAATTCAATTGAATCGGAATAAACCGCTCAAACCTTTTCATTACACCGACAAGGGTTCGATGGCAACTGTTGGTCGCCACCTTGCTGTTGCAGATTTACCATTTGCAAAGTTTAAGGGATATTTCGCCTGGTTACTTTGGTCAGTTGTTCACCTTTTTTCAATTGTAGGGGTGAAAAACAAACTCTTCGTATTACTTAACTGGTCATGGAAATACATCACCTATGATCAGTCGTTGCGACTGCTGGTTAAGCACAAATCGAAAAATTAGAAGGCAATTCCGATACTGAATCCACCGCGAAACCAGGGATATGGAACATGATCAGCATTAACATTGATCTGTTTTTTATCAGTGGATTGAGTAACTGTGAGTTTGTCACCTATAAACGATGGGAGATTATCAATTGTGTTTTGGATATCCATCCTTAGATTTTCAGCATCCGCCAATTGATCAGAAATTGCAATAACATCTCCGCTTAAGAAGCCAACTTCCAATCCTAAAAAGTAGAAATCAAGGGTAATTCTTTTGGCGATCAGAAACTGGGCACCTAATTGAAATCCAATGTTCATGGAATTAAGGTTTACATCAAACTTACCCTTGTAAGTGTTAAAGAAATCGGTATTTTCGACGCTGCCATTTCCGGTTATTTTCTGATACTTCAAATAGGGCTCAATATAAAAACCTTTGGGGAGCATCCGCTGACCTGTATAATGGCGGTAAGCTGCCCGAATGTGCATTGTTCCTAATTCGATCGATTTAACATCTGAACCGAAATCCATACCGTATTTACCAATCAAGGACTTTTGATTTGGAATACCAATTCCAAGCGTAATATAATTCGCAGGATTTATCATCCGTTCGTATTCGAACGAGATTGATTGGAAAGGGAGATTAGCCGGTAAAAACTTTACCACATTATTACGTTCAATCGTAAGAGAGTCCCCATCCTGGGCAAATACGAACGATGCCAAAAATGCAAAAAAAACAAGTACTGATAGTTTTTTCATTGTAATATAGTTTTGATTGTAAATGGTGTACACAAATTTACTAAAATATAATCCAAAATATATCCAAAATTGAAGTTTAGTTTTGGAATAAAAAAGTTGATTGAAAAGTTTACAAAGACATCAGACGAATTTAAAACAAGATTGATATATTTCTATCTTTACCATATCATTATTCATTTTAATTTCAAGGGAATTTAAGCGATGATAAAATCCATTTATAGTACGCTGATTTTGGCTGTCTTAATTTCTGGTAAGGTATTTGGACAATCACTTGACATTTACATTTCCTCTGCTATTAAAAACAGTCCTTTGCTCTACGATTACAACAATCAGCTGCTCTCCGGAAGGTTAGATAGTTTGTTGATAATTGCCGCATTTAAACCACAAATTAACCAGGTTTCGCAGGTTCTTTATTCTCCAACAGGCTCAGGATGGGGATACGATGATGCCATCACGAATGGTGGCAATTATTCAGCTGTGGTGAATGTTACACAGTCGTTGTTTAATAAGAAACACATCAACGGTCAATTACAAAGCATCGACTTATTGAATCAGTCGCTGAAGAATAACTTAAAAATCACGGTCATTGACCTCAAAAAAAGCATTACTGCACAATATCTTACAGCCTATTCGGATTTCACCCAATATCAGTTTAATCAGTCTGTCTTGGCTCGGCTCACCAACGAACAGAAGACAGTGAAAGTGCTGGTTGATAAAGGAGTTTACCTGATGACTGATTATCTGAATCTGCAGGTTTTGACGACAGGCCAGAAGATTGCAATTTCTCAATCTTTTATTCAATTGAAAAACGATGTTGCTCTTCTTAACTTTATTTGTGGCGTCACAGATCTGCAGGAGATAAATTTGGTAAAACCTGAAATCACTGTTCAGAATGATCTTAGTTATGAAAGTTCCCCGTTGTTTGCCCAATTCAGAATCGACAGCCTGAAAAATACGAACAACAGGCAGATCATCGATCTGAATTACAGGCCACGGCTCAGCGCTTTTGCAGATGCAGGATTTAATTCGATCGCTCCAGAGAATATTTCTCACAATTTCGGAGGAAGTTTCGGCGTCAATTTCTCGATACCGATTTACGACGGAAAGCAGCGCAAATTGCAATACGATAAGATTAACCTGGCAGAGAATACACGGGTCTATTATAAAAAATATTACTCATCGCAATACAAACTACAGTTCGATCAACTAACCAATCAGCTAAAACTAACTGATAATCTGATTGGTGAAATCAGCAATCAATTGTCCGAACAGGAAAAGCTGATCGATTTGTACCGGATTGAACTGGAGAAAGGGCTGGTCCGGTTTCTCGATTACCTGACTGTCTTAAACAATTATACGGCAACTAAAAATTCATATTTGATCGCAGAAATGAACCGGTTGCAGATTATTAACCAATTGAATTACCTCAAATGAGCAACTTCCGAACAATCCTGGCGTTCATCGTACTTATTAACCTGATCGGCTGTAACAACAGTTCACCCACCAAAACCGAAGAGACTCCTAAAGTTTCAACGCCGGTCACGGTCACATCTATTGAAAATACGGCTATTAGCGAGTCTATAAGTTTTAATGCAGTCTCACAATATCAGCGCAAAAATATGGTGAAATCAACCATCAACGGTTATATCGAAAAGTCGTTTGTAAATCAGGGAGATATTGTTCAGGCCGGAAAACCATTGTACTCCATCAAAACGAAAGAGGGAGAAGCGCTGAGTAAATATGCTGCCAAAGATTCATCATTCAAATTTACGGGGAAGCTTACAATTGTTGCCCCTGTAACCGGAATTGTTGTTGAAGCAACCAAGCAAACCAACGATTACGTGAGTGATGGCGAACAACTTTGCATAATTTCCGCACAAAGCAGTTTTGTTTTCCTTCTCAATGTTCCGTACGAACAAAGTAAATATGCAACGCCAGGTAGAAACTGTTCCATTCTACTCCCCGATTCCACAGTCTTAAATGGAACGATCTCCGGAAAGCTTTCAATAGTTGATCCTGTTTCCCAGACACAGAGCTATGTTGTGAAACCTGTTACTTCAACCATTCTTCCTGAAAATCTTTCAGTTCTGGTCCGGATCAGTAAAAGTTCGAAAGAAAACACGCAAGTGATTGATAAATTGTGCGTTTTGTCGGATGAGACGATGGAGAACTTCTGGGTGATGAAACTCATCAACGATACCACAGCTGTAAAAGTCGCCATAAAAACAGGTATGGTTTCAGGAGACAAAATTGAAATAGTCTCCCCCGCCTTTACTCAAAGCGACCGGCTGATAAACACAGGAAACTACGGCTTGGCAGATACTGCATTTGTAAATATCATTCAACCCTGAAAACGATGAAAGACTTTTTCGTTTCGCATAAAAATCCGGTAGCCGTCATACTTGTCATCATTTTAGCTGCAGGCATTTACACCTTTTCGAAAATGCAGTCCTCACTGTTTCCGGAGGTGACCTTTCCCAAGATAAAGGTGATTGCCGACAGCGGATTACAACCTGTCGGAAAGATGATGGTAACGGTAACAAAGCCACTTGAGAATGCGATAAAAAGGGTTCCTAACCTGAAAACGGTACGAAGCATCACCAGCCGTGGCAATTGTGAAATCTCGGCGTTTATGGAGTGGGATGCTGACATCGATTTAAGCAAACAGCAGATTGAATCTTCGATCAATCAGATCAAAAATGAACTTCCCGTGGGAACCACGCTGAGTATTGAGAAGATGAATCCCTCCATCCTTCCGGTGATTGGTTATGTGATCGAAGGGCCGGGAAGAAGTAATATCGAACTCAATCAAATTGCCAACTACACGATAAAGCCTTTCCTGTCGCAGGCGAAAGGGGTCGCCGAAGTATGGGTCATCGGTGGTAAAACAAAAGAATACCATATCGAACTGCTACAGCAAAAAATGGCAGCATTGAGTATTACGCCTGCCATGATCTCCACTGCTTTAAGTCAGACCAATTTTATCAGCAGTAACGGGTACCTAACGGATTATAACCGGCTGTACCTCACCGTAACCGATGCGAATGTCGAAAATCTCGAACAATTGGAGAACCTTGTCGTCAGCAACAATGGCAAAAGGGTGCTGCAACTCAAAGATATTGCCACCCTAAAAGTAGCTGAGCAGACGCAATATATCAGGGTCAACGCCAATGGGAAAAGCGCCATTCTGATGGCTGTTGTCAAACAGCCAAATGCCAATCTGATTGACGTCACTGATGGTGTAACCAAAAAAATCGACGAACTCAACAACCGGATTTTGCCCAAAGGTGTTAAGCTAAGTCCATATTATGTGCAATCTGATTTTGTAAACGAATCTATCAGTAGTGTGAACGACAGTCTTTGGATTGGTTTACTACTGGCTATTCTTGTGGCGTTTATATTCCTGCGCTCCTTCAAATCGAGTGCGGTTATACTGATCACGATACCAATCACGCTCTCTTTAACGCTGATTGTCCTGTATGTGATTGGTTATAATTTCAATATCATGACGCTTGGGGCAATTGCGGCAAGCATCGGGTTGATAATCGACGATGCCATCGTTGTGGTGGAACAGATTCACCGGACACATGAAGAGTTCCCCGAAAAGCCTACAAAAGAGCTTCTCAGTGGTTCTGTTGGCTTCCTGTTACCGGCCATGATTGGTTCATCGGTAAGTACGATCGTGATTTTTCTTCCTTTTATGATTTTGAGCGGTGTGGCCGGAGCCTATTTTAAGATCCTCACCAACACAATGATGATTACACTGATCTGTTCTTTTTTAGTAACTTGGATCGGATTACCCGTGATCTATCTCCTCTTCTCAGGAAAAACAAATACCGTTACGAAGCAACATCCCGAAGCACATCGTACGAGTGGAAAGTGGATCTCTTTCTTTATTTTGCGGCCCGTTATCAGCATCTGCTTTATCGGATTACTTCTCTTCTCAATCCTCTATATTTCAGGCAGGTTAGAAACAGGTTTTCTTCCCGAGATGGACGAAGGAAGTATTGTGCTTGATTATACTTCGCCACCGGGAACATCTCTTCAGGAAACGGACCGCATGTTGCGCGAAGTGGAGAAGCTACTTCCGACAATACCCGAGATTGAATCGTATTCGCGCAGAACCGGCGCGCAGATGGGGTTTTTCATTACGGAACCTAACTATGGCGATTATTTGATTCAACTTAAAACCGAACGAAAACGATCGACCAATCAGGTGATTGATGAAATAAGGGCAAAGGTCGAATCTTCACAACCTGCGCTAAAAATAGATTTCGGACAGGTGATAGGCGATATGCTGGGCGACCTTATGAGCTCTACACAACCAATTGAGATTAAGATCTACGGTGATAATGTGAATATATTGCAGGGCCTTGCGCGCCAGGTTGCAGGTATTACTGAAAATGTAAAGGGAACTGCCGATGTTTTCGATGGGATTACGATTGCAGGACCTTCCATCAATATCGAGCCGAACTATAAAAACCTTGCGCTTTTTGGAATCACACCAGCCGATTTTCAGAATCAGCTGCAAACGCAACTTGAAGGGGTAACAGTCGGCAATATTTATGAAAAAGAGCAATTGACAACGGTTCGAATGTTGTATCCCGACGCTGCAAATACTTCGCTCGAAAAGATCAGAGACGGTTATGTCTTTCTTCCGAACGGCAAACTTCAGCCGCTTTCGACATTGGCGCATATTTCGGTCGATGCAGGAAGTGCGGAGATTGAGCGGGAGAATTTACAGACGATGATTCCTGTTATTGCGCGGCTCGATAACCGCGATCTGGGCAGTGTAATGACCGATTTAAAACGTGAGATTGAATCGAAAGTTAATCTTCCTCAGGGCTATCATATCACGTATGGCGGCGCCTACGAGGAGCAGCAAAAATCGTTCAGCGAACTGATGATGATACTGATTACGGCCATTTTGCTTGTGTTTGCGGTGATGTTATTCCTGTTTAAAGAGTTTAAGATTGCGTTGTTGATTGTATTTCTTTCAGCTTTGGGAATCTCCGGAAGCCTGATCGCCCTCTTCATTACAACTACTCCGCTAAACGTGGGAAGTTATACGGGAATTATCATGATCATCGGTATCATCGGTGAGAATGCAATTTTCACCTTCCTGCAATTCCAGCAAACATTGAAGACATTGAATCGTGATGGTGCGATTGTCTATGCGATCTCTACACGTCTTCGTCCGAAACTAATGACCGCTTTGGGTGCGATCATTGCACTCTCTCCGATTGCGCTCGGTATTGGAACCGGCGCCCAGTTGCATCAGCCTTTGGCAATTGCCGTAATCGGTGGTTTTATCATTGCACTGCCGTTGTTGCTGATTGTTTATCCTTCAATGTTAAGGTTGTTGTATAAAAAGGGATAGATGATATGGAAGAAAAATTAATGAAAGATTCAACAAGAGTTAAATTGCTAAATGGCATTGAAAAGGACATCCCATATTTAAATGAGTATTTATGGAATAAAATACTCCCTTGC
>Ga0209511_1001775_pt1 | contig 18524 bp, 15 predicted proteins | sample SSSSmetaG_FD_184141 | JGI IMG/M metagenome (GOLD analysis project Ga0209511, IMG submission 184141) | Glacier valley bacterial and archeal communities from Borup Fiord, Nunavut, Canada, to study Microbial Dark Matter (Phase II) - ​SSSS... | ecosystem: Environmental > Aquatic > Freshwater > Ice >...
CCGCGAGGACGCTGTCGGCCGTGCGCCCCGTGTAGGGCGCCTCGCCGGCGAGCACGTGATAGAGCAATGCACCCAGCGCGTAGACGTCCGCGCGTTCGTCGACCGGATCTCCTTCGGCTTGCTCGGGCGGCATGTAGGCCGGGGTCCCGAGCACGGCGCCGTGTTCGGTCGCTCCGCCACCGCTGCCCGACTGCGTTGCCAGCTTTCGCACGCTCGGCCGCACCGACTCGACCTCGGGGCCAACCGCCGTGAGGTCTTTGGCCAGCCCCCAGTCGATCACGACCGTCTCGCCGAAATCACCGACCAGCACGTTCGCAGGCTTGAGGTCGCGGTGGACGATCTTGCGATCGTGGGCGTACGCGATCGCGTCGGCGACCGCGATCACGCTCGCGATCAAGCCAAACCGTTCGTCGACGGTCGGTGATGCGGCGATGACCTTGTCGAGCGGACGACCGGAGATCAAGGTCATCGCGTAGAACGGATCGCCCGTGGGCCACACCCCGGCCTCGAGCACGCTGACCGTCGCGGGGTGCTGGAGCCGCGCGGTGATGCGGACCTCGCGCTCGAAGCGCTGCTTGAGCTCTTCGGTGGGCGCGTACAGCTCCTTGATCGCGACCTCTCGACCGAGTCGCCGATCGCGCGCGACGATGATCCGGCCCATGCCGCCCCGCGCGAGCTCGCGGTCACGGACGTAGTGCGAGGGCTCGACGTCGATCAAGACGGTGTAGTCCGCAGACGTGCCGCTGCGAGCGCTCGAGCCGGCAACCTGTTCCGGGACTTCCCCACCTTCCCCAACCTCACCGTCTGGGTCAGGGGTGATGTTCAGTGTCGCGTCGAGCGCCCCGTCTCGCTTTTCGACCATTCGCTGATCGTACGGCTACAGACGGCCGAGGATACCGGCCGCGGGCACGAACAGCGTCGCTTTCGTCGCGCCCATCTCGGGATTGAATTCGTGCTCGACGCCGGCCTCGATGATCAAGGCGAGGTGACGGCTGACGATCCACTCGAGCCCGCCGGCAGCGCGAAGGCCGTAGCGGGCTCCACTCGAGAAGAACAAGGGAACACCCGCGGTGACGTACGGCCGGTACTCCTTCGTGAGGAACGTGTACGACAGCCCGGCGTAGGCACCGATCTTCGGTCCGAGGATCGCCGCGGCGCGGGCTTCGACGTGAGGAATGATGTCGGCGGTGAGGCCGACCAATGCGGCACCTCCGTGCGGAATGTCGAAGTGGCCGACCACGAGCGCTCCGAAGCGCGAGCGCGGACCTTCGTCCGGCGTGGCCGCGACGATACCGCCAGCGGCAGGCACGGTGATGAGCTTCGCGATTTGTTTGGGAATCGGTACGAGCTGGATCTCGAGCGCGATCTGTTCTCCTGCAGCGACCGTGACCGACTTGGTCTTGACCTCGTAGCCCTCGGCCTTGACCGTGATCTGATGGCGCCCCGGCACGACGCGCCACTTGCCGCCGTACACGGTGTGGAGCCAATCGTCGTCGTCGATCGTGATCGTCGCGTCCGAGGGCGTTGGCGTGATGTCGTAGCGACCGGACGTCAGATCGATCTTGTCGACGAGCTTTTGGATGTCTGCGCGCCGCTTGGGATCGGAGTCCCTCGCATCGATGTAGCGCTGGTACGCGTTCGCGGCGTCGGCATCGCGCTTGAGCAGCTTGAGCGTCGTGCCGATGTTGAGCAGGATCTTCGCGCCCTGGAACCGCTCGTACGCGGTCTTGAACACGGCAAGCGCACCGAGATAGTCCTTCCCGTCGAGCAGCTTCACGCCCGATTGCATGAGCGACTGCGCATCGAGCTTGTCGCCCTTGTTGTCGGGCGCGGGTTGCGCCGAAGCGATCGCGGATCCGATCACCATGACGGCGAGGGCCTTGCGAATCATTCTGGTTCCGCGTTTCTCGCGCTCATTCGACGGTATTTTCGATCGGAAGATCACCGTTGTCGGGCTTCGCGGGCTTCTTTTCCGTCAGCTTTTTCTCGCTCGGCTTCTTGTCGGGCTTCTTGCCGACGCCATCGGGCTTCTTCACCGGCGGATGCTTGATTTCTGCGACGGGCTTCGGCTCGGTCGTTGGCTCGATCGTTGGCTCGGTCGTTGGCTCGATCGTTGGCTCGGTCGTTGGCTCGATGGGCTTTGGCGGATTGACCGGGACCGGCCTGGCTTCGGTGACCGCGGCCTTGGCCACGGGCGGCGGCGGCGGTGGTGCAGGAGTCGGCGTCGGCGTCGCGACCCGTGCCGCCGTCTTCGTGTCGCTGTTGCCCCCGAGCGCCGCGACCGCACCGATGCCACCACCGACGAGGATGATCGCGGCGATGCCGAACACCAGGCCGTGCTTGCTCTTCGGCGAAACGGTGGCCGACTGGCTCGCGGCACCGCTCAGCGTCGTCGGCTGGTTCGGCGTCGCGAGGACGGAGGGCGGGTACGTGCCCGGCGGGGCAGGTGTGGGATTGATTGCGGGTGTGAAGGACTGCGCCTGATGAAAACTTTGACTTCCGTCGAGCGACCAGCGCGCGTTCGAGGTCGACGCCCAGCCGTGGGCGTGCGCGATCCCGGCGAGGTTTTGCGCGAGGTCGCGTGCCGTCTGCGGACGCGCGGCTGGATCTTTCGCGAGCATCGCCATCACGAGTGCGTCGGTATCCGGCGAGATGCCGAGCTGTACGCGCGAGGGCGGCTCGGGCTGCACGTAGAGGTGCATGCCGATCACTTCACCCGCGCCCTCCATCGCGAACGGCGGGCGCCCGGTGAGCAGCTGATAAAAGATGCAACCGAGCGAGTAGATGTCGGCGCGCGCATCGACCATGCCCGAGCCTTTGCACTGCTCTGGCGACATATAGGTCGGCGTGCCCATCACGGCGCCGGTCTTGGTCGCGGCGTGCGCCGAGCCGATATCGGTGAGCTTCGCGATGCCGAAATCAAGGATCTTGATCCGCTCGCCGCTCGGCGCGTCCTGATCTTCGACGAGGAACAGATTATCCGGCTTGAGATCGCGATGGATGATGCCCTTGTCGTGCGCGGCCGCGAGCCCGCTGCACACGCCGCGCAACATCGCTGCGGCTTCGCCCTCGGGCATCGCGCCGCGCATCTTGATCCGCTTCGCGAGCGTCATGCCCTGGAGCAGCTCCATGACGAGGTACGCGAAGCCGCTCTCGAGATAGCCGAAGTCGAACACTTCGACAATGCCCGGGTGATTGATCGCGGTCGTCGCCTTGGCTTCATTGAAGAAGCGATTGACGATCTCGCGGTTATGCGTGAGCTCGGGCAGTAGCACTTTGATCGCGACCAGGCGACCGAGCATCGTGTGCTCGGCGCGGTACACGGCGCCCATCCCGCCATCGCTCAGCTTGTCGATGATGCGGTAGTTGCCGGCGGTCGTGCCTAGAAGGCCGTCGAGCATCGGTGGATAATTACGGTTGGTGGTCCAAGAGTCAAACCGCCGACCGTAATGCGTACAGATGCCTACACTCTTGTGAGGTTGACCTCCGCGTCGGGGTACCGGATCCTGAGCACATCTTGCGCAGCCTATTTTTCGTGCCGCTTTTCGCGATGGCCGTCATGGGGCTGGGTGCCTGCCAGTCGGCACCCGATGCCGATACCAGCCAGGTCGAACAAGGGCTGACCGCCAATCCGGTGATCTACCCCGCGAACCCGGTCGTGACCTTCAACTCGGTCCAGGTCGGACAGACGTCGAACACGTTGTCGTTCGGCGTCCGGACGACAACGAACAACTCCTACCTCACGATCAGCGCGGTCAGTTACAGCTGCCCGGACTACACGATCAGCGCGTCATTGCCCGGCTCTGCAGAGCGTGATTGCACGATCTCTAGCTGTCCGCTGGCGCACGCGCCGTACGTCCAGTGCCCGGTCGCTTCGCCACTCATCACGACCTGTTCGAACTACGACTACAGCTTCTCGGCGGTGTTTCATCCGAGCCTCGCCGCCGCGACCTCGTGTGTCGTCACGATCGTCAGCGATGCCGGCAATCTCGGACTCACGCTCTACGGCACGGGCACGCCGCCGCCGATCCACGTCACCGCCTCCCCGGGAAGCGTCAACTACGGTGGCGTTCGCATCGGCACCAATTCGAGTGCGGTCGGCATCTCCGTCGTGAACAGTGGTGGCGCGACCGCGACGATCAACTCCGTCACCACGTCCGCCGGGTTCACGATGGTCAGCGGCAGTCCCGGCGCTCACACGCTCGGCGCCGGTACGGGCGAGGGCTACGGCGTGGTCTGTCACCCCATCGGGGTCGGCGGGCTCACCGGTTCGATCAACATCTCGAGCGACGATCCGAGCGCGCCGAACATCTCGATCCCGCTGGCGTGCACCGGCATCGATTCCGCGCTCGCGATCTCGCCGAGCCCTGCGACGCTGCCGACGATCCGGGTCGGCGAATCCGAGATGCAGACCATCTCGATCACGAACATGGGCGCGGCGGACACGAGCATCCAGGCTGTCACCGTGACCGGCATGACGATGGTCTCTGCACCCGCGGGTGGCACGCTCCTGCCGGCCTCGGGCGGGACTGCATCGGTCACGATCTCGTTCGCCGGTCAGACCCCGGGTTCGACGAGCGGTACCCTCCACGTCGACTACGACAACGGCAAAGCGATCGACACGCAGATCACCGCGAAGGCGGTCGCGACGTCGCTGTCGCTCACGCCCGATGGCGATGTCGACCTCGGCCCGATCTGCATCGGCCAGACCAAATCGCAAGAGTTCGCGATGATCGGCACCGAAGAAGGCTCGTTCGAGCTCACGAGCGTGAGCACGCTCGATGCGCCCTTCACCCTGACCACGCCGACGTTGCCGGCGATGGTGCAGGGCGCGGCGGCAAACACGGTCAAGCTCACCGTCGCAGGTGCACCGACGACCGAGGGCAACATCGCCGCGTCGTTCATGTTCGACACCGATATTCCGATGGGGACGCCGCACACGATCAACCTTCGTATGCTCGGCCTGACCGAGGGCGTGAACGGCCCCCCTTCCGTCGACCTCGGCGGCAACCTGGTCAACCAGACCTCGCTCGGTCAGCACGTCGAGATCTCGAACTGCACCGCGGCACCCGTCACGATCACGTCGGTCAACATCAGCGGCACCGATGCTGCCGACTTCACGGTCGTCGATCAGCCGACCGAGCTCACGATCATGCCGGCCCGCTCGATCAAATGGCTCGTGATCCTCGATCCGCACAGCACCGGTGAAAAGGCGGCCGTGTTCAATGCGCTGTTCGATGGCGGCACGACCGCGGTCCCGCTGGTCGGTGAGGGCCTCGGATCGGGCGTCGGCAGCGGAGCCAGTGGCGAGGGCTCGAAGTCGAGCTACTACGCGTGCAGCACCGGCAGCCCTGTCGGGCTCGCGCCGATCGGCATCGCCCTGGGCGCCTTGCTGTTGCGCGGCCGTCGCCGCGCGTAGGGCTGAAACATCGACGCAGCGCGTGTCCCACACCGGCGCTGATCTCCGCAGAGGCGGATCGCGCCACTTGTGTGGTGTGCGCGTGACGAGCTGTCTCAGCTTGTTGCAACTCGATTGCGAGAGCAGCGGGTTTAGCCGGCGGCAGAAATGACAGCTGCTATCTCGGCTTGCGATCTCAACTATCCGGAACCGCCGATCGAGATGCTCGATCAGCAGCGACGCACACCTACACCTCCGCTGTACAGCGGACACGAGGCGACATCGAATTCCGAAATTGCCGCAGGTGAGACGCATTAGTTGGTGCTCATACGGTCGCAGAGAGTCGAGCACCGGAACCTGTCAGGCAACGAGTTCACACTCTGCGCGAGTTGCGCAGCGCACGCTGGCACTGCGCGTGGAACTGTGGATGGTCATGACGAGACGCTGGTCCCTTCGCACAGTGCTTCTGCTCGCGGTCGCTGCTTGCAATCCTTTCGGTCCGGAAGCGCCGGCCGAGGATGGCCAGCCCGCGAACGTGCCATCCGACGTCAACACCGCGCTCAGCGGACTTCCCGACGCGACGGTCATCCAGTGGACCCCCGATGGTCTGCCCGTCTACATCGTGGGTGACATGGGGCGTCCCGGCGCGATGAGCGACGACATGATGTCGAATCAGCCGGCCGTGATGGCGGCTGCCGCGCCCGCGCTGAAAGCATTTCGCCTCACGCCGGATCAACTCCAGGCCGTCAAGATGTCGACCGACGATACTGGCGATCGTCACTTCCGGTACCGGTTGATCCACGAAGGCCTGCCGGTGATCGGTGGTGATCTCGTCGTTCATGTCGACATCAAAGGCGCGATCTACTCGATCAACGGCTCGGCGCGTGGCGATATCCCGACGATGCTCGGTACCCACGCGATCACCGAGGCGCAGGCGATGTCGGCGATTCCGCACGACGACCGTTTCACCGGCCTGACGGTCGGTGCGGCTTCGCAGGTGTTCATCCAGACGGATGACGGCGAGTTCCACAAGGCCTTCGAGACCACCGTCGCGGGCATGCGCGGTCTCGATCCGGCGCGCGACAAGGTCTATGTCGACGTCGATACCGGCACGATCATCGCGGACTACCCGCAGATCTACTTCGCCGAGAGCCGCCAGGTCTACTCCGCGGCCAACGGCACGAACCTGCCGGGCGCGCTCAAGCGCACCGAAGGCCAAGCCGCGACGACCGACGCCGATGTCACCGGCGCGTACGACGGCACCGGCGACGCGTACGAAGCCTACAAGCAGTTCTGGAATCGCGACTCGTACAACAACAGCGGCGCGGCGCTGATCTCGTCGGTCCACTATTCGACGAACTACTGCAACGCGTACTGGGACGGCTCGACCCAGATGGTCTACGGCGATGGCGACCCGTCGCAGGGTTGCTCGAACCTCGCCCGCGCCGTCGACGTCACGGCGCACGAGCTCACCCACGCGGTGACGCAGAACGAGTCCGGCCTCAACTACTCCGGCGAGTCCGGCGGTATGAACGAATCGATGTCCGATATCTTCGGCTCGTTCGTCGAGACCTGGGTCGGTGGCGGCAAGACCGGCACGCTGACGCCGAACACGAACACGTGGATCATCGGAGAGCAGGTGATTCCGCCCGGCCTGCGCTGGATGTGTAACCCGCACCAGGATGGTGCCTCGGCCGACTACTACTCGACGAGCATCGCGAACCTCGACGTTCACTACAGCTCGGGCCTCGGCAACCTCGCGTTCTGTCTCCTCACGCAAGGTGGCATGCAGCCGACCGGCAAGGACTCGCACAACATCGACGTCACCGGCATCGGCATGAACAAGGCGATCCGCATCATGTACAAGGTCCAGACCGACATCCTGACGTCGACGTCGAAGTACGCGACGCTGCGCACCGCGATGGAGCAGGCGGCAACCACGCTCTACGACGATGCAACGCGTAACTCGGTGAGCTGCACGTGGGCCGCGCTCGGTGTCGGCACCGCGACGGCATGTTCGACGACCGGCTCCGGCTCGGGAAGTGGTTCGGGCTCGGGTTCGGGTTCGGGCAGCGGCACGACGAGCGGCGACCCGGTGCTCCAGAGCGGCGTCTCGGTCACCGCTGTCGGCGCGACCCTCTCGAAGCAGTACTGGCGTGTCACGGCGCCCTCGGGCAAGGCGCTAAAGATCTCGATTAGCGGCGGCACGGGTGATGCGGACCTCTACACCCGCGTCGGTTCGCGCCCGACGACGACGACCTACGCGTGCCGCCCGTACGTCACCGGTAACACCGAGTCGTGCTCGAGCACCACGACCGGCACCGATACCTACGTGATGCTCCGCGGCTACGCAGCGTTCTCGGGCGTGAAGCTGACCGCCACGTACTAGCTGACGCGGAACTTGATCCCGAGAGCCGCGCCGGCAAACCCCGCGATCGAAAGATCGCGGGGCTTATTTTTGAGTCTGCGAGTAGTTGCGTAGCGTGAGCATGATCAGCGCGAGCATCCAGATCGCGGCGATACCAAACGCGACGAGTGTCCAGATCATCGCCGCCTGGATGCCATGCGCGAGTGCGAGCTGCTGCGCGGCGGGCTCGAGCTCTTCGGTCGCAGCGAACGTCCGGTTCAGCCAGATCGCGGTGATCCACGGCATCACGAGCACCGCGAACGCGAGCATCGCCACCACCGTGTAGCGCCCCTTCTGATGCCCGGGCGCGCCGTTCGCTTTGAGTAGCCAGTGCGACCAGTAGGCCAGCCCGAGGCCGATCACCGACAAGACGAGGTTCACGCCGGCACCCTACCGCGTCTGCGCGAGTACGCTCGCCGCGCGTGCCGAAGGAATCTCTCGCGGGAATTCCAGTTCTCGACGGATTGCGAGCGATCGTGCTGTGCGCGCACATCCCGGGACTGGCGTCATTTCGGCGATGCCGACGCGGATGTGGCTCGGCGAGGTGGGTGTGCGCACGTTCTTCGTGATCTCCCCAGCGCGAGACGACCGGCCGGATCTTGCTGAAGGATTTCTACATCCGCCGCGTGTTCCGCATCTTTCCCGCGTTCTACACGTACATCGCAGCGGCTCGGGCGGCTCGGGCGGCTCGGGCGGCGATTCCGCAACGCATGACCCTCGATGTCTGCATCGCTTCTCGAATTTCCGATCGCGATCTAGCAAACTAGCGCCGTGGTGCGACGTCGTCGAAATCCGATCTGGCAGCCGAGCGCGGAACAGATGAGCCACTGGCCCTCGACCTCGGGTAACGCGATCAACGGTGTCGGTGAGCGGGCGCCTCGCAGGCCTTCGCCGATCTACTGGCACGATCCCGATTCGACGCCGCATGGCCCTCTCCAGCGCTGGTTCTATCAGCGCTCGAATAGCGGCGATCCGGATGTCGCTGCGGCACGTGCCGAACGCCAGCGCGTGATCGATCTGCCGCTCGCCCCGCTGGCCGAGGCCGCCGAACAGCGTGATGACTGGAGCCAGGACGTCAAGCGCGTCGCGCGCGAAGCCGGCGCAGATGATGTCGGTATCACCGCGATGCGCGCGGACTACGTGTTCGCGGGCCGCGACGTGCCGGCGCAGCGCTGGATGATCGTGATCGCGGTCGGCCAGGACTACGAAGCGATGCGCTCTGCTCCGTCGAGCCGAGCGCTCGTCGAGGTCACGCGCCAGTACGCGCGCGGCACGCGGATCGCGAAGGCGCTCGCGAGCTGGATGCGCGAGCGTGGTCACGATGCCTTTCCGTACGGTGGCCCCATGGCGGGCTCGTTCATCTTGATCCCGGGAGCCCTCGCCGCGGGGCTCGGCGAGCTCGGGCGGCACGGCTCGATGATCCATCCGCGGTTCGGTTCGAATTTCCGGCTCGCGTGCGTGCTGAGCGATATGCCGTTGACCTCGGATCATCCGATGAAGTTCGGGGCCGACGAGTTCTGCACGAACTGCCGCGTCTGCATCGAAGCGTGCCCACCGGCCGCGATCCTCGAGACCAAACTACGCGTGCGCGGTGAGCAGCGCTGGTACGTCGATTTCGACAAGTGCTTGCCGTACTTCAACGAGAACCTGGGTTGCGCGCTGTGTCTCGCAGTGTGTCCGTTCAGCCGGCCCGAGGTCGGTTCGAACCTGGTCGCAAAACTCAAGCGCCGCTAGATAGCAAGCGCGATCCGGGGGCTGTCAACACTATGAATTTTTTAGATTATTTGCACGGGACCGGCCGTTGCGAGATCAACTCGCTCCATCGGCTGTGACGTGGTAGATGCACCTCCCCACACGATGTCCATCCCGCTGTCCAAACGCTTCTCTGCCCGCATGTCCGCCATCGGGACGCTTCTGACGTCGGCGCCGATCGAAGCTACGGATCTCGAACCTCCCACCGCGAAACCTGCGCGGTTCTCGTTCAAGACCAGCCATCACGCGCGGCTCCCCGAGGTCGAGAAGCCGAACTCGTACATGGCGGATCTCGAAGCGCACGAATCCGAACCGCGCAACTGACTGAGTGACCGCGACTCCCGCGACGGCGCCGCGATCGGCGCTCCGGCTCCCCGGGTTCCGCGCGTTCTTCATCACCTACATGCTGGGGATGATGGCGGACAACATCGAGCACGTGATCTCGTACAAGGTCGCGTTCGACAGGTTCGGCTCGACCGCACTCGCCGGCTTCGCCGTGATCTCGCACTGGCTGCCGTTCCTCGTCGGCTCGGTCGCCGTCGGCGCCCTCAACGATCGCCACGACTCGCGCCGGATCATCCAGCTCGGCATGTGCGGGTTCATCACCGCCTCGCTCGGCTGGGCCTACTTCTTTCTCACCGATTCGCTCCAGCTCTGGAGCGCGTGCATGCTGTTGATCCTCCACGGTTGCTCTGGCGTGCTGTGGCAGACCTCGAGCCAGATGTTGCTCTACGACATCGTCGGGCCCGAGAATTTGCCGAGCGCCGTGCGGCTCAACTCGACCGCGCGCTACCTCGGCGTGCTCGTCGGTCCCGCGGTCGGTGGCGGCTTGTTGCTCCTTCTCGGACCGACGAAGGGCATGGTCGTGAACGCGCTGTTCTTCACGCCGCTGCTACTGTGGTTGATCTCGGCTCCGTACGGCAAGAAGTTCCGGAAAGCCGGCGCGACCCAGGCAAAGCGAGCGATGCGCGGCCTCGCCGACATCGTCCAGACGGTCAAGGACATCCAGGTCGTACCGGTGATCGGCGTCATGCTGATCCTCGGCGGTGGAGCCTCGTTCTTCGTCGGCAACAGCTATCAAGCTTCGATGCCAGAATTCGCGAAGGATCTCGGCCAGCAGCGCGGCAACGTCCTGTACTTCATGCTGCTCGCCGCGGATGCGGCGGGAGCGCTGATCGCCTCCTTGTTGCTCGAGACCTCGCGCAAGCTGCTCCCGATCGCGCCGCGTAATGCACTCAAGCTGTCTCTGTTCTGGGCGGCGGCGTTGTGTGCGTTCGCCCTGAACCGCAGCTACCCGGTCGCGCTCGTGCTGCTGGTCATCGCGGGCTTCTTCGAGTTGTCGTTCAACTCGATGGTCCAGACCATCGTGCAGATCAATGCACCGGTCGGGGTTCGCGGTCGCGTGCTCGGCCTGTTCAACATGGCCTCGCTCGGCCTGCGGATGTTCTCCGGCATCGTGGTCGGCCTCGTCGGCAGCGTGATCACGATCCACTACTCGCTCGCGATCTCGACGACCTGCTTCTTTTTCGTGATGGTCGCGATGATCCTGCGGACGCGCGCGCGCGCTATTTGAACTCGAGCGCGTCGTCGGCGATCTTGCCCGAGCCAAGCACCGCGCGATCGAGCGCGTAGTTCTGATACAGCCGCCACGGCAGTTTCACGCCCTGGCGTGGCAGATCAGGCAGCGACCGCGTGACGTAGCTCGAGGAGAAATCGAGCAACGGGATCTCGGCGACTTCCGGATCGCGGCGCGGCCGGACCTCTTTGAAGTTGCGCTTATCCATGAACTCGAGCAGGCGGCACACGAACGTGCTGCCGAGGTCGACCTTCAGCGTCCACGAGGCATTCGTGTAGCCGACCGCGAACGCGAAGTTCGGCACGCCGCTGCACATCAGGCCCTTGAAGATCATCATCTCCGATGGTGGAACGACTCGGCCATCGACCTCGATCGTGGCGCCACCGAAGATCTGCAGCTTCAACCCGGTCGCGGTGACCACGACATCGGCCTCGAGCTCGGCGCCGGACTTCAACTTCAAGCCACGCTCGGTGAACGTCTCGATGTGATCAGTGATGATCTCGGCCGTTCCCGCGCGCAGTGCCTTGAAGAGATCCGAATCGGGCACGAGGCACAGCCGCTGATCCCACGGGTAGTAGGCGGGCGTGAAGTGCGGAACCGCCGCTGAGCCGGCCATCTTCGCCGCGCTCTTCACGAGCAGCTGCTTGGCGTGTTCTGGGAACGTGCGCGTGTAGCCGTAGAACCCCATGTTCGTCAGCACGTTCTTCCACCGCGTGATCGAGTAGGCCGCCTTGGCGGGCAGCTTCGCGCGCAGCCAATCCGCGATCTTGTCCTTCGAAGGCCGCGTCATGATGTAGGTCGGCGAGCGCTGCAGCATCGTGACGTGCGCGGCCTGCTTCGCCATCTCGGGCACAAGCGTCACGGCCGTCGCGCCACTTCCGATCACGACGACGCGCTTGCCCTTGTAATCGAGATCCTCGGGCCACTGTTGCGGATGCACGACGCGGCCCTTGAAGATGTCGCGCCCTGGAAAGTCCGGGGTATAGCCACCGGCATAGTCGTAATAGCCGGAGCAACAGTAGAGGAACTTGCAAGTCCAGGTCGATGCCGCCACGACGGTCCACTGCGCGTCATGACTCGACCACGCCGCCTTCGTGACGCACTCGTTGTAGTGGATGTGCGGCGCGATGCCGGCCTCGTCGGCGGTCTCCTGGATGTAGTCGAGGATCGCGGGTCCATCGGCGATCGCCTTCGCGTTCGTCCACGGTTTGAACGAGTAGCCGAGCGTGTACATGTCCGAGTCCGAGCGGATGCCGGGATACTTGAACAAATCCCACGTGCCGCCGAGCCGCGGTCGCGCTTCGAGGATCGCGTAGCTCTTGGTTGGTTGCAGCGTCTGCAGGTGATGCGCAGCGCCGATACCGGAGAGGCCAGCTCCAATGATCAGGACATCGACGTGGGGCACGGTCTGACTATAACTCGGAGTGCGTGCGCAACCGCAATCGCATGCCTGCCGCCTCGGGCTCACCGGCAGTTGCGCGTGCATGCGAATCATGCGCTCCACGGACGGACACGACCAAGACTGCTCCGGTGCGAGCCACGCGGGCAGGGAGGCACCGTGTCGTGCGAGTAGCACGCAGAGGAACCGCTCGAGCGATCCGAACAGCGCGCGATATAGCATCACGACCACGACCGACGAGATCATCGAGTTCTGCAAATCGAAGATCGCGGCGTATAAACACCCCCGTCCGCTCGAGATCGTCGACGCAGTGCCGAAGACCGTCACCGGCAAGTTCTTGCGTCGCGTCCCGCGTGATAGGGAAGGTAGAAAATGAGCAACCGCGCATCCGATTTCGCGAAGCGAGTGCAAGAGTTCGTGAACGAGCACGTGTATCCGAGCGAGGCGGACTACATGCGCGAGCTCGCGGCGGCCCCGTCGCGGTGGTCGATTCCGCCCGTGATGGAGAAGCTCAAGAAGCGGGCGAAAGATGGGGGGCTGTGGAACCTGTTCCTGCCCGATCACGATGGTGGCGCCGGCCTCACGAATGCCGAGTACGCACCGCTGTGCGAGATCATGGGGGGCTCGCCGATCGCGCCCGAGGTGTTCAATTGCATGGCACCAGATACCGGCAACATGGAGGTGTTCGCACGCTACGGCACTCCCGCGCAGAAGGAGGAGTGGCTCGCGCCGCTGCTCCGCGGTGACATTCGTTCGTGCTTCGCGATGACCGAACCGGATGTCGCGAGCTCGGATGCGACGAACATCGCGTGCGAAATCGCGAGCGATGGCAACGACTACGTGATCAATGGTCGCAAGTGGTGGACCTCGGGTGCGCTCGACCCGCGCTGCAAGATCGCGATCCTGATGGGCAAGACGAATCCGTCGGGCCCGCGGCACGCGCAGCAATCGATGGTGCTCGTGCCGATGAACACCTCAGGTGTCGAGGTCGTGCGTCACCTCTCCGTTTTCGGTTACGACGATGCACCGCACGGCCACGCCGAGATGCTGTTCAAGAACGTGCGCGTGCCGAAATCGAATGTCCTGCTCGGCGAGGGCCGCGGCTTCGAGATCGCGCAAGGCCGCCTCGGACCCGGGCGTATCCACCATTGCATGCGGTTGGTCGGTCTCGCCGAGCGCGCGCTGCGGCTGATGTGCAAGCGTGCGGAGGAGCGCATCGCATTCGGCAAGCCGCTCGCGGAACAGGGCGGCTTGCGGTTCGAGATCGCGAGGAGCCGGATCGAGATCGATCAGGCGCGCTTGCTCACGATGCACGCGGCGCGTCGGATGGATGAGGTCGGCAACAAGGATTCGCGCAAGGAGATCGCGATGATCAAGGTCGTCGCACCGAACATGGCGCTCGCGGTGATCGACCGCGCGATCCAGGTCCACGGCGGAGGGGGCGTGTCGCAAGATTTTCCGCTCGCCGCAGCGTACGCCTCGGCGCGCACGCTGCGCCTCGCGGATGGTCCAGACGAGGTCCACCTCGAATCGATCGCGAAGATGGAGCTCTCCGACCAGCGGCACGCCCGATGAGCGAAGAAGTCACCGGTGCGGTCACCGCGGTCCGAGCAGCCCTCGATGAAGCCGCGCTCGTCGCGTATCTGGCCGGCAAGATCCCCGGCATCGAGCAAGGCTTGAAGGTACGCCAGTTCGAAGGCGGGCAATCGAACCCGACGTATCTGCTCGAGACCGCGGTCGCGAGCTACGTGTTGCGCAAGAAGCCGAGTGGCGTGTTGCTCGCGTCGGCGCACATGGTCGAGCGCGAGGCGCGGATCATGGCGGCGCTGAAAGGTTCTGCCGTGCCGGTGCCCGACATGCTCGTGTTCTGCGAGGACCCGGGGATCATCGGGACCGCGTTCTTCGTGATGTCGTACATCCAGGGTCGGATCGTTCGCGATCCGATGATTCCCGGGATGAATGCGACCGCGGTCTATCACGCGGCAGTCGACGCGCTCGCGGACCTTCACGATGTCGATTGGGCCGCACGAGGCCTGACCGATTACGGCAAGCCCGCGCAGTACGTCAGCCGGCAGATCACGCGGTGGTCGCGCCAGTATCACGACGCGCATCCTCCCGAGCTGCCCGCGATGACGTGGCTGCTCGCGTGGTTGCCGGCGCACGTCCCGGCCGAACAGCCGGTGTCGATCGCGCATGGCGATTTTCGGATCGATAATCTCGTGCTCGCAGCCGAGGAGCCGAAGGTGCTCGCGGTCCTCGATTGGGAGCTCTCGACGCTCGGCGATCCGCTGACCGACCTCGCGTACTTCTGCATGCCGTACCACTTGCCTCACGATGTTCCGATGCTGCGCGGCCTCGCTGGCAAGGATCTCGCGGCGCACGCGATTCCGAGCGAAGCCGAGCTCGTGGCGCGCTATTGCGCGAAGCGAACGATCAGCGCGCCGAGCCCCGAGGTCTACGCGTTCTACAAAGCGTTCGGTTTGTTCCGGATGGCGGCGATCCTCGCTGGCGTTCGTGCACGCGCCGAGCAGGGCAATGCAAGCAGCGCGAACGCGGCACTCCTGGCCAAACAAGTACCGACATTCGCAGACACTGCTCGGTGCATCGCCGAAGGCGTTTCGTGACGAAAGAATTTCGCGCGATCCTGTTCGATTTCGGTGGCGTGATCCTCACGAGCCCGTTCGAGGCCTTCGCCGCATATGAAGCGAGCGCGAACTTGCCTGCGGGATTCCTCGCGAAGATCAACACGATCAACCCCGACACCAATGCGTGGGCGCAGATGGAGCGGGGCGAGATCTCCGAATCGGAGTTCTACCGTCGCTTCGAAGCGGAAGGGCGGGAGCTCGGCTTCGCGTTCGATGCAAGACAGCTCGTGAGCATGCTACCCGGAGAGGTCCGGACCGAGATGGTCGATGTCGTGCGCCACCTGCGCGAGCGCTACACGGTCGCGTGCCTCACGAATAACATGGCGCTCGGCCACGGCACCGCGATGTCGCGCACGCCCGAGGCTGCGGCCGAGGTCGCCGAGGTGATGGCGCTGTTCGAGTTCGTGATCGAATCGCGCGAGCTCCGCGTGCGTAAACCGGAGCCGAAGTTCTTTGCGCGTGCATGCGAGATCATAGCGGTCCAGCCGGAGCAGTGCGTGTTCCTCGATGATCTCGGGATGAACCTGAAGACCGCGAGGCAGCTCGGCATGACGACGATCAAGGTCGGCGAGCCGGGAGCGGCGATTGCGGAGCTCGAAGCGGTGCTCGGTCACGGCGTTCGCGGGTGGTGACATGCGACGCCGGCCTTTACAGTCACGCGCGGCGACGGCGTGGCTCTAGCCGCGATCACGAACCTCGTTAGCGGAACCTACGCCCGAACGGACTGAACGGCGCGGGCTGCGCGATCGGGCGGCCATACCGGTCGAACTGGATCGGCCGACCGTACGGATCGACCTGTTGCTGACGAGTCGGGCGACCATACGCGTCGAATTGCTGGGGCGGCACCGGGCGGCCGTACGCGTCGAAGCGCTGTTGCGGTTGCAAACGACGATCGTACGCGTCGACCTGCGGACGCAGCTCGTGCTCACGCACGGGCGGAGAAGGTTCGGAGGTCGCGCGGCTCGGTGCAGACTTCGGTTCCGGCGTGGGGACCGTTGGCTGTGGTGCCTGGCTCAGCTTGCCGACGACCACCTGCGCGGGGCGCAGGAGTTGCGCGCCGAACCTGTAGCCGTGTGCGAGCTGATCGACCACCGTGTTGTGAGCTGCCGCGGTCAGCACGGGGATCGTCGTGACCGCTTCGTGGATCGCCGGGTCAAAGACGCCGACAGCCTCTATGCGCTCGACCCCGTATCCGCGTAACACGGCTTCGAGCTGGCCCTTCACGAGCGTGATCCCTTCGATCACCGCAGGTGCATCGCCACTCTCCTGCGCCGCTTTGATCGAGCGATCGAGGTTGTCCATCACCGGAAGGAGCTCGGAGACCAGCTTCTTCTTGGTGTCATTAGCGACCTGTCGCGAGTCGCGCTCGACCCGCGCCTTCGCGTTTTCGAGCTCGCGTAACGCGGCCGAAAGCTGCGCCCGATCGGAGACCGTCTCGGCAGGTGCCTCGCCTTCCATGCATCCTACGTAGGCATTGAGCATGCTCCGCGCAAGACGAAGACCAGAGCCACGCAGGGCTCGGCGACTCGCTTGCGCGCGGGCCTGGATGCCTTGTGCAGCAGCAGGCTGAAAGAGCGCGCACGGCTGCGTCAGGGCGGTGAGCCGAACGCAACCCACTAAATCACGGAGCGTTACTACTTCTTGGGCAGCGTGCCCGGTGAGACCGACGTATCGGTCTTCTGGACGGTGGTCTTCTTCGTGCCGTCCGCTTCCATCACGGTCGTCTGCTTGGACTCTGACGAGGCCTTGTCGCCGCTGTCATTGGTGGTCTCGACCTGAGTCTTGGTCACGGTCGTGGATTGCGGCGGCGCCTTCTTGGCACAACCGACAGCAGCGACGAGCGAGAACATGATCGTTAGGAATAAGCGCATGGGCGGCGGTGTTGCAAATCCGAGTCCGTCGTCTTCGATGACAAACCGCGCTGGAATGGCCTTGTAAGCGGCGTGCATCCCGCACACGAGCGGAATCGCTCGGATCCGAGCGACCCGGCTCGTAATGCCAGACATCTGTGTAGCCTTGCGTGCCATCATGCCGCGCCGTTCGCGGACATTGCCGAGTGGCCCGAAGGGGTGGTGGCGTGATTGGAGTCCTTCGCCACTGCTCGCTAACCACGATGGTGTTCAGTCGTGCTCGATGCTCGTGCCCCTGGCTTCATGACAGCGCTCGACCCGGTTCGTCCCGACGCTGGTCGAGACGAAGTAAAGGATCGCGGCGATCACGAGCGGCCCCGCGTAGTACTTCGTGAAGTTACGGAGGTCGCCGGTATCCGAGGTCTGCTCGATAATGAACCCACCACCCGCGACGGCGAGCGCGGCGGCACCGCCGATCGCGTCGAGCGCGGGGAGCGTGTCGCTATCGGTGCACGTGGCCTTCGGATCCGGAGGAACCTCGGAACCCGAAGCGATGGGTCCCTGCACGCCGAAAAACGAGCATCCGGAGATGCACACGAGTGCGATCAGAGTCCTCACGCAGGAATCGTAGAACGACAGGTAAGCGACCGCAAACTTCGGGCCCCTTCGATCTCGCCGTTTCGACGACCTACTGGAGTGCCGGCGCGCTCATCGCGCCAGTGAATCGTGACATCAGCTGCTTTTAGAAAGTTCTCGCGAGCACGACATCAAAGTCGGTCCGCGAGCGCTTTGATCTCGACCGCAACCCGAGGCCCCTGATCCCGAGTGGCATGCAACAGCTCGAGCCAGATCCGCTTCCCCTCTCCACCGAGCGCGAACGGCTGGAGCACCACCAAAAAATCGCCGCCCACGCGCGGTGAACACGTCACGACGTTGACCATGATCTCGACCGCGTCGCCGCCGAAGCGGACCTCGGTCAACCAACCTGGATTCATCGGCTCTTTGCTGACCAGCGCGAGCTGGTTCGCGGCGATGGCGACGACGTGATACGCGATGCCGCGCTTGCTGAGGACGTCGAAGTCGACCTCCCAACCATCTTCGAGTGCTGCCGGTGCGACATGTTCGACCGCCGAAGGCCCGGCCTTCGCCGTGGTCTCGAATTGATCCATCGCCTCGGCAACCTTCGGCATCAGCATGCCGATCTGGTAGCGCTCCTCGGTCCGGAGCCCGGGAACTTCGATCAAGGCGGCGATGCCAGTCATCGAGCCACGATCGAGGATCGCGATCACGTGATCGACCATCGCGACGAGCTGCACGAGCGGGCCTTGGCCTTCGGGCAGATGGTGATGTGACATCACCTGCGCGATCTGCGCGGGTAGCTTCCAGGTCTCGGCGACAGTCGTGCCGAGCTCGGTGTGTAATTCGTCGACGAGGTGCTTCCAGTGCAGCGCCGGAAGCGTCGGGAGATCGCCGAGCGTCTCGAGGCCGGCGATCGCG
>Ga0209511_1001776_pt1 | contig 18519 bp, 18 predicted proteins | sample SSSSmetaG_FD_184141 | JGI IMG/M metagenome (GOLD analysis project Ga0209511, IMG submission 184141) | Glacier valley bacterial and archeal communities from Borup Fiord, Nunavut, Canada, to study Microbial Dark Matter (Phase II) - ​SSSS... | ecosystem: Environmental > Aquatic > Freshwater > Ice >...
TAACCACAATGGAAACAAAACAAATACAGGGAAAAGTTCTCGAACCGTTGATCTATGATCTCGGATCGACCGGGCGTGTCGTATCAACGCTGCTGCCCAAATCGGATGTGCCGGACATGCCGCTGCCCGACGCCAGTTTGCTGCGCGATGATCTCGATCTGCCCGAAGTTTCAGAGCTGGACGTGGTGCGCCATTACGTCAAGCTGAGCCAGATGAATCACGCAATCGATAAGGGCTTCTACCCGCTCGGCAGTTGCACCATGAAGTACAACCCGAAAATCGACGAAGATACAGCCCGTCTGTCGGGCTTCGCGGGTTTGCATCCGATGCAGGAAGCACCACAAACGCAAGGCGCATTGCTGTTGATGCACACGCTGCAAACATGGTTGGCGGAAATCGTCGGCTTTGATGCGGTGAGCATTCAGCCAGCGGCGGGCGCTCAGGGTGAATTCGCGGGCATTCTGATCATGCGTGCCTACCATCTGGATCGCGGTGACAGCAAGCGCACCAAGATCATCGTACCGAACAGCGCGCACGGCACTAATCCGGCCACCTCTGCAATGGCGGGCTTTCATGTCGTCGAGCTGCCGTCCAACAAAGACGGCGATGTGGACATGGACGCGCTGCGCAAAGAAGCCGATGATACGGTGGCGGGCATGATGATCACCGTGCCGAGTACCTTAGGCGTGTTCGATCGCAACATCAAAGAAATTGTCGAGATCATTCATAACTGCGGTGGCCTGATGTACATGGACGGCGCGAACATGAACGCGCTGCTCGGCGTGGTCAAGCCCGGCGAACTCGGCTTCGACGTGATGCACTACAACCTGCATAAGACGTTCAGCACTCCGCACGGCGGTGGCGGCCCCGGATCGGGTCCGGTAGCGGTCACTAAGACGCTGGCGGAATTCTTGCCGGGCCCGATCGTCAGCATCACCGAAGCGGCCAAAACGCCCGACGATGCGCCGTTGTATGGATGGGTCATGCCACAAAAAAGCATTGGCCGCCTGAAAGCGTTTCACGGCAATTTCGGGATGCACGTCCGCGCTTATACGTACATCCGCTTGCACGGCGATGAAGGCATCAAAGCCATCAGCCGCCATGCTGTGCTCAACGCGAATTACCTGCGCGTCAAGCTGGCGGATACCTACAAAGTGCCATATAACCGCATGTGCGGCCACGAATTTGTCATGGAAGGCCGTTTCAGTGACGCGCCGGATATTCACGCGCTGGATATTGGTAAGCGGCTGATGGACTACGGCATTCACCCACCGACGAATTACTTTCCGGTGTTAGTACCCGAAGCGCTGCTGATCGAGCCGACCGAGTCGGAAAGCAAAGAGACGCTCGACAACTTCATTGATGTGATGAAGAAGATCGCCGTGGAAGCGCGCGAAACGCCGGAATTACTGCATAGCGCGCCGCACATTACGCCGGTCGGTCGCGTCGATGAGATATTAGCCGCTAAACAGCTCGTACTTTGCTGTCGAGCCATTCCCGATTGGTCGGAACTGACCACGTAGGCGGCAAAGCCCTCACCTTAAATCTCTTTTTCCATAGAGAGGGAACGGGGGTGAGGGCTTCTCACAAATACGTCGTGACGAAAAAGTACGCCGTCAGAATGATCGCGATCGCGCTGACGAACGTGCGCAGCCGCTGCGGATTGATCCGCCGAGCACTGGCCGCGCCGCCGTAGCCACCCAAAATTGCGCCCACGATCATGACCACCGCTTGCGGCCAATAAATCGTCCCGGCCAGCACGAATGCGATCACGGCTACCCCGTTGATGCAGGCCGCCAACAGCGTCTTGATCGCGTTCATCTCGTTGATGTTGTCCAAACCCCACACGGCCAGCATCGCCAGCATGACGATCCCAATGCCGCCGCCGAAAAATCCGCCATAAAATGCCGTGAAGAACTGCGTGATCAGCACCAACCCGTTAACCATTGCGCCGGATAGATGCGCCCTGTCGATCGCTTTGCGTAAACGGGTACTGATTGGTTTGCCAAAAGTGAACAGCACCGTTGCAAATAGCAGCAAAAAGGGCAGCAAGCGCGTGAAGGTAGCTTGCGGCGTCCCTAATAACACTCGCGCACCCACTAAACCGCCGAATAAACTCACGCCGACCAACATCAGCAGCCCGTTCTTTTGTTGGGCAAGTTCGCGCCGATACGCGCCGATGCTGGCAAGCGTTCCCGGCAGCAGTGCGATCGTGCTGGTGGTATTGGCGTTTAGCGGTGGCACCCCTGCCAGGATCAGCGCTGGAAACGTGATGAAGCTGCCCCCGCCCGCCACAGAATTGAGCGCGCCCCCTAAGAATGCCACGACGAATAATATTGCGAAGTGCAAAAAAGCGATTATACTGCTATTCATAACGGGTTTTCCATTTGATATTGATCGAGCGCGATGATTGTGCAAAGTTGATGCCAGGAAGGGACATACCCTAAGAAGGGGCAATATGAGCAAAAAGCAGGTCTTTCAAGCCGTCAATGAGAAGAAGCAAAAAGACTATGAGCGGTCAGCACGGCTGCAATATGATCCGGTAACCGTCAACGAGTCGATCAAGCGATGGGGCAGCTATGATGACTCGCAAAAAGAAGCGATCAGCGCAGAAGGCAATCGCATTTATAGTGATCTGGCGGATGCGTTGAAAGCTGGCAAAGCGCCTCAAAGCGCCGAAGTGCAAGTTATTCTGGAGGGCTGGCACAACCATTTAGGTCATTTTTACGAGCCGTCGCTGGAAATTCTGCGCGGATTAGGCGAGCTGTATAACACGAACCCTGACTTCATCGCCAACTTCAAAAAGCTGCATCCCGATCTGCCCGGCTACCTGCAAGCCGCCATCACGCAGTACGTTGACGATTTGGAAGAGGCCGAACTCGCGCGCTTGTTGGCTGCGGATCAAAGCAAAGCGAACAAAGGCGATGCATCGTAGCCCTACCCTGAACGGACAGGTCTCATACAGAAGATGCCATACAATTTGCTTCTGTATGAAACCCGGTCTTTAGGTCGAGGTGTAAAAACTCTACTCTAGACGGCTTTGGGCGGACCGTTCCAACCGTTCGGGACGCCGAAGGCAACGAGCGCCACGCTGAACAAGTACAGGCTGAACAGAATGATCGTGATCGCGATCATCGTGATCGGATCGTAGGTCGGCGCAATGAAGCCCGCGAAGATCGCCGCGCCAACCACTGCGTGCCGCCAAAAGTGCAGCATTTGTTTGGCCGTAATCAAGCCGAGCCGTCCGATCACGTAAAACACGACCGGCGTTTCAAAGGCGACGCCATGCCAGAACAGCACCGATGTGATAAAGCCAAAATAGTTATCACCCGTCCACTGCGGCTTGATCACAGTCGCCAAAAATCCGTTCAGGAACATGTTATAAGCGGGCATCAGGATCAACCAGGTGAACACCACGCCGAACAGAAACATCGCCGTCGTTGCCGGAATCGACATGAGCACCCAACGCTTCTCAGTGTTAGTGAGTCCCGGAATGATGAACATCAGCAGTTGATAGGTGATGATCGGGCTGGCGATGATCGCGCCGATCATGAGTGTGACGCGAAAGAAGATCGAGATGTTCTCGGTTGGCGATATGGCGATCAGAAAATTGCCAGACGAGGCCGCCAGATAGCTGACGACCGGGCTGGCAACCAGCAGTGCAATGATCATTCCAACGGCGAGGCCGAGCATGGCACGAAAAAGCCGCACACGCAGCTCGTCCAGATGCTCGAAAAAGCCCATGACAGCGCCTTCGCCATCATTGAGTTGCTCTTGCTGAGTGCCGGGTGGCGGGATTAACTGGGTAGCCATGCGTCATATTTCTTTCCGGCATCTGCCTGATCATCGTCGGCGGGCGGGTTCAGCGACGGCTCAACGGTCGGCGTTTCGGTGGGTGACGCTAACACAGGTACGACAATCGGCTCAACAGGCGTAGTGCTGATTACCGCATGGTTGATCATCGAGTCGGGCGGCTGCATACTGGGCACATTCGGTGACTCGGCGGGCGTTCCGTTGATCACGCGCATCGCTTCTGCACCGATGTCGAATTTGCCCGTTAGCACGCCCGGTGGCAGATCAAGCCCGGCCTGTTCAAACTCTTTTTGAATGACCTGCGCCGTTTGTTCCCACATGGCGCGGAACTTTGCCAGATAGCGCCCTGCTACATACGCATACTGAATCATCTGCTTAGGCCCAAACAATATCAGCGCCAAAATCAGGATGATAAAGATTTGCGGGCCAATTCCCAAAATGTTCATTACGTTGAGCTTCCTTCTAGCTCGTCGCTGATCGCGCTCTCCTGAGCCAACGACAGCGCACCGAGCACACCGTTAACGAACCGCGAAGCGCTGGCCGAGCCGAACTCTTTTGCTAGTTCGACCGCTTCGTTGAATGCCACCTTCATTGGAGTATCGCGCCAAATTGCAAATTCGTAGATCGCTATTCGTAAAATATTGCGATCAATAATCGCGACTTGTTCGAGCGGAAATTCCGTAGCGTGCTGCTGAATTAATTGATCGATCGCGCTTTTATGTTCGATCACGCCATTGATCAAGCGATATACAAGTATACGCTGTTCTGCATCGATTTGGTTTTCATCGAGCCGAGCCGAAACCACTTGTTCGACGGGATGCGTGGTGCAATCGAGTTCATAGAGCGCCTGAAGCGCCAGCACGCGCGCCACATGGCTATTTTTGACGGCCACAGTTTTTTGCTTTTTTAAGTCAGAAACAAACGCACAGTACGATTATATCGCAAAACGAGCCGCTTGAATGCAAAATGCGGTGTGAGGATCCGGGTATGTACAAAGTCCATGTTTGCCAAATAAGCCCTGCCAAATAAGATAAAGCTGAGCTGTCAAAATCGTGTCAGCTTTTTGGCAAAATTGCCATGAGGCGCTTGTTATACTGCTCGCACGGTACTTGATACGATGCAACTGTTTTTTAATCGCTGATTCAATTGTTTCAAAATCTATAAACAATTTAATGAGACGAACAAAGCTCAGTGAATCGCTATCAGGTATTGATGGTTCATAAACAGGAGACAACCGTACTGAAATTGTCCGACTCGTGCTGGTGATACATGCCGATAGTATGCTTATTTTGCCGATTGTCAAAAGGAATCGCTCGTTATGAAAAAGAAATTGGTCTTAACCTCTATTCTGTTAATGATCAGCCTGGTATTTACCGGACTGCCCGTCCTGCGCGCTGCCGACACCGTAACCTTGACGGTTGCCGTCGTCAACAATCCAGATCAACGGAAACTATTGGCGCTTTCGGATAGCTTCCATGCCGCGCATCCCAATATCAATTTGTCGTTTGTCATGCTGCCGGAAAATGAACTGCGCGATCGCGTGACCACTGACATCACCACCAAGACCGGCTCATTCGATATTGTGCAAGTCGGCACCTATGATACGCCCGTTTTCGCCAAGAATAACTGGCTGGCCTCAGTCGATGACTTGATGACCACCTATCCCAACAGTGTACAGCCCAATTACGATGTGAACGACCTGTTGAAGCCCATCCGCCTCGGCCTTTCGTATAACAGCAAGCTGTACGCGCTGCCCTTCTACGGCGAATCCAGCATGACGTTCTACAACAAAAAGATGTTCGCTGACGCCGGATTGACCATGCCGGACGAGCCAACGTGGGATCAAATTAAAGACCTGGCGTGCAAACTGAACAAGCCCGCTCAGAAGCAGTACGGTATTGCAATGCGCGGATTGCCCGGTTGGGGCGAAGTGCTTGCCCCGCTGGATACCGTGATCAATACCTTTGGTGGTCGCTGGTTCGACGAAAATTGGCAACCGCAGTTGAAGTCCAAAGAATTCCATGATGCGGTCGCTTTCTACGTTGATCTGCTGCAAAAGTGCGGAATTCCGGGCGCTGCCAACAACGGCTTTTCCGAGTCGCTGACGGCCATTGCGCAAGGTCAGGCTGCCATCTGGATTGACGCAACGGTTGCCGCAGGTTTCCTGACCGACCCAAGCCAATCAAAAATCGTCGATAACGTCGGTTTCGCCATGTCACCCTATCAGACGGTCAAGAAGGGCTATCACTGGCTGTGGAGCTGGGCATACGCCATCCCGACCACCAGTAAGCATCAGGATGCAGCCCTTCAGTTCCTCACCTGGTCAACCAGCAAGGATTACATCAATCTGGTCGGCACCACTTACGGCTGGCAGACCATTCCGCCAGGCACACGCGCTTCGACCTACACCAATCCTGACTATTTGAAGGCCGCTAAGTCCTTCGCTGACATCACTCTGAAATCCATCAACACGGCGGATCCAACGGATGCGACACGCGATAAAGTGCCGTATGTCGGTGTCCAGTTTGTTGGTATTCCGGAGTTTCAAGGCTTTGGTACGGACGTTTCGCAGCAAATCTCAGCCGCCATTGCGGGTCAGCTTTCTGTTGACGACGCTTTGACCAAGAGTCAAGACATTGTCACCAAAGCAATGAAGGATGCTGGCTACATCAAGTAGTCTGCCACGTCCATAAGTCGGCCACCAGACCGAGAATTGCAGGGGCAGCGAGTTGTCCCTGCAATTTAACCACGATGACATGACTACTTTCCCTATGCCGATCCTCATGAGTTGAAAGCAAAACATCTTGGCTGAAAACACTCTGCGGTTACCGCAAGCGACCGCTATCCCGAATGTGCCTAAAAAGACGCCCCAACAATCGCGGTTTTCGCTGCTTAGCCCGGCCATCATTTACTTAGTGCTCTTGACGCAAATTCCGGTGTTATTTACGCTGTCTTACAGTTTTTCAAATTGGAATTTTCTCCGCCCGGAACGCACTAGATTCGTTGGGCTGGACAATTACACCGGCTTTGTTCAGGATTCCGATACGCTCACGATTATTCGTAATACGCTGGCCTTTGCTACGTCTGTCGTTCTTTTGTCGCTGATCATCGGGATGATATTAGCGCTGCTGCTCAACCGACCCTTTTTTGGGCGTGGGTTGGCGCGCACACTGTTGATCACGCCGTTCCTGATCATGCCGACGGTATCGGCGGTCATGTGGAAAAACATGCTGTTCAGCCCGACTTTTGGGTTGATCAACGCCTTCCTGGGCATCTTCGGCACGACAACGATCGATTGGATCAATCAATTCCCAATGGCGTCGATCGTCATGATTGTGACCTGGGAGTGGACGCCATTCATGATGCTGATCTTGCTGGCTGGGCTGCAATCGCTGGTGCAGGAACATCTGGAAGCGGCGCAGATCGACGGCGCAGGGCCGCTGGAACTGTTCTTTTACGTGATCCTGCCGCACTTGCGACGCTACATCGAAATCGGCGTCTTGCTTGAGCTGCTGTTCGTATTGAACATTTTTGGCGAGATATTCGTGACCACCACGGGCGGCCCGGCGAACTCTACGACGACGCTAACCTTCAACATCTATCTGGAAGCGTTCAAACGCTGGAATGTTGGGCGGGCAAGCGCTTACGGGATCATTGCGGTGATCCTGGCGAACGTGATTACCTTTGTTTTCTTGCGCGTCATTCGCGGTAACGAACAAAAGGCGGGCACATGACACTCAGCATGAAACGGCGTAAAGTATGGTTTGGTCATGCCCTTTCAATCGTGACTATTCTGATCGCACTGCTGGCATTCTTTCCGATTTTCTGGATGGTCGTGACCTCGTTCAAGACTGAGGGCGACGCCTATACCAGCCCGCCAACCATAGTCTTTAAGCCGACGCTGGAAAACTATCAGATAGCGCTTCAGCAGTCGCACTACTTTACCTATCTGGGCAACACAATTGTCATCACCTTTTTTGCGGCGGCGGCGGCGCTCTTGCTCGGCATCCCGGCAGCCTACAGCCTGGCTTATTATCCACGACGCCGTAACAATTTTACGCTGATGTGGGTCATGTCTACGCGAATGCTGCCACCCGTCGGGGTGATTGTGCCGCTGTACGTGGTGTTCAAAAATCTGGCGCTGTTCGATACGCATCTCGGCTTGATTTTGCTGTACACGACGGTCAATTTGCCGCTGGTGATCTGGATGATGCGCTCGTTCTTTGCCGATTTGCCGTATGAGACGATCGAGGCGGCGCGCATCGATGGAGCGACACTGCTTCAGGAATTTGGCTACGTGATCCTGCCATTGGCGCTGCCCGGACTCATGGCAACGCTGCTATTGTGCGTGATCTTCACCTGGAATGAGTTCTTCATCGCTTTCAACCTGACGATTACGCAGGCATCGCCGCTGTCGGTATTCATCGTGTCCTTCAAAACGTCAGAGGGGTTGTTCTGGGCGAAAATGTCAGCAGCAGCTACACTGACTGCGCTGCCCGTCGTGATCGCGGGATGGGTTGCACAGCGTCAGCTCGTGCGTGGCCTTACCGCGGGCGCGGTCAAGTAAAAACTGTGCTGGTGCGGTCAAATAAGCACTGTGCGGGCGCGGTCAAATAAGCACTGTGCTGGTGCGGTCAAATAAGCACTGTGCGGGCGCGGTCAAATAAGCACTGTGCGGGCGCGGTCAAGTAAGCACTGTGCGGGCGCGGTCAAATAACATTCAACTAAAAGGGTAAAAACTCATGGAAGCTGCACAAATTGAAGCGCCCGGCAAAGCGCGCGTGATCGACAGCGCAAAGCCAGTTGCCGGTAGCGATGATGTTCTGATTGAAGTGGCGGCGGCGGGCATTTGTGGCACTGATTTGCACATTTTTCGCGGCGAATACGAAGCAATCTATCCGCTCATTCCAGGCCATGAGTTCAGCGGGACGGTCGCTGCCATTGGCGAAAACGTGACGCGCTATAAAGTGGGTGATCGAGTCACCGCCGATCCGAATATTCCGTGTGGGCGCTGTCCAGCCTGTCAGCGCAATGAGCCGAATCAATGCGAAAAGTTGGCGGCGATCGGCGTCACCCGTAATGGTGGCTTTGCGCAATATGTGACCGCGCCGGAAGGTAATGTCTTTTCGATCGGTGATCTATCTTTCGCACAGGCCGCCTTGATCGAGCCGTTAGCGTGCGTCGTGTGGGGTTTGAAGCGCGTGCAAGTTCAACCCGGCGACTCGGTGCTGATCTTTGGCGCGGGGCCGATGGGCTGCTTACTGTTGCAGGCGATCAAACATTCCGGTGCGACGACCATTGTCATCACTGACTCCGTGCCCTGGCGTTTGGAGCAAGCCGCAGCGTTAGGCGCAACCGACACCGTTTTAGCGGATAGCCATCAGACAGAGCGCCTTAAAGCGCTCGTCCCGGCGGGTTATAACGTTGTGGTCGATGCAACTGGTTTGCCGCGCGTGGTGGAGCAAACTTTCAGCTATGCCCGTGCGCGTGGCAAAGTCTGGTTGTTTGGCGTGTGTCCACCCGGCGCAACCGCAACGTTCATTCCTTACGATATTTTCCGCAAAGATTTAACCATCATCGGCAGTTTTGCCGTCAATCGGACATTTCAGGAAAGCATCGCGCTGATCCAAAGCGGCGCTGTTCAGGTTGAACCGTTGATCTCGCATCGCTTGCCCTTGAGCCGTTTTGTGGAAGGGATGGAATTAGCTGAGCGCGATCCGAAACGGATGAAGGTACAATTTACGATCAGCGGGCAATAGAACGACGGACGTGGCAGGCCACGTCCCTACAACGCGCTGGATTGCCTGTAGGGACACGGCCTGCCGCGTCCTCAATCCTTCATTTTCATTTTGATATAGAAAGCTGAACATGCAAAAGATTTTCGATTTGAGCGGACGAGTCGCGCTGATCACAGGTGGCGGACGCGGCATTGGGCGTGAGATTGCCGCCATGCTCGCTGAAGCAGGCGCTTCGATCGCCATCAGTGAGCTTGACGCCGCGTCCGGTGAGCAAGCCGTTTCAGAGCTGACGGCTTTGGGCGTGCAAGCAATGTCCGTGCAAACAGATGTGCGTAACCCTGACAGTGTGGAACAAGCGGTTAAAGCGACCCTGGATAAATTCAGCAAGATCGACATTCTGGTTGCTTGTGCGGGCATATGCGTTAACACGCCCGCCGAAAGTACGACCACCGAAGATTGGCTGAACGTGATGAATATCAACCTGAACGGCGTATACTGGTCTTGTCGCGCGGTGGGTAGGCACATGTTGGAACGCCGATCGGGTTGTATCGTCAACATCGGTTCGATGTCCGGCTCGATTGTGAATAAACCGCAGCCGCAAGCCGCTTACAACGCTTCTAAAGCAGCCGTCATTCATCTGACCCGTTCATTAGCCGCTGAATGGGCTGACCGGGGCGTGCGGGTCAATTCTATATCACCCGGCTACATCGGCACTGAAATGACCAAACGCGGCTTGAGCGTCCCGGAATGGGGCAAAACATGGCTGGAAATGACGCCAATGGGTCGTTTAGGCACACCTAAAGAAGTTGCCGCAGCCGTGTTATATCTGGTGTCGGATGCCGCCAGCTTCACGACCGGCACTGATCTCATCGTAGACGGCGGATACACGGCCTGGTGATCGTCCGCTTCCAGATGGATTCAGGATGGGGTGGCGGCGTCACTTACCGACATAGACCGCCTTATACTGCCCGGCGTTCGGGATTGCTTTGAGCGCATCGCGTTCGCCCGGTAACAGCGATGCTTTCGGATTGCGCGCCAGCATTCGCGCCGCCTGATACGCATCGCGAATATCCGTCCAATCGGGTGTGCGCCAATTGGCAGGGATCGCCAGCATGTCCGCCACCGCTCGCACGCGGCGGCCTGCCTCGCCGTTCCAATCCAGCGTGCTGCCACTGATCAACGCGCGTGCCTGATCTTGCATGGCGTTCGCTTCGCCGCCCGTACTGCGATCGAGCTTGCCAAAAAGCTGTGCAGTCATGCGCTCCATCATCCGATCCGCTTGTTTGGGATTGACGTTTCGATCGCGCGCCAACTGCTGCACATCCGGCGGAAGCGCGCTGGTAGGCGCAATCTCGGCCAGCGGGACGTTGCCAGCTTGCGCACGGCGCAGATCATTGGCAGTTTTGGTCGCTTTCAAATAGGGCGCGAAAGCCTCTGCATCACTGCTCATCGTGCCATTCGCGATCACCTGCCAATCGCCTGATCGCTGTCCGTCGTCGAGCCACGCGCGTAATATTGGGATGGATAGCTGTGTGCTGAGCGTCAGCAGCGCGTCGCCATCGGGTTCGCCACAAATGCGCGTCCACCCCTCAGTTAATGGCAGCGCAAATTGCTTGATGAACGTTTTGAAGCGCGGTGGAGTGCCGCTGCCGCCCGGAAACGGATCGTAGGGTGCGTAGCCATGCACTGCGAGCGCCTCGATCAACGCTGCGGCAGCCGCTGATGGGTCGCTTTCTTTGAGGTATACACTATGCCATGCGTTGCTCATATGAGGGACGCCGTTTCCTAATCGCCTGCGCCGACGGTTTCGCTGACAGTATCTTCGCTGACGGTATTATTGCCTGTCGGCTTCAATTCTAACCCGTTCACAGGCGCGCCGTCCAATGCTGTATTTTTTGGCGGTTCGGCTGATAATCCAGGCGGCGCGGCTCTGCTGATCAGCGGTTCAGCAAGCAGCGTTCGCTCATACACCAATACGACATCCAGATCGACAAAACCTGCTCTCCGATACAGCCGTGCGCAGTTCGCATCATCGGCAATCACAAAGATCGACGTACAGCCGCGCTTTTGAGCATAAGTCACTGCCGAACGCAGCAAGGCTGATCCGATTCCGCGCTGGCGGTATACATCAGCGGTGTACAAGCTGCGAACTTCGGCCATTGGCGGATCGATGCTCACCACCAACCCGCCCGCCATGACATAATCATCGCAGGCCAGACAGTACACTTCCGTGCCGTTTGCCACATTTGCCCAACATTGATCGATCGTGGCCGAGTCGGTCGGGCGCTGATGCAGCCGTAACCAGGTGGCGATCGCGTGCCGATCGGCTGCTTCAAAAGTGCCAATACGGGGTGGCGTCGGCGCTGCCAGTTCGATCAGCGGCGCTTGCTGATCGCAGTCGGAAATAATGCCATATGTCAGCAGCGCGTGGCGACGCACTGTCAGGCCGAAAGTTTCGAGCTGATGATGAAAAGCGGGCGGAAACAGCCCTTCGATCAATTCCAACCGTGGCACCCGATGTTTGCTCAACTGGTCGAGCGCCGCCCGAATATCAGTGCCGGGCACCCAGGCCACGCCGCGCCGTGGAGTCGTGTAGTTATACGCGCCAAAATCATCGGTGGCGTGCGAATAGACCTCCATCACCCCGGTTTGCTCCAGCGTCAGGCCGTGCCGATGCCGGGTGCGGTTGATGTGTTCCTGGATATGACGCAGCGTTTGGCGTTTGTGCCGATTCAAGTCTGCCATTGATTTGTTCACAGCTAAAAAACAGAACAGCGCAGAAAACGCCGCTCATAGTGTAAGCAATGCAAGTGTACAGCTTTACCAGCATGTATACCGTTAGCACAGCGTACAGAGCACGTTACAGATCGGCATGAATCGGCAAACTTACTTTCAAAAGTCTTGCCAGATGGCAAACGCTATGTTTGCCGAATAAGATGCAAGATCAGGGCGCGATGCCCCACACGGTCATAGAACCGCGCTCGTCTGCTGTGATGAGCCGCTTATTATCGGGTGACCAGCCGCCCACATAGATAACATCAGTGCCACCGCTGACCTGCCCGCGTGGGTACTTATCAGCATCCGGCGCGAACGTCTGCACATTCCAGATGTACGCGCCCGCATCGGGTGCAGCGGCTGCCGTGAACAGCAAACTACCATCGGGCGACCAACTCAGCGCACTGAACACACTCGCGTGACCGGGCAGGCGCGCACTTAATTTGGTGGTAATCGTGCTCCACACATAAACGAATTCGCCGCTGCTGGCCGTCGCGATCCAGTGATTATCCGGCGAAAAGGCCATGCCAAGCTGCGCTGCTTGATCGGGCTGCGTAACGACGAACTGTTCACTGAGCGTCGCCAGATTGAGCACGTGCAAATCCAAACCGGACGCTATCGCCAGCAGTTTGTTGTCGGGCGAAATGACCCCTTGTAAAGGCGGTGACTGAAACGCGCTGAAGGCCGCTTTTGAAGCGCCATTCACCGCGTCCCAAACGTGAACAAGGTTGTCGCTGCCGATCGAAACGAGCAGGCTGCCATCCGGTGAAAAGGTCAGCGCCCGCAGCACGCGATTAGGCGTCCCTTGCACGCTGAAGGTGGCGGGGGCTTGCGGCGTAAAAGCACGCCAGACCTGAATAGTGCCGTCGTCATGGCCCACTGCCAACGCCTGACCGCTGCCTGAAAACGTGACCAGTGCGCTGCCACGACCGATCGGCTGCGTGCTGTTGGGCAGTCCATCGGCAAGCCGCCAGGTGTGCAGCTGACCATCCAAACTGACGCCGATGATCAGCGAGTCGTCAGCCGCGTAAGCGACGGCTAACAGTGGGCTGGTCGCGGTCAATGCATATAAGCGGCTGCCGCTGTTCAAATCCCACGCAATGACGCGCCCATTTCCATCTTGCGACAGCATTAACGGGTGGCTGTGCGCAAAAGCAAGCTTGCTGACGGTGGCCTGATGCCCAAGCAGCGAACCGATCCGCGTCAGGTGTTCGGCGTTACTGCTCTGGATAGGCAGATTGGCGGCGTGCCAGGCAACCGTCGTCACTGTCGGCAGCGGGCCGAACGTTGGTTTGGCGGTCGGCTTGGGACTGGTACTGCACGCGGCCAGCACGCTCAAACTTACGATCAGCACTGCTGTGCGGCGAAGGCGGTTCGGTCGCTGGATAACCTGCATCACGTGAGCTGTCCGCCTATGAATTAACAGGATAGCCCAGATCGATCAAGCGCAGCCGCACATCTTCTTCGGGAACTTCAAAGCGGGTGCTGAGGGCAAGCAAGGTGGGGTTGCTATCATTCAGTGCTTCCAGCATCGCGCGCGGCATGAGCATCGCCCGTGCAAAAGCGTGGATCGCCGCCGAGTTATCGACCAACGGGGCCAGCTCACGGGTAACGCCCCACTCGGATCGACAAATGTGGCGCGCCAGCAGACGTGCGATCGACATGCGCGGGCTGTAACGATGCTTGACATTGATGAAAGCCGTTGACAGCTCGCTCAGGTTGACTTCTTTCCACATGCCAACTTTCGGGCGCTGCAACATGATCTCGACCGGCATTGGCGGCGTCGTAACATCGAAGGCTGCTGTCAGGTCACTGACAATTGTTTCCAGCAATTCCGCGATATCTTTTTGCATCGAAGGACTCCCCACTGTTTGCATGGTGCTCACGATTCTCTATGTATTTGGGCTGCGTATCGGGTCTAGCTACCGGGTCGTTCAAAAAAGCATAACAAAGTATTGCCATAACGTCGTTCGTCATAGGCGCTCAATACGTTGAGCGTGACGTCCGTCTTCTCTTGTGGGTCAATCTGAACGATCACCAATCCATCCAGTGCGACATGTTCGGCATTCGCATCCAGCAAACTCAGCGTTTCGCGCCACAATCCCTTATATTGTGGGGGGGCGATGTACACGACTTCGTAGGGAGTGCTCGCGGGTCGCCGGATGAAATCGCGTACATCAGCGCGCACAATTTGGGTTTGCTTCGTGAAGCCGGTGGTCTTCAGATTTTCTTCGATCGTCTTGACCGCACTTCTGTCATTGTCCACGAATACGGCAGAACTTGCCCCACGGCTCAACGCCTCAATCCCTACGCTTCCCGTCCCCGCATACAAATCAAGAAAGGTTGAACCATCGATCGCATCGCCCAAAATATTGAACAGCGCTTCTTTGACGCGATCCATGACAGGCCGTGTGCCGTCACCCGGCACCAGATTCAAATGGCGGCCTTTAGCAGTGCCTGCAATTACTCGTATCGACATGGGGTGGTTTACTTACTCTCTATAATAGGTTCAGCTTTAACGGGTCGGCTCGACCACTTCGCGGACGGCACGTAAATTGGATAAGGGCGTGGTGATCATCGCTACACAGCCCGTGGACAGGATCAAGCGCCGCCCATTGGTTTTATCGATCGCATCACGTGCCTGCGCGCGCACTTCGACGGGCGTTCCGTTATGCACGGCGTCCCAATGCCCCAACCCGCCGCAGACAGCGCCCGCATATTTGGTCTTACCCGCCGCCAGATCAGGGTCGGTTTCGCGATCGTGCCAATTAATGGCCTGTACCGGATAATTCAGAAACTGATCAAAATGCGGTGCGTCACCATGCAAATGCAGCATGTTGAACCACCACTCTTTAGGCAGCGCTTCCAGGATGCGCAGATCGTAGGGACGCCCAAATTCGGCGTACTCCTGTTCAGTCAGATATGCATAGCTGGCGAGTTGTACCGCATAATAAATGCCAGCGATACCACTGCGCCGGATGGCGTCGATGAAGCGCAGAGTGCTCTCAGTGATCGTCGTCAAGCCAGTTTTCAGCCGATCGGGCGCAGTGCGCAAATGTTTGATCAGTGTTTCAGTACCGCTGATATTTTTGGCCTGTGCCAGCGGACTGAAGATGGTCTGCAAAATGGGTGTATCATCGTTCAGGCCGCTCTTGATCAAGGGCAGCGCTTCAACCTGCCGTCCCAGGCCATTGCGCATCGGATCGAGCACCCGTAAGTCCGTCCAATCCAGCGAACGGGTCACGACTCGCCGCGTAATCTCACGCGTGCCTTCCAACGATCCGACCCACCGATCCTGCACACCATAATCGGCCACGCTGAAGGTGCTGGCAGGCGTCACCTTCACAAAATCCCAGTCGTAGCGGTGCTGCCAATCGATCACTGCACTCGCCAGATCGCTGGCGCGCTGATCGTCCCCTGGAAAGTGTCGCCATAGCGCGACTGGCACGCGATCCGTTTGCTCACCCGCGATTGTTTTTTCGAGCCGCTCGCGTTTGTTCATGTTCCGCGCGTTAACACTTCAAGCTGTTGATCGATCATGCGCGCCAGCATCCGGTAACGCGAGTCTTCATCATCGGCGGCCTGCTGAGTCATGCGCGTCTGCACCAGTTCGGCGGTATATTTGAAGACTTCCATCGCGCGCGCATTCTGATGCAACGTGGCGAGTACCAGCGCCAGCCCATAATTGGCGTCAATATGCGATGGGTTCTGTTCCACTAACGCTTGAAACAAAGGGAGTGCCTGTTCATTTTGGCGTTTATAGTGGTAATCCCAGGCTTGCCCGATCTGAGCATCCAGGCTGATCGTATTAGGAACTGTAGTGGCTTTTGGGCTATCTGACACGCTTCACCCCGATATTCGATGATAATTGTACAGCGCTTCCGCTGATGCTGTTTACAAGATTTTTATCAATTATAGTTCACAAAAAGTCAGATGCAAGTTTAATCCAGCGCGTTGACCCCTAACCCCCCGCTCTGGGTTAACACCTGTGTGCAGCTCACGCTAGTGTCCGCTACAATCACTCAACAAACTGACCAATGAGCGGAAATAGACACCATGCGCGAAAAAGAGCTGGCACAACAAACCGTCGCGGCGCTTGAGGCAGGCCAGTACACGACGCCAAACGGCGATATAGTATCGATTGCAATGCCACTCAAAGTGTGCGTTGAAAGCACACACTGTTACGCGCCGGATGACTTATCGACATTACGCGATCAAGTGCTGGCGCAGCCCGCTAAATATGAACGCACCACTTTTGAAGTGGCGAATGAGGGCACACTGAGCGGCTGTGCGCGGCTGTTTGCGGCTGCGCCTGACCAGCGGATTGGCGCGCTCAATTTTGCGTCGGCAAAAAATCCGGGCGGCGGCTTCTTAGGTGGCGCGCGTGCGCAGGAAGAAAGCCTCGCGCGCAGTTCCGGCTTATACGCCAGCTTGCTGAAATGCCCTGCTTATTATGAATATCACCGACATCACAAATCGCTGTTGTACTCGGATTGGATGATCTACAGCCCGGCCTGTCCGGTGCTGCGCAATGATCAAGGCCAATGGTTGCAACAGCCGTATCCGGTCGATTTTATTACCAGTCCCGCCCCCAATGCGGGCGCGATTGCGGATAACGAGCCGCAGGATGTGGTTTATATCCCGCGCGTATTCCGCGAACGGTCTGGCAAAGTGTTGGCATTGGCCGCTCATCACGGCTGCGATACGCTGGTGCTCGGCGCATGGGGCTGTGGCGTATTCAGCAACGATCCGCAGCTTGTGGCGCTCATATTCTGGGAACATCTCAACCCGCAAGGCGCTTTTTGGGGACGTTTTCAGAAAGTGCGGTTCTCGGTACTCGATCGCGACAAGAAGCTCGAAAACTATCGGGCGTTTGCGGAGCGCTTTGCCAATGGCGCATAGGCTGGCAAAATAGCCACTGCCATCAGGCAAATCTGTTATGTAAAACAAAGTAACAAAGCCAATTTGCTGCTGAGTACGGTACACTTGTCTTATCCATGTGGAGCGAATAGCGAAGGCAATTTCGACGAGTAATCCGCCACGTTGAACTTCGAGGGTTGCGGACATGGCCTGCCACGTCCGCCGTCTTACCTGACACTGCACTTAACCAACGATGCTGTCCCTTATCCAGCGACCAGTTCGCATTACGTATCGGTGATTTGTTAGTGATTGGGGTGCTTGCTATGAACACAACTCAACCTAAACGCTATATTGGTTCCTACCAGATCATTGACGCGCTAGGCGAAGGCTCGTTTGGGAGTGTTTATCGGGCGTATCAGCCGTTTCTGGATCGCCAGGTGGCTATCAAAATCTTGCATGACAACTTCTTTGATCGGGCACCTTCCGAAAAGTTGTTCATAAAAGAAGGGCGCACTATTGCCAAACTTCGCCACCCGAACATTGTCAATGTGTACGAATTTGGCGTTGTGCAAGACGCCGTGACCAATCAACCCAGCGCGTTCATGGTCATGGAATATCTGCCCGGTTCAACACTGCAAACCCGCCTCAAAGCAGGGCTGCTGCCGATCGATGAGGTCGTTCGATTGATTGAGCAGATTGCGCAGGGGTTGGCTTACGCCCATGCGCAGAACGTGATTCATCGCGATTTGAAGCCCGCTAATATTCTGTTCACCGACACCAATCAACCCGTCATTGTTGATTTTGGCCTGGCGCGGATGGCCGAAGACAAAACGGCGGAGGTGCTGTTGGAACTGGATAAGCCGATGGCAGCGGATAGTACGCGCTCGACCGGATATACCACCCTGGGCAGCATGGGCACTCCCAAATATATGGCACCTGAGCAGTTAATAGGCACACTGGTCAGCCCGGCTACTGATCAATATGCGCTGGGCTTAATCGCGTTTGAAATGTTGAGCGGTTATGTGCCGTTTGATTCCGACAGCGTGACTGAACTCATGGTGCGCCGCGCGGCAGAGAAAGCGCCCTCGATTTTGAGCCGGAGGCCGCAGCTTCCGGCAGCGCTTGAAGCGGTCATGGATCGCGTATTGGCGCTTGCTCCGGCTGATCGATTTGAGAATGTAAGCCTGTTTGCGCAAGCCTTTGGCGAAGCGCTGCTGCCCAATTACCGCGCGAAACCCACATTGCAGATCATTGATCCGTTATATGTAGCCCGCTTGCAAACCGCACAGCAGTATGTCAGCGGCTTTCTGGCGATCCTCGGATTGTTTACGGT
>Ga0209511_1001778_pt1 | contig 18498 bp, 12 predicted proteins | sample SSSSmetaG_FD_184141 | JGI IMG/M metagenome (GOLD analysis project Ga0209511, IMG submission 184141) | Glacier valley bacterial and archeal communities from Borup Fiord, Nunavut, Canada, to study Microbial Dark Matter (Phase II) - ​SSSS... | ecosystem: Environmental > Aquatic > Freshwater > Ice >...
GGCAGTGACCAGTTCTTTACGCAATCCGCTATCAATTTTTTATCGGCTGCCATATTTTTTTTAGCAAAACATCAAAAAGGTAAATATTCAACACTTCCACATTTACTGGCTTTCATAGCCCTGCCTTATGATCGGATATTTACCCATTTGTTCTCCATGATTGAAATTCATTCTTTGCTAAGTCCTTTTAAAACTGCCTATGACAATAAATCCTTTGATCAACTTGAAGGTCAAATAGGAACACTTAAAATACAAATATCACGCCTTGCCACGAAAGAAAGTTTTTGGGTATTCTCTGCAAGTGACTTTGATTTAAAAATTTCTAATCCACCGAGTATAATGGTTTTGGCAAACAGTCCTAAAGGACAAAACATCAACAGTGCATTTTTTGCTGCGGTATTAGTCCGGACTATTGGACTTATTAATTCTCCTGGCAATAACCCTTCTGCAATCGTAGTAGATGAAACACCAACACTATACCTGCATAAAATAGATAACCTGATTGCCACCGCCAGAAGCAATAAAGTCGCCGTAGTGTTAGGTTTACAGGAATTACCCCAGTTTCATTTGCAGTATGGTAAAGAAACCGCCAATACAATCACTTCCATTATGGGTTCTGTAATTTCCGGAGCAGTACGTGCAAAAGAAACTTTAGACTGGTTGGAAAAACTGTTTGGTAAAATAAAACAAAATAACACGGGCTTGTCCATTGACCGTAATAAAACATCCATCAGTATTAATGAGAGAATGGATACAGTAATCCCCGCCTCCAAAATTGCCAATCAAAATACCGGAGAAGTAGTGGGTATAGTTTCCCGGGATAACCAGGATACTTATGGGAAATATGAAGCCAATACTTTCAGGTGCAAAGTAACCCTGGATTTAAAAGCTATTGATGAAGAAAAAAAGCATTATCCGGATTTACCTAAATTATATGACTTTGGAGACGATGAACAAAAGGCAAATTTTTTACTAACCAACCTTAAAAATATTTATGCAGAAATTGAGGGGATATAGGGATGGATTTTAATTGATTGGAAAAATAAGGGTAACTTTTTTTAATTTTATAAGGAAAATACATTTAAACGTACTCCCATTTATACCCCTCGGCTGTTCTTTGTTTTTCTTTGCAAGCTAAAATGATGTTAGGGGAAGATATTTTTACAGTAAGAGCAGCTTCTTTTATACTGGGATATGTTTTAATAATTTTTCCAGTCAGAGAAAGTTTATTTACTTTTCTTGAGACGCTTGCGGCCATTGATTCTTTCCCCCGTTTATAATTTGATAAATCAATTTTATCCATGCCATATCCCTTCTTCCAAAAAGAACCTTTAGCACTTTTAAATTCACCCGTCAGTACACGTCTTATTGCAGAGTAGTCTGCTCCGGTTGCAACTTCTGCATCCCGAATTGATGGAAACTGGGCAATTTTATTGCCAGTAAAATCATATTGTGTTACTTTCCGGCCATATTTAATTCTTCTTTGCGTTAGCTTTTCTGTTTTAAAAGTTTTAACATCCACTGTTTTTTCTTTACCCCAGCGCCACACATAGCCACCAGCAGCAATTCCTCTGCCAGAAGCCACCGATCCTATATTACTTCCCAATATTCCTGTGGCGGATTCTGCTTCAGTAATACTTAGATAAATCTTTATTCTTTTTCCGGTCAATGAATATTGACTCACCTGTTTTCGGCGTGCTTTAGCCGAAGCTTTTCTCCATTTTTCCTTTATCTCTGGTAATGCGTTTTTAAATAAACTTTCTCCTCTGCCTCTTTTATAAATTCTTTGCGATCTGTATGATGGGGTTACCAGTATTAAATTTTTCGGAGTAATATTCAGGCCATTTCCATCTTTGCAAAGTATTAAGGTTTCCCTGTTATTTAAATCGAAGGTTGCAACAAAACAATTATATACTAACCTGGTTAGGGTAAATGTATGGATTGCCTTATTTAACGTCACCCGGTTGAATAAGATATCAGTATAATTTTTTTAAAAATTATTTTTCTGTTTTACATGATTGGGCTTGATGATCTTTTCAGCCCTTCTATAAGTTACACCATTATCGTGTTGCATTTCAAATTCCAGACGCTTTACCCTTCCAAAATTAGAAACCATAAAATAATCCTCTAAACCAGGGATGTCCTTCCATCTTTCTCCCTTTATACTTTTAAGGGAAAGGTTTTGATATGGGTATTTTTGTACTGACATACTATAAAAATAGTAAAGAATAGCCTAAAAATCAGCAGCATATCTTTTAATAAACAATGTGTAATAAAACTTGTAAGCTATTATTTATGCCGGAAAATATTGCTTGAGAAAAGGCTCTGTATTAAGGAGACAAAAAATATCAAACCTTACTTATGTAAATAAATATCGGATACTTCCAGCATTAAAGCCAATTCATCATATTTGTGATGGAATTTACCAACAAAATAGACTAATTAAATTGTTGGCATTTATAAACATTATTCACCAATAATACAATCGGAAACAGCCGCATTTGCAGTAGAACCTGATATATGATTGACTGTTTTATACAATACTAAAGTCTTGGATAGAATTGTACCTAATCCAAATTGAAAACAAATATCAGCTTTGGATTGCAAGATGATTTGAATAGAAGTGATCAAAAAATATAAGAAACATGAACTGTATTAGTAGAGTTTGGATTGGATGATTTTGCATTCGAAAATTAAGCGTTATTTTTTCTTGAATACCCATTTACGCTTAATTTCTAAAACATAATACCCAACAATTTTTTCATTTTCATCAATCATTGTGATCCTGCTACCCGGCATTGGCTTGGTGTGGTTAAAAAACTTGGCAGTATCAGTTAGCTTCATAAAACTTGGCACTCCCAGGCTGTCATAAACTGGCAAAAAGTTATTATAATTCATTTATGCAAATGAGCTACCGGTTAATAGACAGAGAGAAATTATAATTTTCATTTTCATTCGACTTCATTGCTTTGTTAAATCAACTTCACTTTTTTTATGTGTCGCTTCATGGAAATCCTGGCCTTCAATTTCAAAAATCTTGACTTCATAATTAGTCACTATACTATCTTTTCTAAATAATTCGATTACGGAAAAAGATCGCCTGCTGTCGCTGGGTTGAAGACCCTGATTTAGACTTATAGTACCAGACATCCCATACCGCATTTTAGTTGTAAACTTCCCCTCATAAGAAATTGTCCGTAGTCGTTCTGTCTTATGCCGATGACCATGCAAATACAGATCTCCGCCTACTGCATTTATTAACCCAAAGAGATCGCCGGCTGCTTGTGGCACATCCGACCCAAAAATATATCCCATGTCTTCCGGGCCATTATGGGCAATAATCAACGTAAATAGATGATCTTGAACCGGTCTTGAAGATTTTGCTAAATTTTTGACTTTATCTGCAATGACAGAAATTTGCTTGGGCGTCAGATAACCCAGTTCCATCACAGTATTAATATGTATAAATCGAATACCCCATCCGATGAACCGGTCATTTATAAAACAATTGCCATAAGGATTTTCTATCCAGTTAATATCACCAGTCAGACGATAGGCAAATTGCGTAAAAGGCAAAAGGCCAAATTGGGTGTGATCGTTGATGGGCGATTCTCTTTTCTTCAAAAATGTATCTGGGGTGGGTGTGGTACTGCTTGCCCTAAAATTATACGTAAAATAATCAGCGGCATTCAAAGATAAATTAACATCATGATTGCCGGGGCAAAGGAGTATCCGTTCTCCAATATTTTTAAAATTTTGCGGAAGTACCAACACTGCAAAATCATACAGCCATTCATAACCCTTCTCAAATTCAGAAGGAAGACCCGTATAAGCAATATCGCCGGAGGCAATAATAAAATCTATTTTTAGCTTGTAATCCTGAATAAGTTTGATCGCCAAAATCCTGTCATTCAAAAGTTTCGCATCAGGTGCATAATTAGGGTCACCAAATTGAAAATCAGAGAAATGTACTAAGACAATGGAGGAATTCGGCTCTTTTTCTGAATTTGACCGATGAAAATATTTATTCAGTGCAAGTTTTATTCTAAGACGGAAACTCGCTGCCGTACTGACATCCTTAATTTGATAAGTTTCAGTATACAATTCATCCCAACCAATGAAAGCGATGATATTAGGTCTTTCACGCTGATTACTGATCCATGAAGCGATTTTGTTAAAAGACCTGCTGATTAATACTACGGGCTTCTTTGATCCAATCATGTCCATTACCATATCAAAATGTTCTTTATCCGGATTGGGCGCTTTGGATAATACCATGTCGAGTATAATGCAATCTACTTTAGAGTCATTGATTGCATTTTGCAAATCCTGCGAAACGATATCGTTTTGAATTTCCAAATCAAATTCATCGCTTAGCAATTCACGGTAAGCGCTGTTTCTCTGCGATTCATCATCGATAATGAGTAGACTATATTTCATAAGTAATCAAATTATAAAACTGGTAAGGTAAGAGTGACCTGGATCAGGTTTGTTTCATCACTGTAAATTCGGATAATGTCCGAATGACCATTTAAGGCCTTATCAAATACGCAATGGCGGTGAGCATCTGTTTGCCCCTTGATAATATCAGTCCTGACTTTTTCAAAAGATTCTTTAATTGAATTTATAAAATTAATTGTTAGTTTGTCTTTCTCATAATTTACTCCTACCCACATGTGAGCTTTCCGCACGTCTGCTTTATTGTTAGGGTCTTGAAATGGCAAGTTTGCATACAATGCATTATACAAGAGATTTTCTAACTCCTCCTGTACCCGCCGGTCAAATACTACCCATAGATTATCATGACTTTTGTAACTCTCAGGAAAATCCGGCGTAAAAGCTGAAACTAAAATCACTGGTGTTACCTTGTCTGAAAAATGACTTATTTTTTTAGAAATTCCTTCGTCACGCCATCTTTCAGGAGTTATTCTTCGTATCATTTCTGTTATTAAACCACTCAGTCGTCTTTGAACAACGGAATCATTTTTTGAAGAAATCAATGTAAAAAGGGCGCTATGCACATTTTGCAAAAATGGCAGAAGATCGCTTTTTACGGAATTACTGAACTTTACGTACTCATCTGCATTTTTACTTTCCAGGATTGCCAAGCTATTTTTATAACTATCATCCATTTTTTTCACAATGGCTGCATGAGTCAGCGGCTTTCCTGTACTTCTGAGAAACCATTCTTTTATATCATTTTTAAATATAGACTTCAATCTTGAAAAACTAACAATCGCATCATGCAGTTTTTGTTCAAAAGTCTTGGGTTCTGAAGAAAATATCTCAAGGATAGGTCTGGAATGCATCTTGCCTTTGCCTTCATATATTTCAAAGTGAAATCGTTTGTAGATTTGCCAGATGTTATCCTCCTGGTTTTTGATCAATATAGAATCATAAGAATTGATATCATATAAATCCTGAAGCCCGAATTTATTTACTAAATAAGCCATTCCTATTCTTAAATCCATATTGGTCACAGCATCCTGCATGTTATGAATACGAAACATGTCTTTAAACAAAGCCGTAATAATATTTCCTCCCTGCCTTAATAAAACAATAGCAGCTAAAGCTGTGTGATTGTCTGAATCCGGAATCGATAAAGAGGCCTGGAATAATTGTTTTAGCATTTTCAGGCGCAAATCCGTGGAGAAGTCATGAGGGAACAGAAGCAATTGCGAAGCCATCAGCTCGATTATGATAGATGGGGGTAAAAAGAATTCCTCAATCATCGACAATGACAGGTCATTTCTTCCGGTCATAGAATGAGCTTCCGCGCAATAAATACTTAAACCAAATGAATTAACCAGGTCTATCAGATTGTCTCTACCTCCAATTTGATCATGCGGGTGGAAATTATATACACCAAATTTTTTTGTTTGTTGCGCTTCTGCGGGTAGCCGGGATGGCTCAATGCCGTTCTCTGCATCTACAATACCAAGAACATTGTTTCCCCAAGCCTTTGACCATTGATCATATCTCATTTTTGCAGGTTCCGTAAACAACGTTTTCATGGTAGCGATTTCCTGCAAAGAAGCATTGATTGGGTTATAGTCGCCATTGGCAAGCCGGGGAACATCCATTCGCCAAAATGACCGTATTTCATCTTTCTTCGGCAGATTATAGGGCAACCTGCTGCGGTCCAAAATAGTCAGCGTTCTTATAGTTCCTACACCAAGCCCCTCTAATATATGATATATCTGTTTCCTGGTCTTACCGGATACAATAGTGCAATCAAAAAACAGAACATTATTTTTCCCTTGTGCGGCTTGTTTATTCAATGCATCTTTGATACGTTCCAACGTCAGAGGGGATATCAGATAGGCATTCGACTCATGATATGATTGTGTAAAGTCTACCGGAATCAGTTGATTTTCCTCATTAATATTGGTAAAAGTTGACTGAATATAGTTGATGGCTAAAGAAGTGTTCAGATGATTGGGATAAAGAATAAGGCCTATGTTTTCATAAAATGTCAATTTATGGGATTCAATTGTATTTGCCATTTGCCAAAAATTGAAATATTCTTTTCTTGCAAAATCGTCTTCATTCCTGGCATTAAATACGTAAGCAAATTCAATAATCAGGTATTTGGCCAGTTCTGTTTTATATTTAAAGGTATATTCCAAAGCCTTCTTGATATCCACCCTGAACAAATCGGTGAAATTTTGATAGGAGACATTTCCGAAAGAAATAATCGCATTACTAATCGACTGCCAATCATTGTAAGTTTCCCTGGGGTTGCGTTGGTAAAACGATTTTCCATCTGCTTCGTATCGTGGAATGGGAAAATACTTCCAGCCGTATGGTGCAATAGTATGTGATTTCCCAATTCGTTGGTATGGAACAGGATTGGCATCAACAATAAATTGCTTTAGCTCATCTGCATTAGGCCAAAATAATAACGCTATACGTGGACGAAATTCCTCTACTCCGGGATGAATGAAAAAGTTTGCTACCAAATCATTGTTGATTTTTGGATAGTTTATAAGCGTATTTTTTTCATTCGTACCACTGCCATAAACACTACCAAGATATAATGTAAGTGCCTGTGTCGTGTTATTTATCTCCAAGTTGCTGTTAAATTCTTCACACAACTTTGTTGTCAGATCATCTGTATTTCGCAAGGCTGCCACCTTGTTGTGAAATAAACCAAAACATCGGGTGAGAGAAAGCTTGTAAAGTTGTAAAAAAATTTGTTGAGTTAAAGTGAGTGAGAAGTTCAAATAGCCATTTATGTATACATCCGGTTCTCCCCATTTAATCTTTTGGTTGATAAACAGATACTTTATCAATGAATGATTCCGTAAATGAAACCAGAATAAATAAGAATCGTACGATTTCAGAAAATTTATATATTCCCTTATTGATCTTGCAGGATTTGGCAAAGCCGGATCGTAATGAATAGCATGGATATATTGCTCCCTAATGGCGTCATCCTTTACGAAGGTAAAGCTGGGTTGAGGCGACTGGCTGTTTTCATCTTTTATTTTGCTAAGTACACAAACGTAAAATTTCTGAGTGATAAGAATGATATCAGTGATTTTAGATTTCCAGCTGGCATTTTCATAAATTCTTGCCTGGATTAATGCTGCAGCATAGGTAAGAGCTTCTTTCTCCGGAATATCTCCGATAATCAAAACTTTTGAATCATTATTTCCTAATGGACTGTGATGATGAAGCGTTTTATCAATATTCTCCCAAACCTTAATCTTGGTTATTAACTGGCCCGCCAGTAATATTACGACATTTGACTGTTGAGCACGAATTACATCAAAGATTGGTTGGGGGCTAAATTTCGAAAAAGCGTCGCCGGGAAACCGGTTGTCATTAATCTGGAAATCGGCAAGCTCTTCATGCGAATATTGCTGATCCTTATACCCAAAGAAGACAGGATTATCATACAGGTGTCCTACCCAGGACTTCCAGTCTTCCTGATTTAATTGTGTTCCGGAATTCATTGAAAGCCGTGCAATCCAACACACCCCAGCGGCACAAACAGAATTCACTTTACCTGGATCATAAAATAAAACAGGGTTTTGTTTACTAAACGGTACCACGTCGCCGATCCATTCGCTATCACTATAGCCGCATATATAATCACGGTCCTGTTGAAGAAGATCGTAAATTAGATTTAATCCTCCTCTGGCAGTCATATTTTTCAACTCTGAACTCTTGCGCCTTTTCCCTAGGCGAAAAATTTCATCAATGGCATTTCTGAAAGCTAATCTGCGTTCTTTACCGTAATAGGTAGTTGCTACCCCCAGACCACTATCCAAAACAAAGATTTCAACAAAACAATTATTCTCTTCAACGAACTGGCGGTTAAGACGGGGACAATATTTGCTTTCCAGCTCAATGTTATTTTGAAGGTCAATCCGTTCTTCTACAGAGATTGACTTATTGCGTGTTCCATTCCTGAAACGCACATATATTGAAGCCCACGCGTTTTTGTCGTTATATGCATGTTGGGAAATGTTATGCAATGTTTCATCTAAAAAAATTTTGATTTTATATAAAACGTCCTGAATAATTAATTCCGATTCCTTACCCAACAGGCCTATTTTAGCTTCACTTAACTGCTCATTTAGCCAGTCCCCCGCAGTGTTTTTCTTTTCAAACAGTTTACTTGTATTAATAATCTGGGCCTTAATTACCGTGCAATTTGTATAATTAAGTTTGGTATCCAGGTGAATAATTTTGGCAAGTAAAATATCTTTATCTAAAACCTGAATTTGATTGTCACCAAAATAGATTATATCACCAACTTTAAATACCTGGTCTAAAAAACCTTCTGTCGCTAAAAACTTTAATGGCTTGTCAGTTAATTTAGGATCAGCCGGATTAAAGCCTGCAAAAGTAAATTTTACAGCCCCTGAATAAATCTCTTTGTATCTATTGGCAGCAACTAAAATTGACATAATTGGAACAGGATCTATCCAACAACAATTTGATAAATTAAATGAAATATGCAGGAAGGTGTCTTTTCCAAAATTCCTGGTAATCAAAAGGTACTGAATTGTTCCAAAATATAATCCCCAATTATAATTTCGGAGAAGGTTTGAAAATGTAATTTCGAGTGTTTTGGTCCCGTATGAATCGCAGTCCGTTAACCGAAGGCTGTAAAGTGGAGTGTCATTCAAATTCATTTGACCTTTTAATCTTTAGGAATAGAAAGATCGTGAAAATTAAATAAATTTTGGAAATCTTTTTGTGAATGTAGTACTTATTAGATTGAGTACAAGTAAAGATTACAATTCGTTACCACGCTTCTGCTAAGGAACGAACTTCTGCATGTACCTGATTACCTTTGAATTCCTGGGGAATTTTTTCGATAACTGAATCCGAATGAATTTTTTCGATAACTGAATCCGAATCCGTAGCGATAAAAATCACAATTGATTCAACACCATCCTTTGTTTTTATGCCAGCCCCTGTTACTTCATCAATTGATAACTTCAGACTTTCGTAAAGCTCTCTTTTAGCAATAACAATATTTTTCATAAAATCCTATTTAACCATAAATATACATGTTTAAGATAAACGCACAGACTTCAACCAAGGTATATTTTATTTGTAATATTTTTCAACAATAATAAGACAAATGAATAGTAGTCAAGTTTACCACCACTCATATATATTAGTTAAGGAAACGTTAAAACTATACAATGTATTCTAAATTTTACTTGCATCACCCTTAGAAAGCTAATTACCCGCCATAATTTATTAAGCTATAATCATTTTATCGATTAATTATTTAATTAAAATCAATCTATAAAGGGATGCATTTGTTTGCAATAAAATCTTTTGCATCACCTTTTATCCATATAAATGAAATCGTAAGATTTTTAAAAGTAGTGTTACTATTTTAAACCAAAATAACGTTAAATCATTGATTTACAATTGCAACTTTTTTACAAGTAGCTTTTTATTTAAAATATTTACGAGTTAGTGGCAACTAAAAGCTTAAACTCGGAAAGAATAAAATTACTTGGTTTAACAGATATGACAACTCATGAATTGCAAAGAATAGAACGGCTGGGACCAATACATACCAGTTGCAAAATAGAAGGCACCGAGGAAAACCTGGAAGGTCAAAAAAAACTTATCCTCTTTCGCATTATTCAGGAAACCATCCAGAATATTCTTAAACACTCAAAAGCAAAAAATATTGATGTTTTCTTTTCCTTTCAAACAAAGCATTTGAAAATTGAAATTGCTGATAATGGAATAGGATTTAATTTGGAATTATTAAACAAAAAAAAAGGACTTGGTCTTCAAAAACATCATTAACCGTGCTGCCCTGGTTTGGGGGCAAGCAAATATTAATAGCTTTATTGATAAAGGTACAATCATAAGAATTACTTTACCTTATGAATGAAACAAGATATATCGTAATAGTCGATGACCACACGATGTTAAGGAAGGGATTAGCAGTGCTTATTAATCTTTTCCCCAATCATGCGGTTTTGTTCGATGCTGCCAATGGTCAGGATTTTATAAAGCAATTAAACCCTCATCAGTTGCCAGACATAGTTTTGATGGATATTAACATGCCAGAGATGGATGGCTATGCTGCTTCAGAATGGATTCAGGATAATTACCCTGAGATTAAAGTGCTTGCTTTAAGTACAATGGATGCTGAAACAGCCATTATAAAGATGATTAAAAGCGGGGCCAAAGGATATGTACTAAAGGATGCAGAAACCGAGGAATTAAAACAGGCATTTGATGAAGTTATCACTATTGGATATTTCTACAATGAGTTTATAACACGTAAAGTGATGCATGCAGTCAATCATATTATGGATGCAAAAAACAAAACAGGCACTTTTGTAAAATTAACGGACCGGGAAATTGAGTTTTTGAAATTAATCTGCACCGAACTCAGCTATAAAGAAATCGGAGAAAAAATGTTTCTAAGTACCAGGACAGTTGAAGGCTATCGGTATGAGCTTTGTGAAAAGCTAAATCTTAAAACACGTATTGGGCTGGCAATGTATGCCATCAAAAATGGACTTGTTATTATTTGAATTTTATCAGGTAAAAATTAATTGTGATCGTTTTAGATAATAATAATTGAGGGCTTAAATCCAGGAGTTTAGAAAGGCATACTTAAAGGACATAAAATATCTTATCGTGATTGCCAGTTGAACAAGAAATATTGTTTTGCTATAAAATATTCAGGGCATTTATAAAACACGCTGAGAAATTATAAATCACCCAAACGTACAAGTTCACTCATCCAAAAGAATAAAAGTTTTTTTGAATAAACTAATCAGTCGAAATATCTTTTAAAATCAGTTGCGCAATGTTATCCAGAAATAACCGGGGATTAAAAAACTGACCTCTGTATTTCATCCCAAAATGCAGATGGGCACTCGTGCTCATTCCGGTATTTCCACTTATGCCAATTTCTTCAGCTACACAAACTAACTGGCCCGGTTGAACATACACGCTGCTTAAATGTGCATATACACTTTCAAAATCTCCGTGAGCAATAACAACATAAACTCCTTCTTTTTCCCTCCAGGCGACAGTTTTTACAATGCCATCAGCAATGCTTAGAACAGGCACATAATATGCTTTGATGTCGACACCGGCATGTAATTTTAATTGCCCTGACACAGGATGAATCCTGATCACAAATTTTGAAGAATAATACATCTTGCCTGCAACCGGATAACTGAACCGAATTTCAAATTTATCAGGAGTAACTAGTATTGACTCAGTTGCAATTACTCTTGAACGGTAGAATCGAACACAACGCTTGCCCCGGATTGTTTCTTTGAGGATGAGGGTTTTACAATGCTAAATACAGAAATTGCGGTAAACTATGCCTCGAATTTAGATAGAATACTTATTAACATTATGTATATATTTAGAATAATTTTAGACATTTTAATAAATTTTTATTAATTTAAGTAATAAATTTACTAAAAAATATAAATATGCAGTTTGAAATAACAGAATTACCCCAAAAGCAATTAGCGCTTATAGGGCTAACCGGAAAAGATATATTGAGTTTACCACCCCGTACATTAAATGCGTTGCTTTCCGGCAACAGGACTTCTTTAATACGTTTTACCAAAGTGAATATTCCGGGCATGAGCAGCCACCTTTCTTTAGATGCGAGACTTTCCCTGGAAAGAAAACCTGATAATTCGGTATCCTTAAAAATTCATCCTATTAACCAGTCTGCAAAAAACTCTTTCAATCTGACAAAGGAGGAGCTGAGCTATTTGGCTAATGGTGAAACAAATTTTGTTTCAAAACAAATAAAAGATGCAGCAGGTAAGCTAAATGAATACCTCGTTACACTTGATAAAACAACCAAAGAATTTGTTGCTGTTAGAAGAGACCACATTTTAGCTCCTGAAGTAATTAATGGAACCGCATTAACAGAACAACAGAAAACTGATTTTAAAAATGGTAAAGATATTGCTGTAGGAGATGGAAGTTACAAGCTTGATCCTAATTCGGAATCAGGTGTTAAAGAAAACAACAATAAGCCGGTAAAAAACCTTCAGCTAAAACATTCTTCTTATTCAGAAAATGAATTGCTCATTGACCTTGCGCTGTTAACAACTTCAGGGCTTGGACATTTTGTACTCCTGGAACATTTAGCCAACCTTGCTTTACACTCCGGTTCAGCTATGATGAAATCATGGAAAGAAGAAAGCCATCTTAATAAACCTTTGAGGGATGCACTGGCAAAAGCATCCCCTGAATTAACAGATACTTTTAAGCAAACGCAGAAAATATCAGCAAAAGAAATTCAGGCATTGGTTGAACATCATCTTGGTGGAATGACCGGAATTAATAACCAGGATGAAAAAATAAGGAGGCAATACTCAGCCGACTATCTGCCACAAAATTTTGATGGATTAACCACAAAAGAATTAAACAGCTTAAGTATTGATATCAGAGATTCTTATGAAAGCAAAGGGTATTTAACCGACGATCAGCGAGCGGCAAAAAGTATAATTAATCAAAAGTTGTCAGGAGAAGAAATTAAGCCATTGACTGAAAATCATTTGGGCGGATCAAATGAATTGAATAAAACAAATACGGCGGATAGTAATACTGTAAATCCATCTGCTGCAGAAATTGCGGTGGAAGAAAAAACTGAAGTAAAAATAATTCATGCAGAAACGCCGCAGCTTTCTGCAAATGATTCTCCCATACAAAAAGAAGAAAAGCAGGACGTGGCTGATGAAATAAAGGAAGAATCAAAAAAAACTATTCAGGTAAAAATATAATCATAAAGAAAAAATAATGATGTATCAAATATATCAGATCACAATTTCCTTTGCGCTCCTTATAGGAGTAATGGGCTGGCTCTTAATAAAATGGCTGGAGCAAAAGGGTAATACTATAAACAAGCTGTTTTATCCGCTTACAAAACTTCACCTGCAGGTAGTATACGAAGTTACGGCGGCAGGCTTTTTTTATTTTGGTATAGGATGTTTTGTATTACTTATTCAACGATAAAAATCTAATTATGAGACTTAGCCAAAAAGAAAAGTATGAAGCTAATAAGCATATCTTTCAACAAAATATAGATACCGCCAAGCGCATTAACATGGCTTACTTTCTGCATGACAGGTATAACTATCCAATAAAAAAAGATGGCCGGGAATTTATTGTTCAAACCAATTCACCAGCAGGCAGGATCAATGTATTTCTGGACAGAAATAGCCGCAATACCTGGTTATACAAATCATGGGGAACAGGCGAAGTGGGTAATATATTTCAATACCTAAGCAGAAATGAAAGGGCTGGCGATTTAACAAAAGCAGATACCGTAAATAAAATATTACAAGGCCTTCAACATTACTCCCATTCTGGTATTGTTCAAAGCCAGTTTGCTCACTCTTTTAATACAAATACAAACGAAAAACCTGACTTAACATATTTGCCCCATACCAGTCGCAATTATCTTTATTCCCGTGGTATTGGTGATGAGATTATAGAACATTCAAAATATACAACCACTATTTATAACAAGCTGTTCTTCCCCGATCCTGACAAACCGTTTTCATTTTTAAATACTGCATTCCCGGTTAAAAATATTGCAGGTGAAATAGTTGATTTTTCTATGAAGGGCAGGCAATATACCAAGGATGGCAACTATCAGACGTTTTCATCTTATGTAGCTGATGGTAATAAATCATTTGGCGTATGGCTAAGTAACACTGATCAAAATGTAATTGGAAAAATAACCTCGTTTGTAATTGCTGAAAGTGAAATTGATGCCTTATCATACAGTAAATTAAATCCGCTGTATTTGAATAACTCATTAGATATATCCTTTGGCGGGCATATATCTGTGAGACAACTTGAACTTATTAATCAGTTGGTTCAGAAATATGAACCTGCAGGAATCAACTTTATTGTTGATAATGATAAGAGTGGAAACAAATATATACATGATATAACAGCGCACCTGTCGGAATTTGAGGAACTGAAAATAGATATTGATTTCGCAACCTTACCACATAAAGATTGGAATGAAGTGCTGATGACAAAGGAAGGTTTGCGAAAAGAAGATATAAAACCCAATTTCAATCCCTACATAGGTAAATCAATACTCCAGATAAAGAATATTGTCGGAGAGGAAAAACCTGAAAAAAAAATTGCAATTACAGACGCAGATAGGTAACTAATATATGAAAACGCTGATACTAATATTAAAAGATCTGGTGCCACTGCTAATATGCTGCCTCTTACTGTATCATATCAATAAAACGGTACTTAAAACTATCAGGCTAAAAGCAGCCAGAAAAAAATAAAATTAAAATAGTAAAACAATAATTTATCACAAATAAAAACTACCAGTTATGAATCAGGAAATATTAGATTTTTACAAAGACCAGGTAAAGTATGCAGGTTTTGGGAATAAGCTCAATGATACCCTTGGAGAGTTGTTTAAAAACGATGATGACAAAAACGTTGTACTCAATACTGCCATTCAATATGGTAAAGATGAAAATTCCAAAACTGTAAATTATGAATTGCGGTTTCAGCGGAGTGCAACAAGTAACCTTTTCTTCCTAAATAATTTTTCCGCTGAAATGAAAAATAAAAATGGCGAATCAGTTTCCAACACTTTTTATTTAGACAAGGCGAAGGGCATAACAGCAAAGGAAGCTTTTAATCTTTTAGAAGGCAGATCGGTTTATAAGGAATTAAAAAATAAAGAAGGAGAACCTTACAATGCCTGGGTGAAACTAAACCCTGCAATAAAGGATGAAAAAGGGAACATGAAGTTCAGCATATTCAATGACAATTACGGCTACGATTTATCTGCTTCCCTTGAAAAAGTGAAAGCCGCCGGTCTTGAAAGCAGCATATTAAAAGAAGACATATTAAAATCTTTACAAAAAGGGAATCTCGTTGAATTACAAACTATAGATAAGGCAGAAAAATATTTTGTAGCAGCAGACCCACAATACAAGTCAATGGCCGTTTTTAGTGAAGCCGGTGAAAAACGTTTTTAGTGAAGCCGGTGAAAAACTATTTGTTGATAATAAGAAAAGCCAGGGTATCCCACCGACTGGACCAATTGCTGAAACTGCACCAGTAAAAACAACCAATGGCCTAAAAAGGTAGATGCTATTTTTTACAAAAAAAATAGTGATTGATTTTAACATAAGCAACGGCGTTTACCCATGAGAAAAACATCCGCTAACAATAATTTACAATTATCTTTATTTGAGCAAACAAACGGCGATAACCATGCAAAAAACTTACAAAACAATAACCGGAACGAACGGACAGACTTACCTGATGAAGGCGGACGAACTTACGGAAATGAAAGCCGGACTCTCGTGGAAAGCAAAAATGCTTTGGAACATGATGGAAGACTACCAGGAGGAATGGTTTTCCAATATGGTAGCGGAAAAAACATTGGTGCAATTCCTGAACAAAGTGTGCGAACCCTATCACCAGAACATGAAGGAACATATCCGGAACGGCCTCAACGAAATGGAAGCCAACGAAATAGAGTGGCCGCTTCTGGTAGAAAGAGCAGGGTTGTAAACTACCACAGTACAGAAGCTCCTAAAATCTCCGGCAATTTCAACAAGCGGCAAAATTTTCGGGATAATATTGCCGCTTTAAATATAATCATCCAGCTCGAAAAAGAAAGCCGGGTGGCTACGCCAGAAGAACAGGCTACACTCGCCAGGTATGTTGGCTTTGGAGGCCTTAAAGAAATTCTGTTAAACCCTGCCAATGAACAGGGATGGCAAACCCAGTCCGATAAAGACTTACAACCTTTCGTTGCAGATGTTTACAAGTGCTTTCAACAATTAGACCCGGACGGAAGTTTGGGATTATTGCAGGCTGCTAAGCGAAGCATCATCAATGCCCATTATACTTCCTATCCAATTATCAATGCCATTTATCACGCTATAGAAAAGGCTGGATTTAAAGGAGGCAATGTATTAGAACCCTCGGCAGGCATAGGGAATTTTCTGGCGGTAATGCCACCAGAGATGGCAAACAGTTCTGAAATAACTGCCATTGAAATGGATGTTGCAACCGGGAAAATATTGCAACGCCTTTTCCCAACTGCCAACACATATATTACCGGCTATGAAAAATTAAACCTGCCTGAAAATAGTTTTGATTTGATTGTTTCCAATATTCCTTTTGGTGATGTCGCTATCTATGACAGTCAATTGGCAAAACATAAAAACAAGGATTTTCAAACGGCTGCCAATAATATCCATAATTATTTTTTTGCAAAATCAATCCTCCTGGCTAAATCCGGTGGCATGATTGCTTTTATTACTTCCAGGTACACATTAGACAGTCAGCAAAACAATGATGTAAGAAAACTAGTGCAGGATAACTGTGCGTTTTTAGGTGCCATACGTTTGCCTGATAATGCTTTTAAAGTTAACGCAGGTACCGAAGTCGTTTCAGATATTATCTTTCTTAAAAAAAATGATATTGGCGAAGAAATAAAGCAGCAACATGCTTTTGAAGAAACTAAAACCATACCCTTTACTGATGCGAATAACCAAACGGGGTTGATGAGCTACAACGAATACTTTCACAATAACCCTTCGCATTTATTAGGCACAAAAGAGTTTGGTGGTTTGTACCGCAAGGATGAGTTTAATTTAAAAGGCAACCCGCAAACAGATTTATATGATGCCATCTCCGGCATTACCGATTTGATATTTGAAAAGCCTGTTTTGAAAAGCAACCTTGCAAATGATACCAAACAAATAACAGATAACTATTTTCAATTCGGGCAATTTGACAGTATTGGCAACATTGTAACCCTTGAAAATGGTGTTATTGGAATCATTACTGCAGAAAATTATATCAACGAAGAAAATGATGTTATAGCTCAATCTATTGGGGTTAACCCTAATAATATCAGAAACAGCACTATCAGTTGGGAAGAAGAAAAAAAACTGGAAGAAAAAGGATTAAGGGTTGCTGACTTTAATTATAAAGTGGTAGAACCCTGCAAGGCAAACAAAGCGGATACGGTTAAACTTGGGTACATTGAAAATTTACGGCGGCTTACTAAAGAAATTATTTATAAGGAAGTTAATGGCTTCAATGATGTTGCTTTATCCCACATAAGGCGAAAACTGCACAGGGCTTATACTGATTTTACTTTTCAGCATGGCAACCTGCTGGATAAGAGTAACGACAAGGTGCTCTCCTTAGATACCGATGGGTATGTGATACAAGCCCTCGAAAAACAAGATAAGCTCACCGGAAAAATCACCCCTTCTGATATTCTGTTTAAAAGAACCATTCACCCGGTTCGGGAAATTACCCAAACAGACAATATAAGTGACGCCATCACACTCAGCCTTCAGCAATTTGGAAAAGTAAACATGAACTATATCTGCGAGCTGATGAATAAACCTTATCCGGAATTAATGGCTGCACAACGTGGTGAACATACCTTTATATTTATTAATGAATCCGGCAACCATCTAACCCGTGATGAATATTTATCGGGTAATGTGGTAGAAAAATTAAAGGATGCAAAACAAAGAGCTGCAACTGACTCTTCATGGATAAACAATGTAAAGGAATTAGAAAAAGTACAACCCAAACCAATTGAAGCCATTGATATTTATTCCCCACTTCACGCCCGCTGGATTCCAAAAGACACCATTCATTGTTTTTTAGAAAATGTGCTGAGTACAAAAAATTTCACACTTGCTTATTCTAAAAGTGCTGACCAGTACAGCCTGTATCTAAAAGAAAACACTGCTCAGTCAAATGCCTTTGCGTGTAAGAGAAGGAGTTCTGCATGGATTATCGGACATGCCCTTAATGGCATTGAACCTATTGTGAAATATACAGAAGAAGTAGATGGTAAGGAGATTACTTTATTAGATGCTCCCGATACACATTTTGCTAAAGAGTTATACCGCAAAGTAAAATCTGAATGGGACGACTGGAAATTTAAAGACATCCATCGCCGGGAGACATTGGCAGCATTGTACAATACTA
>Ga0209511_1001780_pt1 | contig 18483 bp, 17 predicted proteins | sample SSSSmetaG_FD_184141 | JGI IMG/M metagenome (GOLD analysis project Ga0209511, IMG submission 184141) | Glacier valley bacterial and archeal communities from Borup Fiord, Nunavut, Canada, to study Microbial Dark Matter (Phase II) - ​SSSS... | ecosystem: Environmental > Aquatic > Freshwater > Ice >...
GTTAATACTATTATTAAATTTGTTCGCTGATTTTTGCGAACAGCGAGTGCAAAGAAACGAAGAAACAAATTTATCTTCCAAATATTTAGACAAGAATCTAATATTTTAGACGTGAAAATGAGTGACTGCAATTCTTGTTAAAACATTTGGTTCGAATATTCGAATTTATAAAGTTCATAATCTGTTATAAATGAAAAACATAGCTATATTTGCATCCGGAGCGGGTAGTAATGCCGAGAATATAATCCGATACTTCCAAAACCATCCGAATGTGCGGGTCGATTCAGTTTGGTCAAACAAAAGGGACGCTTATGTTCTTCAACGAGCCTCGAATCTGGGAGTTGAAGCGAGGCATTTCACACGCGAACAGTTTAGCGGATCTGATCAAATGATAGCCGAACTTCAACATCGGAACGTGGAATTAGTTGTTTTGGCAGGATTCCTTTGGTTGGTTCCCCCCGAATTTGTAGATGCTTTTACGGTTATAAATATACATCCTGCACTTTTACCGGCTTATGGCGGTAAAGGAATGTATGGATCAATTGTTCATGAGTCAGTGGTGCGCAATCAGGAAAAAGAGTCCGGAATTACGATCCACCTCGTCAATAAAGAGTACGACAAAGGAGAGCATATACTTCAGGTGAAATGTCCGGTATTTCCCGATGACACTTCCGAAACGCTTGCCGCACGAATTCATAATCTGGAATACACATACTTTCCAAAAGCAATTGAGGATTTTCTAAATAGAAGCTAGCCCCTTTAGTTTGGGTTAAGCTTTTCGGTATCCATTTTGGTGCATAAAAGTTCGCAGAATTGGATTTAAACATTTAAAAAATTGCAGAATGAAGTTTCCTCCAAAGCTGAAAACGGGCGATAAAGTTTCAATTATTTCGCCCGCAAGTAAAATTGATCGTCAAATAGCCGAACGCGGTGCTGAATTGTTGAGGCAACAAGGATTTCGGGTTGAGATTGGATTGCACGCTTTTGATAGAGAGAATATGTTTGCCGGTTCTGATTCTGCACGTGCTGATGATATGCAGAAAGCGCTTAATGATAAATCAATAAAAGCTGTTTTTTTTACGCGTGGTGGATATGGTTCTCTAAGAACTCATCTTCGGTTAAACTGGTCGTCGTTTTTTAAAAGACCTAAGTGGCTGATTGGATTCAGCGACATTACAGTTTTTCATGCTTATCTTTCTCGCCACAACATTGCTTCGGTGCATGGCGTGATGACCGCATGGTTTGAACAGGATGCAGTTCTAACAGATAGTTTTTTGAGAATGATGGAATTGCTAAGAGGCGAAAAGCCGGATTGCAATTTACTACCGCATGAATTGAACCGAAATGGTTTGGCTTCAGGAATTTTGACCGGCGGGAATTTATCAATTATTCAGAGTTTACGGGGAACTTCGCTCGATATCTCACCAAAAGGTAAAATCCTCTTCATCGAGGATATCGACGAACACCATTATCATCTCGACAGAATGATGATGAATCTGAAAGCGGGAGGTGTACTTGAACAACTTTCGGGATTAGTTGCCGGTCATTTTACCGGAATAAAAGATGGTGAAACACCTTTTGGTAAAACAGCTTATCAAATCATTAAGGATGCAGTTGCCTCCTATCACTATCCTGTTGCATTCGGACTGCAATCCGGACACGAATTGCCTAATTATCCGTTGCTACTGGGTAGCCGAATCTCATTAGATGTTTCAGAAAATAAGGTGATTATTAAAATATTGTAATATCAGGAACTGATGATACCACCAGATGAACTTGGATTGAAGGGTGAAAAGATAGCCGTTGGTTACCTTAAAAAGGAAGGCTATCAAATTTTGGAATGCAATTGGCGATACGATCATAAGGAGATCGATATTATTGCGCAGCAAGGTGATGAAATTGTAATTGTGGAGGTTAAAACCCGAGAAGGCGATTATTTTGAGGAGCCTTGGGAAGCGGTTTCAAACCGAAAGATCCGAAATCTGGTAGAGGTGGCAGATGCATGGCTAAACCAACGGAAGATCGATTTGGAGACTCGTTTCGATGTTGTTTCAATCATTTTTTCTGATGATGTCAATTATGAATTGACACATTTTCCAGGTGCATTTATTCCTCCTGTCAATTAGTTGAATCGTTAACAGAATTTTTTTAATTTTGATCAATCTATTAATACACAATTTTCCTCATGGATATTGAAGCGATCAGAGCTTATTGTCTCACTAAAAAAGGAGTAGAGGAGGGCTTTCCGTTTGGTGATACCACGCTGGTAATTAAGGTAGGCGGGAAGATATTTGTTTTGATGAACCTCGATGGCGACCCGTCGATGAACCTGAAATGTGATCCTGACCGGGCAGTTGATTTACGTGAAGCAAATCCGGCGATTATACCGGGTTATCACATGAATAAAAAACATTGGAATACAGTCGTTTTGGATGGTTCGTTGCCGAAAAAGCTTATTCTTGAAATGATTGATCATTCATACGAACTGGTATTTCAATCATTACCATTAAAATTGCGATTAGAAATTGAACAAAATTAATTTGTAAAACTATGGTATTTAATTTAAACGGAACTGAATATATCGAACTGATCAAATTGTTAAAACTTCTTCAAATTGCCCAATCGGGTGGGCATGCGAAAATAATGGTGGAAGATGGTGAGGTAAAATTAAATGGCGAAGTTGAATTACGCAAACGTGCAAAACTACGTCCGGGCGATCTTGTTGAGACATCAGGAAAGCAAATTACAATTGAGTTATAGCATCAATTTTAAAATAAATCGTTTGCTCAACAAACAAAACTAACTAATATAAATAAACGCTATGAGTAAGAGATCTTATCAAGTTTTTATCATTGCCTTGATTGCTGCCTTGGGCGGTTTTTTATTCGGTTTTGATACAGCTGTAATTGCAGGAACCACCGCCGATCTGGAACGTATTTTCTCGCTTGATAAAGCAAGTTTAGGATTTACAGTCGCAATTGCTTTAATAGGAACCATTGTCGGAACGCTTATTGTTGGTAAGCCGGCTGATCTTTACGGGCGAAAAAAAGTTTTGATTGTTACTGCGGTACTTTATACCATATCTGCCTTTGGGTGTGCATTCTCATTTAGCTGGGAGACCCTTCTGTTTGCAAGGTTCCTGGGCGGCATAGGTGTTGGAGTTGTATCGGTTGTGGGTCCGATGTATATCGCCGAAATAGCACCGGCTGCTTATCGTGGTCGCCTGGTGGGGCTTTTCCAGTTCAATGTGGTTTTTGGAATTCTGATGGCCTATTTATCAAATTATATTGTTGGCCAGTTCGACCTTGGAGATGTGGAATGGCGCTGGAAACTCGGCGTTCAGGCGTTGCCCTCCATCATTTTTTTCTTTGCCTTATTTTTTATCCCGCGTAGTCCAAGATGGTTAATGAAAATGGGATATACCGAAGAAGCCCGGGCAGTGCTTGTCAGAGTAGGTGAGGAGCGGATTGATGAGGTTATGAATGATATTCAGGAGTCATTAGATGCAGCTAAGCATTCAGGCGATCGGTTATTCAGCAAGAAATTCTCCTTCCCGATTTTTCTTGCAGTCTCAATTGCAATATTCAATCAGTTTTCAGGAATCAATGCCTTGCTTTACTACCTGAACAATATTTTTGCACAGGCAGGATTCGACAAGGTTTCCGGAGATCTTCAGTCAGTAGCAGTTGGAGCGACTAATTTGTTGTTTACAATGATCGCAATGTCTATCATCGATAAAGTAGGGCGTAAAACCCTTTTATTGGTGGGCTCAGTTGGAACGGCTGTTTGCCTGGCTGGCGTATCATTGATTTTTTTTACCAATAGCTACCAATACCTGCTCGTTTACCTTCTTGTGGGCTATATTGCATTCTTCGGTTTTTCGCAAGGTGCGGTTATCTGGGTTTACATCAGTGAAGTATTCCCCAACTCAGTAAGGTCAAAAGGACAGGCATTGGGAAGTTTCACTCATTGGGCGATGGCGGCCATCGTCTCATGGAGTTTTCCGGTTTTGGCAGCAAAATCGGGTGGTGTCCCTTTTGTATTCTTTGGCGTGATGATGATTGTACAGTTCTTCGTTGTACTTTTCTTCTATCCCGAAACGAAAGGAAAATCTTTGGAACAGCTTCAAAAGGAGTTAATTAAGGAATAGTATTTTTCTCCTCCTGTTTTGCTTTTAAAGTTAACGCTATGTTAAATAATCAATAATGTTATCATATCCTGAAATTTTGTGGATTTGATAACGCAACTTCCTTGTATTTTTGTTGTCTATTATAATGTGTTTTTAATTCTCGCCCTTTCTTACTGATTGTGCAGAATAGGTGCCATTTTAATATATAATAAACATGGAAATATTTATTTCCGGATTAATTCGTATCGATGAGTAAATATATAGGCCTGATAACAATCTTATTAGTGTTATCTATTAGTTTTTCCAAAGCCCAAAAAACAGAGATCTCAGGGAAAATTATTGAAGCAGGTTCAAATAATCCAATTCCCTATGTGAGCATTGTTTTTAAGGGAACCTACACAGGAACCATGTCCGACCTTAATGGAAATTATAATTTAAGCTCCGTCAAACCAGCTTCCATCATCGAATTTACCGCTGTTGGCTACAAAAAACAGGTTTTTACAATTAAGCCAAACCAGGTAAATAAGCTTGATATAGAACTTGTTGAGGATATAGTCTCATTGGCTGAGATTTCTATTCGGCCTGGTGAAAATCCGGCTATTCCGCTATTCCGTAAAATTGTTGATCGCAAAAAGGAGAATAATCCCTCCAATTTTCCTTCATGGCGATCAAAGCTATACAGCAAAACGGAGATCGATATCAAAAATGTAAAAGAGGCTCTTCGTAAAAAGAAGCTTTTAAAGCAATTTGCATTTGTATTTGCATACATCGACTCCCTTGAAATTGAGGGTAAAACCTTCCTGCCGGTTTTTTTTACAGAAACTGTTTCCAATTATTTTCACAGTAGTGTTACAAATGCCAATCGTGAAGAGATCATTGCAAATAAGGCTTCTGGAATGACTTCCGATATGATTACGCAGTTTACCGGGAAAATGTATGAAGGGGTAAATCCTTACGACAACTATATTATGGTTTCGGATATTGGGCTTATATCGCCGTTGAATTCGCTGGGATTACAATTTTATCATTACTATCTGCGCGACAGTACAATGCTAAACGGACGTAAGATTTACGAAATCTCTTTCAAACCAAAGTTGCCACAAGAACCGACTTTCAGGGGTAAGTTTTGGGTCGAAGACGAGAGTTTTGCTGTGACCAAAGTTGAAATGCAGCTTTCGGAAAAAGCAAATATTAACTTCCTGAATAATCTTCAGTATTCTATCGAGTATCAAAAGAAGGATGGGCGATGGGTTCCCCGAAATGAACTTTTAATTACGGATCTTGATATCCAAAAAGATAAAGATTCGGAGAAAATGGGTTTTATGGGTCGCAAGACCAATGTTTACCAGGATTTTATTTTTGAGGATACACTTCCTGTTGCAATTAAGAAGAAGGATGAAATTGTTGTGAGCAAGGATGCGGTTAAAAAAGATGAAATTTTCTGGGAAGGTGCACGTCCGATTGAGTTGCAGAAAAGAGAGGCCGGAATTTACGAAATGGTAGAATTAGTAAAGAATGTTCCTCTTTATAAAACAGTTGTGGAATATTTATATATGTTCTACTATGGTTATCGGGATCTGGGAAAAGTTGAACTCGGACCCTATTATTACCTTTATAGTTCGAACAAGATTGAAGGCTCGAGAGTAAGATTAGGGGGGCGTACAACCGCCAAATTCAATCCGAACCTTCGGCTGAATGGTTATGGAGCCTATGGTTTTAAGGACGAAGATTTTAAATATGGCGGTGGCCTCGAATACTTTTTTTCGAAAAAACCAACCTCAAAGATATCGCTACAGGGTCAACACGACTATGAATTACTTGGTAAAAGTTCGAATGCATTGATGGAGGATAACTTCCTGACTTCGGTACTCAGCAAGAATCCCAATACAAAGCTGAATATGATCGATCGGGTGGAGGCTACTTTTGACAAAGAGTGGATTATTGGGTTCTCGAATCAGCTTTCGGTAACTTCAACGCATATTTTTTCAGGACCTTATGTCCCTTTTATTAATTCAAGCGATAGTAGTATCGTCCCATCAATTAGGACAGGTGAGATCAAACTCAATACGCGTTATTCGCCAGGAACAAATTTTGTTCAGGATGGATTTGAAAGAAATACTTTTGGAAATTACGATCCGGTCATCAATGTTGGTGTAACCGCCGGATTAAAAGGATTTTTAGGAAATGATTACGAATACCTGAAACTCGATTTCAACCTTTCGGATAGAATCAAGTTAAACCCATTTGGCTATTTGACCTATTACCTTCAGGCAGGAAAGATTTGGGGAGATGTTCCATTTCCGTTGATGAAGATTCACGAAGGAAACGAGACTTATGCCTTCGATTTATATGCTTTTAACCTTATGAATTATCAGGAATTTGTAAGCGACACTTATGCCAGTCTCTTCCTCGAACACCATTTCCAGGGATTCTTCCTGAATAAAGTTCCACTTTTCCGACGTCTGAAATGGAGAGAAGTTATTGGCGTTAGAACATTGGTTGGCAGTTACGATGAAACAAAGCATACCTCTTTAGTTTTTCCGAAAGGAATGACAGGTTTGAAGAGCACTCCTTATACCGAATTTTCGGCAGGAATTGAAAATATCTTTAAGATAGTCAGGGTTGATGCAGTTTGGCGATACAACTACAACGAATCTCAGAAAGTAAAACTCGGGATCATGTTTTCGTTGCAGCTGACGCTTTAGGAGTTCGAACATTCTTACCTTTTCTGTTCAAAAAACCGCTTGATGATAAGGGCACATTCAGTTTGGAGAATTCCTCCGAGTAATAACGTTTTGGGATGAAGGGCTTCGGGAGCAAATTTCTTAAACCCGCGTTTCTCATCACTCGCCCCATAAACAATCCGGTCGATTTGCGACCAGCCCAGTGCACCCGCACACATGGCACATGGCTCCAGAGTTACATAAAGTGTACATTCGGTCAGGTATTTTCCGCCCAAATGATTTGCAGCTGCAGTAATCGCCTGCATCTCGGCATGTGCTGTAACATCATTCAACGTTTCGGTCAGGTTGTGTGCCCTCGAAATAATCTGCTTTCGGCAAACTACCAATGCACCCACAGGAATCTCACCTTCCGAAAATGCCTGCTCTGCTTCTGCCAGAGCTCGCTTCATGAAATATTCATCATCAAAAGGGTCTATCATGATCTTTTTTTTGTCAAAAGTAAACTATATTCAATTACTTCTACTCCAAGGAACTTTAGCGCGTGTCAATGCTCATCCAACGAATGTCAGCGACCATTCAACACGTGTCAATGCTCATCCAATGAACGTCAGCGACCATTCAAGGAGTGTCAATGATTATTCAGCGAATGTATAGACGGTTGAAAAGGGCGGTTCCGATACCTAATGATCAGAAATATTTCCTTGACTCAAATCGAATCGGGCAGGGAGGTGATTTTACATTTCCTTATATTGCCGTAGTTTTGTAATTTTACGCCTTAAACATACAAAGCAATTAAATGTACAGAAATTTTACTTGCGGTGAGCTGCGACTGACACATATCGGCCAGGAACCTGTTTTGGCAGGCTGGGTTCAGACAGTTAGAAACCTTGGAGCAATGACCTTTATCGATATTCGTGACCGCTATGGCATCACACAATTAGTAGCCGACGAAAATACACCTGCACAGTTGAAAGAGCAATTCGATAAATTGGGACGTGAATTTGTGATCCAGGTGAAAGGGATCGTTCGCGAACGTTCGAGTAAAAATGCTAAAATTGCTACAGGCGAAGTTGAGGTTGACATTAAAGAGTTGACCGTTCTCAATAAAGCGGCAGTACCGCCGTTTACAATTCAGGATGATACCGATGGCGGTGATGAATTAAGGATGAAATTCCGCTACCTTGATCTTCGACGCGAGACGGTTAGAAAGAACCTTGAACTGAGGGCCAAAATGGCTCATATTATCCGCAATTATATGGACGAGCTTCAGTTTATCGAGACCGAAACGCCAGTTCTGATGAAATCAACACCCGAAGGGGCGCGCGATTTTGTGGTTCCCTCACGGATGAATCCAAACCAGTTTTATGCCCTGCCGCAATCCCCGCAAATTTTCAAACAACTTTTGATGGTTGCCGGGTTTGATCGTTATTACCAGATTGTGAAGTGTTTCCGCGATGAAGATCTTCGTGCAGACCGTCAGCCTGAATTTACACAAATCGACTGCGAGATGTCGTTTGTTGAACAGGAAGATGTGCTGAACATGTTTGAAGGTCTTGCACGGCATATGTTTAAAGAGATTAAGGGAATCGATCCCGGTGAGTTTCCACGTATGACATGGGCCGATGCGATGGAAAACTATGGCAACGACAAACCGGATATCCGTTTTGGAATGAAGTTTAAGAATTTAACCGATCTCGTCAAAGGGAAAGAATTTAAGGTGTTTGACGAAGCCGAATATATTGTCGGAATTTGTGTTCCGGGTTGTGGCGATTATACGCGCAAGCAATTGGATGCGCTTACCGAATTTGTCAAACGGCCACAGGTTGGAGCAAAAGGACTGGTTTATGCCAGGGTACATGAAGACGGAACTGTAAAATCTTCGGTCGATAAATTTTATACGCAGGAAGATCTTGCGAAATGGTGCGCTGCTTTCGATGCAAAACCCGGCGACCTTATAATGATCATTTCGGGTGAAAGGGACCGCTCATTGTCCGCGTTATCGATACTGCGCCTCGAGATGGGGCGTCAGTGCGGACTAACCGACAAAGAAAATTTTAAACCGCTTTGGGTAATCGATTTTCCGCTTCTCGAATGGGATGAGGATTCGGCTCGTTTCTACGCAATGCACCATCCTTTTACTGCACCAATACCTATGGATATTCCTTTACTTGACGCTGATCCGGGAAAAGTAAGGGCAAATGCCTACGATTTGGTAATTAATGGTGTTGAGATCGGCGGTGGTTCTGTCCGAATTCACGATAGCGAACTACAGGCGAAGATGTTTAAAACGCTTGGTTTTACAAAACAGGAAGCTGAAAATCAGTTTGGATTTTTGATGGAAGCATTTAAATACGGTGCACCACCTCATGCAGGTATTGCTTTTGGATTCGACCGGCTTGTATCGATGTTTGCCGGACTTGATTCAATCCGCGATGTAATTGCATTTCCAAAGAATAATTCAGGCAGGGATGTTATGAACGATGCTCCTTCTGAGATTGCTCAATCACAACTCAATGAACTCTGTTTGTCGCTGGTTACACCTAAAAGCAAATGGTAATTCTGTGATTAGAAATTATACAATAAACCCTTCAATTGATTTAATCAATTGAAGGGTTTATTGTTGTGAGATTAAAACGCGCTACTTAATTCTCAATCTCCCCACTAAGGTTTTGAACAAGGTATGCCTTCACTTCTGCAAAAGGCAAATTTTGACCCAACAAAAACATCAGTTTTGTTACTGCAGCTTCAACTGTAATGTCTTTACCGCTAACCACTCCCGCTTCCTGAAGCTCTCTGCTTGTTTCGTAATATCCCATTTTCACCTTACCTCCAGGACATTGGCTGACATTCATGAATATAATTCCTACAAGCGTCGCCTTCCTGATTGCTTCAAATACCCAGGGGAACGTAGGCATATTTCCTGATCCATAAGATTCAAGAATAATTCCTTTTAACCCAGGAATTGAAAGTATGGCATCAAAATACTTTTGGTTGAGTCCCGGAAATATCTTCAGTACAATTACATTGTCATCAACCGATGTATTAATGCTGAGAATCCCTTTACTTCGGGGATAGTTTATTTTTTCGTAATTGTATTTAATGTCGACTCCAGCAATTGCCAGCGAAGGGTAATGATGCGAAGTGAAAGCGCTGAACTGCTGCGAATCTTCCTTTGTAGTTCTGTTTCCCCTGAAAAGATGCGAGCTGAAATAAATGCATACTTCGGGAACGATTGCTTTACCATCTTTTTTTGCTGCAGCTATCTGTATGGCGGTAATAATGTTCTCTTTACCGTCGGTGCGTAAAACGCCGATGGGAAGTTGCGATCCTGTCATTATAACAGGTTTGTCAAGATTTTCAAGCATATAGCTTAGTGCCGAAGCAGTGTAAGCCATTGTATCGGTTCCGTGCAGAACCACGAATCCGTCGTATTGCGAATAATAAGTCTTAATTGTTTTTGCCAGCTGAATCCAAATGGCTGGGGTCATATTGGCTGAGTCGATCGGGGGATTAAAGGTTACCGATTCAATTTCGAATCCAAGTTTATGAAGTTCAGGGATTTCATCCTGAATAAGTTCAAACTTCATCGGAGAGAGGGTTTTTGTCTTCGGATCTTCACGCATTCCGATCGTACCCCCCGTATAAATTATCAGAATTGGTTGTTTGTCTGATGCCACTTTGCTTTCAGGTTATTAAATGTTATGTCTGCTGCAAAAGTATAAATACCTGTTTAATTAAACACTTAAAATCCAAATAATTGTTGAGCATTTTGTGTTGTAATCCGTGCCACTTCTTCAATGCTGGTTTCGTGCAGTAAAGCAATTTTGGCAGCAACTGCTGTGATAAAGGCGGTTTCATTTCTGCGTCCGCGGTGCGGAACCGGAGCCAGCCAAGGCGCGTCGGTCTCGAGTAAAATATGTTGAAGATCAATTTGCTGTACGATAGCGTCTAAGCCAGAGTTTTTAAAAGTGACAATACCTCCGATACCTATTTTAAAGCCAAGATCAATCACCTGTGCGGCTTGTTCTGCATTTCCTGTGAAACTGTGGAAAACACCTGTAAGCGTTTCCTCTTTTTCCTGTTGAAGTACTTCGAATACCTCCTGAAATGAATCTCTCACATGAATAACAATGGGAATTCGCCTCTTTTTAGCCCATCCAATCTGAATTCTGAAAGTCTCAGTCTGTTCGTTGATAAACGTCTTGTCCCAATACAGATCAATTCCAATCTCTCCGATTCCTGAAAAATTGCGCTTTTCAAACCAGTATTCCATGATCTGAAGCTCCTTGCGAAAATCTTCTTTTACCGATGTAGGATGCAAACCTATCAATGGAATAAATAACTGCGGGCACGAATCTACCAGATCGAACATCGACTTTATGGTAGAGCTATCAATGTTGGGCAATATAATTTTTTTGACTCCCGCCTTTACCGCACGTGCAATAACTTCGTTCCTGTCGGTACTAAACTCTTCTGAATAGATGTGCGAATGGGTGTCAACAAACATAGGTAAATATTTCCTGCAAAGATAGATCGGAGGCCGGTCATGGCCGTTAATACAATGTTATATCTGTGTTATTTTCATTACAAAGGGAGCCGTTTGAGGACTCCCTTTTAGGTTTTTAGACTTTTAGTCTTTAATCAAGTTTTAGCACCGCCAGGAATGCTTTTTGCGGAACCTCGACATTACCGATTTGTTTCATCCGCTTCTTTCCTTTCTTCTGTTTATCGAGCAATTTGCGTTTTCGCGAAATATCTCCTCCATAACACTTGGCGGTTACATCCTTACGGACAGCTTTAATCGTTTCGCGCGAAATGATCTTTGCACCGATTGCGGCCTGAATTGCCACATCGTATTGCTGACGAGGAATCAACTCTTTGAGCTTTTCACACATCCTGCGGCCGAAATTGTAGGCATTGTCGAAATGAATCAATGTCGACAGCGCATCAACCGGTTCACTATTGAGAAGAATATCAAGTTTTACCAATTTTGCCGGACGATAACCTGTGATATGGTAATCGAATGAAGCATACCCTTTCGAAATACTCTTTAGTTTGTCGTAGAAATCGAAGACAATTTCACCCAACGGCATATCGAAAGTGAGTTCTGCCCGTTCAGCGGTGAGGTAATCCTGTTTTTTGAGCATTCCCCGCTTATCAAGACAAAGGGTCATGATAGAACCAATAAACTCTGAACTTGTAATGATCTGGGCCTGGATGTAAGGTTCCTCGATCATCTCTATCAGTGAGGCGTCGGGCATCCCGGCAGGGTTATAAACTTCGTAAGTTTCACCAGCTCTTGTAGTAATCATGTACGATACATTCGGCACCGTAGTAATCACATTCATATCGAATTCGCGGTCGAGACGCTCCTGGATAATCTCCATATGGAGCAAGCCAAGGAATCCGCATCGAAAGCCAAATCCAAGGGCCATTGACGATTCGAGGGTGTAGGTCAGTGAAGCATCGTTTAATTGAAGTTTCTCCATGGCTGCCCTCAGATCTTCGTAATCTTCGCTGTCGATCGGATAGACACCGGCAAAAACCATCGGTTTCACCTCTTCGAAACCGGCGATTCGCTCAGAACAAGGCTGCTTCACATTCGTAACCGTATCACCAACCTTGATCTCGCGTGCAGTTTTAATATTTGAAATGATGTAGCCTACATCTCCTGAACTTAGCGATTCGCGAGATTCGAGCCCCATCCGTAAAATTCCTACCTCATCTACATTATATTGTTTTTCGGTTGAGACAAACTTGATGACGTCCCCTTTTCGTATGGTGCCATTTACTATTTTCACATAGGCAATTACACCACGGAACTGGTTGTAAACAGAATCGAATATCAATCCCTGAAGTGGCGCATCCGGGTCACCAGCTGGTGGAGGAACATCCGTAATAATGCGGTGAAGAATCTCATCAACCCCTTCGCCTGTTTTACCTGATGCCCTGATAATCGTACTGCGTTTACATCCAATTAAATCGATGATCTGATCTTCAACAACCTCCGGATTTGCATTGGGGAGGTCCATTTTGTTGAGGATCGGAATAATCTCAAGATCGTGTTCGATGGCAAGGTACAGGTTCGAAATGGTTTGTGCCTGAATTCCCTGCGTTGCATCAATGATCAGCAAAGCCCCTTCGCAGGCAGCAATCGAACGAGAAACTTCGTAAGAGAAATCGACATGCCCAGGTGTGTCGATAAGATTTAGCTTATATGTTTCGCCATCCTGCGTATGTACCATCTGAATGGCATGGCTTTTTATTGTGATGCCACGCTCTTTCTCAAGCTCCATATCATCAAGTACCTGCGCCTGCATATCGCGCCCGCTGATGGTCTGTGTAATCTCTAAAAGACGGTCGGCAAGCGTACTTTTCCCATGATCAATATGGGCAATAATGCAAAAATTCCTGATGTTCTTCATGGGCGAAAAATACTTATATCCTTGATATTCTTGTTAAAACCTAATTTACCTGATTCAGCACAAAGATATTCAAAATTCGACGATTTGGAAATTCAATAATTTAACCATTAACTGTTATCCATTAAACATTCATCCTCCTTTTTATTAAATTTGCCAACCATTTAATCATTCGTCCAAAATATGGGTTACGCTGCTGATTCTGAATATCTCCTAACGATCATTGTACCGCTCTATAACGAAGAGGGGAATCTTCCGCGATTGGCAAAGGTGCTTTCCGATTACCTTACGCAGACACCTTATAAGGTAAAAGTGTTGTTTGTGAATGACGGATCGACTGATAACAGTGCGAAGGCATTGTCGCAATTTTGTATTGAAAACGATGCATTCAGCTTTATTCAGTTCAAAAAGAACTGTGGCTTGAGCACTGCTCTGAAAGCTGGAATTGATCAGGTAGAGACCAAATATACCGGATACATCGATGCTGATCTTCAGACTTCTCCATACGATTTTGACCTGCTAATGGAGCATATCGAATCTTACGATCTGGTTACAGGGGTTCGCGTTGGAAGGAAAGATGGCATTGTCAAGCGAATCTCTTCACGTATGGCCAATGCCATACGTCGGAGTGTAACGCATGACGGGGTTGCAGATACTGGGTGCCCGCTCAAGGTTATTCATACCAATACTGCACGTACGGTTCCGTTTTTTAATGGAATGCACCGGTTTCTTCCTGCGCTTGTTCAACTTGGCGGAGGCAAAGTGAAGGAAGTACCTGTCCGACACTTTGAACGGCTTGCGGGGAAATCAAACTTTCATCTTTGGAATCGTTTAATAGGTCCGGCAGTAGACCTTGTCGCTTTTGGCTGGATGCGAAAGCGGACGATTCGTTACGAAATAGCAAACAAAGGATGAGCTTGTCATCACTTTGGATATACGCCATTGGGTTTGTGGCACAGTTGCTTTTTGCTGCCCGTATGATTGTGCAGTGGGTGAAGTCCGAAAAGGCAGGGAAGTCGCTTTCTCCGGTTCTATTCTGGCAATTAAGTATCTTAGGATCATTGATCTTCCTTCTTTATGGAATCTTACGACACGATTTCGCCATAGTCCTGGGACAGCTTTTGGTTTATTTTATTTATATCCGAAACCTTCACCTTCAGGAGCAATGGCACCCAATCCCGTTCCTATTCCGGTTTGTTGTGATCATTGCACCAATCATTACATTGGGTTATCTACTCTCCGATACACACGGGAATTTTACCTCTCTTTTGAAGAATGAAGATATTTCGCTGCCGTTGAAAATATGGGGAAGTGTTGGTCAGGTGATTTTCACACTTCGGTTTTACGTTCAGTGGATCGACTCTGAGTCGAAAAAAGAATCGGTATTGACACAACGATTCTGGCTCGTAAGTGGGGTAGGATCGGTCATGATACTAATTTATGCAGTTCTTCGGTTCGATCCCGTTTTATTTCTTGGACAGCTTTCCGGTCTTGTTATCTACCTCCGAAACTTTATGTTGGGAAAGATAAGAAAGGCGAAGTGATAAACCGAAAAGTTTGCTATTTTTGATTGCTAAAGTAGATCATAATATGGAAATACCGAACATCCACATTGCCATTTTTATTATTCTTTTGGCAATTGTTGCATTAATTCAGAAGTGAAAATTTATCCAGTCAAATTCATGAGATTTCCCCTGATGACCAATCGTAACTTGCAACTTTTTCTGCTTTTGCTGATTTCGTTGATCGCTTTTGTGGTGAATAACGGTGCGATTGAAGCAAATATCATGGAGGCTCGCAATCTTACAACGGCACGCGAAATGCTTCAGAAAAGCAACTGGCTTGAACCGACCATGAATGGTGAATTACGTCTTGAAAAACCACCGCTTCCCACATGGATCGCGGTAGCCACAATGTACATTTCGGGTGATGAAAACCTCTCGTTACTTCGATTACCCGCTGCTTTAGCCGCTTTGCTGTTGGTCTTTTTCCTCTTTAAATTAACTACTGAATTAACGGAAGATCGATTGCTTCCTTTCCTTGTCGCCGGAACGGCCAGTACCTCGTTTTATATTTTTTTTATGGCACGCGACATCAGCTGGGATATCTTTTGCCACAGTTTTATGATTGGTGCGATATGGCTGTTTCACAAAGGACTCAAAAGTAAAGGAAGCGGTTGGGGCGAATTGATTGGCGCTGGTATATTGATGGGACTTTCGTTTCTGAGTAAAGGACCTATCGCTTTTTATGCATTGCTGTTGCCATACCTGATTGCCCGTACTTTCTCGTACGGAATGAAAGAAGCAACAAACCATAAAGCAGCACTATTCGTTATGGTGCTTATAACCTTGGTGATCAGCCTCTGGTGGCCGTTGATGATCTGGCTCTCGCATCCTGAATTCTCTGCGCAGATTGCCCAACAGGAATCTGCCGCCTGGCTGAACCGGAGTACCCGTCCGTTTTATCATTACTGGAGTTTTCCAGTTCAGTCGGGAGTGTGGGCAATCATTGCAACCATCGCACTTTACTTTCCCTACGCCCGTCCCCGGATCAAACGTTTCGGAAACTACACCTTCCTTGCCTTATGGGTTGCGATTGCCGTGATTTTACTCTCTCTCTTTCCCGAGAAAAAAGAACGTTACCTCCTTCCGGTACTTCTTCCGCTCGCAATACTTACTGCTTTTTATTTTCGTTATTTGATCCATGCTTTTCAGATGTCATCACAAGGCAAAACTGATCTTGTGATTTTCCGGGTGAATTCCTTCCTAATGATGCTCATCAGTTTTGCCATTCCGTTAGCTGTTGTATTCATGGTGAAAGTTGAGGGGAGACCGGGAACTGGCTTATTGATATTTATTTTCCTTCTTTTCTGGGGATTAGCGACCTTTCTTTTAGGTTCATTTCTGAAAAAGAAACCGCTTTGGTTGTGGATGGGAATGGTGGGGATGGTCTTATCGGTTTGTATGACGCTGCTTCCCTTTGCTCCCAAGCTGGCCTTGACAAATCCGGACTACAGGTCGTACAAAGAGTTATGCCACCGCGATGATCTGAAAGCGATTCCGTTCTATTTTAATGGTGAGATATCCGGTAAGTTTATTGAGGTGATCTGGAACAGCGGACACCAGGTGAAAGCCTGGAATCCGGCAATCCAGCTACAACTTCCTGAAACACTTCCCATCATTTTTATATCGAACGAACCCCCATTTGCTGTATTATCTGCTGAAATTCAGAATAACCATCATATTGAAGTGATTGGCCATTTCGATGGTAATATGGCAAAGAAGGGGGGAAATATAGTGCTGTCAAATTATGTGACGATCATTAGGTGAAAGGCCGACGGGGAGAATGGGCGATTGGGAGACGAAAAATTTATAAATGTTTTAAACATTGAATCATTATCTTTGGTGTCAATAATATCAATTTCCAATTATCATCAATTTCACCTTACGGGTGTTTAAAAATTAAATCATGAGGAAGAACATTTTTTTAACTTTATCACTGGTTGCTGCGATGCTGATCGCACTTCCATCGTTTGCTCAGGAGTTGAATAAACTTTCCAAACAGGAGAAGAAGGAGGGCTGGTCATTACTTTTTAATGGCAAGAATTTCGACGGCTGGAGACAATGCAATGGTACTGAAATGCCTAAGAACTGGAAAATCGACAAAGATGCGATGAACGTATTTACTGGCGAAGGAAAGAACCCTGGACAAGGTGCCAATGGAGATATCCTATTCTCAACCAAAAAATTTAAAAACTTCGAGCTTTCAGTTGACTGGAATGCTGGCAAAGCGGGTAATTCAGGAATTTTCTTTAATGTACGCGAAGTGCCAGGTCAGCCAATTTATTACGCAGCACCTGAAGTTCAGGTACTCGACAATGTCGATGCTTCGGACAATAAGATTGCAAGCCACCTTGCAGGATCTCTTTATGACATGATTGCTGCTGATCCAAAAACTGTTAAACCAGCCGGTTCGTGGAATACGATCGTTATTAAAGTAAAAGACGGTGCGGTTACACATACCCAGAATGGCGTAAAAGTCCTTTCGTATACACTTTGGACGCCGGAATGGGATGCACTTGTTGCCGCCAGTAAATTCAAAACATTCCCCGGATTTACGGAAGGTATTGCCAAAGAAGGTTATATTGGTCTTCAGGATCATGGTTACCCTATCTGGTTCCGCAATATCAAGATCCGCGAATTATAGGATCAAGGTTAAAGGTTAAAGTGGAAGGGTTAAAGTGTCACCGGATTTTGTCCCTGATGCTTTAACCTTTTTCTTTTAAGCTTTTCAGGTCTTTTTGTTGAAGTTTCTTAACTTGCTTTAAAGAGATTGGTAACAACACCATTGATGCAAAAAGGATGCGGTAGGCACCCGATTGTCTCATTTAAATCCAAACCTTTCACGGTGTTCTGCCAATCGTTGCAGGGAGGGATAAAACTCCTCATCACGGGGAAGCAGTATGGCTTTATTTGCATATTGGAGAATTCCGGTTGAAGGGTGGTAGTCTTTTAATTTTTTTGGAACCAGGATCCTGTAATTGTTGTCAATCGCTATTAAACCATTGTCGAAGGCGCGATGCATTGTGGGTGTGAGGGCAATCCCATTATGAATGGAGTCATCGCTGGTTTGTGTAAACGGAACGATATGGCAAGCATCCACGAGGAGTTCTTCTTCTGATGATTCAACTTTTAATCCGCTGACAGCACATTGGTTATTGTACGTTTTGAGCACCGCTTTTCTGAAAATATAATCCCGCAGAATCATCTCTTCTTCTCTTGACTCAATCGTTTTTTGTGATCGTGCGTAATGATATTTACTGTATAGTCCTGGGAAGGATCGTATAATATTAGTTTTTCAATCTCTTCCGAATATTTCGGAACAGTTTTGTTTTCTTGAGCAAAATGGTCAGGGAAATAGGTGTTTAACAATGCAGCCTTTAGCAGATCTCTGTTTGCCCCGTTTGTAATGGCTGAATAAAACTCTTCGGATAATTTTGCAGCTAAAAAGGTTTCCTTTAATACCTTTAAACTTTTATAAGTAAACTTATGCTTAGTTGTGATGGTTTTTCCCGGTATAAGAACCAGTTTCCATAATCCCCTCCTTTCGTTGCTCAAATGGAAAAATGTAAGCGAGAAGTTTGGTGCATCTTTCGTTCTAACAAGTAAATTCCATAAATCATAAAAACGGGTTAGCAATGCTTCATTTATCGCAATCCAGTTTCGGTCAATCTCTCCTTCGTCGAACG